>Ga0172372_10011520_pt1 | contig 11226 bp, 8 predicted proteins | sample LakKiv5m_2_FD_114544 | JGI IMG/M metagenome (GOLD analysis project Ga0172372, IMG submission 114544) | Freshwater microbial communities from Kabuno Bay, South-Kivu, Congo - kab_092012_9.5m | ecosystem: Environmental > Aquatic > Freshwater > Lake | place: Democratic Republic of the Congo... | reverse complement strand
GTGGCGCCCTCCGAGTGGGACGAGAACGCGCCGCTCGCCGTGCTGCAGGCGCGCGCGGCCGGGCTGCCGGTGATCGCGAGCGACGTGCCGGGCATCGCCGAGATCGTCGCGGTTCCGGCCCAGGGGCGCCTCGTGCCGCCCGGCGATGCCATGGCGCTGGCTGCGGCCCTGCGTGCGGTGCTGGTCGGCGAGCTCTGCGCTCCGCTCGCGCCGGGGCTCGCGCTGTCGCTCGACGTGCACCTCGCGCGCGTCGAAGCGATCCTGGCGGAGGCGCGCGCGGCGCGGAGCGGGAGCGCATGAGTCACGCGCTCGCCATCGGCTTCGTCGGCATGGGCTGGGTGCCCGACGTGGGCGGCGTCGAGAGCCACACGCACGAGCTCGCGCGCGAACTCGTGCGCCGCGGACACCGTGTGGCGGCCTTCGCGCTCGATTTCGGCGCGGAACTCGAGCCCTACTCGACGCGCACGAACGAGCACGAGGGTGTGCGCGTGACGCGCCTCGCCTACCGCTACCACGACCACCGCGCGCTGGCGGACCTCCTGCTGCGGCCGCGCGCGAGCGCGGCGGTCGTGGCCTGGGCGCGCGCCGAGCGCCTCGACCTCGTGCACGTGCACCACGCCTCGGGCCACGGCCTCGCGATCGTGCCGGCCCTGGCGCAGGCCGCGCTCCCGGTCGTGATGACGCTGCACGACTACTGGGCGCTGTGCCCGCGCGGACAGATGCTGCGCACGGACGGTGCGGTGTGCGCGGCGGTCGAGCCGGCGCGCTGCGCGCCGTGTCTCGCCTCGACCTGGCCGCACCTCTTGCCCTCCGGCGGCGGCGAGGCGCGCGGCGCGCGCGGCGAGGCCCTGGCCGACGATGCGGCCGCCTCGGCGGCGCACACCTCCTTCGCGCTCGCCTGCCTGCACGACGCGCACGCGCTGTTCACGCCCTCGGCCGCGACGCGCGCGGTCTTCGTGCGCGCCGGGATCCCCGAGAAGCGCATCCGCGTCGTGTCCAACGGAGTCGAGGTCGAGGCCCTGGCGCGCGAGGTGGCCGCGCTGCGCCGCACGCGGTCGCCGCACGCGGGCCTGCGTCTCGGAGTGCTCGGCACGGTGCTGCCGAGCAAGGGCGCGCTGGAACTGGCCGAGGCGCTGGTCGCGGCCGACGTGCCCGGGCTGACGCTCGAGATCCACGGCCACGAGCCGAGCTACCACGGCGACACGCGCTACGTGGAGCGCCTGCGCGCGCTGGCCGCGCGCGAGCCGCGCGTGCGCCTGCACGGGCCGTTCGAGCACGGCGAGCTGGTGCGCATCCTGGCCGGGCTGGACGGCGTCGCCGCGCCCTCGCGCTGGAACGAGGTCTTCGGCCTGACCGTGCGCGAGGCGCGCGCGGCCGGGCTCCCCGTGCTGGTGAGCGATGCGGGCGACCTCGCGGACGTCACCGACGGCGGCGCGGCCGGGCTCGTCGTTCCTGCCGAGGACCGCGCGGCCTGGGTCGCCGCGCTGCGGCGCTTCGCCGACCCGGCCGAGCGCGCGCGCTGGAGCGCGCATCCGCCGCGCCCGCGCACGACCGTGCAGATGACCGACCAGCTCGAGGCGGCCTACCGCGAGGTGCTGCGCCCGCGGCCGTGGTGGTGGCGCTTCTGGCCGCCCTGGCCGGGCACGACGACGCTGATCGATCCGGGCTGATCCGGCGGCGCGTCAGCGCGAGGGCGAGAGCGCGCCCGAGAAGGCCACGCGCTCCCAGTAGTCGACCAGCTCGCGCCCGAGCACCTCCCAGCGGTAGTGCTCGTGCACGTAGGCGCGTCCGCGCTCGCCGAGGCGCGCGGCGCCGGCCGGATCGGCGAGCAGCGCGAGCGTGGCGCGCGCGAAGGCCTCGGCGCCGTCGGCCAGTGCGAGGTGCGTGCCGTGCACGAGGCCGAGGCCCTGGGCGCCGATCGTGGTGCTGACGACCGGCGTGCCGAGCGCCAGGGCCTCGACGATCTTCAAGCGCGTACCGCCGCCGATCGCGAGCGGCACGACCAGCGCGCTGGCGCGCGAGAGGTAGGGCTGCACCTCGTCCACGCGACCGGTGACGAGCACGCCCGGGCCGGCCAGGGCCTGCACCTGCGGTGCGGGGTTGCCGCCCACGATCTCGAACACGACGTCCGGCCGCGCGGCGCGCACGCTCGGCAGGCTCTCGCGCACGAAGCGCACGACGGCCTCCACGTTGGGGCCGTAGTCCATGCTGCCGAGGAACACGAGGCGCGCGGGGGCGCGCCCCGCGCCCGCCGGATCGGGACGGAAGCTCTCGGGATCGAAGCCGCTCGGCACCACCGCGCAATCGAGCGCGCCGTGGCGCGCGCGCAGCGTGTCCGCGTCGTCCTGGCTGCAGAATAGGTGGTGGCGGTAGCGCCGCGCCGACTCGGCCTCCAGGCGCCGCAGCTTCCAGCGGTCGAAGCGCTGCTCGAGGCTCGGATGCGTGAGCGACTCGTACAGCACCGTGTCGAGCTTGTGGTGGTGCTGCACGACCGGGACCGTGCGTGCGTCGGGCACGATGCGCGCCAGGAGGAGCTCGTCGAGGTGCACGAGCTGGAAGCCGCCGCCGGCCAGGTCGGCGCGCACGGCCTCGAGCAGTGCGCGCGAGTGGAACCAGCGCTCGAGCTTGGGCAGCTGCCAGCGCTCGAGGCGCCCCGGCCGGCTGCGCTCGAAGAAGGCGGCCGAGGCCACCACCGCACCCAGCGCCTCGGCCGCATCCTGGATCGGCGCGGGCTCCTGGATGACGCGCAGATGGACCTCGCACTGGCGCGCCACGGCGCGCAGCAGGTGGTAGGTGCGGATCTTGCCGCCGTTCACGAGCGGCCAGGGCACGAACGGACAGACGAAGAGCACCTTCACGGAGCGCGGGTCCTTCCGGTCGGCAGGGCCGTGCCGCTCTCACGCTCGGGCGCGAGCACGTTGGCGCGGCGCAACACGAAGCCCGCGGGCTCGTCGCGCAGCAGCGTCAGCCGTCCGGCCTCGTGGTGCAGGGCCGCGGCGCGCTCGGGCGGGAACTCGAGCGCGCGCGCCACGAGCGGGGCGAGCTCGTGCACGGGCAGCACGACCAAGACGCGCGCGGCCTGGCCGCGCGCGAGGGCCGCGCGCAGGGTCGCGAGGGCCGCGTCCGGGGCGTGCGGGAAGGGCGTACCGGCGAGGGTTGCGCCGAGCGCGGGAGCGAGGGTCGCCGCGGCGGCCCGACAGTCGGCCTCGTCGCGCGCGAAGATGCAGGCGGGCGGAGCCTCGGCGAAGGCGCGCGCGAGCTCGTCCAGGCGCGCACCGGCCGGCGCAGCGAGCAGCCAGGCTTCCCCGCCGACGGCCGTGCTCTCGGCCGCGGGTTTCATGCGCGCGCCAGGACGGCGCCGGCCGCGAGCAAGAGCGCGCGCTCCGCGTCCGTGAACTCGCGCTCGTTGCGGTTGCCGATCCCGAGCGTGCCGTGCAGCTCGTCGCCCGCCAGCAGCGGCACGACGATCGAGCCCTTGAGGCCCGTGGCGCGCGCGCCGGGACGCACGTCGCCGCTCGTGTCCGTCTGCAGGTTGCAGGCCGTCACCGGCATGCGGCGCTCGGCCGCGAGCCCGGCCATGCCCTTGCCGATCGGCACGCTGCGCACGGCGGCCAGCACGGGCTCGGGGATGCCGGGCGAGTGCGCCGACAGTGCGAGCAGGCCCGCGCGCAGGCGGTGGACCGTGCCGGATTCCGCCTTGAAATGGCGCAGCACGAGGGTCAGCGCCTCTTCGTCGCGCTTCGGGCCTGCGAGCCGCGCGAGGTTCTCGAGCAGGGCCTGGTCGGTGGGGGGGAGCGACATGCGCTCGCATCCTACTCGCTGGCCGGCCCGGCGGGCGAGGTCAGCCGTCGTGTGCGCGCAGCCAGGCGAGCACGGTCTCGGCCACGACCGCATTGCCGACCTTGGAGAGGTGTCCGCCGAAGTAGAGGCTCTTCGCCGGCGGGTCCTCGCCGTCGGCCTGCGCGCGCGCGAGCAGCGGCGTCACGAGATCGATGTGCGCGACGCCGCGGCGCTCGAGTTCGGCCAGGAGACCGTTCCAGTAGGGACGTCCCGCCAGGCCGTGGTCGCGCAGGTCCTCCTTGGCCGGGAAGACGAGGATCGGTGCGTGGCGCGCACCGCTCGCGCGCGCCTCGCGCTGGAAGCTCTCGAGGATCGCCAGCGTCACGCGGAAGGGTTCGCCCGCCTCGTCACGCCAGAGGCGCGCCGGCGAGCGCTCGCGGTAGGCAAGGAAGCCGCAGGCCACGCGCACCAGCGAGGACAGGCGCCCGGTCGGCACGGCCGGGCGGCCGAGCCAGTACTCGTGCGGGCCAATGCGCTCGAGCAGGGACCCGTCCTCGATCGCTTCGGCCAGCGCGCCGCGCGTCGCGAAGGGCTGGGGCACGAGCACGAGCGCGCCGCTCTCGTCGAGGACGAAGCGCGGCTTGGTGAGGCAGATCCCGGTGCGCGCGTTCCACAGCGGTCGGTAGCGGTTGACGTTGCGGCCGATGTTCTCGAGCAGGATGCCGAGGCACACGACCTCGGCGCCCATGCGACCGACGCGCCGGAAGCGCAGCAGGGCCTGGTCGGTGCCGTAGCCGCTGACGCCGAAGTTCAGGACCTCGAGGTCCTTGCGCGTGTGCTCCAGCAACCACTGGAACGAGGCCTCGACCGGGACCTCGTCGCCGAAGGTGAAGGAATCGCCGAAGGTCGCCAGGCGCAGCACGCCGGGCGGAGGCTCGGCCGCGTACTCGCGCGGACCGCGCGCGCCGAGCGCGTTGATCTCGGCCAGGCCGGCCTCGTCGTGCGTCGAGGGGCGCCAGGTCCAGCCGAGCTCGGCATCGAAGGCCGCCGTGCCGGTCGGCTCTTCGCGCATGCGGGCCACGGTGGCGCGCTGGTCGGGGTGGGTGATGGCCCCGAAGGGCGGCAGGGGCCGGCCGCGCAGCAGGCCGTCGCGTCCGAGCAGGAGCGTGCCCGCCAGGTCAGCGAGGAGCAGCGCCGCGCTCAGGGCGAGGATCACCTTGGAAATCTTCGGGCGCGACAAGCAGCGCGAGAGTAACGGTCCCGGGCCGGTGCGCAACGCCGGCGGGCCACGATTCCGCGCCTGTCCCTTCCCTTCGTCCCCGGCACGCCACCTAATCTCGCGCGCCATGGAGATTGCGAGTCCGTCCGGTCCGCTGCCCCCGCGCGAGAGCGTGCTCTCGGTCGAGGGGCTCGGTCGTACCTACGACGGGCGGCGCGCCCTGGAGGCCCTGTCGTTCGAGGTCGAGGCCGGCGAGATCGTCGGTCTGGTCGGACCGAACGGAGCGGGCAAGACGACCGCCCTGCGCTCGATCGCCGGGATCCTGCCGATCCAGGAGGGTCGCGTCCGCGTGTGCGGCCACGACCTGGCGCGCGCGGAGGTGGCCGCGAAGCGCGAGCTCGCCTGGGTGCCCGACGACCCGCAGCCCTTCGACGCGCTCACGGTCGAGGAACACCTCGAGTTCAGCGCCGCGCTGTACGGCGTGGGCGACTGGCGCGCGCGCGCGGAGCAGCTCCTGCGCCAGTTCGAACTGCTCGAGAAGCGCGGCGCGCTGGGGGGCGAGCTCTCGCGCGGGATGCGCCAGAAGCTGGCCTGCGCGCAGGCCTGGCTGCCGCGCCCGCGCCTCTTGCTGCTGGACGAGCCGCTCTCGGGCCTCGATCCGCGCGGGATCCGCTCGGCGCGCGAGGCGATCCAGGAACTGGCCGCGGCCGGGACGGCGGTGCTCTTGTCCTCGCACCAGCTCGAACTGATCGAGCTCCTCGCGCAGCGCATCCTGATCCTCGCGCGCGGGCGACGGCTGTTCCTCGGCACGCTGGCCGAGGCGCGCGCGACCCTGGCCGGCGCCGGTGAGCGCAGCCTCGAGGAGATCTTCCTGGCCGTCACCGAGGGCACGGCGGAGGAGCCGTGAACCTGGCCGGTTCGCCCGCGCTGACGCTGCTCCTGCGCCTCAAGTTGCGCGGCTTCGCCCGCCGCCAGGCGCGGCGGATGCGGACGCCGAAGGGGATCGCGCTGACGCTGCTCGGCCTGTGCGCCTTCGGCACCTGGCTGGCCGGATTGCTGTTCTCCTTCCTGCAGGATCCGCGCGTGCTTCCGCACGATCAGGCCGAGGGACGCGTGCGCGCCTTCGCGCTGCTCTTCACGCTGCTCTCCCTGTCGAGCGCGCTGACCAACCGCGGGCTGTTCTTGCCGAAGAACGAGGTCGAGCGCCTGTTCAGCGCGCCGCTCGCGCGCAGCGCGCTGGTGCACTATCGCCTGCTGGCGGGCGCTCTGCGCAGCCTGATCGGCGGGATCGCCTTCGGTCTCTTCGCGGCGCGCCGCATGCCGAGTCCGCCGCTCGCCTTCGTCGGCATCGTGCTGGCGCTGCAGACCCTGCCGGTCCTGAATCAGGCCCTGGCGATCGCGCTCGGCAGCCTCGGTCCGCGCACGGCCGCCGTGCTGCGTCGCGTCGGCTCGGGGCTCCTCCTTTGCACGGTCGTGGTGCTGGGTGCGGGGGCCGTGTGGTTTTCCAGCGGGCGTGAGCCGGAGGCCATGCCACTCGTGGGCGGCGTGCTGGAGAGCCTGCTGGCCTCGGGCCAGGATCCGCTCGGGCATCCGGCCCTGGCCGTGTTGACGTCGCCTTTCGTGCCCTGGGCGCGCCTGGTCACGGCCGATTCGCTGGCGAGCTTCCTGCCGTGGTTCGGGCTCGCACTCCTGCTGCACGTGCTGGCCTTCGAGGGCACCGCGCGGCTGGCGGGGGATTTCCGCGAGACCTCGCTGGCGACCGCCGTGCGCACGGCCGCGCGGCGCGAGCGCATGGCGCGCGGCGGCGGCGTCGCGGCCACGCGCGTCAGCGGCGAGACGGCGCGCTGGCGCGTGCCGTGGCTCTTCGGACGCGGTCCGCTCGGCGCCCTGGCCTGGCGCAAGTGCGCGGGGCTCGTGCGCAAGGCGCGCGGGGCCCTGTGGCTGTCGCTCGTCGCGCTGGCCTTCATCACGTTGATGGCGCATCTCGTGCTCGACACCTCGTCGCGCGAGGAGGCGCGCGCGACACCGGTCCTGATCGCGGTGCTCGGCACGATCTACCTGTGCTCCGGCCTGCGCTTCGATTTCCGCGAGGAGCTCGAGCGCATGGACGTGATCCGGAGCTGGCCCGTGGCGCCGGCACGGGTGTTCCTGGCGACGCTCTTGCCGGAGGTCGTGCTGGTCACGCTGCTGGTGGGAGTGACGGTCCTGCTCCAGGCGTGCGTGGCCGGACATCTCGGAGCGCAGGTCGTCGGCGTGCTCGCCTGCTTGCCGTTCCTGGTGTTCACCTGGGTCGCGCTCGACAACGTGGTCTTCCTGTTCGCCCCGGTGCGCATCGTGCCGGGCCAGGACGGCTTCGTGCAGAACGCCGGTCGACGCATGCTGCAGATGGCGCTGCTCGGCGCGGTCGTGGCGCTGATGGGCACGCTCGGTTTCCTGGCCTTCTGGGGCGCCTCGACGCTCGTGATCGGGCCGCTGCACGGCTCGAAGGAGGCGGCCCTCTTGGCGGGGGCCCTCGGCGTGCTGGTCGAACTCGTCCTGTGCGCCGCCGTGCTGGCCCTGGCGGGCGGCGCGGTGCTGCGGCGCTTCGACGTGGCGCGCGACCGGGCCTGAGCGGGCGTGAAGAATCCCCGAGAAACCATTCCGGGCAGGTTTCCGCAACGCGGGACCTTTCGGCGGCCTTGGAAAGGGGGGACGATCGCTCGCCGCTTCCCGGTGCTCCGGCCATGCTCACGCCGCTACCTGCTCTCCTCGCCGCGCTGACCCAGGTGCCCATGAGCACGCCGCTCGAGCCGACGATCGGGTTCGGCGCCGTGCGCGGCGCGGAGCGGCTCGGGGCGGGGGACGAGGTGCTCTACGTGGCCGATGTTCCGGGTGGTGGGCGGCTGTCGTTGCGGGTCCCGCTCACCGGGGGCGTCTCGAGCGCCACGAGCCTGGCCCTCGGTGGAGAGAGCTCGCCCGACGGCCGCCACCACGCCCAGGTCGTCGACGACACCCTGAGGCTCGTCGATCTGGTCAGCGAGGCCTCGTGGCCGCTCCAGCAACCGTTCCTCGGGTCGTCCGGTGCGACCTTCCGCTTCTCGCCGGACGGTGCGCGGATCGCCTTCCTCGGAGTATCAGGCAGCCAGCTCGGCAGCGCGCCGTCCGACGGCTCGGCGCCGCCGGTGTTCGTCAACCTGTTCGTGGAAGGGGCCGTCTCCTACGCCTTCAGTGCCGATTCGAGTCGGCTCGTGTTCCGGACGACGAACGGTCGTCTGTACGCGGTGGGCGCCGCCGGCGGGACAGCCGTGCGGCTCGACGCTGCGGGCACGGTCGAGGACTTCGCGCTGACGCCGGACGCGTCGCGCGCGGTCTTCAGCGCCGAGGTCGCGCCCGGGCGGCTCGGGCTCTTCGTCGTGCCCCTCGACGGCAGCGTGGCCCCGCTCCTCCTGAGCGGAGCGCCGTTTCCCGGTGGCGGCGGGGTCCTGCCGCCCTTCCTGTTCTCCGCGGACGGCCAGCGCGTCGTCTTCCGCGGCGACCTCGGCCTGGCCCTGGCCGAGCAGCTCTACTCGGTGCGCCTCGACGCGAGCGCGCTGCCCGTCGCCCTGAGCGGCCCGCCGCTGCTGCACCGCCGCATCGTCCCGGACTGCGCGCTCGATCCCTCCGGGACGCGCGTCCTGTTCCGCGGCGATCTCGAGGCGCACCTGCGCTTCGAGCTCTACAGCGCACCCGTCGACGGCAGCAGCGCTCACCTGCGGCTCAACGGCGAGCTGGTCGCGGGCGGGAGCGTGCGCTCGTTCCGCCTCGGCCGGGGCGGGACGCGGCTCGCCTACCTCGCGGACCAGAGCGTGGACGAGCGCTTCGAGCTGTACTCGGTGCGCTGTGACGGTACGGGCGCGAGCGTGCTCCTGAGCGGTGATCCGGTGGCCTGGGCCGACGTCGAGGACGACTACGCCGTGGCTCCGAGCGGCCTCGCCGTGGCCTTCCGCTCCGACCGGACGACGGACGGCGAAGCGCGCCTGTGGCTGCGCGCCCTGGGCGGCGGCGGCGTGCTGCGCGAGCTCACGGACACGCTCGCGGCCGGGGTCGACGTGCCCACGGGCTTCTTCTTCACGCCCGACTCGAGCCGCCTCGTCTACCGTGCGAACGACCGCGATCCGCGCTACCTCGAGCTCTTCTCGACGGACTTCGGCGTGGCTCAGGTGCTCAACGTGCCGCTCGAGCCGGGCCTGCGCGCCGGCGACATCGTGCAGTTCCGGCTGGCGCAGGACGGCCAGCGCGTGCTCTACCGCGCGGATCGCGAGCGAGACGAGGTCTTCGAGCTGTTCAGCGAGGGCTTCGGTGCGCGCCCACTGGTCAAGCTGAGCCCGGAGCTCGCGGCCGACGACGACGTGCTCGACTTTGCCCTGACCCCCGACGGAAAGGCGGTCGTCTACCGCACCGGCTTCGAGCTCTACGCGCAGGCCGTAGACGGCAGCGGCGCGCGGGTCGTGCTCTCCTCGGGCTCGTCGACCTTCGGCTTCCGGATCGCCGAGGACGGCGCGCGCGTCGTGTACCGCCACGGCGACGCGCTGCGCGCGGCGCACCTCTCGGGCGCGCCTGCGCCGCTCGTGCTGCACTCCGTGGTCAACCGCTCCGTGGGGGCGCTCGTGCTCGCTCCGGGTACGGGCCGGGTCGTGTTCGAGCTCACCGCCGGCGCCTCCGTGCCGCGTCAGCTGTGGAGCGTGCCGGTCGACGGCTCCGCGCCCTCCGTGCCGCTGACGCCCTTCGTGCCGGGGCGCATCCAGTCCTTCCTCGTGAGCGCCGACGGCCGCGAGGTCGTCTACGTCGCCGACCAGGACACCCTCGGCGTGCTCGGACTGTACCGCGCGCCGGTGGACGCGGGGACGCCCGCCGTGCGGCTCGATCTCCCGCCGGTCGCGGGCGGAGATGTGTCCTTCACCCCGACGGAGGGCGTGCTCGCGCTGGGGGGCGAGAGCGCCTTCGTCGCGCTCGCCCCGGACGGAAGCCGCGTCGCCTACGTGGCCGACGCCGAGGTCGATGACGTGGCGGAGCTCTTCGCGGTGCCGCTCGACGGCAGCAGCGCCCCGCAGCGGCTCGCCTCCATGGGGCCGGTGAGCGACGTGCGCTCGCTGCGCATCACGCCCGACTCCGCACGGGTCGTGTACCGCGCCGATGCCGACGTCGACGAGAGCGTGGAGCTCTACAGCGTGCCGCTCGACGGCAGCGCGCCCTCCGTGAAGCTCAATCCGGCCGGAGTCACGTTGCCGGCGGGCGGGCCGGCGTTCCTGACCTTCGCCTGCTCGGCCTCGACCGGCCGGGTCGTGTTCCTCGGGCAGGCGGGCTTCCTGCAGGGGCTCTACTCGGTTCCCTGGGACGGCAGTGGCCCGGCGGTGAAGGTGAGCGGCGCCCTGGACAGTGACCTCGTCTGGGACCTCGAGCTCGAGCTCAGCCCGGACGGGCGCGCGCTCCTGTTCGAGCGTCGCAGCAACCCGACCGAGTACTACCTGGCGACGGTCGACGGCAGCGCGCCGCCCGAGCGCGTCGGCGCGCCGATCGGGCGGTTGGACTGGTTCCCCGGCGCCGCGCCCTTCCACGCGTTCACGCTCGACTCGCAGCGCGTGGTCTTCCTGGCGGATCTCGCCGCAGGCGGCGTGCGCGAACTCTTCGCGAGCTTCCGCGCACGCCCGCTGCGGCGCGCGCGCTGAGGGGCCTTCCGTTGCGCGGCGGTTGCGCGCGGCGCAGCAGGCGCATAGCCTCGCGGCGATGGATGCTGCGCGTGAACGGATCCCGCCCGGGCAGGGCGTCACGAAGGGCTGGCCGCTCTTGCACGTGGGGGAAGTGCCCGCGACGCCGCGCGAGCACTGGACGCTCGCCGTGGGCGGGGCGGTCGCGCGGCCGTGCGTGCTTGCCTGGAACGAGCTCCTCGCCCTGCCGCAGACGCGCGTGCGACGCGACTTCCACTGCGTGACCGGCTGGAGCCGGCTCGACAACGACTGGGAAGGGGTCACGCTCGCGACCCTGGCCGAGCACTGCCGTATCGAGCCGGAGGCGGGCTTCGTGCGCCTCGCGGATCCGCAGGGCTACGACACGACCGTGCCGCTCGCGCTGGCGCTGGCCGAGGGCCTGCTGGCGCACCGCCACGACGGCGCCGAGCTCGCGTCCGAGCACGGCGGTCCGCTGCGTGCGGTGATGCCCTCGCTCTACGCCTGGAAATCGTGCAAGTGGGTGGTCGAGGTCGAGTTCCTGAC
>Ga0172372_10011519_pt1 | contig 11226 bp, 15 predicted proteins | sample LakKiv5m_2_FD_114544 | JGI IMG/M metagenome (GOLD analysis project Ga0172372, IMG submission 114544) | Freshwater microbial communities from Kabuno Bay, South-Kivu, Congo - kab_092012_9.5m | ecosystem: Environmental > Aquatic > Freshwater > Lake | place: Democratic Republic of the Congo... | reverse complement strand
TTATTTAGTTAAACATCCGCCGAAAATCGGCGGTAAGTTAACTGGAATTAAAACGGATTTAACGCCCATTCGGTGAGTAGTCCAAATTAGTTCAGATCTTGACCTATATGACAGATATAGGAATAGGTGCAAGATGTTAGTTTCAGAATATGTAATGCAAGTTATTGAAAAAAGACCATATAAGTACTCAACCAAACTCACAAATGTTGCTGATGTGAAGAGGTTGGGTATCTGGGATATGGACACTTCAGAGATTCACTCTGGACTGATTCATGAGCGAGTCGACAAGATCGCAAACCAAAACTCTAGGAAGCGACTCTATATAACCGCCCGATCAATGTTTAAAGACTTAGGTATTTGCCAAGATCTTCCTTATTTGGAAGGTGAAGGAAAAATCTATGACATTCCTAGCCAAGAGGATCTTGAGTGGCTAATTGCAAGATCTAAGTACCGATTACAACTACTGCTTTGTATGTATGGCGGTTTAAGAGTTGGTGAGGCATGTGCGGTTACTCCTGAAAAACTTCAGAACAATTACTTAGATGTGGACCAAGCATTCTCTCAAGACGGGCTTCATCTTGGCAGCCCAAAAACCTACGGGAAAATTTTGCTCCCAGATTGGCTAGCTGATGAGGTTAGGGAAATGAAACCAGAGGAGTATTGGCAGATAGGAAAGCCAACAAAGGATGTAACTAATTCTTGTTTTAAACTTTCAAAAAACAAGGAATGGATTCAAAAAACTGGCGGTAAAAAAGTTAATCCTCATATGCTCCGCCACTGGTATGCCACTGACATGATTCGTAGGGGAATAAATCCAGAGGTCGTTAGGAGACAAATGAGACATAAAAATGTTTCAGTAACTTTAAAAATTTATACTCAAGTTAGAGCTGAAGAAGTCGAAGCATCATTACCTAATAGGCCAACTGATGGTGATCTTAAAATAAAATCAAATGTGATCGCTTTAAGACTAGTTAATTAAACATAAGGGGCTATGAGTTATTCTTGTAGCCCTTTATTACTTTCTTAATGATATTTTCTAGTTCTAATAAGGTTATTGAATCAGCATTAATAGTTTCTGATTGCCCTTCCGTTTTAGGCATCTGTTCTTTACTTAAATGAACGGGTAGTTTTAGATCTTTTCTTATGACTTTAAATACCGCTTTTTCTATTTTCAATGCTTCCCCACCTGTTTTAAATTTCCAGACTTTATAGGTTTCCCAACCATTCCTTTTAAACCTCCCTAACCTATCTTCCCAAGATCTTTTTACCGAACGAAAATTTCCTATTCCAACTTTATGAGAATTCAATTGGCTATGTGTGATCAAATATAAATATGATGGGATTTTCATATTTATACCTAGTGGTGAACAATATTGGCATCCCCTTTCTTTTTGAACATTAGAAAGCATTGGATAAACAATATTTTTACATTTCAGACACTTGCTTTTCCAAGGTGTCCTAGCATTTTTGTAAGGGTCTAAAGGTTTTAATTTGGCTTCTAGCATAATCTTGATGGCTGATTTATTATCCATAAAACGAATATTGCAATACTTACAGCCTGTAATATTTTTTGCCCTACTTGTGGCTTGATAAATTGGATATGAAATTTTTCCACATTTTAAACATTTGCTTTTCCAACCTACACGATCATTTACATATTTAGTTAATGGTTCATAACCCTGCTTTCTCATTATCTCTACTGCTTCCTGAGGATCTAGAAATTTTCTAGTACACCATTTACACCCTGCCTGTCCACGTTTTATATTTCCAAATGAAGGATTTACAGTCTTTTTACAAATTAGACAAATAGATTTCCAAGGCTTATCTTTATTTTGGTAAGGCTGTAAGGGCTGCAAATTATTTTTTAGCATTAATTCAATCGCTTCAGCTTCGGAATTACTATTTGATTTTCCCGACTTTACATATCTACAGGTCTTGCAACCACCAATTCCCCTAGCAATTTGTTTATATGGTGGGTTCACTATGTTCCCACAAACTAAGCACCTGCATTTCCAAGGTTTATAAGATGAGGGATAAGGTTCTAATGGTTTCAACCCTGCCTTTAACATGACTTTTTCAGCCACTTTTGAATCTAGTTTTTTAGGCATACCTTCAGACTACTAAAGGTTGCTGACAATAAGCATCCTCCCATTACAAGACATGTTTACGGTTGCGCTCTACACTTTCTTAATGGATAAAATTGAATCAGCTATATTGCGCTGGCTCGCAATTTTACTGATTCCTGCTGTTGCTGGGTTATCTGTGTATGTATCTATACTGCTTGATGATTATGAAAAAACAAGAGACACCGTTAATGGGTATGTTCCCCCAAACGATCTTTACTCAGTAGTTAAGTATTCTAACGAGGCAACAGTCAGTATCACATGTGAAAATAAAAATGCCAGTGGATTTGGCTTTATATTTGATGAATTTGATGATGCAAAGTTTTCCTTTGATTACCCTATGGATAAGGGAACTATTATTTTAACTAACTATCACACAATTGAATCATGTTACCTTAATAACTCTATTGTGAGAGTAAAAAATTTTTCATCTGAATTTATAGCTGCACAGATTAAAGCGGTTGATACTGAAAATGACTTGGCCGCTTTATTTATTCCAAAAATTATTCGAGAATTGAAGGCTTCTTACTACTTTTATCGAACTGGATATTGGGTTATGGCTATGGGTTCTCCTTATGGAATGGCTGGAACAACAACTTTTGGAAATATAATCAATCAGGAGGGAAATAGAATTTTCACTAGTGCAAGCCTAAATAAGGGCAACTCGGGTGGTCCCCTTATTGATAATGAAGGTTACGTTATGGGAGTTAATACAGGTTATACCGCTATTGCACAAAACATAAATTGGGCAATTGATATTAATGGATTATGCAATGTAATTGCGATTTGTTCGAAAATTGCTAAAGACAAGCGAAACTCTAATCTTTTACACCCAGTATTTGAAATTGAATAACATAAAAATATGACCCTAATTGCTTAGGGTCATATTTTAACTTTTTAGTTACCAGCGGCTTCGTGGCTTCTGAGTATTCCACCCATAAGGATCCCTCATCGAACCATAAGGATCCCTCATCAAACCACTGTCGTAAGGATTACTTATCAAACCATTGTTGCGGCTTGAACCGTAGCCATTGTTGCGGCTTGAACCGTAGCCATTGTTGCGATTGAATGAGGAGCTACCTGGGTCAGAAAATGATGGAAAGTTGCGATTGACTCCACCATTCCAAGAACAAGTGCCTCTTCCTGAATTTGAACTATAAGAACCGTTATTACAGATGCTTCCAGCCTGAGCTATAGTTGAGTTAAATAAAGAACCTACAATAACTCCAACTGTAACTAGTGCTGCTACCTTAATCTTTTTCATATTAATCCCTTTCATTCGGTGGCCCTAGTGGGCCCTTCTTACTATTGAGACGTATGGGGGATAGATTTAGTTCCTTACCTGGAGGTTTTTCTGGAACTGGTCGAGCCTATTGAGCAAGATGATCTATCGCTGATTCGTGCCTTTCAAATGGGTGAAAAAGAGGCCATGGCCCAACTCCTTCGTAGGCGCCAAAAATGGCTATATAACGTAGCCCGAAAAACCATCTCAAATGAGAGCCTAATTGAGGATGGCTTACAGGAAGCCTTGGTACAAATTTGGAAGGGCGCAAGTACCTTTCGGGGTGACTCACAAGTAACGACTTGGATGCACCAGGTTGTCGTTCGGGCGTGCATCGATGTACTCCGTAAGGAAAAAATCCGATCCCATTCCTCACTACCCGAGGATGCCGAACAGTTAATCCCATCAACTGTTCGCTTTGAGGACCAACTTGTTGACTCCATGCTCATACACGGAGCTTTGCAGGAGCTCGAACCGAATCAGGGTGAAATTCTCAGGCTAATTTGGCTAAAGGAAATGTCATACGAAGAGGTTTCTCAGCAGCTGAACTTGCCCCTGGGTACGGTCAAGAGTCGAGCCTCACGAGCTCAAAGCCGACTTAAAGAAATACTTCAAAATATATTAGCTGAGAATGGAACCAAATGGTCCTCCTATACGTCAAACGATCAGGGGTGAAAAATGTCTGATAAATCTGATGATGAGTTAAGAGGGTTATTCCGAGAAATCGGAGAGCTCAAGGAAGTCCCACTGGGGGTTGCCGCAGGTATGGAAAAAACGATTCAAGGACTGCTCCAAGAAGGTAAAACTGTGAAAACTTCTTGGATAACTAGAAATTCTTTAGCACTTGCTGCAGGTTTTGTTGCAGTGTTTGCCCTAGGTATAGCTTTAAATCTGGATTCAAATCCAGTTAGTAATATTTCGCCCAATAACACTAATAATCAAAATCCACAGAACAATAATGATGTTTTAACTTCTTTAGGATCTGAAATAGAGGTATCCAATTCACCTCTACAGCAATTTAATAGTGGGGTAGATTATGCAAAGCCGATTGTAATTAAAGACCTACCCTTTACCCCTATATCCACATACAGCAAAGCTAATACTCTTTCTGCTGAGCTAGGTAATTGCTTAGGTGGGTTAGGTTTAAGTGAAACAGTGAGCTTTATTGATAACGCTTTGTACAATAAAAAGAGTGTAAAAGTTGTTTGGTCTGCTGTCGACTTAAATTCTTGGCAAATCTCGATCTTAAGTCAAAAATGTGAGCCACTAGATGAGATATTTGTACGTAAAGAGTAACTCAGTTGTAGCTAATGTTCACTAATTCAAATTAAATTTAACAATTGATAGATGTGTTTCAGGAGCAAAGAGACTAAATGAGTCAAAAAGAGGTTGCGTATCGAATTACAGGAAGATTAATCTTAGATTTTCAAATTGTGTTACAAGCAGAGAATCCTGATGAAGCAGAAAACTTTGCTACAGATATTGACCTTGATAAATGGACGGAAGTAGGTAGAGACTGGGAAGTTTTAGATGTGTCTAAGAATTATTTTTTAAAGCGAGTCAAAATAGAACAGGACATTGAAGTCTAGGCTTGAAGCCAACTTAACCATCTAAAATTGACTCCTAGGGTCTTTCTTCAACCACCTCTCTTCATAATAAGCTACAAGAATCTCCATATTCTGAGCCTCAGTCAAATACTTATTTTGATTATGCCTAGGCGAGCTAAATTTATCTACTCTACTATTTACTAAATCAAGGTTTTGTCTTCTTCTTCTTAATGTATTTTTCAATTTGGATTTACATACTTTATGATCATCTAAACTTTTATATTTATAACACCATTTGCATATTTCAATTGTTTTTTTCATAATTCCAAGCTTCCACTCTAAGAACATATTGGGGCTAAACAAATAGCCCCATTTGCTTCCATCTGAAGTCTCTGGGCTCGAGTAACTAACTCTGAGATTGGCGCCAAAGAAAATTAATACTGTTGCAAATCAAGATAGGCCAAGCGAATTACCTTGCTGATTAATTTTTCTTATGCTACTAAATAGCAATTTTTTCTTACCTTGGGCAGTCCATCGTTTCGCATCTGCCTCTCCATGCGGGTCTCACCATTAAGGTGGAGTTCATTATTAAGTTATACACCTAATTATACTATTTGTATTTTTTAAGTCAATAGATTTTAAAAAAATGTTAATGGAATTTTATTTTGAATAATATGTATATTTAATTAATCATACATTTTATACAGTGGGCACATATTTTTAATTAAAGATAACAAATCTCATTTACGATACATGCGTTCAGATGAGCGATTGCATGGTGGAAAATTATTGATTAATTAGTCATATATCTGTCTTAGATAGTAGTAATTTAGTTGACTAGAATCTATCTTTAATTAATCATTAAACAGGTTATCCCAGGAGAAGGCCTCATTAACCCGCTCATCGTTGATTAACCCCCTAAAGCTCCTTGAGTATGCAGGGTGATCTATTAGATCTATCTTTCTTCTTCCATACTCCTCTGCGAGTGCATCTATTTGGCCATCAAAGCAGAGGTAGCGGCAGTAGGTTCCAGAGCCCATCCTTCCTGTTGTATGGGCAGGAAAGCTTTCAACAAGCTCATACCCAACCTTGTCCGCCATAGCCCTGCTGGCACCATGAGATTGATCGATTAGCAGCTCAACAAAGTGGTAGCCCTTCTCATAGATCGCATAAAGGGTTAGCCGCCGCAATAAATAAGTGCCAACCCCCTTGCCACTCTCACTTTTCCTCATCCAGATAACGATGTGACAGCCATTGTCGCTGTAGGTAAGCGGGTAGTAGATGCCGATACCAAGCAGGCGCTTGCTACGGTAGAAGCCAAATAGATCCATCCCGCTACTTCTGATCATCGCCATCAGGCTTTGAAAGAGTTCGATAAAGGGGCGGGGCTTTGAGAAGTACTCGGTATCAAAGTAGTTAGAAAGCTGCTCAAAGCTCTCATTTTGAGCCTTAGCGAACTCAAGGGCATCGAGGGGGGTCAGAAGCCTGAGCTCAAACTCCTTGAAATTATCGACCTCATACTGGGTCGCAAATTCGACCATGGTAAAACCTGCTATTTGAATGGATTTCCTGCGGTCAGGATCGGTAAGGCACTCGCCTACATATCTAATTTTACTATTTATTAATTATGAGGCCCTTTGTAAGCCAACCCCCTTGCTAATTAAAATGTCCGATTTATACCCATTCAAGGGGGAAAATAAAAAAGATTTTTTAATAAATTTTCATTTCACGCTCAAAATCTGCCCCCTTGGATTTGCTATAGCTTTTGGAAAGCATTACCTTATTCCTACTAGCTCGCAGATTATCTCTGAAAGCTGTTGCAACACACCGATTTAAATGCAACAGCTACGAGAAATATCTGATAGCTTTAGCAAGTAACAGAGATTCAACCGAATCACTGGAAATCGAGAGACAGGAGTAAGGCAGGGAGGAGGACCTCTCTGAGCAGTAGGAAAGGACGTGAAAGCGTCACCAACTAGCGGAGCTTGAAAGGCTTCAGATGGGAGAGTGCAGAGGGTGGAGGAACCACTCTATGTGTTCAAAGCATTCAGAGGATCGAATGTAAGCAGTTAGTAAGAAAAGTTTAGAAGTCGGGGGCCAAAAGCCCCCGACCAACACTTAAGTACCAAGCTTCAAATTACAAATCGTAATTTGATTAACACGGCTAGCAGCCGAGAAATGGAGGTACACATGAGTGAGCCAATAAATAATTCAAAAAAAGTTGTACTAGATGGTTATAGATTTACAAGTAGATCAGTAGGAGCTGTTTCGACTAGATACTCTGGCCGAAATCAATTCTTTACTGCAGTTACTTTTGAACAAGTGTTAAAACTCTTTCCAAAAGTAAAACCAGATAAGCCTCATGAGCGCAATCGTGCGATTGATGTGAAGCGGGCTAAAGATGCTGGAAAATATTGGTTGGATAATCCAAGCGATTGGATATTTCCATCTTTGATATTAACTCTTGATGATGATTTAGTCTATGAAGTCGCTGACGGATTTGATGTTAGAACTGAGGGTCTAGATTTACAAATGGTGAAACTTACTTTACCACGTGATTTTGCAGAACAAGCTTTTCTAGCAGATGGGCAACATCGTTCTTATGGAATGGATTATATACACGATGTATGCAATGAGAGACTTAGAGTCGCTAAAAAAGATCTAAAGACAGCAAAAGAAAGTGGTGCAAGTTTAGAAGAAATTCAACGGCTTCAGGAAGAAATTGATGCTGCCAATCACGACATTGCTCGATTTGAAACAGAAACTATTGGCGTCCAAATTATTGCAAATGCAAATGAAGCTTTGCAGAAAAAATGGTTTGGCCATATGAGTAAATTTCAAAGAGAAATTGGTCGTGGTGAAGCATTTCGAATTGATAACGAAACTAGCTTCTCGATTGCGGCTAGGCAGGTTGTATCAACTCATCCATTGCTTGCAGGAGAATTTCCAAGAAAAGACGCTGAAATTGAAAATCCTAGAGTTGACATGCGAAAAGATAATGTGACTAGAGGTTCGGATGCAATTTTCACACTGGCAAATGTTAGAGATTGGATCGCAACACTTATTTTAGGTCCAAAACTAGAGACTAGTGTTGAAAATCTTGATCAAATTACAACAGTTGACCAAATTGCTGACGTAGCAAATGTCTTCTTTAATGCACTGATTGAATCTGTGTCATATTTTGAACAATTAAAATCTGCAACTCTTTTGGGAAAACAGTTTCGGCAGCTAAGCGGTTTTAGCTCTCCTACAATTATTCGAGGTTTGGCTTTAGCAGCAAATAAAGAATTACTAGGAGAACCCTCTTTTGAATCTTTAGAGCTTGTTGATCTTATAGTTGACAAGAATGGATTGTCCAGGTTTAAAAAATTGCTTAATAATTTGGAATCTGAGCTTGAGTATATCGACGATCCTAAGCGAACAAAACCTCAAAAGAAAAAAATGAAACAAGATAATTGGTATGCAACTCAATTATTTCGAGACGGAGCAACTGCTCCTCAATCAGGTTTCCAAGATCGTTCTCGATTAGGAAACATGCTTATTGATTGGTCTGAAAAAGGCAAAGTCAATTTTACAGATTTTGTCGTGGTTAGTGGGAGCGTGTAAACGCTCTCACTCCAACTAATCTAAGTTGTTTTCAAGAGACTTCTAAAGAAACAAAAAAACTGTCTCATGAGATTATTAAAATTTTAGCAGTACACGGTCCAAAGTCAACACGACAATTGACCGAGCTACTAACTTGTGAAAATATTTATGGTGAACTGGCAAGTCCATATTCATTAGATACGGACGTGCTTGTTGCCATAAAAAGTCTTTATCTAGAAGAGCTGGCAATCACTTATAACTCTAAGAACGGAAAATGGTTGACTAATAATAAAGTTCCAGTTAGAAAAACTGATTATTTCAACTCAAAATTTGCGGAGATAAATTTAACCAAAGTTAAATTTAAAGAAATTGGTTATGGCCAGGAATACGTCTACGCACTTTATTTACCAATTGCGAGGTACAACGCTGCTCTAAATGATTGGAAGCTCTATCCTATCAAAATTGGACGAACCAAAAACTTGTTGACCAGAATTTCTGCGTTGTCCTTTACTGGACCTGGGATGTTAGTTCCTGGAGTTGTATTTAGAACAGATAACGCTCAATTACTAGAGAGAGAATTACACAAAGTTTTAAATTTCAATCGAGCTCAAATAAATTTGAGTGGTCGAAAAGAGTGGTTTAGAAGCAACATCATAACTATAGAAAATCACTTTAATGTTTTAATTAAAAAAGGTGGAATATAACAAATCAGACTCCTTGGCATATTTTTGCTAAGCCTGGTGAAGTATTCAAGTTTCTAAAAAAGAACCATGTTTGTTACATGATTGATATGGCAGATTTACCACCTATGGATCTAATTGATGAGCTCACTCATGTTGCGTTGAAAGTCAATAAAAAAGCCAACCCAGAGGTATTTAAAGAGATCTCAGATTTAGTATCGATGCTGGTAGCAGCCTCTGCTCGGGAGCCAAGGCAAATGCTTCATGAGATTGTAGTCAGAGACCAGACACAGCTACTAACCAAAGAGCTGAATAAAATTTTGTCAGATGCCTCTTATGATGATGAGAGTTCAAAAAATACGGAGCAAGAAAATGGGTAAGATAATTTTGACAGGGATCTCTCATAAAGGGCATGCCTTTGAACTTATTTACCCAATAATTGAAGACCAGCTGCACTGTATTGCTCGGTGTAGCTGTGGTTATGAAGTAGATATACCCAACTTTAGTAGCTACGGGGCAACGAGATACTTACAAATAAAATGGGAAGAGCATGTTGCCAGTATTTAGCTGGCCTTCACTTCAATATTTAATTTACCTTACTCTTCGCTCTTCAGACATTAGTTCGGCAAATTTAGACCACCTCATTCGGCGTTTGAATCTGCCGTTGTTTGGAAGCCACTCAATACTTCCCTTGCTAACATGGAGTTCTCCAAGCTTTTTACCATCTTCACGAACTATAAACTCAATGTCGGCATTCATAACAATCTCATTAGGTTGCCTCATGATTACTCTGTGTCTTGCCATTAAATTCCCTCCCGAATCTCTAATAGTTTGAGTTAATGTAGCGAGTCCGTAAGATGAAGGGAAGTGTTAGGGCAAACTTTCCCATCATCCATATACTGTCAAAGACCACTGACAGTCAAAAATAGGGATAGCCAGACCCTATTTTTCCATTGGATATATATGATGTATATATGAAAAAGCTTCTACCGTTATTGGCCGTATCTGCTTTATTGATTACAGGGTGTTCCAATCCCAATGCCGACACAGGGCCATCCAATACCGAAACCAGTCCAACATTATCGGAGTCATCACTTGGCGAAAAATACTCTACCGAACTGAAAGAGTCATTAATTTACAGTTTAACAAGTAAGTCAGATGCAAATATAGTTTGGCCATTTTTCATTGACGAAGATAATTTTGAAGTAATTTCAGATCCAAATTTTGAAAACCTCGAAGTAAATGTTAGATCTTGGATATCTAGCGAAGACCGTGCCGATTTTAAGGTTGGTAGGATCTTGGCTGTTCCTAGAAGTGGGGCATCGCTAAATACAGATGGTGCCAAGGTTATTTGTGCTAAGGATGTGATGCAAACCTTTACCACTTGGGTCTTATTCCTAATGGAGAAATTACCATCACCAAAGCAAAGCTTGAAAATTACAGTTGAATTCTATACAGTCACGGGTAGTGCTAAAGAGGATGAGTTTGGAAATGTAGATACTACTGGCCTAAATGATAAAATTTTGGTCAAATCTATGATTCATATCTCTAATTCGAATCTCAATAAGATTACCGATCCTTGGGGCCCCGATGATTATTATGTATTGAGTGATCTAAGCAAGCCAGTCCGCCACTTGGCTGCTTGGAATTCCTGCAAGAGTTATGACCTGTAGATTTAAGCATTCTTACCATGTTTTGCACTCTTCCCCCAGTATCCATATACTGTCAAAGACCACTGACAGTCTCTTTTGGCTTAAAGCTAAACGGTTATTCGCCCAAATTAGTCCGATATCTGTTCCATATTCCAAATGTCAGACCAATTGACTAATATGGGTGTTAAGTCAAGAAAAAGTAAATATATGAAATGGATGAATGAGGAAAATTAGTCGAAACCCTCACCGCCCACGTTTAAGTGAATGTAACTTCAAAAGATGCCACAAGTGGCATGTGTATGAAGAAGGTTTTTCACGGATATACGGGACAGATAAAATATATCCAAATGGAACCTC
>Ga0172372_10011518_pt1 | contig 11227 bp, 11 predicted proteins | sample LakKiv5m_2_FD_114544 | JGI IMG/M metagenome (GOLD analysis project Ga0172372, IMG submission 114544) | Freshwater microbial communities from Kabuno Bay, South-Kivu, Congo - kab_092012_9.5m | ecosystem: Environmental > Aquatic > Freshwater > Lake | place: Democratic Republic of the Congo... | reverse complement strand
TCATCATCCGATTCATCATCTAGATTATTTTTATTTTTATTTTTATATTCTAAATGAATTTTAAAAAATTCTTCTTCTAGATGTTTTATTTTAGTATCAAAATCTTTTATACATGTTTCAATATGTTTCATTTCTGATTTCTCTTCTTCTTCTGATTCATCTTCAGATTCATCTTCTGATTTCTCTTCTTCTTCTGATTCATCTTCTGATTTCTCTTCAGATTCATCTTCTGATTTCTCTTCAGATTCATCTTCTTCTTCTGATTTCTCTTCAGATTTCTCTTCTGATTCATCTTCTGATTCATCTTCTGATTCATCTTCTGATTCATCTTCTGATTCTTCTTCAGATTTCTCTTCTGATTCATCTTCTGATTCTTCTTCTGATTCATCTTCTTCTTCTTCGGATTCATCTGATTCATTCGATTCTTGATTATAATTCTCAAAAATACAAATCATTAATAAAAGTTCAATAAATGATATAAATATTAAAAGTACATATCCAAATGATAAAAAGAAGGTCTTTGTATCTAATGTCTTATCTAAAATAATTGTGTGTATAAATAAGTATATCCAATGAAAAATTATTTGAATATATAAGAAATTTTCATCAATAAAAGCCATTGTATAATTATTTTTATTATTATGCTAATTAATGAATAATTCAAATCAATTTTTTATTTTCTTCTAGATTATTTTCATTTTCTTCTAGATTATTTTCATTTTCTTCTAGATTATTTTCATTTTCTTCTAGATTATTTTCATTTTCTTCTAGATTATTTTCATTTTCTTCTAGATTATGTTCAATAGTACATATATATTGTTTAGATAATTTAATCAATGTTATAATACTATATAGAATTAATTGAAGACAAGAAATAAAGAATATTGGATAAACAAAAGTGTCTGGATCATATATAATTGTTTTTTTATAATAATGTGATAATATTAATAAATAAATTGAATGAAGTAAAATTGATGTTGTATTTATATTTATAAAAATTCGTAATATATTTTGGAAAAACGGATAATAATTCATTGTGTTTTTTGATTAATATTTTATTACAATTCTATATTAATCATAATTTTTTAATTCAAATTTTTTTATAACATATATTGGTCAAATAAAAAAATGTGTCTGGAAAGTGTTTGTTATATCATTACTTTTGGAAAAGGAAAGACAATGAAATAATAAACATAAACATTACAATTGTGTTAAATGTACTTTGATAGTTAAATGTATCTTCCATGTCAAAAAGGTAAACATACATCAAATTAAATATCACTGTTGGAATGTAGATAATGCTTGTCATAAACAAGGTGGAAATTGCTAGTAGATACAAATAAGCAAGTGGGATAATAAATGGTGCGATCATCATACTGATGATGTAAAAATAATCCATCTTGAATTAAAGTTGAATTAATATAATTTGTGAATCGAGAGTTAAATAATATAAAATAATTTGATATATTAAATCAATTTTTGATGTATTAATTAATTTAAAATGGTTAATTTAATTCTAGATATAATTGTAGTATTTACCATCCCATTGTTTTATAAATTATCTCGTCAGAGTTTATGAGTATCAATTGATATTTAGTGAAACAAACATAAATTAAAATTATTGAGCTAATGTATGTAAATTTTGTATAATAATCATATGAATAATCTATGTAATAAAAATAGGATATAATAAAATGAAATATTTCAACTAGAATAAAACAGATAAATGAATAAATCAAACCTTCTAGAATTATCAAAAAGAAGACACTATCAATAATAAATTTATACATAATCATTTTGAAATATTGACAAATATAAAAGTTAATATCATATATAATCATTATTAAATATATATTTATAAATTATAATACTCACCACTTCAATTTTATATGAATAGTAAAGATACACACAAAAAACATAAGGCAAAATATCTATTATTCTTATGGTAATCTATATATAAATTACTATCATTAAAACTATACATTAAATATAGAAATAATATAATGCTACAAAATATTATTAAGAATTTGAAAATAAAATCGTTAAATAATTTTTTATCCTTTTGTCGATTCATATATAATATAACTATTGTTTGTTATTATTTATCATTAAATAATTTGTCGAAATCAATTTTTTTGGATTGCTTTGAATTTATATAATTCTTATAAATCTTATAAATCATATAATTAACATAACCGAATCCTATTAAACTTACGGATAATAAAATTATATATGAAGACCATAAAATAATCAAGTCGTTATGATTTGTATTTTCACTATGATAATATATATTTATAAACCCATTTATGATAATCATTAAATATATACATTCTATGTGTGTATAAAAAATATACTAACATAAATAAATCTGTATCATCTTTAAACGTAGCATCAAAAATGATATGAATTAACTTACAGAAATTTGAAAGTTTGATCATAGAGATTGAATTGTTTTTAATGTTATTATTTAATATTTGTTTATCAGAATAATATAATAATAATAAATCGAATCATTTTTTTTAATGTATTCATTATCAACAGATATGTTTACAAAGTATTAGAAATTTAGTAAAAGAAAAATAAATTAAAATTGGGGGTACTTGTATGTCTTTAATTCAATTTTCTTATAAAAAAATTGATTAAGGTTATTTGTATATAAGAAGTGTTTAATTATTATAGAAAAATTTGAAATGTATTCTGAAATGCCTTATAAGGTTATGATTTTGGGATCTGGTGGTCGTGAAAATGCGATGACATATTATTTTGATGATGGGTGTGATGTATATGTCCACAGTGATAATCTGAATGAACAAATATATAATTTAATAAATAAAAACTATACAGTTGGGATGATGGATTCAACTGAAATATTAAAGATAGTATTAGAGATTAATCCAGATATTGTTATAGTGGGTTCTGAAACATTATTAATAACAGGTGTAGTTGATCTATTAGTAAAAAAAGGTATATTAGTAATTGGTCCGAATAAAAAAATGGCAAAAATTGAGAGTAGTAAAGTGTTTGCTAGGAAATTATTAAAATCAATTGATCTAGATAGTTATAATCCAGATTATGTTGTTATTAAATCAGGGGATAATTTAAAGAATAATTCAGAAACTTTTGACAAATTTTGGGATTTATATCAAGGTAATATAGTTATAAAACAAGATTCTTTAGCGGGTGGTAAAGGGGTTTTTGTTTCAGGTGATCACTTTAATAAAAATAATAAAACAGAGTGTTATAATATTTTGAATGATATTCATCAAAAACATGAAAATGTTTTATTAGAAGAAAAGTTGAATGGATTGGAGTTTTCATTAATTACATTACGTGATCGAAATGGTCATTGTCAACATTTTCCACCAGTTCGTGATTTTAAAAGAAGATTTGATAATGATGAAGGTCTTAATACAGGTGGTATGGGATCTATATCATTTATTATTGATGAAAACAATAAACATTGGATTAATCAAGCTGAAAATGTCAATCAAATAGTTTTAAATGAATTGGACGAATTATATGATGATTGTTATGTAGGCTTTTTATATGGTAGTTATATGTTAACTGAACATGGGTTAAAAGTTATTGAATTTAATGCTAGAATGGGTGATCCAGAAGCAATTGGTTTATTTAAAACTCTTATAACTAAATCTAATGTGCTGGTTAAACATTTATTAGATGGCACTATTGATCAATTAAAACTAGAATTTAATGAAAATCCATATGTAGTAAAATATCTAGTTCCTGAAATATATCCTAATAAATGTAATGAATCATGTAAATTTATTTTTCCAACTTTAAGTAATATTGAGAATTCGGTAGCTTTACGTTTAAATGAAGATTTATGTGAAAGTTTAAATGACCATTCATGTGAAAAGAGTGATATTGATTTTCTCAAACATGCTTATCAAAATAAAAATATTGGTATTTATCTTTCAAATGTTCATCTTAATATGGAAGATAATTTAAATTATCTGGGTGGATCTAGAATATTAGCCGTTGTATGTATTGGAACTGAACATATTTCAGCTAGTTTAATGATTAATAAATTATTAGACGTTATTTGTAAAATTAATAAAAACATTAAATTAGATTTTAGGGTTGATATTGGTTTAAGGCATAATCATTGGATGTTTGAACAACCTATAAATAAAAATATTAAACCGTTGGATTATGCTAATTCAGGTGTAAATGTTGATACAAATCAAACAGTTGTTCAATGTATAAAAGCTGGTGTTGTTTCAACTCATGTATCTCCTCATAATCTAGGTAAATTTTGTTCAGGTTATGGGCAATTTGCTGGTATGATTAAACTTAAACATTCCAAACGTTTATTTGGTAAAAATATACCTATAATAGCTGGAACTACTGATGGAACTGGAACTAAATCATTATTTGCTACAAATCAGTTAGGTGTTCAGGGATTTTATGGTTTAGGTCAAGATCTAGTAAATCATTGTGTTAATGATTTAATGGTTCAAGGTGCACAACCTCTATTTTTCCTAGATTATTTTGCTAGTTCATCAATTAACCCTGAAGAAGTTAAAACATTTATTGAAGGATGTGCCGTAGCATGTATTGATAATAATTGTATGATAGCTGGTGGTGAAACTGCTGAAATGCCCGATGTTTATTTACCTAATGTCCATGATCTAGTTGGAATGATGGTTGGTATTGTTGAAGGCAAACCATTAGATCCAGTTAAAAATATTAAGTTAAATGATATTGTATTAGCTTTACCTAGTAGTGGTCCTCATACAAATGGATATTCTTTAATTAGAAAAGTTATTAAAGCTGTCAATGAAAGAGGTGATGTTGTCCCTGAATCTATCATTAATGAATGGCTTACACCACATAGATCTTATAAAAAAGACTTTGACGGGATTAATAAGTTGGGTATTAAGGTTAAGGGGTATGCACATATTACAGGTGGTGGATTAATAGAAAATCCACCTAGAATATTATCTGATAATTTAGGTTTAGAAATTGAAACAACTAGTTGGTCAATGTCGGATGGATTTCAATATATTCAAAAAGAAACCCAAATATCTAATTTTGAAATGTGGAAAACATTTAATTGTGGTGTTGGTTTAATCATTACAATTGATCCGAATGAATACCAAAAATTAACTAGAAAATTATCTTCTAATCCAGATCAAATATTAAAAGGATTATGGAAAATTGGGACAGTCGTAAAACGCAAGGCAAATAATGATAATCCTGTTTATTTCATTTGATAGTCTTTTATAGTCTTTTATAAGTTAAAACTATTTAGAATGGTTTATATGTTGGAATTTGCTTTAAACTAAGTTTTTCTTCAACAATTATTTTTTCTGTTTTTAAGTTTATTTGACAGGCGTTCTTAGTTTGACTTATTTCTTTTTTAATTTGTTCTTCTAGTTGTTGACGTTCTTTCATAATTTTATCTAAAGATTGTTCAAACATATCTTTTTCTATTGAAACCTCTATCTCTTTATTAGGTTTTATTTCAACTGGATCTATTATTTCTTGTTTTATTACTTCATCGATAACTATATCAATTATCTCAGGTATTACTTCTGGTATTACTTCTGATATTACTTCTGGTATTACTTCTGAATCTGGTTGCGTATGTGAGCCCAGTACAGGTAATTTATTTAAATATACTGTAGTATCTATTTTGTTAATTTTAAAAGCAGTTGATATAATTTTCTCAAATAAATCCCAATCACAACTTGGTTTAGTACTATATAAGATTTTGTTTAATATGATAATAAATGAACCATGTTTAACATGATCTATAAAATTATTTGTAGTTTTCATTATCAATTCATATTTATTCGAAAATTTTAATTCTTTAGATAAAAATATTTTTATATATATATATATATGAAGCGTATGGATGATACAACCAAATTAGAAATCAAAAACATACTCAAATCAAAAAATTATAAAATTAATAAGATTATGAAAGAGACCCAGAATAATATGGTTATTGTTGTTAATAATAATTATGTTGTAAAGGTATTAAATTTACAAAAAACGATAGACAAATATGAAATACTAAATATGGAAACAGAAGTGGATGCTTTAAAATATTTTACGTTTAAACTATCAGTATCATTGTTTTTTCCAACATATATTGAAAATTTTATTTACAAACAAAATAGTTTTGTTGTGATGAGTTACATAAAAGGAAAAACTTTAATAGAATATCGGGATAAAAATATGCCAATAATTTGGTGGAAATCTTTAATATATCAACTGATTCTTGTTGTGTATATATTAGAAGACAATAAAATACTACATAACGATTTTTGGGATGCCAATATAATTTTAGAACCATTGAAAGATAAATTTACAATTGAATATAAAAATAAAAAATACAAAATTCCAGAATGTGGTTTTATCGTTAAAATAATAGATTTCCAATATACTAACCAATATAAAAAACTTTCGAAAATACGTTCTCCCTTTGTGCTAACCACTAGTAAAGAACATCAAAATGAAAAAAAAAGATTAGGATGGTCTAACAAATTTCATGTTGGTGGGGATTTACATCAAATATTAGGGATATTATCGGAATATAAATACATTCCAAAAATACTAAAAAAGAACATTGAAATGATAGTTAGCAAAAATGAGGGTACTGATTTTCCTTACACAATTCAAACAACCAACAAAAAAACAGCTGGAGAATATTTATTACAAAATTTTAACAATATGTTTAGCGAATTCTGATAAAAATTATAGATTGTTACAAATGGTTACATATAGCTAATTTTTTTATAATTTTTGTTTTTTGTATTTTAGAATTTGATATGTGAATATTCATATATTAAAATTTTATTTTGTTTTGAGTGTTACAATTGGTCTACTTAAAGTGCTATAACAATTTAAAAAAGTACTATACATAGATTGTAAATTTTTAGTAATCTGTTAAAAATATAAAGTAATTTATAATTGCTGTGTAAAACTATGAAAATTAAACTTTTTACACCTTTGCACATTTAAAATGTCGATTTAACTTCATATTATTTATTCAAGCAATCAAATGTATCGGTTTTAATAATTAGTTTAATGTCTTTTACTGCGGAAGGTCTCCATATAACACCTTCTGAACGCCAATGTCTATACCACTCAGACAATAAAACTAATTTTTTTTTCCATTGATTTCCATAAAGCTCATTAATTTTATTTTGTATAATTGTTTCATCTTCATATATATCTAATAATGATTTAGTATCGCCAAATATTTTAATTTGTCAGGTTTGAACAAATAATAATACCATCATATATATTTTTAATTTTCTTCCAATTTAGTACATTATATATTTTTATATGAGAATTGGAATATTTAAATGTATTGATAAAATCAATAAATTCGCTTAAATTATTTATTTTAAGAACTGTATTATTTAATATTAATTCATAAACATAGGTATAATGTATTGATTTTTCTTCAAAATATTTATTTCCACAAGAAACATATAATCCTATCGGGTGATAATATAAGTTTGTATTTCCCACATAAGTAGTTCCTTCTTTAGATGTATCTATCAATTTTTCTAGTGGTTTTGTAGAAAGGTGATAATATTTATTATTACCATTACTCAAAATTGCCTTATTAATAATATTATAGTTTTTTCTTTCCAACATATTTATTTTTTATGATTTTTTATTTTTGTATATCTGATAGAATTATTTTTTAATTCTTCATCACTTATAAATTGTACAGAACCTAAAAATTTATCAAAAATTAAAGGCATTATATATATTTACTAGATATAATAAATTTTTGTAAATATTTAATAATGCAAAACATCACAAAATTAATTTTTTAAAATCGGCGTTTTAAATGTGCAAAGGTGTAAAAAAAGTTTGAACAAAAATAATTATGATCACTAGAATTACTAGAATTTTCACTTTTATGACACTAGAAAGGATTTTAAAAACCATTTTCTAGATACATTAAACTTTTTAGAAAAAAATTTGAACAAAAATAGGATATAATAAAATGAAATATTTCAACTAGAATAAACAACACAAATGAATAAACCATACCATCTAGAATTGTCAAAATATTTAGATTTTCAAATTCTTTATGGACGAATAAGCATGAATGATAGTGAAATGATAAACATAAATGTAAAAATCAAAATAAATGTATTTTGATAATCAAACGAATCATCAATAAGAAATATGTAAGTCTTGATAAGATGAAAAGCTACAGGAAAAATATAAACTGTAATAGTCAAAAATATTGTAGAAAACAATAGAGCATACATTCCAATAATTAGAAAGGTAATAAATCCCAATAAATTATAGATAAAATCACAAATCATCTTGAATTATGAAATACAAAGAATAATCTATTATTGAATTAAATATAATTATGAATATTCTAAAAATCAATTTTTATAGATTTTAGAATTGAAAATGGATAATTACAATTATTAAATATAGTCATCTGATAATCCATATACAAATATGAAATGATTAAACATAAAATCGGAAATATCATACATATAATATATTTGAATGTATCATATGATTTTGTCATTCTATGAATCATGATACATGTCAATAATGACATCGCTAAAAATATCAAACTTTTATTAATATGTTTAATATTTTCATTATAATCACAATCATAATATGGAATTACATAAATTATATACACAAATAATAGCGACAAAACACTACAAAATGTAATAAAAATCATATAATTTTTATTTCAATTAATTATTGATTTTTAATTTTTAATTAACAATAAAAAAATAATTAATTGAAATCAATTTTTTATTTTAATTAACAGTAAAGAACCGAATGAATGTTGGTACGCTGTATATTGTCATAATGGTAAAAATTACATTCCACCAAAATGTAAATAGATGATGATAATCAACTGTGTAATCAAAACCGAAAATCTGAGTTGCTGTCAGATAGAGACCCATGAAAATTACCCAGAATATCGATGTGAAAAACAGTGTCATTTGTGTTATCATCATAATCTGAAAGATACAACAGAAAAGAGAACTCATAATATTACGAATCATAGCACCAATCTTTTCCATTTTAGAACAGAAGTGTGGGTGTTTTGTTGTTAGAAAAGATGTGTTTGTTTTTTAATAGAATATACGAGGCTATCAGAAATCAATTTTTACTCTAAATAGTAATCTAAAAATGCTATATATTTGTAAATAATAAAAAAATAAGTTCTAGATATAATTAATAAATTATGTTAGATAAATATTTATATTTATGTTTGTTAATAAACTTATTACTATTATAACATAATTTATTAAGTGAATTTGGAAGTTCCGGTAATACACTTAATTGATTCCATTCACAAGAAAGTTCTCGAAGTGAATTAGGAAGTTTTGGTAATACACTTAATTGATTATATCCACAAGAAAGTTTAATAAGTGAATTTGGGAGTTCTGGTAATTTAGTTAATTTAGTTAATCTACCATTCGGTTCAAAAAGTCTTCTATACCATGTTAAATCTAATTCGATGATATTATTATAATATGAAAATGATATAACAATATTATTTATCATATCTGTATCATTAGAATAAAATTCAAATTCTTGTTCGGTATATGTATTATTAAATTTTAGATATTTAATATATTTAATTTTACACATTTTTATGATTCTATAAATTATGTTTCTATAAATTATGTATATGTAAAATTATGAATCAATTTTTTTATATTTCGAATGGGTCATTATTAATGTAATCGATAATATTTGAAAAACTATATCGAAAACCGAGTAATAGAATCAAAAATGTAATGTATGTAAAAAGATTGTTGTTATCAATTATGTAATCAACATCAAAAATATTGGATATAATAAAGTAAAGTCCATATAGAGTAAGATAAGAGATTAATGATAAAAATAGACATGATAGGGTCAGCCATAATATCAAAATATCAAAAAACAAGATTTTGAAAATAAATTCGATAACATCTAAAAAAATATCAGAAAGTTTGTAAATAAAAATCATTCGAAATTATAATACGATTAATTGTATTTATTTGTAATATTTTAACAGTAAATATGGTTCAATTTTAATCAAATTTTACTTATAAAATGGATATAAATTCTTTATGAATAGTAAGAATACAATATGAATAATAATATATGTCAAGCAATAATAAGTAATAAAAATGGAAATCATCGATGTAAATATCAAATAAAAAGCGGTGAATATTGTGGAAGACATAAAAATTATGATTTAAAACAGATTAAAAATAATATAAAAAAACCGACATGTTTAAATAAATTTACGTCTGGAATTTTTACATATCAAGATTACAGATTGAGTTCATCAAGAGTTAGTAAATTAAAAATAAATCAAATAAAAAATACATGTAAATATTATAAATTAACAACTATTGGTAGTAAAAATGAATTAACGAATCAATTAATAAAATTATTTGAAAATTTTAAATATTATGAATTGAATTTAGATAAAATAATTAAAATTCAATCATTATATAGAGGATGGAAAATAAGAAATATTATTAATTTACAGGGTATATATATATTTAATAAATCATTGTGTAATAATCAAGAAGAGTTTTATACATTTGATGAGATTAATAATATTGAAGATAATTTTTTCTTTTCGATTAAAGAAAATACATATATATATGGTTTTGATATTCGTTCATTATCTCAAATGATAGATAATTCAAATGGTATAATACTCAATCCATATACAAATCAAGAAATAAATATTAATGATATTATTCGTGCGAATATATTTATTAAATATTTAGAAAAAAATAATATAATTGTGAAACATGTTAATACAGTTTTGATGTCTCCAGAACAAGAAATAAATTTAAAAGCTACCGAGATTTTTCAAAAGATGGATTATCTAGGAAATTACATTGATTTAAATTGGTTTCATCAAATGAACATTCATAATTTAAAGTCCTTTTACAAATTATTAGAAGATATATGGAATTATAGAGCGAATTTGTCAGATATGGCGAAATTACAAATTGTTCCACAAAATAATTTATTTACAATGGATATATATACAATTAATAATATTACGGATAAAATAAAATTACAACATATTATTTTAGATACAATAAACACATTAGTATCATCAGGTATTACACAACCAGATAAAACTATAGGGGCTTTTTATGTTCAAGCAACATTCGCAGGTATTGTTCCTGAAGCATCTGATGCGATGCCTTATATGGCATTTGTTATATCTAAT
>Ga0172372_10011511_pt1 | contig 11233 bp, 12 predicted proteins | sample LakKiv5m_2_FD_114544 | JGI IMG/M metagenome (GOLD analysis project Ga0172372, IMG submission 114544) | Freshwater microbial communities from Kabuno Bay, South-Kivu, Congo - kab_092012_9.5m | ecosystem: Environmental > Aquatic > Freshwater > Lake | place: Democratic Republic of the Congo... | reverse complement strand
TGCGAACCCTTCCGCTGGCAGGCCAGTGCCTGCTGCGCCTCGGCCAGGCGCCTGCGATGCTGGTTCAAGCCACGCGGGTTCGTGATTGCCACTCCGTCCCAGGTGATCGGCAAGCTGTTGCGCCCGAGCTCCACTCCGAGGCAGCTTTCGACAGGCGGCAGCGGCTGGATCCTGTGATCATCCACCAGCCGGGAGCCGGGCCAACGCCCGCCAGGCGACAGCGAAACCGTCACGCTGGACGGCTTGCAGCCCTTGGGGATCTGCCGGCTCCAGCGGATCGGCAACGGCTCCGAGCCCTGGGCCAGCAACAACTGCCGATCACGCCAACGCAAGGCCGAGCGGCTGGCCGAGCGGCTGAACGCAGCAGAGCCGCCGTTGCGCTTCTGCTGGAAGGTCGGGTGGTTGGCCCGCCTGGCAAAGCAGTTGCAGAGTGCCGTCTGCAGCTGCCGCAGACGCTGCGGCAGCTGCAGCGGAACGCGGGAAACCTCGTGGAGGAACACCAGATCGTCCTGCCTCTTCCAGGCGATGAGCATGGCGCTGGTCTGGAGCCAGTGTGCCGTCCTGCAACTGCGCAGGGGAACGCAGGGATGATGCCGGCCCCTGGGTATCCAGTAGGGCAAGGCTTCCAAGCCCCATCAGCATGTCCTGAATTGGGATTAAACATGCGGGACGGCACACTAGTGTGCCGTCCCGCAACTATGCAGTGGAACGAAGGGATGATGCCGGCCCCTGGGCATCGAGCAGGGCAAGGCTTCTCATCCCCATCGGCAGGTCCTGAATCAGGCCCAAACATGCAGGACAGCACACCAGGAGATCGACTGGCGCTCCGTCGCCCAGGCCGTGCGGCGAGCAGCCAGCGCCCGGTTGTAGACCAGTCGCACGCAACCAAGCGTCCGGTGCAGCAGAGATTCCTGCTCGGGTGTCAGCTAGAAGCAGTAGCTGAAGGCTCACTGCATCCCTACGCCTTGCAGGATCGGCGGGATTTGGGAAGGGTTGATCAGCGGCATCGAGCGGCATCGAGCCGCCTTGCTCCCGTCGATCTCTCTCCCCCAGGACCGCTTCCAAGTGCCGGTTTCGCCAGTCGTGCACGACACGGACACCAGGAATGGAGCCTCAGCACCCCAGGCGCTGCCAGGAGCGGGTTGACCCCCTGCGCCTCGGCCGCAGCCGTCGCACCGAGCCTGAATCAGCTCTGGCTCTCCCTCCCCGGCCGGAAGTCCGGGGGGTGCTCGCGAGATTCCTGATGAACCCCTCCGACTGGTTGCAGCTGTGCCGCACGGTGCGCTTCGGCGACACCGATGCCGCCGGTGTGCTGCATTTCCACCAGCTGCTGCGCTGGTCCCATGAGGCCTATGAGGAGAGCCTCGAGCGCTTCGGGATCGCAGCGGCGGCGCTGTTTCCCACGGCGGCGATCCGGCCGGCGGTGGCTCTGCCGATCGTGCATTGCAGCGCCGACTTCCGGGCGCCGCTGGTCTGCGGCGATCCGCTGGCCATCCGGCTGGAACCCCAACGGCTCAACCCTGGCGCCTTCGAGGTGCGCTACAGCTTCCGCAGCGGCGAGCGGGAGGTGGCCCGATCGCTCACCCGTCACCTGAGCATCAGCGGCGAGGATCGCAGCCGCTGCGGGCTGCCTGAACCGATCCAGCGCTGGCTGGAGGCCTCCGGCCTGGCGGCCGGCGTGCAACCGCTGGCCTGAGGCCCCGGCCGGCGCCACGGGCTGCTGGGGGAGGCTCGATCGCACCGCTGCGGCTGCCCTCCCTGGGACTGGCCTCCCTGGGGCTGGCCCCTCTGGGGCTGGCTACGGTCGGCGCGACCCCCCGGACCGCGGCGGCGGCTGATCGCGCAGGAGCCCGGGGCCGGCCGGGCCGAGCCTCAGGGCCTCAGGGCAGGGCTGCTTCAAAGTGCCGGTTGCGTCAGGCGCGCGCGCCACGGGCGTCAGCAATGAGCCTCAGCATCTCTGGCGCGGCCAGGAGCGGGTTGACCCCTGCGCTTCAGCCGCAGCCCATGCCCCGAGTTTGGATCAGCCCTGGGCATCAGGGCAATCAAGGCCTCAGGGCCTCAGGGCCTCAGGGCCTCAGCCGCTGCGCCGCTGCCAGCCGTCGCGCTGCTGCTCCTGGGCCGGGCCCGCCGCCGCATCGTGCAGGCGTTTGTGCAGCTTGCGCAGGGCATGTTTCTCGATCCATTGCACCTGGCTTTTTTTCAGACCCACCATCGCCGCCACCTGGGAGAAGGAATAGTGGCCTTCGTTGCTGAACCGCAGCTGCAGCACGCGCTGCTCCTCCGGTCTCAGCTCACGCAGATGGCGATGCAGCCATTCGTAATCGTCTTCTGCCACCGGGCCGTCATCGCCGCGGATCAGATCGAGCAGGGTCTGGTCACCCTCGCTGTTGGCGGCGCAGACCTGATCGAGGGAAACCATGTGGCTGATGTGGTGGATGCGCAGCACATCCTCCAGTCGCTGCACACTGAGACCGAGGCGTTCGGCGGTGCTCTCCAGGCTGCCGCTGTCGCAATCGAGCACCCGCTGCTCCTGGGCACGGCGGGCGAGATTGGTGATCTCCGGCGGTACCCGGATCGCCTGGCCGCGCTCCTTGATGTGGCGGCTGATGGATTGCCGGATCCACCAGTAGCCGTAGGTGGAGAACTTATAGCCGCGACCGGGATCAAAGCCGCGCACCGCCCGGATCAGTCCGATGCTGCCAGCCTGAATCAGATCCAGCATCTCGATCTGGGCCTGGTTCGCCATGTTCTGGTAGCGCTTGCAGATCGAGACCACGAGGCGCAGATTGCCTTCCACCATACGACTGAGGGCGCGCCTGCCGCGGCGTTCGAGCGCGGCACTGGCCTGGGGATCCTGTTGCCAGCGCTGAATGATCGTGGCCAGATGGACCTCCTCCGCGGGCGTGAGCAGAGGGATGCGACTGATGGCGTTCATGTAGTCGCTGAGGGCATCGCCCATGCAATCTCTTCACCAGGACACGCTGATTCTCCGCCATGCAAAATGCAGGCGGGCGAGCAATCACCGAATCTGCTTCGATGCTGATGTAACAACGGATAACAGGGGTTTGCCAGATACGCATTTGCCCACATTCAGCAGCTCTGCTGCACAATTCAAGCGAAACAACTGCAGTGCTGATGCCACGCTGATCGCTCTGGTTCAGCCGGATTTGGCCGGCGCTGTTGATCGGCATATCTGCATCGATTATCTGCGGCGTCAGCGCACTGACCTGCGGCGGGACTGCGTCGTTCATCCGCTCCTCTCGACGCTCATCCATCCATAGGGTTGCGATAGCGAGGTCCAGAAATCACCAACTGGGCATCGATGGAATCTTCGCCACGCAATCCCATGGCAATCCCAGCCCCACCAACAAGAATCCCGCAGCGCCGGCGCGGCTTGGCCCCGATCCTGGCGGCTTCCGGAGTCGGCCTCGCTGTGGCGGCTCTGGTTCAGCCAGCGCCGGCCAAGGCCGCAGCCAGCTGCCTGGAGGGCTCGCAGATCACCGTCAGCCTCCAGGGTGATCCCAATCCCTACAATCTCTGCGTCAGCGACAAGATTTCCTATACTGATGTGCCAGATACACCCTGGTTTGGCGATAACAAGCTAGCTCATCAGTTGGCGGATACGATCACCGGCAATACGGCGATTGGCCAGATAACGCTGCCATCCTCGGGATTCTCGATTGACTCAGCTGCGGCCATGACTGGCTGGAGCAGCATCCAAAACGACAGCAACAGCGCCTTTTTCTTGTACAAAGAATTGGCCAATGGTAAAATAAACTCCGTCGCCTACAACCTGGTTGGCGGCAATAATTACAGCGTCAACAATGGCCCCAGTCCGGATCCTGGTCAGCCCTATAACTTCGTGCTCTTCCTGCCGGATCCGCAGCATGTGCCGGGGCCACTGCCGATCCTCGGCGCCGGCGCCGCCTTCGCCTGGTCGCGGCGCCTGCGCCGGCGCCTGCGCCGGCGTGATCAGGCCGCTGCCGTCCCGCCGCTGTCGCTGCTCGCATGAACGCACGGCTGCCCGCCAGCGCCGCGCAGGCCAGGCCCACCGCCGCAGAGGCCGAACCCACCGCCGCGGCGGTGGCGCGCCTGTTGCGGGTCACCGCCCTGGTGCTGGCGCTGTTGTTCCTGCTGCAGGTGCTGCGCTCCCTGGCGCCCTGGGCCGCCGGTCCGCTGGCGCTGGCGCTGAGCTTCACCGCCGCCATGATCAACGCAGCTCCGCTGGCGGTGTTGGTGCCCTGCCTGGTGGCGCTGGCAGAACTGATCGATGCTCCCTTGCGCCTCGGCCACCGCTTCGGCCGGCTGGCACGCTCCCTGGCGCTGCCGGTGGCGCTGGGGTATCTGCTGCTGATCCCCCTGCATGCCGGCGCCCTCTGGAGCCGTTCCCACGCCGAGGCCAGGGCCCTGGATCAGGGGTTGCGGGGCAGCCTGGAGCGCCTCGATCAGGCGCGCGGCCGTGTGCTGCGCGCCGCCTCCTCGGCTGAACTCGAGCCCGTGCTGGCAGCCCTGCCCAGCGGTTCGCCGCCGCTGGCGCGGTTCGGCGCCGACCTGCCCAGCCGTCGCTCCGCCCTGCTGGACTTTCTCGATCAGGTGCGTCGGATCCTGGCCAGCCGCAGGCAGGGGCTGCAGCAGCTGCTGCTGCTGCGCTTCCTGCGCGATCTGCTCCTGTTCGCGCTGGCCTGCCTGGGGTTGGCGGTGCTGTTCCAGCGCTCCTCTCACCTCAGCCTGCCGCTGCGCCGGCGCGGCCAGGGTGCCGATCCGCCGCGGCCGCCTCGCAGCGCCCGGGCCCAGCTCGATCACGACCTGGGGGTGCTGCTGGCCCAGCGCCCCAGCGTCGGCCCGCCCCAGTGGCCGCCAACCGCCGCCGACCCGGCTGCCAGCCGCGATGCGGTTCCGCCGCCGTCGTCGCCATCCGGCCCCTGACCAGGGCCGCTTCAAGGTGCCGGTTGCACCAGTCGTGGGCGATACGGGCAGCGGGAATGGGGCCTCAGTACCCCAGGCGTTGCCAGGAGCGGGTTGACCCCTGCGCTTCAGCCACAGCCCACGGGCCGAGCTTGAATCAGCCCTGGGAATGGACCTGAGCCCCCAGGCGTTGCCAGGAGCGGGTTGACCCCTGCGCTTCGGCCGCAGCCCTCGCGCCGAGCTTGAATCAGCCCTGGGCCCCTGACGGCGCCAGATCCGCAGTTCTGTGCCAAAAGCGAACGATCGGCAGCGGAACCAGCCGCAGACGCTGACCGCAGCGACCGCCGGGTGCCGCAGATCCGGCAGGATCGCGCCAGGAGGCCTTCAGCGAATGACCCACAGCGCCACAGCGGCAGGCAGCAACCCCGAGCCCGTTTCCTCCAGCAGGAGGTTGACCCTCACGATCCCGTTCTCTGCCTACAGCAGGTTGCTGCAGCGCAGCCAGCTGGAGGGGCGTTCGCTCAGCAACCTGGCGGCCCTGCTGCTGGAGGATGCCCTGCAGGCCAGGAGCAGCGGCTGAGCCGGCGCCGGCCGCCCGGGGCCGCCCTCGGGGGCAGCGGCTGGGTTCCGAGGCCGCCGCAGGGCAGGGCCGCTTCAAGCTGGCGGTTGCGCCAGTCGCGTGCCACACAGGAACCAGGAATGGAGCTCAGCACCCCAGCGCTGCAAGGAGCGGGTGGACATCCCTGCGCTTCGGCCGCAGCTCACGCCCAGAGTCTGAATCAGCCCTGTGCCGCAGGGCTGCCTGAGAGTCGCGCCGCAACACTGCAGCAGTGCAGCAGTGCAGCGGTGTGGCGATGCGGCGGTGCGGCGCTGAGGCGCTGAGGCGCTGCAGGCCTCGACCAGGCCTGATCCCGTGGCGTCAGCTCGTTTCGGCCGCCGTTGCCAGCCGGGATCTCGATCCTGAGGCAATCCCGGGACGGACTGGATCGGGCGCCACCCAGCGGCTCGGCCAGCGGACCTGGCACCTTGGTCGTCTAGGGTTGAGAGCTGGCTTCTGCCAGAAGGGCACGCGCCCCGCCCAAGACAGCAGGTGAACCCAGTCCGATCGGGTTGGGATGTAAATCCTGCCGAGGCATCCGCAACAGGTTCTCCCGTCTGGTCCTCATCCCTGCAGGGGTGGTGCACCGAGCGGTGCGGGCCGGCTGCAGCCTCGAAGCGTTCCGCTGCGGCGGAATGGGTCCGGTACCGCCGGGCTTCTGGGCTGCGTACCCGGCTTGTTCCCCTCATTCGTTCCACACCCTATGGGCCGCACGCTGGAGAGCAAGCAACAGATCGTCGAAGAGCTCAAGGCGCTCCTCGGGGAGGCCGAAATGGCGCTGGTCCTTGATTACAAGGGCCTCAGCATCAAGGAGATGACCGATCTGCGGACCCGTCTCCAGGCTGCCAACGGCGTCTGCAAGGTGACCAAGAACACCTTGATGCGCCGCGCCATCGATGGTGACAGCACCTGGGCCAGTCTCGACCCCCTGCTGAGCGGCACCAATGCCTTCGTCCTGGTCAAGGGCGATGTCGGCGGTGCGGTGAAGGCCATCCAGGCCTTCCAGAAGGACACCAAGAAGTCGGAAACGAAGGGCGGCCTCTTTGAAGGCAGGCTCCTCTCGGAAGCCGACATCAAGGCGATCGGGGATCTCCCCTCCCGCGAGGTGCTCATGGCCCAGATCGCCGGTGCGATCAATGGCGTGGCCACCAAGGTGGCGGTGGGCATCAAAGAGGTTCCCGCCGGCCTGGCTCGGGCGCTCCAACAGGTGGCCGACGGCGAAGGTCAGGCCTCCTGAGCCTGATCAAACGGCTGCCACTGTCGACGCCTCCAACTCTTTCCCGTTTCGATCTGTTGCCTCCTTTCAATCATGTCTGCTACTACTGATTCCATTCTCGAACAGCTGAAGACCCTCTCGCTGCTGGAAGCCTCTGAGCTTGTCAAGCAGATCGAGGAGGCCTTCGGTGTCTCCGCTGCCGCCAGCGCTGGCGTGATGATCGCCGCCCCGGCTGCCGCCGCCGCTGAGGTGGTCGAAGAGAAGACCGAGTTCGATGTCATCCTCGACGGCTTTGATGCCGCCGCCAAGATCAAGGTGCTCAAGGCCGTGCGCGAGGCCACCGGCCTCGGCCTGGGCGAAGCCAAGGCCCTGGTGGAAGCCGCTCCCAAGGCGGTCAAGGAAGGCATCAGCAAGGCGGATGCCGAGGCACTCAAGAAGTCCCTCGAAGAGGTCGGCGGCAAGGTCAGCATCAAGTGATCGCCGCGGCACCATCCCGGTGCCTGCCCTGAATCGCTGTCGGCACCGGCCCCCCTGCGGGGGCCGGTTTTTTGTCTCAGCGAGCCCTGCACGGATCCGGCCCGAGCGGCTCCCCGAGGTCGGCCTGGTTGCCTCGCCGCGGCTGCAGGGCCCGGTGACCGACTGGCGTGTTGTTTCAGCGAACCCAAGGTGTTCAACCAACCCGGGCAGCAACACCACCGCCCGGCACCACGGGCCAACGCCACGGGCCAACGCCACAGTTCAACGCCACAGGCCAATGAGTTCCGCCCAACCGGCTCAGGCCAGGGCCGGCCCGCCGTCCTGCTCGAAGCGCATGCTGATGTCCAGCCAGGGGCTGCGGGTGATCGGGGCGCTGGTGGAGATCAGGTCGATGCCGCAGGCGGCGTAGGCGCCCAGTTGGCCGGGCTGGATACCGGAGGCCTCCAGCAGCACCGGCCGGCCGCGGCGCAGGGCCCGCTGCCGCAGCGACGGCACCAGGCACCGCAGCTGCTCCGGCGTGAACTCATCGAGCAGCACCGCATCGGCGCCGGCCTCGATCGCCGCCTCTGCCTCCGCGGCCGTTTCCGCTTCCACGATCAGGCGGCTGGGCCAGGGGGCCGCCGCCCGCACCGCCGCCACCGCCGGCTCGATCCCACCGGCCCAGGCCAGGTGGTTCTCCTTGAGCATCGCCGCATCGTCGAGGCCGAGGCGATGGTTGATGCCACCGCCGCAGCGGACGGCATATTTCTCCAGCTGGCGCAGGCCCGGTGTGGTCTTGCGCGTATCGGCCAGGCGCACGCCGCTGCCGGCCAGCGCCTCCACCAGGGCAGCGGTGGCGCTGGCGATCCCGCACAGGCGCATCACCAGGTTGAGGGCTGTGCGTTCGCCCGCCACCAGGGCCGTGGCCGCTCCCTCCAGCTCCAGCAGCCGCTGCTGCGCCGCGATCGGCTCCGCCTCCGCCACCAGCAGGCGCACCTGCAGGCGGGGATCCAGCAGCTGAAACAACGGCTCCACCAGTTCGCCGCCGCAGAACACACCGGGCTGCCGGGCGATCCAGTGGGCCCGGCCCCGCCGTCCGCTCAGGGCCTCTGCCGTGAGGTCGCCGCGGCCGAGATCTTCCTGCAGCCACAGCGACAGCTGCTGCCGCAGGGCGGGGGTGAGCGGCAGGCAGGTGGGACGGGGCACGGCAGCGGGGCGATCCCTCCGAGCGCTGAGGAGGGCGCCTTCCCATGATCCCTGCCTGATCGCCACCCGATCGCTGCGCCCTCCGGCCCGAGCCGGCTGGGCGCAGGCCGGGCGAGGCCTACTTGCCGATGCAGAAGCGGGCGAATACCCGTTCCAGCACCGCCTCACTCACCTCCTCGCCGGTGATTTCACCGAGGCGACGGATGGCCTCACGCAGATCGATCGTCCAGAAATCCCAGGGCAGCCCGGCGCCGGCCGCCTCGAGGCTGCGCTCCAGGGCGGCGGCGGCGGCGGCGGCCAGATCGCCCTGGCGTGCATTCAGAGCCAGTTGCAGCCCCTGGGCTTCGGCGAGGCCACAGCACTGCAGCAGCGCCGTCACCAGCTCCTGGCGGCCCTCACCGGTGAGGGCACTGATCGCCACCCGGGCGGGGCCGCCCGGACCGGGCTGCGTCAGAGGGCCGGTGGCGATGCCAGCCGCATCTGCCTTGTTGCCGACCACAAGCAGCGCCGATCCAGCGGGAACCTGGGCCTGCAGCTGCGCATCGGCCTCGGTCCAGCCCTGGCTGAGATCAACCAGCAGCAGCACCGCATCGGCGGCGGCCAGGGCCGCGCGGCTGCGCTCGATGCCGAGCCGTTCGACCGGATCATCGCTGGGGCGGATGCCGGCGGTGTCGAGCAGGGTGAGCGGCACCCCTTCCAACACCAGATCGCTCTCGAGCAGATCGCGGGTGGTGCCGGGCAGATCGGTCACGATCGCCCGATCGCGCCGGCTGAGCAGATTGAGCAGGCTGCTCTTGCCGACGTTGGGCCGGCCGATGATCGCCACGCGCACGCCCTGGCGCAGCCGTTCCCCCTGCTGGCCCGCGGCCACCAGCTCCACCAGCTCGGTTCTCAGCCGCTGCAGTTCGGCCATCCAGGCGACGGCATCGAGCGGCGGCAGATCCTCCTCGAAGTCCAACCGCGCCTCCAGTTCCGTCAGCTGATCCAGCAGCCGTTCGCGCAGGGCGGTGATGCGCCGCTGCAGGCCACCGTCGAGGCCGGCCATGGCCAGCTCGGCCGCCCGCCGGCTGCGGGCCGAGATCAGGGCGGCGATCGCCTCGGCGCGGGTGAGATCGAGGCGGCCGTTGAGGAAGGCGCGCTGGCTGAATTCACCGGGCAGGGCGCGGCGGGCACCGGCGGCCAGCACCAGCTCCAGCACCCGCCGCACCGCCTCAAGACCCCCGTGGCCGTGGATTTCCACCACGTCCTCGCGGGTGAAGCTGCGCGGGGCCCGCATCAGCAGCAGCAGGGCCTCATCCACCGGCTCGCCGCTGGCCGGATCGATCACGTGGCCATAGAGGATCCGGTGGCTGTCCCAGACCTGATGGCCGGGGGCGTGGAACAGGGAGCGGCCGATCGCCTCGGCCCGCGGCCCCGACAGGCGCACGATCGCCACACTGCCGGCCCCGGCGGCCACGGCGGTGGCGATGGCGGCAATGGTGTCCGCACCGCCCGCACCGCCCGCACTGGCCGCACTGGCCGCACTATCCGCACTGGCCGCACTGGCCGCGCTGGCCGCACTGGCCGCACTGTCCGCGCTGCCCGGGCCGCCGCCCTCGATAGGCTGAACAGGCCCGAGGCCGCTGTGGTCCCGCTCCGCTGCCATGGCCCGTCGTCGCCGCTGTTCTGTGCCGCCAGCCTGGCGCCGCGGCCGCCTCGGTCGCCGTCTGCTGGAGCTGCTGCGCTGGCTGCGCCGCCAGCAGGGGTCTCCGGGGTACCAGGCGCGAGGGCTGGCGGCCGGGGTGTTCACCGGTTGCCTGCCGTTCTTCGGGTTGCAGATCGTGCTGGGGGTGGCCCTGGCCGGCGTGATGCGAGGCCATCCGCTGCTGGCGGCGGCGGGCACCTGGATCAGCAATCCGCTCACCTCGCTGCCGCTGTACTGGTGGAATCTGCAGCTGGGCATCCTGCTGCTGGGGCCGATCGAGGCGATGCCGGAGCTGAAGCAACTGGCTTCGCTGACGTTGACGCAGCTGGGCTGGGCATTCGGCAGCCGCCTGCTGATCGGCTCGTTGCTGATGGGGCTGATCAGCGCCTGCCTCAGCGGCCTGTTGTGCTGGTGGTGGCTGGAGCGTCGTGCCGCTCAGGATCCGGCCAGGCCCGGGAACACCATCAGATCGATGTGAGCGCCGCTGGGGTGGCGCCACTCGCGGAATTCCTCCGCCAGCGCCCGCCCCTCCTGGGGCAGCGACAGCGATTCGAGTTCCTGCAGCCGCTGATGGACGCAATCGAGGGCGTTGTCGATCAGCTGGGCGGCCTGTTCAGAGGTCATGGCGGGCGGGTGATGCAGCATTCGGCGGCTGATGTAAAGGAGGAATCCCGGCGAGGTTGTAGCTGCAGACACGCCAGCGGCCGGATGTGGGCGGATGCCGACGCCAGGTCCTGTTGCGCATGCGAGGCCCCGCACGGCTTGCCCCGTGATCACGCTCTGCCCCGTCAAGCCCTGTCCCCGGGCGGGGGCCCGCGGCCCCGCGCCACCCCGGGCCACCCCGGGCCACCCCGGGCCACCCCGGGCCACCCCGGGCGCGCCGCCCCCGGCCGGGGGGGGTTGCAGGGGCTGGGCGGCCGGCGTGAGCGCAGCGCGCCGCCAGGGCTGCCGCCGCCAGAACCGCTGCCAGAACCGCTGCCAGGAGCGCCGGCACAGCGGGCCTGGCCAATGACCCAGGGCTGATTCAAACTCGACGCCAGGGCTGCGGCCGAAGCGCAGCGGTCAAGCCGCTGCTGGCAGCGCCTGGGATGCTGATGCCCGCGCACGGTGCCGCTGTCGCGCACGACTGGCGCAACGCAACCGGCACTTGGAAGCGGCCCTGGGGCTG
>Ga0172372_10011508_pt1 | contig 11237 bp, 11 predicted proteins | sample LakKiv5m_2_FD_114544 | JGI IMG/M metagenome (GOLD analysis project Ga0172372, IMG submission 114544) | Freshwater microbial communities from Kabuno Bay, South-Kivu, Congo - kab_092012_9.5m | ecosystem: Environmental > Aquatic > Freshwater > Lake | place: Democratic Republic of the Congo... | reverse complement strand
TGCCGCGCCATCGACACATCCCTCGATCAAATTCCCAACCAGCACCGCGAGCCACTCGCCACACTCATGACCCACAACTTCCAACACTTCAACCCAGCCTCATTCCTGGCCGCGTGAAGAATAAATTTCGAGTGGATGCGGACATCGACAACAACCGGCTGCTGCTGTGGTGCAATGACATGGAGCTGCGGCAGATTGAAGGTCTGCTGATGAAGCTGGGTGAGCTGCCCGTTCCGGGTGGGAATCCATTCCGTCAGCGCGTGTTTGAAACGCAGAACATGGATGAAGCGGTGGAACTGCTTCGCCGCCTGCAGGAAGTCTGGCCGGAGCACGGTCGCAACCCGTTGAAGATCGCCCCGCCGCCGGTTCGTTCCGATGAGGACCGTCCGGAAGTGAAGCCGTTGTCACCCGACGAGATCGCTCCGTCCCGTTCGGCCTCGCGCCAGGTAACTCCGCTGCAGGGAACAGGTCATCGCTCGGCTCAGCGAACTGTCGATCCGTTGCGAAGCCGAACATTTCCGATGAATGGCAACCGCATCATCCTCGCCAGTCTGTTCAACGACGATACGCCGGAAGCTGGTTCTTCATCCGTAGAAGAACGGCAGACTGCGCCTGCTTCCGGTCCGCCGGCCGCGTCCTCGAAAGAGCTGGAATCGGCGACGGATCCGGAGGAAGGAGCAACGGCGGTCCCTGAAGCGGAGAAGATCGATCCGGCCCTGGAGGAACTGAAGCGCCGCGTTGAGGAAGCTCGAAAGAGATTGCGTCAGGAACAGGCGCCCGTCGAGCAGGCTCCAGCTGCGATTCAGGTCCGCATTGGTCCGAACGGTGAGATCGTGCTGGATTCGGAAGACACTCAGGCGCTGGATGTTCTTGAGGATCTGCTGCACGAATATGCCGGACCGAAACGCGACTGGAAAATCTTCAAATTGAAGTACCCGAACACATGGGCCTATGGCATTGAGGTGATCCTCAAGGACGTTTTCAAAGAGGAGATGGACTCGGGCGGCAAGAGCGGTGGTATGGAATACGACCCGTTCTGGGGCTTCATGCCTTCGCAGAAGAAGGAAACCGGTCCGCGCAGTCTATCGAAGCGCCGGCCGCTCAAGATCATTTCCGATCGCGACTCTCACACCATCCTGGTTCAGGGAGCCTCGCGCGAGCAGCTCCGCATGATCGAAGATCTGATCAACATCTACGATCAGCCGCAGTCCACGGATGCGAAGGCTGTCCGCAAGACACAGATCTTTCAGCTTCAGTATTCAAAGGCCCGCGTGATTGCCGAGGCGATCAAGGATGTGTACCGCGATCTGCTGAGTGAAAACGACAAGGCGCTGCAGGAGAACCGGGGTAATAAAAAGGAAGACCGGCCGGCCGAACGGAGCTACACCTACATCTATGGTGGTGGAGGGAATTCCGCTGACGGCGAGAAAGAAGAACCCATTCGATTCAAGGGTCTGCTGTCGATCGGTGTGGATGAGAGTTCCAACATCCTGATCATTTCGGCGACGGAAGGTCTGCTGGCCAACGTCGAACAGATCGTGCTGCAACTGGATCGCGCCGCGAGGCCGAACTCAGCGGTGCAGGTCATCCAGATCGACAGTCGAGTCAATTCCACGGTTCTGCAGCAGAAGCTGCAGAAGATCTTCGCACCGAAGCCGTCGCCGCAGCCACAGCGACCCGGTCAGAATCAACCCGGGCAGAATCAGCCGGGAGTCGATCCAAATGCCGTCCAGAACACAGCCCCACAGGACAACTGATCGACAAGGTAACTGATCGCTGCTGCCGGACTTCGAGGGATCTCCAGGCACGCCGTCACGATGCCGGATGGCTCGGTTTTCTGTCCGTTTCCTATCCAGGAAAGACGCTGAGTCTGGAGCTGTCTTCATCAATTCTGGCGAGCCGGTTCAATTCGGCGTCAATCAGCGACAGCCGATGCGCGATTTTCTGACGGTTGTCCTGCCATTGCTGCTGCCACGTTCCGGCCGGCAGTGTGTGTTCGAGTTCTCTGGCGACGGGCAGTGCGGCGTTCTTTGTTCTTGTCTCCAGCTGGATCAGGCAGTCTCCGAGCGGGGTTCCAGTCAACGACTGGTGGTCGAGGCCGGCAAGTCTCAAGTGCCGCATGTCGTGCTCCGCGGAATGAATCAGGCGGGTGAATCAAAGAAAGGCATCCAGCCAGCTCAGCGGTTGGCTGAAACGGTCCGCTCGCGAACTTTCCCGCAGCAACTGCTGAATCAGCGGGACTGCTCAGCGGGCGTTGTCTGTCGTTTACGCGGCTGCCCTCACAGCGGCGGGCCACGGAAGCGAAATCATCCCTGAGGAACAGGCGAAAGCTGCTGACAGATCGACTCGAAACGACAGGGCGATTCAGCGAAACAGCCGGGACTTTGCGGTGCAGCGGGAGATTGACGGGGTCAGTCACAGCGCAGATCGAACAATCGGCACCGGTCGTGCGAACCGGTCGCTCGGAGCCATGTCCCGACACATGCGGCCAGAGCGGGACAACCACTGCCACTCTCGAACAATGCCCGCGTGATCGACCGTTCCAGGAGTATGTCCGCGAAACAGCAGCGGCCCGGAGTCGGAAACGGTCTGGTCTGGAGCCTGTTGCCGGGACAGGCGGCGTTGTTCGCGTGGATGCAAGTGCGTCGCATCGATGATCTGCGACCCGTCAGAACCGGCAGGATCCCGTTATTCCGCGTCGTGCGTTCAAACCTGTCCCAGGCGGAAAAGTTTGCCCGCCGGGCTGCGGGAACCGGAGGCAGGCGTTTGTGACTGACCTACGGTTAGCCGTCAGGAACCCGATCGCGACGGCAATGGTGTGGCATGTATGCCGACCGGTCTTGCGACGGTGGACAGTCAAGGACAAGGAACGGAACGATGCTGGTGCTCAGCCGGAAGAAGGACGAAAAGATCGTGATCGGCGACAACATCTCGATCATGGTGGTGGAGATTCGCGGAGACAAAGTCCGCCTGGGCATTGAAGCGCCGCGCGATGTCAGCGTGCATCGCCGCGAAGTCTATGACGCCATCAAGCGGAAAGAGACTGATGGTGACTGTGACCACGATCCGACTGCTCTGTGTGATCGGATGGAATCATGATCCGTCCCGTTTCCCTCGATCCCGAGCAGTCGTTGCTGCAGTTCGTCTGCGAACGCGCGGGCCAGGCGCGCACCTCGCGCGAGATCGCGGGAATTGTCTTCGAGGCTCTGCATTCGGAAGCCGAGTCCTTTAACGACTCAACGCTGGAGCGCGCGAAGCGTCTGCTGGTTGTCGCCTGGCGCTCGGCCGGTCTGTGCGATCACGATCCGACAGCGGCTTGACGCGGCTTGTCGCGCCGGGTCGTTCCAGAACGGGCAGCATCGACGACCGCGATGCTGTCATTGTGCGGCCGACGAGCCATTCCCGCTCAGTTCCGAGCCTTCCAGCGCCTTCGCCTCGCGGCGGCCCAGCATCACCAGGCCGACTCCCAGAGTCGTGAAGATCATGCCCGGCACGGACAGCATGAACAGAATGCTGGTCTGATAGGCGTTGGGAAGCCGCGAGTCTTCCTCCAGCGCGGCCTTGCACATCGGACAGGCCATGACCGTACCTGTTGTCAGCGACACGACTGTGATTGCTGCTGCAGACCAGCGAATTAACTTCAGCATGTGTCACACCTTATACGACTGGTCCAGACCGGCAGCGGAATTCCGCACGATCAGCCTGCCGTGATTCTATCGGACGGAAGTGTATCGGCCGCGTTGGAATGCCCACAAGAAAGACCGCACAGTTAGTCTGGCGGCACTGCGTTCTGCTCAGGCTGGCACTTAAGTTGCCGAGGGTTCAACGTTGCCGGGCCTCCTGGAACGCCAGACCGAACGAACCAGTAGCAGACCGCCGGTGAAGCCACCCGCATAGCTCGCGCTGTGTGTCCACAGATCTGCCAGAAACAGCGAATGTCTTTCCGCCGGAATATCGACTGCCAGTGGCCCGGTCAGGTGGATCCAGCCGACTGATGCCGTGACAAACCCGACCAGACCAGCGGCGCCAGCGAAAAGCGCGGTGCCGGCGCTGACTGCGAGCAATGGCAGATACAAGGACCGCATCGTTCGCACAGGGTTCGGTCCGATGATCGCGGCCGTGGCCAGTACGATGCCCAGGATCAGTCCTACCCACCAGGTCGCGGCAATGCCCCAGAAGAAACCCAGAAGGGTGGGATCATCAGTCCCGATTGGTCGATGTCCGATTGTGAAATACTCAACACAGATTCGCGCCGTAACCTGATCGTGAAGCACTCCGTATGTCATGCAAACGAGGATCGTCAACATGACGATTGCCAGCCATTGCACCACACGCTGAGTGTGTTTCATGTCTGAGCAATTCCCGATACGCGGTCACTGCGCCGGAAGCTCGGCGATCAGCTTTTCCACCAGCGGCGCGATCAGCTTTTCGTAGCTGACCGGTTCCTTTGACTCATCAAACTGTTTCTGCACCGCGCCGTCCGCTCCGTAAACGATCACGACCGGCATCGATGGAACCTTCAGTTTTTCATCGAGCACCGTGATGTCGTCTTCCTGCAGGATGACGTTGGTCAAAGTCGCGTCCTGCTTCTTCAGGAACTCCAGAGCCTCCTCGCGGCACTTCTCCAGCGACCGGCTGGGCAGACCGCTGTAATCGAGGCTCGCGGATATGCAGACCAGTTTCTCCGCCGGATGTTTGCGATGCAGAGCCACCAGATGCGGAAACTCGGCAATGCACGGCTCGCATTGAGTGGACCAGTAATCGACGACAATCACCTTGCCCTTGTGAGAAGCGATCAGCGACTGAAGGTCATCGAACGACTTGATATTGAGCTCCACAGTCGCAGCGACCGCAGTGGCTGGCGCTGTCTCGGTTGAGGCCGTCTCAGTCGAAGGCGGAGCGGCGGCCGGTGTTTCATTCGTGACAGCGGGCGCCGGTTTCGGTTGCTCGGCACATCCTGACAGTAAAGCAAAGCTCATCAGCACCAGAGACAGTCGCATGATGTTTCCCTTTGTGAAAACTCCGCGTTCTCTGTGCCTCTGCGGTGAAAGCAGAATTCACCACAGAGGCACGAAGAACACAGAGAAACGGCGATATCACACCTTCTGCATCAGTTCGCGGAACTGACCGAACAGATAATGGCTGTCGTGCGGGCCGGCGGCGGCTTCCGGGTGATACTGCACGGCGAAGGCTGGAACGTCCTTCAGTCGAATGCCTTCGACGGTCTGATCGTTGAGGTTGATGTGCGTGACCTCGACGTTGGCCGGCATGTTTTCCGCCCGCAGCGCGAAGCCGTGATTCTGCGAAGTGATTTCCACCCGCCCGGTGTCCTTGTTGAGCACCGGCTGGTTCGCGCCGCGATGGCCGAACCGCAGCTTGTAAATCTCGGCTCCGGCCGCCAGACCCAGCAGTTGATGGCCGAGGCAGATGCCGAAGACCGGGACTTTGCCGAGCAGTCCCTGAATCGTGGAGATCGCGTAGTCGAGCGGCCGGGGATCGCCGGGGCCGTTGGAGAGGAACACTCCATCGGGCTTCTGTTCCAGAATCTGTTCGGCGCTCCAGGTTCCCGGCACGATCGTGACGTGGCAGCCAAGCTGTCGGAGATGCCGCGGGATGTTCAGCTTCATGCCGTAGTCGATGGCGATGACATGCGGACCCCCGCTGCCGGGCTGATCCGAGTGAATTCCTTCATATCCCGGTGTGATCGGCGAACGGACATACGCATTGAGCGCCTCGGTCCATTCCTGTCTGCCGGCCGGCATGACTTCGCGGACCAGATCGATTCCCACAATGTCCGGGCTTTGCTGCGCCTTGCGGATCAGCGATTGATTGTCGAGATCCACGGTCGAAAGCACGCCGGTCATCGCTCCGTGAATGCGGAGCCGGCGGACCAGCGCGCGCGTATCAATTCCCTCCAGCCCGATGACCTTGTTCGCGGCGAGGTAATCGTCCAGCGAGCGGGTTGAGCGGAAGTTGCTTTCGTGTCGGCACAGTTCGCGAACGATGAAGCCGCGCAGGGAAATCCCGTTGCTCTCCATATCTTCAGGGTTGATGCCGTAATTGCCGATGAGCGGATAGGTCATGGCCACGATCTGCCCGGTATAGGACGGATCGGTCAGGATTTCCTGATAGCCGGTCATGCTCGTGTTGAAGCAGACTTCGCCGAACACTTCGCCATCAGCACCAAACGCCCGGCCCTCGAAGACCGTTCCGTCAGCGAGCGCCAGCTTCGCGGGGCGATTCATCAGGCACACCATCTGCGCAGGCGGGAGAAGAGACACCAGCCGGAACCAGCCCGGCCGGCACAGCGCGGACCCTCTGCGCGAAGAGTCCAGCAGGCGGGCGCATCTTTTAGCGGACCAGACCCCGAAAACAAAGCCGCTGGACTGCCGTAGCCGTTTCAACCGCCGACGGATGCCGATCAACGTGGATGAAGTTGATCGCACTCAATCCGCGTTCATCCACGCGAATTCGGGGTCGCGCCCGCCGTTCGTTCAGATCAAGGCTGGCCAGGCCTGACTCGACACGGATGACTTCTGATCGGCCAGGTCGTGCCGGTTGAACGCAGCGGTACGGCGACGACGGTACTCGTCACGAGTTGCCGTACCGGCAGTGTCCGTCGATGAGACGAACACTGCTCGTGCGGCGGCTCACTGTGGCTTTGCAGCGAACCATTTCGTGAAACCATTCAGTTAATAGGGGCGACGATAGCGTTTGCGGCCGGCGGGATGGACGACGTGCCCGAGATAGACCGGACGTCCCGATGCGGTCGTTCCCTGCAGTTCCGGTTCCCCGGCGGGAAGTTCAGCGGCCGCTGTGCGCTCCACGGTAACAACCGGCGGTTTGCGCTTTTTCGGCGGGCGGTTTTCCTGCGGTGCAGGACCACCCTGAGCCACCGGAGGCCGACGCGGAGGACGTGATTCCCCGTTGTACTGACGATCCTGAGGCTGAGGCGGATGCCGGCGGCCCCCCTGATGCTGCTGTCCCGGCTGCTGTTGAGCATCGTCGTACTGCCGGCGGCGCGGCGGACGCGATTGTTGCGCACCGGCGGGCGGAGCGGCTTCATTTCGATTCTGGACCGGTGCCCCTTCCTGTTGCTGATCATCCTGTCGGCGTCCCGGACCATCCTGAACCTGGCGTCGCTCCTGGTTCGGCCGGCCGGTTTCGCCGCGATATCCACCGCCATTTCGCGGCGGCCGTTCGCGGAACTCGCGACGAGGTGCCGGTTGCCGCTCATTGCGATCGCGCCGTTCATAGTCGCGCTGCCGACCGTTGCGTTGAGAACCTGGTCCGTGGTCATTGTCTGGAACATCGCGATCATTCATCGCCTGTTCGTTCGGGCCGTCGTGATGCGGCAGCTCCAGCAGTTGCTCGGGCAGCGCCGCTCGTTCGATCCTGCGGCCCAGAACGCGCTCAATGGTGCGGAGCTTCCCGCGTTCATCCGGAGAACAGAACGCGATGGCCAGCCCGCTCGCACCGGCGCGACCCGTCCGGCCGATGCGATGCACGTAAGACTCGCCCTCTTCCGGCAGATCGAAATTGAAGACGTGCGTGACGCCGTCCACATCAATGCCGCGTGAGGCGATATCAGTGGCGATCAGCACCTGGGCGAATCCGCGTTTGAACGCGGCCAGAGCCTTCTGACGCTGCGCCTGAGTCCGGTTACTGTGAATCGCTTCCGCTCGGAATCCGGACTTGATGAGCACTCGTTCGAGGCGGTCTGCTCCGTGCTTGGTTCGTGTGAAAACGATCGACCGCGAGACATCAGGCCGGCACAGAAAGTGACGCAGCAGACGCGTCTTGTGAGCTTTCTCCAGCAGGTAGACACACTGTTCGACGGTCTCAGCCGCCGGGGCTTCCGGAGCGATCGCCAGCTGGACGGGATCGCTGAGGATGGATTCGGACAGCGCCCGGACTTCATCCGGCATCGTCGCCGAAAAGAACAGCGTCTGCCGTTTGACCGGAATCAGTCCGATGATCCGCTGCAGCGCGGGCATGAAGCCCATGTCGAGCATGCGGTCGGCTTCGTCGAGCACCAGGACTTCCACCTGACTCAGATCGAGATGCCCCTGTTCGTGCAGATCTTCCAGCCGGCCGGGCGTCGCGACCAGCACGTCCACTCCCTGCCGCAGTGACTTGACCTGGTGGTACTGATTGACGCCACCGAAAATCGTGGCGTGCCGCATATCGGTGTGCTTCGAGTAGGTGTCGAAACTGTTCCCGATCTGCAGCGCCAGTTCGCGGGTCGGCGACAGGACCAGCACCCGGACCGGACGATACGACATCCTCTGACGCGGACGTTCAATCTGTCGCCAGTCGGTCCGGCGATCACCGGGATGGAAGCGACCGTCCCGACGAAACGGCTTCGCAGCCGGATCAGAGTCGCGCGATGGTTCCTGAGTCGGAGCCGCCGGAGCATCAGAAAGCGAGCGACAGACGCCCTTCTCCAGCAGTTGATGAATGATCGGTAGAGCAAACGCGGCGGTTTTACCGGTTCCCGTCTGAGCGGTTCCCAGCAGGTCACGGCCGGACAGAACAACCGGAATCGCCTGTGCCTGAATCGGAGTGGGACTGGTGTAACCCGCAGCAGTGACGGCTTGAAGGATGGGCTCAAGCAACCCGAGTTCAACGAAGTTCAAGTGAGAATTTCCATTCTGATTTCGCCCGGCCTGACGGTTCTGAAAACCGCATCGTGGGGAGATTTCTGTCATCGACGGCGTGCTGAGTAAGAAAGCAGGGCGTCGCAGAATCTCTGAGGAACCGGGGACAGCAGGCCGACGCACTCATCGGGGCGTCGTGCAGTAGCGGGCGAACGGAAGGACTGAAATTGATCTGTCTCTGGTTTCTGTGGGCGGGATGTTAGCGATCTGGTGCCACCTTCGCCACGACGGATTCCAGATTCCCCGCGAAACCCGTAACGATCACGGCGACCCGGCCTGTGGAAGCAGTTCTGACGGTTGTTCGTCTCACGAAAGCTGTCCGCCTCAGGAAACGATGGATCCCGGCGGACCGATATCCACTCCACCTTCGGTTTCAATCGCCGCCACTCCGGGAATCTGTCCGGCCAGACTCCGCCGGGATTCCTCGATTTCGCCGGTGATCATGCCCAGGCCATCCAGAACCTGGTCAATCCTCAGGCCGGCCGTCGCCAGCTGCCGGGCCACATCCTGAATCTGCGGCAGATGCCGGTCGTCGATGGACACAATGACTCGCGTGGGCATGGCTGTTCGCTCCTCAAGTCCGAGTGGAAAGAATCACGCTGCGGCGCGAAATCCTGCGCTGCCTGACCGTCGGCATGCAACCAGCTTCGATCTGCCTTCTGGATACTCTCCGTGTTCTCCATGTCACTGTGGTGAAGAATTCGATGCACCACAGAAGCACCGAGGACACGGAGTCAGAACGGGTTTGATGAGAGACTCAGACCCGTTGTCGGATGTGCTGCCAGGGAAACTGGCTCAGGTTGCTGGAACAGGGGCCGGGCGTATCCACCGTGAAACTGATTCCTGTGATCGGATCATAAGCCTGACGGTGCGCGACTGCGGCCTTCACGACCAGAATGTCAAACTCGGCTGGTTCCAGTCCCTGACTGCGCAACTGACCCAGATCAAACGGCGGTGTCTTCTTTGATGTCAGCAGAATGTGGACGGGACCGGCTTTGACGACCGCGCACGGTCCCATGTCGATGTGCATACCGCACATCGAAGCCAGATGGCTGTGCCGGTCTTCCAGTTCAAACCGGCCGTCACTGCGCGACAGCAGCGTCACTTCCGCAGTGACCGGCGAGCAGAACGTGCGGCTCTGCCTGGCTCCCAGCGTCAGCGTCCGCGACTCACCGGCTTCCAGCGACTGCAGCCGTCTAACGGCTTCCGGATCATTGATCACCACGACGGCGCGGCCGGGCTGCTGCTCCAGCAGTGTCTGCAGAATCGTGGTGGTATCGCCCGGAGCTCCACCGCCGATGTTGTCCGATGGTTCGACCAGCACCACGGGAGTGCGGCCCGCCGCGATCGCCGCGCGAACGGCCGGCAGTACCTCTTCCAGAGCGGGATCAATCCGACAGCCTTCCGCTTGATGGGACTCGGCGTATGCCGCCAGTTGTTGCAGAGCGTTCCGCGCGGATTCGATGTCGCCAAAGGTCACCGCGGAGAAACTGACGCCCGTATCCTGCGTGTCGGCAAACGAGAACCCGGCGAAGACATTGATAGCCACCAGCTCCGGATGGTCCGCTTCCATGCGTCGCGCCATCGCTTCCAGAGTCCGCATCGGCTCGTCGGCCGTACCCGTTCCCGTCGGCGGCCACAGGATCGACGTCGGCTGCCACAGCGATGCGGGCCAGACTCCGTCCGTCAGAATGCGGTCCAGTAACCGCGCTCCTTTCGCGGCCGCCGAGCAGGCGTCGGTGTGTGGATTGCATTGATAGGCGATGAGTCCCTGAGTGCCTTCGATGGTTTCGCGCGACAGATTGCCGTGCAGATCGAGCACTCCGCAGATCGGCACCGAACAGCCTCCCGGCAGGCTGCGCAGAAAGCGGATGACCTCGCCTTCGACATCGCGCACCGACTGCGTCACCATCGCGCCGTGCAGAATCAGACAGATGCCGTCAACCTGACCTCCGGCCAGCAGCGGCGCGCCGACAGTTCGCAGTTCCTGCAGAAACAACTCCAGGACGGCGTCCTCCACCAGTCCGGACGGAGTCGCGCGCAGGTCGATGACCGGAATCAGTTCCCAGCCGCATTCCTCTGCCACCTCCAGCATCCCGGCCAGGGGAGAGCCGTCACCACGCGCGTTGAGCAGTTCTGTTCCGCGCCGGAACTGAAAGTCACTCAGCGATGTTCCCGTCTCCAGAAACGTGTGCGTCTCGTGAAACAGACCGGCGAGTAAAACTCGTTTGCGCATGGATGGAGGACCTTGCCGAGTGTGTGAGACAGCCTGCCGGATGTGTGGACGACCTGCCGTGTCGGTTCCAGTCGCGGAGCGACTGGACTACGTCGCTCAGTCGCTCCGCGACTGAGATTCATCCAGCGGGTGCAGGTCATGCTGCGGACAGAGTATCCTGTGCCACCAGCGGGACCGCATCTGTTACGGCGGTCCGCTGAGGCCTGATCGTTCGGAAGCATCATGCGGAAGCTCGTCACGTTTGCGATGGTTCTGATTCTCAGTGGAAGCTCCTGTCTGCGGGAAACGGCACGAGGCGAACTGCCTTCCATGCGCTTTGACCGCCTGCGGCCGCTGGGGGC
>Ga0172372_10011507_pt1 | contig 11238 bp, 11 predicted proteins | sample LakKiv5m_2_FD_114544 | JGI IMG/M metagenome (GOLD analysis project Ga0172372, IMG submission 114544) | Freshwater microbial communities from Kabuno Bay, South-Kivu, Congo - kab_092012_9.5m | ecosystem: Environmental > Aquatic > Freshwater > Lake | place: Democratic Republic of the Congo... | reverse complement strand
TTTTTTGCTCTAGCTTTTAGTTCTTCTGGGGATTCTTTTTTTATTGCCATACAAGTGACAATAGTAGTTTGAGTGGGGAGTAAAATAAGAAAGGTAAGAATTTAATTGATGTTTCGATATTTTGTGAGAGGTTAGATGGAAGACGTAGTAAGAAATGCACCACTTTTCTTAGCTCTTGATGAAGAAGCCTCTGTTGCTTTAAGAGCATCTATGGTTGAAATGGATTTAGCGCGTGGCCAAGTTGTATTTTCTGAAGGTGATGCAGGAGATCGACTCTATGTGATTGTGGATGGAAAAATAAAACTAGGAACTTCATCAAGTGATGGTCGAGAAAGCTTGTTAGCAATTCTTGGTCCTGGCGAGATGTTTGGTGAATTATCTTTATTTGATCCAGGACCAAGAACTGCTACTGCAACAGCGTTGACTGAAACAACGCTTCTTGGCTTAGGCCATGATGCTCTGGGTCCTTGGCTTAATGGTCGCCCAGGAGTTGCCCAAGCTTTACTAAAAGCACTTTCCCAAAGATTAAGAAGAACTAATGAGAATTTATCTGATCTTGTTTTTTCTGATGTTCCAGGAAGAGTTGCTAAAGCTTTACTTGATTTAAATGAAAAATTTGGAGAAAAGAGAACTGATGGTTCTTATGTTGAACATGATTTAACTCAAGAAGAACTTGCCCAATTAGTAGGAGCGTCAAGAGAAACTGTTAATAAAGCTTTAGCAGATTTTGTGCAAAGAAATTGGATCAAATTAGAACCAAGAGCTGTTCTTATCCTAGATTTAGACAGATTAGTTAAAAGAGCAAGATAATTTTGAGTTTAAAAAAAGTATTAATTATTTAAGTAAGAATGTCTTCCACAAGATTATCTGGAAAAACTATGCTGCCACTTTTTGGCAAACCTTTAATTTATCGCATTGTAGAAAGATAAAAAAATGCCAAGAAAATATTTCATCGAAATAAATTTTATTCAGATTTTCAGGTACAGTTGATTGCTCAACATCGTTCTTTAATACTATATGATAGTGTATTGTGTTAAATGGAGATATCTTGATATCGCAAAAAACTGTTTTAGTTACCGGTGGCGCAGGATATGTTGGATCTGCGTTGATACCTAAGCTTTTAAATTTTGGCTATAAAGTCAAAGTGCTAGATACTTTTTGGTACGGTGATGATTTTTTTGAACCCTACAAAAAAAATCCTAATCTTAATCTCATAGAGTGTGATATTCGAAATTCGAATAAAGTCAATGAAAGTTTAAGAAATGTAAATTATGTAATTCATTTGGCTTGCATTTCAAATGATCCAAGTTACGACTTAAATCCTAAGATTGGTGAGGAGATAAATTTTAAAAGTTTTGAACCGTTGGTTAAATCTTCAATTAAAAATGGTGTAGAAAGATTTATCTATGCATCATCATCTTCAGTTTATGGCGTTAAAACTGAAGAAAACGTAACAGAAAATCTTAAACTAGAGCCATTAACTGATTATTCTCGTTTTAAAGCGATGTGTGAACCAATCATTCTTCAAGAATCCAATGAGAATTTTGTAACTACAGTTGTTCGTCCAGCTACAATTTGTGGATATGCACCACGGCAAAGGTTAGACTTAGCTGTCAATATACTCACTAATCACGCTATTAATAAGCGAGAAATCACGATTCATGGAGGCGAGCAATACAGACCTAATTTACACGTCGAAGATATGTGCAGAGCTTACTTAAAACTTTTGGAGGAAAATCCTGAAAAAATTAATGGTGAAATTTTTAATATAGGCACAGACAACCTGTCTATAAATCAGATAGCTACATTAGTTAAAAATATTATTGGTGATGATATCTCTACAAAAATTGAACCTACAGTAGATAATAGAAGTTATAGAGTTTCCTCAAAATATATATTTGATAAATTAGGCTTCAAAGCAGATTTTACGGTTAGCGATGCAATAAAAGACCTGTCACTTGCTTTTACAAAAGGATTATTACCAAATTCACTCTCTGATTCAAAGTACTTTAATATTAAAAGGATGAAAGAAGTTTTAGAAAATGAATGAAATTAAATCAGTCAGGTACTCCTATTTGAGTCAACAATTTGCCGATTGCGATGACCTCTGGAGCGAATTAAAAAATTTTGTTAAGTCAGGTGATTTTACTCTAGGAAAAGAATTACATAAATTTGAAAATTCTTTTGCGCAACTTATTGGAACCAAGTATGCAATTGGAGTTAATAGTGGAACTGACGCAATAAAATTATCTTTAAAATCTATTGGTGTTAAGCCTGGTGATGAAGTAATCACTGCAGCAAATACTTTCGTGGCAACTGTTGGTGCAATAAATGAAGTTGGTGCAATTCCTATTTTTATAGATTGTAATGAAACATTTTGTATGGATGTAAATCAAATCGAGCAAAAAATAAACTCAAAAACAAAAGCCATAGTGCCAGTACATTTCAGCGGATATATGACAAACATGCCAAAATTATTAGAACTAGCATCAAAATACCAAATTCCAGTTGTGGAAGATGCTTGTCAAGCAATACTAGCATCAATAGATAATAAAAATGCTGGAACTTGGGGTGTTACTGGAGCTTTTTCGCTACACCCATTAAAAAATATAAATGTTTGGTCTGATGGTGGAGTAATTGTGACCAATGATGAAAAAATCTACGAAACACTAAAGTTATTACGAAACCATGGTTTAATAAATCGCGATGAAGTTGAAATACTTGGATATAACTCCAGGTTGGATACTTTTCAAGCGGTGGTTGGTAACTGGCTATTACCAAAAGCTAAAGAGATATCAAATAAAAGAATCGAAAACGCGCATTACTTAGACTCATTATTGTCGACAATTCCTGAAATTAAAATTCCTGAAAGAAGAATCAATGAACGTGTTGTTTTTCATTTATATATGTTTCGAGCACGGTATAGAGATGAATTGTTAAACTATTTATTGTCAAAAAATATCGAAGCAAAGGTGCATTATCCAGTGCCTATGTACAGACAAAAAGCTGTAAATTACTTGAACCATAAAAAAGAAGATTTCCCAAATGCAGAAAATGACGCTCAAAATTTACTAAGTTTGCCATGTGATCAACATCTAACAAAAGATGAGCTAGATTATATGGTCAAAAATATAAATGATTTTTATAAATTAAGAAGGACTGAATGAAATTATTTGAAAACTCTTTTGCACCTACACCGACACCGAGTCAAAAATGGTTAGAGTTAAATCAGGATGAACGCTTTAACATCGTGAGCGAGGAGTTAGTTAACTCCAAATTTGAAAATTTGATTGTTATTTCTCGCGTATTGGAAAATGGCCAAGTTTACGTATCGCTAACAGATATTATACCTTCGAGCCAGCGTGGGACATTATTGTTAGATTTTGAAGCATTACTCAAGCACAAAATAGACTTATCAATCAATGTGTGGTGTGAACCTTTAGGTGATAAAAACTCACTCAGAAAATTGAGAGGAATACATATTAAAGGAGTCGTAAATTAAAATGAATTTTGACAACACTAGAGTTCCAACGCAACATGGGGATTTGATTCTTGATTCACACAAATTGGCCTATCATATTGACCGCGTTAATGCATGGGAATCTGGAGAACGCATAGCGCCCGTCAGCATTGATATGGCGCTAACTAGGGCTTGCGGAGCTATGTGTTCATTTTGTTACGCAATGGTTCAAGAGCCTCAAGAAAGACCTTCTATTAAAACTGATTCAGCTTTAAAGCTTGTTGATGATTTCGCAGAAATAGGAGTAAGGGGAGTTTCTTTAATATCAGATGGTGAAAGTTCAATTTCAAAGGCTTATGTTCCATTTATCCAACATGCAGCAAATAATGGAATAGATGTCGGGAATGCCACCAATGGTTGGGAGTGGGAACCTGAAAAAATTGAACAAGTGCTCCCCTATTTAACCTGGGTTAGGTTCACCGTAGCAGCTGGAACTCCATCAAGTTACGCCAAAATAATGTACAAGGGTCCAAATGAAACCCAAGTTTTTGATCGTGCAATGAGTCATATTAAGTATGCAGTCGACTTAAAAAGAAAAAATAATTTAAAGGTGACCTTAGGTATTCAAATGGTCTTAATGCCGGAGTTTAAAGATGAAATACTTCCATTTGCAAAATTAGCTGTCGATTTAGGTGTGGATTACGGTGTAATAAAGCATTGCTCAGATGACGAAGAAGGTACTCTTGGGGTTGATTATTCCAAGTATGAAGATATGTATTCTTTGTTACATCAGGCTGAAGGTTTAAGTAATGAAAAAACAAAAGTGATTGTGAAGTGGGAGAAAATCAAAGATAAAGGAAAGTCGAGTTACAGTAGATTCTATGGACCTCAGTTTTTACTTCAGATAAGTGGTAGTGGTTTGGTTGCCCCATCAGGGATGTTTTTTAATGCGAAGTTTTCAAAATTGCATATTGGTAATTTTACGGAAGAGAGATTCAAAGATATTTTCCGATCTGAGAGGTATTGGAGGGCAATGGATTATTTAGCCTCTCCATATTTCGATGCAAAAACCATGATGGGTACCTTACCAATTCAACATTACGTAAGCATTGCATTGGACAATCACATAAAAGGCATTCAAAAAATTGAAAAAGCAGAAGGCCCGCCACCACTGCACGTTAATTTTTTGTGATAATGAAAAAAATAATTCGATATACAAACCTAGACGATCAATGGAATGATATAAGAGACGAATCTCTTAAACTTATTGATAAAATTCTGTCCACTGGTAAGTACATAGAACACGAATTAATTGTTGAACTTGAACAACTTTTAGCAGAAAAAGTTGGCTCGAAACATGTAATTTTGGTAAACAGCGGAACTGATGCTTTGTTACTATCATTAAGGTTTGCAAATCTTCAAAAAGGCGATGAAGTAATTACTGTACCTAATTCTTTTATCGCTACTGCCGCTGCAATAGATCATGTTGGAGGAGTACCTGTATTTGTAGATGTTGGGGAAGATCATCTAATTGATTGTAAGAATATAGAAGATAAAATTAATTACAAAACTAAAATAATAATGCCGGTCCACCTTGAAGGCAAGGTTTGCGATTTAGAAAAAATAAATACAATTGCTAAAGTTCACAATTTAAATGTAATTGAAGACTCGGCACAATCTTTTGGCTCAAAATTGAATGAAAAAACTCTAGGTTATTTTGGGAATATTTCATGTTATTCTCTTCACCCTCTAAAAAACTTAAACATAGCAGGAGATGGAGGTTTTATTGCTTTAAATGATGATCACATCGCTGATAATATCAAGGCATATAGAAATCACGGACAAACTCAGAGAAATAATTCACAATTTTTCGGAGTTGTTTCTAGATTTGATTCAATTCAGGCCGCAATCTTAAAATGTAAACTCACAAAATTTGATCAATATATTGAAAAAAGACGAAATAATGCTAAACAATATGACAAAAATTTTCAAAACTCTAAAATCAAAGTACCAACAATTAATGCTAATGTTTTTCATACATATCACCTTTATGTAATTGAAGTAGAAAATAGGGACAAAATTCAATTAGCATTAGCTGATGATGGAATAGAAACCAGAATTCACTATCCAAAATTAATTTCTGAACAAATGGCTTTTAAGCGTAAGTTTAAATCCCAAAAATTCTTAAATGCAGAACATCAAAAAAATAGAATCTTAAGTCTTCCCATTCATACAAGCCTAGTTGAAGATGATTTGAATTACGTTTCCGATAGAGTATTACATTATGTTGAAAAATTCAATTAATTTTGTTGAACATTTTCTTAAAAGTAAAACTAATTTAAGCGATAATTTTAGTCTTATTTTAGCTTTAAAGACTGTTTACATAAGACAAATTGAATCTTTTATTGCAGAAAATTACCATCAGCAACTCTTTAGATGCCCAGTGCATTTGTCCATAGGCCAAGAAAGTATTGCAGTCGGTGTTTGTGAAGAACTTAATAAAGTTGACAAAGTTGTATCAACTCACAGATCTCACGCACATTACTTGGCAAAAGGTGGCGACGTCGAAAAAATGTTAGCTGAAATAATGGGTTTATCTTCTGGTTGTTGCAATGGACGAGGTGGTTCTATGCATCTAATTGATACAAAAGTTGGATTTATGGCTAGTGTCCCCATAGTTGGAAGTGCACTTCCAATTGCTTCCGGGTTAAGTTACGCGCAAAAATTACAAAATGACGATGAAATAACTGTGTGTTTTGTTGGAGACGCAACTTTTGAAACTGGTCAATTTCACGAAAGTCTAAATTTTATATCCACCAATTCTTTGCCCATTCTTATAGTTTATGAAAACAATGGATATTCAACCTACTCTAATTTGGTTGATAGACAACCATTGAATAAAAATTTAAGAAAAATTATTGAAGGATATGGAATTTCTTATATTCATGATAATGGAGATGATGTCCTTGAAGTAAATAGAATTGCAAAGAATTTAATCCAGAATACTCGTAATAAAGTTCCAAATTTTGTTGAATTAGACACATTTAGAAGATTTGAACATTGCGGCCCAAATCTTGACGATGATTTAGGCTACAGAACTAAAGAGGAAATAAAAAGTTATGAAAAACGTGATCCAATTTATCTTATTCTAAATAATAAAAAATTAATTCAGTACGAGAAATTAATTCATGAATTTATCTCTAAATTAGATAGTTATTTAATGTCAATATACTTAAAACTTCAAAAGGAAAAAGTTAATATAAAAGAAATTGAATTAAGTGATTTAAAATGAATAAAACTTTCTTTAAAGCTATTAATCTTGCTTTAGATCATGAACTTGAAAAAGACTCAAGTACTATTTTATTTGGTTTAGGAGTTGCAGATGCTAAAGGTATTTTTGGTACTACAACTGGTTTACAAAAAAAATATGGCAAATTAAGAGTATTTGACTCGCCTCTATCGGAAAACGCAATGACAGGTGCAGCTCTTGGAATGGCAATGAAGAAATTAAGGCCCATCCTGGTTCATCAGAGAGCAGACTTTGTATTCACATCTGCAGAACAATTGATCAATCAAGTTGCAAAAACTTATTTTACGTCTGGGGGATTAATTAATGTTCCTTTGACAATTAGGATGATTGTAGGTCGTGGATGGGGTCAGGGACCAACTCATGCTCAGTCTCCTCATTCACTTTTTGGGAGTATTCCTGGGTTAAAAGTTGTAATGCCGGCAACTCCAGATGATGCCTACAGTATGTTGAGAGGGGCAATACAGGATCCTAATCCTGTCATTTTCATAGAGCATAGATGGCTCTTCGATAACACTAGCGACTCAGATTTGAAAAATGAATTTACTCGTTGGGATAAATCGGAATTGTTAAATAAAGGTAATGATTTAACTTTAGTAGGAATTTCATATGGAGTGATTGAGGCACTTAAAATTGCAAAGGTATTAGGAGAATTTAAAGTAAATTGTGATGTTATTAACTTAAAATCGATATATCCATTAGACTTGAATAAAATTATGGAAAGCGTTAAAAAAACAAAAAAACTCGCACTCATTGATGTTTCTTATACTGAATTTGGAGTTACTAAAACAATTATCGAAAAAATAGTAAAAAATTTATGGGGCACATTAACTTTTCCACCGGAAGATTTTGGATTATTACGTATGCCGGTACCCAGTTCTCCTAAGTTAGCCTCCCTTGTTTATCCAAACATTTTATCTATTATAAAAAATCTGAATAAAAGTTTTAAATTAAATTTAAATGAAAATAAAATTGAAGAGACTATAAAAAATTTATTTCCACAAAAATCGCTTTTTGAGGATCAGCCAGATCATGGTAAAGTTGGTCCGTTTTAAATGACTAAAGGTAAATAAGACTCGCGCAATGGATAATATAATTAAAGATTATTTAAAAAAGACAACTGATATTATTTCAAAAATTGATCACTCAGAAATAGAAGAAGTTGTTTATGAATTAAAAAAAATAAGATCCAATAAGAAACAAGTATTTATTTTTGGTAATGGTGGTAGCGCTGCTACTGCAGAGCATATGGCTATTGACCTAAGTTTTAATACTGGGTTAATAGGGCCAAAATTAAAAACTATATGTTTAAGTAGTAATTCAAGTTCAATAACAGCGACTGGGAATGATCTAGATTTTGAATCAATTTTCTCACGTCAACTTGAAATATTGGCGGAAAAAAATGACACTATAATTATGATATCTGCTTCAGGTAACTCAAAAAATTTGATTCGTGCTTCTGAAATTGCGAGAAAATTAGGGCTAAATCAGATAGCAATTTTAGGATTTGATGGGGGCAAACTTTTAAAACTGGTAGATAAATCAATCCACATTAAAACTCCAATTGGTTCATATGGAATCACAGAGGATATTCACTTAGCTATCAACCATATTCTTGTTGAATGTTTAAAGAGTGGTACTTAACATGAAAGTCTCAATTGTTACTGGGGGATGTGGTTTTATCGGGAGTCACTTATGTGAACTTTTGCTCTCTCATAACCATAGGGTTTTTGTAATTGATAATTTATCTACAGGCAGAATTGAAAATTTAGATCATCTCAAATCTAATCCAAATTTAACAATTGAAAAATTAGATTTAACTGATGAAATTAAAATCTTAAATTTCATTGAACATTTTGAAAAAATTGACTACATATTTCATTTGGCAGCCTTAGCAGACATTGTCCCATCAATTGAACATCCAGAAGATTACTTTAAATCAAATATACTAGGAACATTTAATTTGCTTCACGCTATCAAAAATCTTAAAATAAAAAAGTTCATTTATACGGCCTCCTCTTCTTGCTATGGGATACCAAAAAGTTATCCGACTACAGAAAATTCCCAAATAGATCCAAAGTATCCTTATGCGTTAACAAAATTGATAGGTGAAGAAATATCTTTGCATTGGGGCAAAGTTTACAAAATACCTGTTATTTCCTTGAGGCTTTTTAATGTTTATGGACCTAGATCACGGACATCCGGAACATACGGAGCAGTATTTGGAGTTTTTTTGGCTCAAAAATTGGCTGGTAAACCTCTTACAGTGGTTGGCGATGGAACTCAAACTCGCGATTTTGCTTTTGTAAGTGATGTAGCTAACGCTTTTCTAACAGCTGCGCAATCTATTGAAACAAATGAGATATTTAATGTAGGTTCGGGTCAGAGGTATTCCATAAATTATTTGGTAGATTTGCTTAATAGTCCATTTAATTTTATACCAAAAAGGCCAGGCGAGCCAGATATAACTCACGCAGATATAGAAAAAATTACTTCCACTTTAGGTTGGTATCCAAAAGTAAAATTTGAAGAAGGTGTGAAAATTATGATAGAAAACATAAATTACTGGAGAGATGCACCCGTTTGGGAAGAAAAAACAATAAATGAAGCTACTGAAAGTTGGTTCAAATATCTTGGATAAATCAGCAATAAGAAATCAAACTAAAATTAAAACTTGGAATGAATTGCAAAAAGAACTTACTTATTTAAAAAAAAATGGTAAAAAAATTGGCCTTTGCCATGGAGTGTTTGATTTATTACACCCCGGACACATTAAGCATTTTGATGTTGCAAAAGAGAAAGTTGATGTGCTAGTAGTTTCATTAACTGCAGATAAATTCGTTAACAAGGGCCCTGGTCGACCAGCTTTCGATCAATTAACACGAGCTGAAACACTATCCCATTTAAATCAAGTAGATTACGTAGTTATTTCACCACACGAAACTGCTATACCCATAATTTCACTAGTAAAACCGAATTTGTACTTCAAAGGAACAGAATATAAAAATTTTCAACAAGATATTACTGGAAATATCCAAAAAGAAGTCAAATCAGTAAAAAAATATGGTGGAAAAATATTTTTTACAAATGAAAAAGTGTATAGTTCTTCAAATTTAATTAATAAGTATCTTTTTGATTCCGACACTCCAACACAAACCTACTTTAAAAATTTTAGAAAAAAATATAGTTTCAACCAAATTGAAGATTTTTTTTCCAAGATTAAAGATTTAAATATTTTAATTGTAGGTGAGACAATTATTGACGAATATACCACTGCGGAAACTTTAGGAAAATCCTCTAAAGATCCAATTCTATGCATGAATATACTTGACTCAGAACAACATGCAGGCGGTGTTCTCGCTATTGCTTCTCATTGTTTAGGTTTAGGTGCTCATGTAACCGTACTAACTGGAATTAACTTCAAAGATTTAGGTAATAAATCAATAAGAAGTATAAGAAAAAGTCTAATGGACTTGCAATTTATTGACATTTCGCCTAAACCAACAATAAAGAAAAATAGGATTATTGATGAGAGGACAAAAAATAAAGTAATCGAGTTCTATGAAATGGATGATTCCCCGCTTTCAAATATACAAGAAAAAATTTTAATTGTTAAATTAAAAAAGTTGGCAAAAAAAGTTGATTTAATTATAGTTGCCGATTATGGTCATGGGTTACTGAACGAAAAGACTATTATTGAAATTAATAATTTGGCCAAATCAAAGAGTTTAAATGTTCAAAGTAATGCTGGAAACAGAGGATTTAATAATGTTTCAAAATATGCAAATGCTGATTTTATAAGTCTAAATGGTGGAGAAATAAAACTCGAAGCTCGAAGGAAACATCTTCAAATGGATAGTTTTGTACGTAGTTTGAGAAGGAAAATGAAAAGTAAATCTATCTTGATCACGAAAGGGAGTGAAGGAATTGAGATTTTTACTAAAATTGGTTTTAAAATCTCTTCCCCTTCATTGGCACCATTCGTGAAAGATAGAGTTGGAGCAGGTGACACAGTTTTTTCGATCGCCAGTGCTTTATTTGCAGTCGGAGCGCCTGCTGAAATTATTGCTCTCTGTGGAAATTTAGCAGGTGCCTGGTCCGTTTCGTTCAATGGAAATGAAAATTATTTACAAAGTGAAGTGATATTAAAACAAATAAGTTCTATTTTAAAATAACAGATCAAATTAGTTTTCGTTAATAATATCCATTTTTTGTTTAAGGGTCTAATGAAAACAAAATCTTTATTGTGAAACAATTATCTTGGAGGGCTCGCCTAGTGGCCGATGGCACCGGTCTTGAAAACCGGAAGGGGTTCACGCTCCTCGTGGGTTCAAATCCCACGCCCTCCGCTGAATTTTTTAACTTAATCTAAAAAGTAGAATTACTTAAGTTATTAATTCATGGAGGCGTCGCCTAGCCCGGTCCATGGCACCCGCCTGCTAAGTGGGAGGGGGATAAAACCTCCACGAGG
>Ga0172372_10011505_pt1 | contig 11238 bp, 8 predicted proteins | sample LakKiv5m_2_FD_114544 | JGI IMG/M metagenome (GOLD analysis project Ga0172372, IMG submission 114544) | Freshwater microbial communities from Kabuno Bay, South-Kivu, Congo - kab_092012_9.5m | ecosystem: Environmental > Aquatic > Freshwater > Lake | place: Democratic Republic of the Congo... | reverse complement strand
GTGGCGCCCACGGTAGGAATCGGACCTACGACCTTCTGCTCCGGAGGCAGACGCTCTATCCACTGAGCTACGTGAGCAACTCTTGACACACTAGCGGTGCCCCTGGGTCTAGGGTTCGGGCGTGAGCACCGCGTTGCCTCCGCCGTTCCCGGATCAGCGTTCGAGGACGGGTTCGATCGCACTCGTACTGCTGGTGGCGGCGGCCATCGGCGTGTTGGCGTTCTTCGTGTTCGGTTCCGACGACGAGGGTGACGGAATCGGTTCGTCGTCCTCCGACCCGACGGTCGTGTCCGATTCGTCGAGTGGCGCGACGGGCGCCGAGACCTCATCACCCGAATCGACGACCGAATCGACGACCGAATCGGGAACATCCGACACTTCGACGGTCGAGACCGGTTCGTCGACCGACGCCGGCACGTCGGAACCGGCGTGGTTCTCGATGGGCGGTTACGGCTTCTTCGACGTTCCGGTGCTCGGTGCGACCGACGTTCGTGGCAGTGGTTGCGGCAGCGGGGACGGCGAGGATCCGACTCTCGGCGACACGTTGCCCGATGGTCTCTGGTTCGGTTCGTTGGGTCCGCAGTACGAGGACTACGAACCGATCGACGACAGCGATCTGGGCTACGGCTACAAGCGTTTCGACGGAGCGACGCTCGAGATCGACCTGTGGTGCGTGTATTCGGGTGCGACCGCCGAGCAGAAGTTCGTCTCGGAGGCCTGCCAGTCCGACATCGAGTGCGAGGCGAACAACTCGACCGGCTGGCTGACCGAGGACGAGTCCAATCGCTTGCGATCCCTCCCCGTTGCCGCCAACTTCACGTACCGGGTCGACTACTACGAGGCCGAGGCGGGTTGGTACTGCATGTGGACCGATCCCTTCGAGGTCGGAGCCGCCTGGCGCCTCGCCCCCGTGTGGATCGCGGTGAACGACGGTCGGGTCACCGAGATCTTCGGTCACTGCGCCTACTACCTCGAATCGGACGCGCCTCGCTAGCGGGGTTCCCGCCAGCGAGTCGTCATCGGGTGAGTCGTCATCGGGTGAGTCGTCATCGGGCGAGTCGTCATCGGGCGAGTCGTGGGTGGGCGAGTCGTGGGTGGGCGAGTCGTGGGTGGGCGAATGGTCGGTGGGTCGGGTGGCTCGATCGGCAACAATGGTCGCGATGGCCGACCCCCTCGTGACACTCGCCGAGCACCTGCGTCCGGCCTTCGAGAAGGTGGCCGGTCGCACCGGTGTGGATCCCGTGGTGCGGCCGAGCGACCGGGCCGATGCGCAAGCCAACGGTGCGCTGGCGCTGGCCAAGGAACTCGGACGCAGCCCGCGCGACGTGGCCAACGAAGTGTTGGCCGCCAGCGCCGGTTTGCCCGGGGTGTGCTCGTCGATCGAGGTGGCCGGTCCGGGCTTCCTGAATCTCGTGCTCGATCCGGCGTTTCTGGGTGCCGAGTTGGCGTCGTTGTCGAACGACGAACGGCTCGGCGTGTCGCGGGCCTCCGTTGCACGGCGCGTCGTGATCGACTACTCGGCTCCGAACGTCGCCAAGGAGATGCACGTCGGACATCTCCGCACCACGGTGATCGGCGACGCGCTCGTGCGCATGTTCGAGTTCGTCGGTCATTCGGTGATCCGCGAAAACCACATCGGCGACTGGGGCACGCCCTTCGGCATGTTGATCGAGCATCTGCTCGACCTCGGCGAGACCGAGGCCGCCGAGCATCTCTCGCTCGGTGATCTGGACGGCTTCTACAAGCAGGCGCGGGCCAAGTTCGACGCGGCCGACGACTTCAAGGAACGCGCGCGCAATCGGGTGGTGCTGCTGCAGGGTGGCGACGCGGAGACTCGACGCCTCTGGAAGTTGCTGGTGGGTTTGTCGACCAAGCACTTCAACGCGGTGTATTCGCGACTCGGTGTGCTGTTGACCGACGACGATCTGATGGGCGAGAGCGCCTACAACGATCTGATGCCCGATGTCATCGATCGCCTCGATCGTCTCGGCCTGCTGCAGGAGTCCGACGGTGCCGACGTGGTGTACCCGCCGGGCTACACCAACCGCGACGGTGACCCGTTGCCGCTGATCGTGCAGAAGGGCAAGGGCGGCTTCAACTACGCCACCAGCGACCTCGCGTGCGTGATCGATCGCGTCGAACGGCTGGGGGCCGACCTGCTTCTCTACGTGGTGGGTGCGCCGCAGGCCCAGCATCTCGCGATGGTGTTCGATGTCGCGCGCATGGCCGGTTGGCTCGCGCCGCCGGCCGAGGCGGTGCACGTGTCGTTCGGCAGCGTGCTCGACGCGGATCGCAAGATGCTGAAGAGTCGGAGTGGCGAACCGCTGAAGTTCATCGATCTGCTGGAGGAGGCGGTGACGCGCGCCGACGCGGCGGTGGCCGACAAGAATCCCGATCTGCCGGCGGCCGATCGTGCCGAGGTGGCCAGGATGATCGGCATCGGCGCGGTGAAGTACGCCGACCTCTCCACCGATCGCGTGCGCGACTACGTGTTCGACTGGGATCGCATGCTGTCGTTCGACGGCAACACCGCGCCCTATCTGCAGTACGCGCACGCGCGCATCTGCAGCATCTTCCGTCGGGCGGGCGTCGAACGCTCGTCGGTGGCCGGTCGCGCACCGTGCCTCGAAGCCGAACAGGAACGGGCTCTGGCGTTGGCGCTCCTCGGGTTCGACTCCGCGGTGGCCGACACGCTCGAGCGCCACAGCCCGCACCGCTTGTGCACCTATCTCTACGACCTGTCCACCGCGTTCTCGGCGTTCTACGAGCACTGTCCGGTGTTGAAGGCCGAGGGCGAGGTGCGCGAGTCGCGTCTCGTGCTCTGCGATCTCGTGGCCCGCGTGCTGAACACCGGTCTCGGTTTGCTCGGCATCGAATCACCGGAGCAGATGTGAGCGGACATCCGCTTCCGACCCGACTGCTGCCCGACAACCATTCGGTGAACGCCGACGGCTCGTCGTCGATCGGCGGCTGTCGCCTCGACGAGATCGCCGAGATGTTCGGGACGCCGGTGTTCGTGTACGACGAGGCGCATCTTCGCGCTCGATGCCGCGACGCCGTGTCGGCCTTCGGTGCCGATCGCGTGATCTACGCCACCAAGGCGTTCCTGTGCCGGGCGATGGCGCGACTGGCCCACGACGAGGGTCTGTTGCTCGACGTGGCCACCGGCGGCGAGATGCACGTCGTGTTGTCGGCGGGGGTTCCGGCCGAACGCTGCGTGCTGCACGGCAACAACAAGAGCCTCGACGAACTCGAGCGTGCGCTCACCGCCGGGGCCGAGTCGCAGGAACGGCCGGGTGTTCGGCACGTGGTGATCGACAGTTTCGACGAGATCGATCGACTCGAGACGCTGCGTCGGCGTGGTCTGCCCGTTCCGCGGGCGCAGATCCGCGTGACGCCCGGGGTGCACGCGCACACCCACGAGTACATCGCCACCGGTCAGGACGATTCGAAGTTCGGTTTCAATCTCGGCAACGGTGACGCCGCCCGGGCGGTGCGGCGGTTGCTCGACGGCGATGCGGTCGAACTGGTGGGGTTGCACTGTCACATCGGTTCCAACGTGTTCGCGGTCGACAGTTTCGCCAAGGCCGCCGATGTGATGGCCCGGTTCGCGTCGACCTTCGACCTTCCCGAACTCACGCTCGGCGGTGGTCTCGGGGTGGCGTACACCTCCGACGAGGAGGCGCCCACCATCGGCGCGTGGGGTTCGGTGTTGCTCGATGCCTGCGACGCGCTCGGCGTGACGTCGAAGGTGATGGTCGAGCCGGGTCGTTCGATCGTGGCCGATGCCGCGGTGACGCTCTATCGCGTCGGAACCGTGAAGGACGTTCCGGGTGGCCGTCGGTACGTGTCGGTCGACGGTGGCATGAGCGACAACCCGCGACCGGTGCTCTACGGCAGCGGCTACGAGATGTTCGCCGTCGGCGACGTGGGTGCGCGTCGCGAGCAGACGGTGCGTCTGGTGGGCAAGCACTGCGAGAGCGGCGACGTGCTGATCTTCGAGGCCGCCGCGCCGGTCGGTCTCGCCGTGGGCGACCTGGTGGGGGTGCCGGTCACCGGCGCCTACGGACACTCGATGGCCAGCAACTACAACAAGGTGCCGCGCCCCCCGGTGGTGTTCGTGTCCGACGGCGTGGCCCGGCTGGTGGTTCGTCGGGAGACCCTCGACGACCTCGTTCGGCTCGACGTCGACTGAATCGACGCTCGAAACCACGAGTCGTTCCCGTGAGCCCGCCCATAGCCTGACGGCGTGACAACGGTGGAGGGTGGCTCGAGAGAGGTGCGCGTCGGGGTGCTGGGTTGCGGCAACGTGGGTGCCGCCCTGGTGTCGCTCATCGAGACCCAGAGTCCGACCATCGAGGCCCGCACCGGGGTGCGCCTGTCGGTCACCAAGGTGGCGGTGCGCAACCTGTCGCGCGACCGCGACGTCACACTCGCCGACGGTGTGCTGACCCGCGACGCGCACGCGTTGGTGGCCGATCCGTCGGTCGATTTGGTGGTCGAGGTCATCGGCGGCATCGAGCCGGCGCGCGAACTCATCACCGAGGCGTTGCGGGCCGGCAAGCCGGTGGTCACCGCCAACAAGGAGTTGCTGGCCAACGTGGGCACCGAACTCTTCGCGGTGGCCGACCAGAGCGGAGTCGACCTGTTGTTCGAGGCCGCCGTCGCCGGTGGCATCCCGATCATCCGCGCGTTGCGCGAGAGCCTGCGCGGCGAACCGGTGAACCGCGTGTTGGGCATCATCAACGGCACCACCAACTTCATCCTCACCAAGATGGACGAGGAGGGCACCGACTACGCGGTGGCGCTGGCCGAGGCGCAGCGACTCGGTTTCGCCGAGCGCGACCCAACGGCCGACGTCGAGGGATTCGACGCCGGTGCCAAGGCGGCGATCCTCGCGTCGATCGCCTTCGGCGCCAAGGTGGTGGCCGGCGACGTGTACCACGAGGGCATCAGTAGCATCACGGCGGCCGACATCGCGATGGCGCGTCGTCTCGGTTACGTCGTGAAGTTGCTCGGCATCGCCGAGCGCGACACCGAATCGGGCGAGATCGCGGTGCGCGTGCACCCGGCCATGGTCCCGGTCACTCATCCCTTGGCGTCGGTTCGCGAGAGTTTCAACGCGGTGTTCGTCGAAGGTGGCGCGGTGGGCTCGCTCATGTTCTACGGGCGTGGGGCGGGCGGTTTCCCGACGGCCAGTGCCGTGTTGGGCGACGTCATCGATGCGGCCGTCAACCTCTCGAAGGGCACGCACGGCACCATCGGCACGTTCGCCAAGGCGAGCATCCGAGCCATCGACGAGACCAGCGCCCAGTACCTGCTGTCGCTGGAGGTGACCGACCGACCCGGTGTGTTGCACGCGGTCACCGGCGTGTTCGCTCGGCACGGAGTGAGCATTCGCGCTGCCGAGCAGGAAGGCATCGACGCCGATGCGCGGCTGGTGTTCATCACCCACGAGGCTCGCGAGGCTGACGTGCAGGCGACGATGCGCGAGTTGCGCGATCTCGATGCGGTGAAGCAGATCGGCGGACTCCTGCGCGTGATCGGCGGCTGAACCCGTGCGGTACGTGTCCACCCGGGGGAGTGCTCCCGTTCTCGAGTTCGACGAGGTGTTGGTGGCCGGACTCGCCACCGACGGTGGGCTCTACGTGCCCGAGTCGTATCCGTCGTTGCCCGATCGGCGACCCGGCGAATACGCCGACCTGGCTTCCGCGGTCATCGCCCCGTTCGTCGCCGGTCGTATCGCCGAGGACGATCTGCGTCGGATGTGTCGCGAGGCCTACGCCACCTTCCGTCATCCGGCCACCGTGCCCCTCGTCGAGATCGACGATGGTCACTGGTTGCTCGAGTTGTTCCACGGTCCGACGCTCGCCTTCAAGGACGTCGCCCTGCAGCTGGTGGGCCGCATGTTCGATCACGTGCTCGCCGAGCGCGGCGAACGATTGATGATCGTGGGGGCCACGAGCGGCGACACCGGATCGGCCGCGATCGACGGCGTGAAGTCGTGCGCCAACGTCGACATCGTGATCCTGTACCCCGAGGGGCGCGTTAGCGAGGTGCAGCGGCGTCAGATGACCACCGTCGACGCACCCAACGTGCACACCCTCGCCGTCGACGGAACGTTCGACGACTGCCAGGATCTCGTGAAGGCGATGTTCAACGACGCGGCCTTCCGTGACGAGATGAACCTCTCGGCGGTCAACAGCATCAACTGGGCGCGGGTAATGGCCCAGATCGTCTACTACGTGTCGGCATCCGATGCGCTCGGTGGCCGGCCGATCGACTTCTCGGTGCCCACCGGCAACTTCGGCAACGTGCTGGCCGGATGGATCGCCTCGCGCATGGGGCTTCCGGTGCATCGACTCATCGTCGGTTCGAACACCAACGACATCCTCACCAGGTTCTTCGAATCGCGTTCGATGAACGCCGACACGGTGGTGCCCACGCTCAGCCCGTCGATGGACATCCAGGTGTCGTCGAACTTCGAGCGTCTGTTGTTCGAGATGAACGACCGCGACGGGGGAGCCACCGCCGAACAGATGTCGCTGTTCCGGTCCTCGGGCCGTCTCGTGGTCGAACCCGATCAGTGGTCGCGTTGGATCGAGGGCGTGTTCGAGGGGGCGCGTTGCGACGACGACGCCACTTTGGCCACGATGGCCGACGTCTACCGCTCCACCGGCATCCAGATCGATCCGCACACCGCGGTGGGCGTGTCGGCGGCCCGGCAGCGGGCCACCGGCGAGGCACCCGTCGTCACCCTCGCCACCGCCCACCCGGCCAAGTTCCCCGACGCCGTCGAGCGGGCCACCGGCCGCCGTCCGGCCCTGCCCGAGCACCTCGCCGACCTTCTCGAACGTCCCGAACGCACGAATCCGATCGGTCACGATCTGGCCTCTGTGCAGGACTTCGTCCGATCGGTGCGCCGCTCCCGTTGAGATTCGTGGGGCACCATCCGTGGCGATGGTGCGCGACGGTGGTAGTTTCGCCGCAGTCCGGGTTCCCGGACCGCTCCGATCCTCGATCGTCGAGCCGATTCAACGGTTCGTGATCCGCGTCGAGAGTGTCCCCTTCACTGGCGTTGGGATCGCCGGTGGCCGTGCCCCGCGCACGACCCCTCGCAGCCTCGTCGGAAAGCAGGTAGTTCGTGGCCGCAGATGCCCTCGAAAAGTCCGTCCTCGAGTCGAAGGACAAGGAGCAGTTGGTTGCCATCGCATCGGCCCTCGGGCTGAAGTCGGTGGCGCGACTGAAGAAGGACGACGTCATCAAGAAGATCCTCGAGACCGTCGGAGGTGCCGAGGAGAAGCCCAAGCGCGGCCCCGGCCGTCCGCCGAAGAATCGCGACGCCGACGGTGGCGCGACGACCGCCAAGCCGGCTCCGGCCGCGACGTCGGCGCCGGCGGTCGACGAACCGATCCTGGGTCCCGACGGCGAGCCGCTCGCCGAGTGGGAGGCCGAATTGGTGCGTCAGGGCATCTCGACGGCGACCGAGGAGGTGTCGTCCGGCGAGTCGCGTCAGGGCGGCGAGCAGCGTCGCAACGACCGCAACGACCGCAACGACCGTGGTGAGCGGAGTGATCGCAGCGACCGGGGCGATCGTTCGCCCAGCGACCGTGGCGATCGCGGCCAGCGCGACTTCCAGCAACGCGATCGTTTCGACAGCGACGGAGGTGCGCGCCGTCGCCGTCGCCGACGCGGCAAGGGAAGCAATCGCGACGAGGGTCCGCAGGGTGACGATCGCGACTACATGAGTCGCGAGAACACCGGTGGTGGCGAGTACCAGCCGGTCGAGAACGTCGATGTCGAGGGTTACCTCGACCTGCGCGACGAGGGTTACGGCTTCCTTCGCGTGCGCGGCTATCTGCCGAGTCGCGACGACGCCTACGTGTCGGTGAAGCAGACCCGTCAGTACGGGTTGCGCAAGGGTGATCACGTCACCGGCGTGGCTCGGGGCGCGGGTCGCAACGAGAAGAACCCGGCCCTGCTCGAGATCCACAGCGTCAACGGCGACAAGCCCGAGAAGGCCAAGGACCGCCGTCGGTTCGAGGATCTCACCGCGCTCTTCCCGGACGAACGGCTGCGGCTCGAGAATCCGCTCGATCCCACCAACATGACGGCGCGCATCGTGGATCTCATCTCGCCGATCGGCAAGGGTCAGCGCGGCATCATCGTGTCGCCGCCGAAGGCCGGCAAGACCACCATCATGAAGACGATCGCCACGTCGATCGAGAAGAACAATCCCGAGGTCGAACTCATCGTGCTGCTCATCGACGAGCGTCCCGAGGAAGTGACCGACATGAAGCGCACGGTGCGTGGCGAGGTCATCTCGTCCACGTTCGACCGTCCGTCCGACGAGCACACGCACGTGGCTGAACTCGCGCTCGAGAAGGCCAAGCGTCGGGTCGAGGCCGGCAAGGACGTCGTCATCATCCTCGACGGCATCACGCGTCTCAGTCGCGCCTACAACCTCGCCGCTCCGGCGAGTGGTCGCATCCTCTCCGGTGGTATCGACGCCGGCGCGTTGTATCCGCCGAAGAAGTTCTTCGGTGCGGCCCGCAACATCGAGGAGGGTGGCTCGCTCACCATCTTGGCCACGGCTCTGGTCGAGACCAACAGTCGCATGGACGAGGCGATCTTCGAGGAGTTCAAGGGAACCGGCAACATGGAGTTGCGTCTCGACCGTCGACTGGCCGAGAAACGCATCTATCCGTCGATCGACGTCGACGCCTCCAGCACCCGCCACGAGGAGTTGTTGTTCGATCGCAAGCAGCTGCAGCAGGTCTGGCGTCTGCGCCGCGTGCTGTCGGGGCTGGCCGCCGACGGCAACCCGGCACCGGGTCTCGAGTTGCTCATGGACCGCCTGAAGCAGTTCAAGAACAACGACGAGTTCCTGGTGGAGATCGGCAAGACCCCCACCATGTAGGCCCGACGACGGGGTTCCGGCCGGGTGGGGGCTCTTCCACCCGGCGGTACACTCCGTCGCCGGCCGTTTCGGTCGTTTCCACCCGTTCAGAGCAAAGGCGCAGGTCATGAAGGCTGACATCCACCCGAACTACAGCGTCACCACGGTTCGTTGCTCGTGCGGCAACTACTTCGAGACCCGCTCCACCGTGGGTGGCGAGTTGCGCATCGAACTCTGCAACGAGTGCCACCCGTACTTCACCGGCAAGCAGAAGCTGGTCGACACCGGTGGACGCGTCGAGCGCTTCAACAAGCGTTACGGCGATCGCAAGACCAAGGGCGCCACCAAGGCCAAGGCCTGATTCGTCCGAGCCGTCGACGATGTCGACGACCGCAAATTCCGGCGATCCCGATCGTCGCGCGCGACTGAGAGCGCTGGCTCTGCAGGCACTGGTTCGCGACAACTTCGGGGTCGATTCGTTCTCGGCCGCCGTGGGCTTGTCGCGCGGTGCGGCCGGCGCGCACGATGGTGTTGCCTACGTGCTCGTCGACGAGTCCGCCGAGCGGGGACTCGGTGCCGCGCTGGCCTGGGCGTTGCGCAACGAGGCGTCGTCGGTGCGAGTTCTCGCGTCCGATTCCACCGGAGTTCTCGCGCGACGCGCCGCCGAATTCGCCCTCGACGTCTCGGTGTGGCACGTCGACGAGCGACTGGTGGTCGAAGCCATCGCCGAGCCGTTTCTCGAACGGGTCGCGGTGCCCGACGAACATCTGGTCTTCGTCGACGTCATCGGGTCGGCCGGTGCCGAGGTGCGCGTGGAACACGGTGTGTTGGCGGGCGAAGTGGTGGGCCTCGAGGTGTGTCGAGCCGTCACCGACCCGCACACCGGGGCGCATCGACTCGAGGTGGGCGTGGGCGCCCACGACCGCGAGGCCTTCGGCATGTTGCACGGCGACACTCCCACCACCGAGTCGTTGGCCCGGATCGTCGAGGTGGTGCGCCGACATCGGGCGCCGGGTGCCGACCCGCATCCGCTCAATCGTCTGGGCGCCGAACGGGCACTGCGCGAGAGGTTGATCGCCGAACCCGCGTTGGCCGGTCTGGCGCGACTCGAGGCGACGGCGCCACCGGTGCCGCGGGCCAACCTCAAGGATCCGGTTCCTTGCGTCGCCACCGGAGTCGACTCCAACGGTCGTTCGGCGGTGGTGGTGTGTTCGGTCGGCATCGACCTCGATCTCGTGCCGTTCGCCGCCGACGCCCGGTTGGCCGCGGGAGATCCGGACGCCCGACTCCTGCTCGCGGTGCCGAGTCGCGACGCCGTGCCGCTCACCGAACGCCTGGCCGCCTCGTTGCGGCGACCGGCTTCGGTCGTGCCCGTGGCTCCGTAGCCTCGGAACGTCATGTCGCAACGCCGGGAAGCCCTGCTCGACGAGTTCGCCTCGATGGAGGCGCTGCTTTCCGACCCCGCGGTTCTGTCGGACCAGAAGCGTCTCCGCGACGTGTCGCGCCGTTACAAGGAACTCGGCCCGGTGGTGGAGTGCATCCGCGCCATCGATGCGCGCCGCAACGATGCCGAGGCCGCCAACGACCTGCTGGCGATGGCCGACGACTCCGAACGCGAGGCCTTGCGCGTCGAGAAGCAGTCGGCCGAGGCCGAGGTCGAGCGACTGGAGGAGGAACTACGGCTCCTGCTGCTGCCCAAGGACCCGAACGACGGTCGACCGGTGATCATCGAGATCCGGGGCGCCGAGGGTGGCGAGGAGGCCAATCTCTTCGCGCGCGATCTCTACGAGATGTACGCGGGTTACGCGGCGCGCCGGGGCTGGAAGGTCGAGACGTTGTCGTTCGATCCGAGCGACCTCGGCGGGGTGAACGAAGCGGTGTTCGTGGTGCGCGGCGACGACGCCTGGTCGCGACTGAAGTACGAGGGTGGTCCGCATCGCGTGCAACGCGTGCCGGTCACCGAGAGTCAGGGTCGCATCCACACGTCGTCGGCCACGGTGATGGTGTTGCCGGAGGCCGAGGAGGTCGACGTGCAGATCGACGACAAGGACCTGCAGGTCGACGTGTTCCGCTCGAGCGGAGCCGGTGGCCAGAGCGTCAACACCACCGATTCGGCCGTGCGCGTCACGCACCTTCCGACCGGACTCGTGGTGAGCATGCAGGACGAGCGCAGTCAGATCCAGAACCGCGCGCGGGCCATGACCGTGTTGCGTTCGCGACTGCTGCAGTTGGCCCAGGACGAGCAGAGTGCGCGCATGTCGGTCGAGCGACGGTCGCAGGTTGGTGGTGGCGGTCGCAGCGAGAAGATCCGCACCTACAACTTCAAGGAGAATCGCCTC
>Ga0172372_10011503_pt1 | contig 11241 bp, 12 predicted proteins | sample LakKiv5m_2_FD_114544 | JGI IMG/M metagenome (GOLD analysis project Ga0172372, IMG submission 114544) | Freshwater microbial communities from Kabuno Bay, South-Kivu, Congo - kab_092012_9.5m | ecosystem: Environmental > Aquatic > Freshwater > Lake | place: Democratic Republic of the Congo... | reverse complement strand
TCGGACCCCTCCGAAAACTTGTTCAGCGTTAAACTATCTTCCAGACAGGCGGCGCGATACGCCCAAGCGGCATGGATTGCAACCCTCAGCCGCCGAGTTTTCTCAGGATTTCGGCATATCCGCCACCCGAGAGATACTCGGCCTCGGCCGGCGTCGTCGCGCGCCCGAGGGCCGCGTTGCGCGCCGGAAAGCGGCCGAAGCGCGCGATCACCTCGGCGTGGGCGCGCGCGTGGCGCAGGTTGTCCGCCCCGGTCTCGGGCATCCGCGCCTCGATCAGGCGGATGCATTCGGCCTGCGCGGCCGCATCCTCGGCCTGCATGAAGGGCAGATAGAAGAACTGCCGGTCGGGTTCGGGCGCGGCCGTGTCCCAGCCGGCCGCGACCGCGCGGCGCGCGGCGGCAAGCGCGAGCGCATCGGTCGCGAAGGCGTCCGCCTGCCCGCGCCACATGTTGCGCGGCAACTGGTCGGTCAGGATGATGAAGCCGAGCGCGCCCGCCGCCCCCTCGACCCAGTGGTCAAGCCCGCCGTCGCGCGCCGCCCGCCAGAGGTCGGCGAAGCCCTCGCGCACCTCGGCATCGAGCGCCTCTCCGCCGGCATACCAGCCCTCGGGCCCGACCTCGTGCAGCCAGAAGTCCAGAACCTCGTGCGGGCCCATGCTCCCCCTTCAGGCGCCGCCGCGCCGCGATCCGCCGTCATCGCCCTTGGCCTCGAGCACGGCCTCGACCGCGAGCGTCGAGGCGACGGGCGAGAGCGGCACGAAGCTACCCGATTCGCCCTTGGCGCGCGAGGGCCGGCGCGCCATGCGCCATGCGCCATAGGCCGCGAGCAGCGCGAGCAGGCTGCCGATGAAGAGGAAGAACCCCCCCGGCCCGACCTGCTCCATCAGCCAGCCGGTGACGAGCGGCCCGCCGATGGCACCCAGCCCGTTGAGGAACAACAGCCCCGATGAGGCCGAGGCCATCTGGTCGGATTTCAGGAAATCGTTGGTATGCGCGATCAGCAGCGAATAGACAGGGTTCGTCACCCCCCCCATCACCACCGACAGCACGAGCAGAAGCGCGAAGGGCAGATCGAACACCGCCCCGATCATGAGGATCGCTCCCCCCGCCCCCGACAGCATCACCACCAGCCGCCGCCGGTCCATCCGGTCCGACAGCCAGCCGATCGGATATTGCGCGACGAGGCCCCCCACATAGATCGTGCCGACGAAGATCGTGATCTCGGGCACGCTGAGGCCCGCGAGCGTCCCCCAGACCGAGGCCATCCCGAACATCGCCGAAAAGACGCCCCCCGTCAGCAGCATCCCCGCACAGCCCAGCGGCGAGACGCGGAACAGCTCGGCAAACGACATGGCGCGCGTCCGCTCGAACCCGGGGCTCGGGGTAGCGGCGAGCAGGATCGGCGTAAACGCGAGCGAGACGAGCACCGAGGGGATGATGAACAGCTCATACCCCGACGGATCGCCGAGGTTCAGGATCGCCTGCGAGGTGATGATCCCCACCATCTGCACGATCATGTAGAGCGAGAGCGCCTGCCCCCGCGTCTCGTTCGTCGCGGCGTTGTTGAGCCAGCTCTCGGCGGTGACATAGACGCCGGCGAAGCAGAACCCGATCAGCACCCGCATCACCGCCCAGGCGATCCAGTCCGGCACCGCCGGATAGAGGACGAGGATCGCCGAGATCATCGACCCCAGCGCCGCGAACACCCGCACATGGCCCACATTGCGGATCAGCTCGGGCGTGATGCGCGACCCGCCGAGGAAGCCCAGGAAATAGGCCGCCATCACGACCGACATCGCCGAGGTCGAGAACCCCTCGATCCCGCCCCGGATGCCCAGGAGCGTCCCCTGCACCCCGTTCCCCACCATGAGGAGCAGGATGCCGAGCAGAAGCGGCCAGGTGGTGCGCAGGACGGCAAGCATGATCTTCCCCGGGGATGCGGCGGACAGGATCGTCCCTGTCTAACCCCCCGACGCCGCGCCGTCCGCATCAGCCGCGACATTTCCCGCATCATCGGCGGCAAGCAGGAGCGAGGCATCGCCATAGGAATAGAACCGATAGCCCCGCGCGATCGCATGGGCATAGATCTCGCGGATCCGCCCGAGTCCCATCAGCGCCGCGACGAGCATGATGAGGGTCGATTTCGGCAGATGGAAATTCGTCATCAGCCCGTCGACCGCGCGAAAGCGGTAGCCGGGATAGATGAAGATGTCCGATGCCCCCTCCCACGGCTCGACCGCCCCGCCCGGGCCGGTGGCGGCGGTCTCGAGGATGCGCAGCGCGGTCGTGCCGACGGCGATGATGCGCCCGCCCTCGGCGCGGGTGCGCGCGATTTCCTCGGCCGCCTGCGCCGGCACGATGCCGCGCTCGGCGTGCATGCGGTGGCGCGCCGGATCCTCGACCGTCACGGGCAGAAAGGTTCCCGCCCCGACATGCAGCGTGACATGGCTGAACGCCACCCCGCGCGCGGCGAGCGCCTCGAGCAGCGCGGCATCGAAGTGCAGCGATGCGGTCGGGGCCGCGACAGCGCCCGGCACGCGGGCAAAGACGGTCTGGTAATCCTCGCTGTCCTGCGCGTCTGGCGCGCGGCGCTGCGCGATGTAGGGCGGCAGCGGCATCTGGCCGGCCTCGGCCAGCGCCTCCTCGAAGGCCGCGCCCTCGGCGTTGAAGTCGAGCACCGCATCCGCCGCGCGCCGCGCCGCAACCCGCGCCGACAGGCGGGGGGAAAAGACGATCTCGTCGCCCTCGCGCAATCGCCGCAGCGGCTTGGCGAGCACCCGCCACCCCTGCGGCAGGGGTTCGAGCAGCGTGATCTCGACCTTCGCCACACCCTCGCCCGGGGCGCCGGGGCGGGTGCGGGTGCCCGTCAGCCGGCCGGGGATGACCTTGGTGTCGTTCAGCACCAGCCGGTCGCCCGGGCGCAGGATCGCGGGCAGGTCGGAGACGCGCGCATCGCGGATCGCGCCCGCGCGGCCCGCGACCAGCAGCCGCGCCGAGCTGCGCGGCCGGGCCGGGCGCGTCGCGATCAGCGCCTCGGGCAGGTCGAAGTCGAAATCCTCAAGCCGCATCCGCCCCGCCACCCTTTAACTCGGGGCGCGCCACGCTAGAACGCCCGTCGCGGGCCGACTGCCACGGCCGCCCGCCCTCTGCAACCATTTCGACAGGTCAGACATGCTTCAGCCCGGCGACATCGCCCCCGATTTCACCCTGCCGCGCGATGGCGGCGGCTCCGTCACCCTCTCGGCGCTCAGGCCGGGCAAGGTGGTGCTCTATTTCTATCCCAAGGACGACACCTCGGGCTGCACGGCCGAGGCGCTCGACTTCACCGCCCATGCCGCCGATTTCGCGGCCGCCGGCTGCACGGTCATCGGCATCTCGAAGGACAGCGTGAAGTCGCACGACAAGTTCGTGGCCAAGCACGGGCTGGGGATCGTCCTTGCCTCGGATGAGGCGTCCGATACCTGCGAACGCTGGGGCGTCTGGGCCGAGAAGAGCATGTATGGCAAGAAATACATGGGGATAGAACGCTCGACCTTCCTCGTCGATGGGGCGGGGCGGATCGCGCAGGCCTGGACCAAGGTCAAGGTGCCGGGCCACGTGGCCGAAGTTCTGGCGGCCGCGCGCGCCCTCTGACGCGCGCGACGCTTGCGAATCGCCCGCGCTTCGGGCGACTGTCCGAAGCAGATCGGCATCTCGCCGGTCGGACCCGAGGGAACGAGATGGCGATGTTCGGCAAGACGAGGATCAACGACCCCGGCCCGCGCCTGACGGCCGAGCCCGAGCCGCAGGTGCCCGCCGTCGCGCCGCAACCCGCCCCCGAGGCATACCGCCCGCGCAGCGGGGTGTCCGTCCTCTCGGCCGACCTCACGGTGGTCGGAAACCTCACCACCCAGGGCGACATCCAGATCGAGGGCGTGGTCGAGGGCGACATCCGCGCCCATCTCGTGACCATCGGCGAAAGCGCCACCATCCGGGGCGAGATCGTGGCCGAGGACATGGTCATCAACGGCCGCGTGATCGGCCGCGTGCGCGGCCTCAAGATCCGCCTCACCTCGACCGCGCTGGTCGAGGGCGACATCATCCACAAGACGATCGCGATCGAGGCCGGCGCCCATTTCGAGGGCTCGGTGCAGCGCCACGACGATCCCATCAACGCCACCCCGGCCGCACGGCCCGCCCCCCGCCGCATCACCGGTTAGGGGCGGGCCCCGCCTCAGGGGTTGTCGGCGCGGATCGTCACATTCGCCGCCCCCGTCACCGCCAGGGGCCAGTTCAGCGTCACGAGGTTCTGCGCCCCGCCCTGCTCGGCGCGGGTATAGGGCATGTCGAACCGCACCGCGCCGCCTGCGCTGATCAGCCCGTCGGCCACGACCGAGACGACATTGCGCGCCCGCCCGCCGAAGGGCAGCGTCCCGAGCGGGTCGATCGTCCAGGTCGCCGCCGCCCCGGTCTGGGTGTGGCGCACGAAGGTCGGGTTGAAGATCGGCGTGGTGATGCCGTTGAAGGCGTTCCCCTGCACCGTGATGTTGCGATAGCGCCCCGGATCGAGGGCGGCAAAGCTCGTGTCCACCTTGTCCACCCGGTCGATCGTGCCGTTGAAGGTGCGAAAGACGTTGTCGGTGATCGACAGCCCCTGGATGAAATGCCCCGGCCCGTGCGGCGTGATCACCAGAAAGGCGAAGGAGGGGACCATGTTGCTGACGACGAAGGTGTTGCCGGTGATGGTCAGGCCGCCAAAGCTGAACTGGTTGGCGAATGAGGGATCGGCCTCGCGCTCGTTCGTGAGTTCGACGAAGGCGTTGTCGATGTAGTTGCCGGTCACCGCCGCCCTGATGTTGATGGCGGTAAAGACGAGCCCCGCCCGGCGCACCCCCGGCGTCTCCTCGTCGCCCTGAAAGAAGTGGTTGCCGATGAACATGTGCCCGGTGCCGTGGACGATCGCGAAATTGCCGAAGCGCACGATTCGGTTGTCGCGGATCTTGGCGTCGTTGGCATTGATGTTGAGGCAGACCGACGTGCGGTCCTGCGCGCGCAGGCTCTGCTCGTTCGACAGGAACTGGCATTCGTCGACCAGAAGCCCCTGACAGCCCGTCCCGATCGAGGTCAGGCCCCGATCCTTCGGCGCGTTCACGACGCAGCCGTGCATCCTGAAGGTCAGCCCGGCAGGGGCCAGGATCACCCCGCTCGCGGCCCCGCTGCACAGCAGCTCCACGTTCGTCAGCTCGAACCGATCGAGTTTGCCGAAGCCCGAGAAGTCGAGGATGTAGCGGTGCCGCGTGAAGGTATAGACCCGCGTCCCGCCCGTGTAGCCCGCCGGCGCGCTGAGTTCGACGGTCTGCGCCGCGAGGTTGACGGCGCGCACATAGGTCTCGCGCGCGACCCCGGGCCCGGTCACCAGCGCGCCGACCGCGACCCCCGCGATGTTCTGCACCCCCGTCAGCAGCGTCGGCTGCGCGGTCGAGAAGCTCGCCTGCGAGGTGGTGGTCGCGCTCTCCCACGCCGGGCCCGGCACGACCGAAAGCTGCCCGTTCGTCAGCACGCGCCGGCGCGCGAACTGCTCGCCCCGTCGCCCTGCGAGCGTCGCGACATCCATCGGCGCCGCCACATCCACCGTCCGCCCCCCGAGGTCGAGCACGACATGGTCGGTAAAGAAGAAGAGCGCCTGAATGGCCTTGCGCAGCCCCTCCGTCTCGTTGCCGAAGGCGCGCGCATAGGTCGGCAGGTCGAAGTTCTGCGTCAGGCTGAGCCGCGCCGTCTCGGGCATCGACAGCCGCCCCTCGAAGCGCACCTGCGCGTTGAGGGTGATGTTGCCGTTGAGCCGATAGGTCCCCGCCGAGATGACAAGGGTCCGCCCCGCCGCCGCCGCATCGGCCAGGAGGAAGGCCGCGCTGTCGTCCGTCACCCCGTCGCCCATGGCGCCATAGTCGCGCACATCGACCCAATCCATCATCACGCGGTGAAAGACATCCGTCCCGTCCAGAACCTCGATGTCGTCGATGCGCACGATCCCGCCGTTCGGCCCCGTGAGGTCGATCCCGACATGGGCATAGACGGGCACCGTGCCCCAGACCATGTCGACCCCCGCCCGCCGGCCCGAGCCGATCACCGCCTCGAGCGTATAGACGCTGCCATAGCGCGTCAGCGTCAGGGGCTGCCCCTCCTGGATCACGCCCGCCACGTTGCGCCCGGCCGCATCCCCCGCCCAGGCCGCGATCCGCACCGTCGGCAGATTGCCCGAGATCGCCTTGATCCGCACGCGGACGCGCAGATACATCCCCGGCACGATGGGCGTCTGGCCCATGTGGCGCAGCTTCTGGCGATCCTGGGTCTTGATGAGGTCGAGCGAGCCGCCGAAATCGGGGTCGGCCGGCACATAGGCCGCGTTCGCCGCCCCCGCATAGCTGGGCGAGCCGGGCGTGCCGTCCCCGCTCGACCACACCCCGAGCCCCGCCGAAAAGGGCGGCGGCATCAGCACCAGCCCGTCCGTGATCGCCTTGTTCATCGCGCACCCCCATCGTCGCGCGCCGCACCCGCGGATCGGGCCGGCAAACGCGAGGAGGGGTATCAACGAAGCGTTAACGAAACCCGGCTGCCGCGCACGCTCGCGTGCAACGGCCGCTCAGCCCCGGCCGATGAAGGGCATCGTCGTGGCGATCACAGTCATGAACTGCACATTCGCCCCGGGCGGCAGCGAAGCCATGTGCAGGACCGACCGCGCCACATCCGCCACATCCATCGTCGCCTCGACCGCGAGCCGCCCGTCCGCCTGCGGCACGCCCTTCGTCATCGCATCGACCATCCCCGTCAGCGCATTGCCGACATCGATCTGCCCGCAGGCGATGCCATGGGCGCGGCCATCGAGGGACAGCGCCTTGGTCAGGCCGGTGACCGCGTGCTTGGTCATGGTATAGGGCGCCGATCCGAGCCGCGGCACATGGGCCGAAACCGAGCCGTTGTTGATGATCCGGCCGCCCTTCGGATCCTGCCGGCGCATGATGCCGAAGGCCGCGCGCGCGCACAGATACATCCCGTCGATGTTCACGGCCGAGATCGCGCGCCAATCCTCGAGCGCGATCTCGTCGATCATCCCCGAGGGCAGGAAGATGCCCGCGTTGTTGAAGAGCGCATCGAGCCGCCCGAAGGCGCGCGCGCAGTCGGCGAACCCGCGCTCGACCGCGGCCGCGTCCGTCACGTCGAATGGCAGCACCAGGGCATCGGGATGCCCCCCCGCCGCCTCGCGCAACGGCTCCGCGCGCCGCCCGACCAGCGCCACGCGCCAGCCCGCCCCGAGGAATTCACGCGCGGTCGCCCGCCCGATGCCTGCACCCGCGCCCGTGATCATGATCGTCTTCATCGCCCGCCCTCCGCCGCGCGGGCCGCAAGCCGCGCGCGCATCTCCGCCAGCCAGCCGAGCCCCTCTGCCGTCCGCCCCGACCTCGGGCGGTATTCGGCCCCCACATGCCCCGCCCAGCCCGCCGCGGCAAGGGCGGCCAGAACCTCGGCCAGATCGACCTCGCCCCGCCCCGGCTCGCCCCGGTCGGGAACGGCCGCGATCTGCACATGCCCGATCCGCCCCAGATGCCGCCCGATCGCGGTGATGAGGTCGCCCTGCATGATCTGGACATGATAGCAATCGAACATGAGGCGCAGGTTTTCCGCCCCGACCGCCCCGATCGTCCGCACCGCCCCCGCGAGGCTTGCATAATGATAGCCCGGCACGTCGCGCCGGTTGATCGGCTCGATCAGCACCTCGAGACCGCGCAGGGCGGCCTCGGCGGCGGCAAGGCGCAGGTTCGCGCGCAGCACCGCCTCGGCCGCGCGCCCGCCGCCCGACTTGCCCGCCATGACATGCACGGCCCCCGCCCCGATCCCGGCCGCATGGTCGAGCGCGCGCAAGATCGCCTCGCGCGCCTCGGCCTCGCGCCCGGGCAGGGCGGCAAGTCCGAAATCGCCGCGCCCGAGGTCTCCGGGCGGGGTGTTTATCGCGATCATCCTGATGCCGGCATCCCGCAGCGCCGCGCGCGTGTCTGCCACTGGCACGTCATAGGGAAAGTGGCATTCGACCGCGTCGAACCCGTCGCGCGCCGCCTGCCCGATCCGCGCCAGGAACGGCAGGTCGAGATAGAGAAACCCCAGATTGGCCGAAAACCGCATCCCCGCCCCCCTCGCGCGCCCGTTCTGCGGGTGCGGGGCCGGGGTTGTCAACGCTTGCCCCCGCGTGCGGGCCGGGCCAGTGTCGGAGGCGGCGGGTCGGGCGCTGCGGATCTGGGCGGGGTGGCATGGGCATCTGGGCGGAACTGGGCGGGCTCTTCGCGGCGGCGTTCCTCTCGGCCACGCTGCTGCCCGGATCGTCCGAGGTGGTGCTGGTGGCCCTCCTGCAGGCCGAGGGCGGGGCGGGGCCGCTGCCCGCCGTCGCGGTCGCGAGCCTCGGCAACACGCTCGGCGCCGTCGTCACATGGGCGATCGGGCTCGGCCTTGCCACCGCGGGTGCGGCGCGGATGTCCGAGGGCAATCGCGCCCGCCTCGCGCGGGCCGAGGCCTGGCACCGCCGCCTCGGGGTCTGGTCGCTCCTGCTGTCGTGGGTGCCGGTCGTGGGCGACCCGATCGTGCTGCTCGCGGGGGTGCTGCGCACGCCCTTCTGGCCCTTCCTGATCCTCGTGGGCCTCGGCAAGACGGCGCGCTATGCGGCCCTTGCCGCCATCGCGGGCGGCTGAGGCTGGCGCAGGCCGCGCGGCCGGTGCATCCTGCGCGTCATGCAGAGCGCACCCAACCCCGGCCGGCTGATCGCGCGCGGCGTCTGCCGCGCCCTGCCGGGGCACGGATTCGTCCCCCTCGAAGAGGTCGTGCCGACCCCTGGCCTGCGCGTCGATGTCATGGCGCTCGGCCCCGACGGCGAGGTGTGGGTGATCGAGTGCAAGTCCTGCCGGGCCGATTTCGTCGCCGACCGCAAGTGGCAGGGCTATCTCGGCTGGTGCGACCGGTTCTTCTTCGCGGTCGACCCCGATTTTCCGGCCGATCTGCTGCCGCCCGAGGCGGGCCTCATCCTCGCCGACCGGCACGACGCCGAGATCCTCCGCCTGCCCGAGGCCCGCCCCCTGCCGCCCGCCCGCCGGCGCGCGCTGGTGCTGCGCTTTGCCCGCCTCGCGGGGCAGCGGCTGCTGGCGGGCACGGGCTAGAGATAGCCCGCGGCCTTCAGGCTCACCTCGCGCGATTTCCCGATGATGAGGTGGTCGTGCAGCACGATGCCCAGCACCTCGGCGGCGTCGCGGATGCGCAGCGTCATCTCGATGTCGGCCCCCGAGGGCGTCGGATCGCCCGAGGGGTGGTTGTGCACGAGGATGATGGCCGAGGCGTTGGTCTCGAGCGCGCGCTTGACCACCTCGCGCGGATAGACGGGCACATGATCGACCGTGCCGCGCGCCTGCGCCTCGTCGGCGATGAGGACGTTCTTGCGATCGAGATAGAGCACGCGGAACTCCTCGGTCTCGCGGTGGGCGAGCGCGGTCTGGCAATAGTCGATCAGCGCCTGCCAGCTCGAGAGGACGGGGCGGTTGATGACGCGCGCGCGCGCCAGACGCTGCGCCGCCGCCTCGATCAGCTTCAATTCCACGATGACCGCCTCGCCCACGCCCGCGACATCGGCAAGCCGGGCGGGCGGCGCGCTGATGACGCGGTTGAAATCGCCGAAACGCTCGATCAGCGTGCGCGCCAGCGGCTTCACATCCTGCCGCGGGATGGCGCGAAAGAGGACAAGCTCGAGCAGCTCGTAATCGGGCACGGCATCGGGCCCGCCGGCCATGAAGCGCGCCCGCAGCCGCGCCCGATGGTCGCGGATATAGGACGGCAGCCGCGCCCCGGGCGAAAGGGCGGCGGGCGGGGCATCCCCCTCGCCAAGCAGCGGCAGCGCCGCCTCATCGAAACGATCCGAACCAGTCATGGGCGGATCGTCGCCGAGCGATGGTTGACATCCGGTTAACGCGCCCCTCAACGCGATTGACGCGGGCCGGGCAATCGCGCGATGGTGCAGCCGGTTTCGCCGTGGCTGTCTGGGGAGGGACGCCGCGGCACAGGCGGCGGGCCGGGCCGGCAGGGGAGGTGCCGGGATCCGGCCCGTCGCCAGCCTCGCACCCGGCGCAGGAACGGACGACGACGGGATGCTGCGCTTTGCCCTTCTGCGCCTCGGCTCCCTGGTCGCGGGGATCGTCGCCGCGAGCGTGATCGTCTTCGCCGTGATCGAGGTCATCCCCGGCGATCCGGCGCGCGTGATGCTCGGCCTCAACGCCAGCCCCGAGACGCTCGCGGCGCTGCGGGCAGAGCTCGGCCTCGGCGGCGGGCCGGTAGCGCGCTACCTCGACTGGGCGGGCGGGCTGATCCGGGGCGATCTCGGGATCTCCTACACCTACCGCGTGCCGGTCGCGGATCTGGTGGCGCAGCGGGCCGGGGTGTCGGTGCCGCTCGCGATCCTCGCGCTCTTGCTCGCGGTGGCGATCGGGCTGCCGGCGGGGCTGATCGCGGCGGCACGGCGCGGCACGGCGGGCGATCTCGCGATCATGGGGGCGACGCAGATCGGCATCGCGCTGCCCAATTTCTGGTTCGCGATGCTGCTCGTCTCGGTCTTCGCGGTCGGGGCGGGCTGGTTTCCGTCGGGCGGCTTTCCGGGATGGGATCAGGGCATCGGCGCCAACCTGCGCGCCCTCGTGCTGCCCGCCATCGCGCTCGCGCTGCCGCAGGCCGCGATCCTGGCCCGCGTGCTGCGCGCGGCCCTGCTCGAGACGCTCGGCCAGGACTACATCCGCGCCGCGCGCGCCAAGGGGCTGAGCCGGGCGCAGGCGATCCTGCGCCACGGGCTGCGCAACGCGATGATCCCGGTCCTGACCATCCTCGGGCTGCAATTCTCGTTCCTGATCGCGGGCGCGATCATCATCGAGAACGTCTTCTACCTGCCGGGCCTCGGGCGGCTCGTGTTCCAGGCCATCACCCAGCGCGACCTGATCGTGGTCGAGTCGGTCGTGATGCTCCTGATCCTCGCGGTGGTCGCGGTCAATTTCGCGGTCGATCTGGCCTATGCCGCGATCGACCCGCGGCTGAGGCGCTGAGATGGCGCCCCCCGCCCCGATCGAGCCGCAGCCGTTCCGCCCCGCCGCGATGCGGATCGGCGCCCTGCTCGCAGGGCTATGCGTGCTGGCCGCCCTCCTCTCCTTCGTCTGGACGCCGCATCCGGTCGAGGGGATCGACATCTCGG
>Ga0172372_10011500_pt1 | contig 11242 bp, 12 predicted proteins | sample LakKiv5m_2_FD_114544 | JGI IMG/M metagenome (GOLD analysis project Ga0172372, IMG submission 114544) | Freshwater microbial communities from Kabuno Bay, South-Kivu, Congo - kab_092012_9.5m | ecosystem: Environmental > Aquatic > Freshwater > Lake | place: Democratic Republic of the Congo... | reverse complement strand
CGATGCCACCACCAATGCCGCCAAGAGTGAAACTAGGACGAACCACGGCGGGAACGCCAATGGTTTCTATCAATTCATCAAATTGATCAATGCGGGTGATGATCATGTTGCGTGCAACTTCTACGCCAATTTTAGTCATGGCATCTCTAAAGCGGCTGCGATCTTCCGCCTTTAAGATTGAATCGATGTTGGCGCCCAAAACCTCAACCTTGTATTTTTCGAGCACTCCCATCTCATTTAAAGCTAAGGTTAAATTGAGAGCAGTTTGTCCACCTAGGGTTGGCAATACCGCATCTGGACGTTCGATGGCAATGATTTTTTCCAAAAATTCGGGGGTGAGCGGTTCGATGTAAGTAGTATCTGCCATCTTGGGATCGGTCATGATGGTCGCGGGATTCGAGTTGGCTAAAACAACTCGGTAGCCCTCCTCCCTCAGAGCTTTTAAGGCCTGTGTGCCCGAATAATCAAATTCACATGCTTGCCCGATAACGATAGGACCGGAACCAATAATGAGAATGGTGTGAAGGTCAGTTCTTTTCGGCATGCTCTTTCGATTCGACGTCCTTTTTTTTATTGGGTGAGTGCAATTTGTCTTTAAATGTGTGAATGATGTCGTCGCGCTCTGGAAGCTCCTGAGGGTCATTCAGACCGAAGACATTCAAGAAGTGTTTGGTCGTGCCGTAGAGTACTGGGGCGCCCAATTTGTCAGCCCTTCCGACTATGCGAATATAGTCTCTTTCTTGCAGCAGTTTGAGCACAGGTCCGCAGCCTACACCGCGTATGCTTTCAATATCAAATTTAGTGATGGGTTGTGAGTAAGCGATAACCGCAAGTGTTTCAAGCTGAGCTTTGGAAAGCGTCTCTTTTTTTTGCACTTCATTGAGTTGTTTAAGCAGGGGTGCAAATTCTGAACGCGTGAGCAATTGCCACCCACCGGCTAAAGACTCGAGTGAATAGGGCTTGTCGGCCAAATCGAGTTCACGCGAGATTTGTTTGAGACAGAGCTCTACGTTGTCCTTATCTGCGGGTTCGCCAATGATGCTGACGAGTTCCCTTGAGCTGATAGGACGGTTGTGCACAAAGAGAAGGACTTCAACCTTCTTCTTTAGTTCGGTAGAAATAGTGGAAGCGGTCAAAAGTCTAAGCCCTCGACCAGCAAGCGATCACTTTTTGTATTTAGCCACAACTAGTTTAGCACGTCCAGCTTTGCGTCGCGCATTGAGAACTTTGCGACCGCCACGAGTGCTCATGCGTTTTCTAAAACCACAAGAGCTTATGCGTTTTTTGCTGCTGAGTCTGAGTTTGATTTTCATCGCTATGGGGTCAAAATGGTCAGATAAATTCTAGAGGCGGCACCCGGATTCGAACCGGGGAATGATGGTTTTGCAAACCATTGCCTTAGCCCCTTGGCTATGCCGCCTGGAGGGGTGGGGAAGTGTGAAGTGGGTTTTGACTTGTCAATTATGTCAACTTATTTATCTAAATTTAGAGAAACGACGTTAAAAATAAAGTGAGGTTAGAGTCTCATTGATAGCACAGTTAATGACGTAGACTTAAGCGCTCGCATAAACCAAAAGCTCAAGCCATACCTTGTCAAATTCCCCCTTTGATTCCCTTTTAAGAGAACTGGCAAGAAGAGATTTCTTGACTTATCAACACTCTGTAGCAGTGGCTGAAAACATGAAGGCTTTTGCGGAAAAACTCGGCTTTGATGAGGACCAGATTCAAATGGCCGAGACGTTGGGAGCCATCCACGATCTGGGCAAACTGAAAGTTTCGGAAGCATTATTTAGAAAATTGCAGTCGGGTCAGACCCCCTCCGATCAAGAACGCGCTGAACTTAAGGTAAAACCACAAGTGTTGCTTGAAATGTTAAATAAAAGTGGAATAGATCCGGTGCTTAAGGATGCGATAGCTTGTATGAACTGTCGTTTTGATGGAAAAGGTCAACCCAGCATGAAAGGCGAATCCATCCCCATTTTATCGCGAATGTTGACCATCGTGAATTATCAAGACATGTTGACACGGCAACGCACGGGACGTTGTTCTCTTTCGGATGAACAAGTGCTCTTGGTGCTGCGCAATAATTCGGGGCTCATTTTCGACCCCACCTTGGTAGAAGTTTTTTTGGACACATAGTCCAGAATGCCGTCTTCTCTTCATGCGTTTAAATGCGATTTGCATGAGGATTTCAAAGCTTGTTCTGGGCAGAAAAGTGGCATCAGATGGGTTTATCTATTTCACGCCGGTTTTCAAGCGCTATTTTTTTATCGTTTAGCTCGTTTGTTTCACGCTTGGCAGTGCACTAACCTAGCTAAAGCAATAACGGCTTTTGGCCGCTTTATGACCAGTTGCGACTTGCATTACAAGGCCAAGCTTGCCGGAGGCATCATTCTACCTCACGGGCGTGGTGTGGTGATAGGAGAAGGGGTTGTTGTAGAAAGGCGCTGTTCTATTTTCCAACACACGAGCTTAGGCTCTTTTGAAGGCAAAGAGGGTTTGCCTTATTTGGAAGAGGGAGTCAACTTGTATGCAGGCTGTGTGATCGCTGGTGCCGTTAGAATTGGTGAATATGCACGCATAGGGCCCAATGTTTATGTCACTGTGTCCATTCCCAAATACGCAAGGGTCACGCCCGCTTTGCCCAATGTTTATGTTAAAGAGTTAGATTAGCTATGTACGATTTTGATGCTGTGATTCGCAAAGTCCCCAATTTTCCTAAGCCGGGAATTTTGTTTTACGACATCACCTCGATTCTGGAAAGCCCCGAGGCCATGACGCAAGTGCATCGCAAAATGGACGAGCATTTTCCACCTGAAAGTTACGATGCTCTGCTAGGCGTGGAATCACGTGGATTCATCAGTTCTTCTATTGCAGCTCACAATCATAAGAAGCCCTTGTACCTAGCTCGCAAACCTGGTAAATTGCCAAATCCCACCGTGATTCAATCTTACGAATTGGAATATGGCTCTGCCGCTTTGGAAATTCAAAAAATCGATCTGGAAAAAGGCCGTGGCAAGCGTTGGCTCATCACCGACGACCTCATTGCCACAGGTGGCACGCTTGAGGCAACCTGTTCGTTATTGACTCAGCATGGAGTGGAAATAGCGGGTATTTTTTCTATTGTGGGTCTGCCTTTTTTAGGCTTTGGCACAAGATTAAAAAACTATGAAACAGTGACTCTGATCGATTACACTTCAGAATGAGCGCCTCATCAAATTGAAAGGCGCTGATTTAGCAAGCTGATGGCGCCGCGATTGCTCACTGCTGGCCGTCTGGTGCTTTGGTTCATGTGCCTGAGCATGCCATTGGTCTTTTGCAAAGAAACGATGTACATTTTTCAGGCTAAAACTTTTGTATTGCAACTGGGTGGCATGGCCTTGTTGGCACTGATGGTGGGTCATCAAATTTTAACCAAGGCGAAAGAGCCCATTTTCAGCCACCCCATTGCTTGGTTGATGCTGGTTTTTGTCAGTTGGCAGATTTACAAGAGCTTCGATTCGATAGCACCGGTGATTTCACAGCGCAATATGAGTCGTTTGTTTTGGTTGCCGATTTTAGTCTGGAGCTTCACTTATTTTGTGAAGTCACGTGCACAATTTGAACGAACGATAGATGTCATGATTGCGGCGGCAGTACTAGCTTATATCTATGCTGGTTTGATTTACTATGAGCCCAGTCATGCTTTCTTGTTTGGAACAACCCATCAAACACTTCCAACTTTATTTGAGTTAGACGGTTGGCCTTTTGGACCTTTTTTGAGATGGTTTTTCTATCCGGATGGCTTAGTTGAGTTGCTTAAAGATAAAGAGGGTCCGACTTTTGTCGTGACGGCGAAGAGTTTTTTTGCCGGCAAGCAGGATGCCGGCAGTTTTGGGAATAAAAACTTTTTGGCGGCTTACATCAATTTAAGCTCGGGATTGCTCATTTACCGTAGCATTACGCTTTGGAAAAAATCTGGGCGCAAGCGAATGTTGGCGTGTGTTTTAATCCTTGCTGCGACTTGGTCTTTTTCTCACTTAATGCCGCTGGAAAATCGCGGTTCGTGGTTAGGTTTTTTGGCGGGAGCTTTTGCTGTGGGGCTTTATATGAGTTTTAAGAGCTTGAGTTCCAAGCAATTGGGCTTGGCGCTGGGGCTTTTGAGCTTGAGTTTACTACTTTTGTCAATCTCCTTTTATTTGTTAAGTCCAGAACGATTCGCCAGCATTTTTTCAACGTCACAGGGCTCAAATGAATTGCGTCGTCACACGTGGGTGAACTATATTCAAGCATGGTCGCACGACAAAGATTGGCCAGGTTTTGAAAGCGATGCAAAGCGTTGGTTAACGGGCTTTGGCAACTATTCCTTCAGAGTGCTTTATCCCAAAGTCAGAACGGAGCGAATTTTTCAATTGGAAAACAATCAACACAACAGTGAAACCACCCATCCTCATAATGAGTACATTGGGTTGTTGGGAGAGTTGGGCCTTTTGGGATTGGGCCTGTATTTGGCGATAGTGATTTGGCTCTTGCTGCAATTGTGGAATAAGAAATGCAAAGGTCATGAAGATAGAATACTGGTGGCGAGTTTGATTTTTGCCATGGTCACCATTTTGGTGCACCAATTTGTAACCGTGGGGGTGCGTTATACAGGCCTTGCTTTTCAAGTGTGGATGTTATTTGCCTTGGTGCTCTGGCGTGAGGATAAAACAACGTCATCGCGGCAGAGTTTAAAACTGATGGCTGCACCAGTGTTGATCCTTTTAGCTTGGTTGGCACTGCCGAATTTGACCTTGCCATTGCAACTGATGCGTTCACAACACGCTTATGAGATGGGGCAAATTTATTTTACCACTTTGGGAGACTATCACGCTAAATTGAAAGCACACCAGAGCGAATTACAAGTGGCGTTGCAAAAAATAAAAACAGCTGAAGCACAAGGTGACGCGATACCTCCCAATTTCCGTGAACGGGTCGCGCATGGACAAGAGGTTTTTAAGCGTCAAATTGAAATTTTCGAAAAAGCTTTTCATAGCGCCAATCGATTTTTCGAAGCCGGCTTTGAGTTGGATCACGCCAATTTTGAAAGCATTTACATCGGCTCAAATTTAAATGTGCAGTTTGCAAATCAGGACTTAGCTGGAGGTCAACTGGAAAGGTCACGCCAGCGTTTTGAAAAAGCCCTGAATGGGTATGCAAAGGTTGAACTAGAAATGCCTTATTTTGTGCAACTCAGGTATTGGCAGGGCGTCTGCTGGAAGGGACTTGCTACTTTGGAAATTAAAAAACTCGACCATCAAAATTTAACTCCGGATCAAAAACAAGTCATTTTGAATCAAGCGGAAAGTTACTTTAGCAAAGCCATTGGGTACTACGACTTGTATGAACAACAAGACCCTACCTTCAAGGACTTATTTTTGGATCGTTACTTTTGTTATCGTTACATTGGCGAGGAACAAAAAGCGCTACAACAATTGGTTTATTTTCTACAGGGCCTAGAGCGCAGTGGTTTGCCCTTATTTAACCCTGAACGCAGGTACGATGCGCGAAGCTTGATGAACCATATTTTAAAGTTAAAAGAAGGCGAAGACTGGAATCGAGCTTTGGCGATTTATCGCAATTTATTGCGATACTATAACAGCTCTTTACTACTGCCATTTGTGCCTAAAACGGAACGCCACATTGTGAACAGTTTTAGGCTATTGAACATATGATCGTGCCACGTCTTGACGACAGTGAAGAAAAAAAAGAAAACAAAGAAGTGCCGCTACCAGAGCGAATGCTTAAGAGTCGTACCATTTTACTCTCAAAAGGAGTGGATGACAAAATGGTTGAAAGTGTGACCACTCAGTTAACTCTGATGGAAAGTGAAAGCACTGACCCGATTAAAGTGTTTATCAATAGTCCCGGAGGTTCAGCTGATAGTGGTTTTGCGATTTACGATTTGTTTAGGTTTGTAGATTCGCCTATTGTCACGATTTGTTCTGGGATTTGCGCTTCAGCGGCGATTTTGATCTTTCTTGGCGGGGAAAAAGGCAAACGCTACTCTTTGGAGCACTCGCGTTTTCTACTTCATCAACCTTCTACAGCGGCTCAGGGAACAGCTTCAGATCTACAAATCACGGCAACTCAAATCATAAAATTGCGTCAAGCTTACAATGAAATCGTTGGCGCTGAGATCAATAGAGATCCTGCTGAGATCACAGAGAATTCAGCTCGTGACTTTTGGTTGACCGCCAAGGAAGCTAAAAAATACGGCTTGGTCGATCACGTGATCACCAAGAAATCTGAACTGAAACTTTAATTAAAATTTCATGGCAAAGGCAACTCCATCTTGTGATCTTAAGAAAGTTGCTTGACCCTTGAAGGGCATTTTTAACATTCGATATTGCCCTTGTTTTGTGGGGATCTTGTACAAGGTAATAAGGTGACTGAATTATGAATCTAATCGTTAAAAGTTTTATCTTTATCAATCTCATATTGAGTGCCTTGTATTGTTCTTTTCAGGTGGTACTTTTTACAACTCGTCAAGATTGGAAGCAAAAGGCATCAGCCGTTCAAGCCGATTACGACAATATCAAAAATAAATCTGAAAAGTCCATCAGCGAACTCACTGAACTGCTCAAGACCAAAGAACTCAGCGTGGATGGCCTACAAGTTGATAAAAGCAAATTGGAAGCTCGATTGGAAGAAGTGAATGCAAAAGTTGAAGAACAAGCTTCACAGCGTAAAAATATGGAGCAAGAGCTCGACGAAAAACGTTCGCGTGTGTCCCAGCTAGAAGAAACGGTAACGCGCCGTTCAGATGAACTAAATGAAGTTAGGGAGCAATTGGTCAAGGCGCGTGAAAGCGCTGAATTGGCTCGATCCAATTTAATTGATTTACGTGAATTGATCGTTGTTTACGAGAAAGAAAAAGGCAAATTACGCGGTGATATCGAAATCAATGAAACTAAAATCAAGGCTCAGCAAGAAGAGATTCTCAAAAAAGATCGCGTCTTGGCTCAACTCGAAGCACGTGGAATTGATTTGAATGCGACAGAAGATGCTTACTCACATAGGGGCCCAGATGTTCCGTTGAATGCAAAAGTGATCGCAGTTCGTCCTGAAGTGAACGTGGTTTTGTTGTCCATCGGGTCACAGGATCAAGTTAAAGAAGGCTACGAATTCACCGTCTATAATGGTGGAACCTATAAAGGCAAAGTTCAAGTGGAAAGCATTTATCCCAATATGTGCTCGGCGCGAATTATTCCTGGATTAACAGCAACTGATAACATGATCGCGGAGGGTGATAGTGCCTCAACCAGAGTCTATTGAAGAAGAAGGCGATGTAGAGTACATCGTCAGAGGTTCGAGTCCAGTCTACTCAGCGATGGGTTTGGTGACAGCATTGTTGATTGTCATCGCAATTGTGTTGCAGTATTTTGAATTAACGGGCACCTATGGCTTTCCCGTTATGATCTTCTTTTAATCTGCCGTTCTTTTATTAAATCTTTTTAAGTCTAATATCAATTGTCCATTCTAGATAGAGTTTACGGTATGTTCTCGATCGACATGGGCATTGATCTCGGTACAGCTAATACCGTTATTTGCATACGCGATAAAGGCGTGATTTTATCCGAGCCATCTGTGGTTGCGGTTAAAAAAGGCACCAATGAAGTGCTGCTAAATGGCAATGCCGTAGGCATCATGGCCAAAGAGATGATTGGAAAAACTCCAGGCGCCATTTCAGCCATTCGACCGCTTAAAAATGGTGTGATTGCCGACTTTGATATCACTCGAGAGATGTTGAGCTACTTCATCCGCAAGGTGCATGGCAATCGAAAATTTGGCGCAAATCCAAGAGTGATCATTGCGATTCCCAGTGGTGGCACTGAAGTGGAAAAAAGGGCGGTTATCAATTCTGCCGAAAGGGCTGGAGCGCGAAAAGTTTATTTGATTGAGCAACCTATGGCGTCTGGAATTGGCGCAGGCTTGCCCATTCGCGACCCCGAAGGTTGTATGATTTGTGATATTGGTGGTGGAACAACTGAAGTGGCATTGATGAGCTTAGCTGGAATTGTGCAAGGCCAATCTGTTCGAGTTGGAGGGGATGCCTTTGACGATGCGATTGTGAATTTCATGAAAGGATCACAAAGTTTGTTGATCGGCCATAATATGGCAGAGCGCATAAAAATAGGCATAGGCTCAGCATACTCTTTGGATCAGGAATTGGAGATGACGGTGAAAGGGTTAGATCAAGTGACAGGTTTGCCTAAAAAGGTGACCGTGACGTCTGAAGAAATTCGCGAAGCTTTGCGCGACCCTGTTTCTTCTATCATCGATGCGATCAGAATGACCTTAGAGCAATCTCCTCCAGAATTAGCGGCTGACTTGGTCGATCGTGGCATCACTTTAGCGGGCGGAAGCTCTCAGTTGAGAGGATTGGATAAGCTCATTGAAGAGAAAACCATGCTTCCTGTTGTTATAGCGGATGACCCTCTCACTTGCGTCGCTAGAGGAACGGGTGTTGTGCTAGAGCAATTGGACTTGCTTAAAGCCATTTTGGACACCGGTAGAGACGATTAAACCGAGCTAGCGCTTTGGACTGGCAAGACCATCGCGTATCGCCCTACAGTTTGGTGTTGGTGGCTTCCGTTATGGCATGCTCACAAATATGGCTCCCAACTTTGAGTCAAAGGTACTTGGAGTGGACTCAAGCTTGGCAAATCGATCACCTCAAAACCGGAGAAGGAATCTGGGTTCGTGGTTATGAAGAAGCCCGAGTGGATCAAGCAAAGCACAAATCATCAGATGCTGATTTGTTGCGCGAGTATAAAGCCAGAATCATTGAATTGGAAAAAACCTTGCGCCAAGCTGGGGTGGTCAAAAAAATGCTCGGGCAAGATTTGAAATTGCTAAAAGTCAATGTGCTTGGTGAGGTGCTTAGGAAAGGACATGAGGCGGCTGTCATAGATGCTGGACTTGATTTTGGAGTGGTTGAAAAAGATTGGGTGATTTCTGGGAATGAAGTTTTGGGTCGAGTGGTGTCACTGTCGGAAAGTTGCGCCTTGATTGAATCTTACACTCAAAATGAGGTAAAAACTTTTGTTCGAATAGAAAACTTGGAAGGTGAATTTTTATGGGAAGGGCAAGGTGAGAGCCTTGCCGTTGTGTATGTAAAAGGTTCCGTGAGCGAAGAGATTCTAGGTCGCAAAGTTTTTCTTAGCGGTGCTGCATCAAGGGAGGGCATGCTGTGCATGGGAGAGGTCATCGGTTTACAAAAAGATCAGCAAGGTGGGTGGTGGAAACTCATCGTGAAGGGTCGCAAAATTGAGGTTCACGATATTCTGTTTGTGGTACAGCGCATTGATGCTGAAGTGAGTCAATTATTTGGAAATCGTGACCAAATTGCAGAGTTAAAGCAACGATTGCGAAAAATGGAACTGGATAAACTTCGCCTAGAACTGACAAAGGATTAAACTAATGATCACCGCCAACCCCATACCTGTTAAGATAAAGGATGTCATTGTGGTTGGCAACGTTTCCGAAAACGCTAGTGCGATGGACACGGCTCATTTTTTTGGCCAGCGCGAAGATGTAAGTGATGTCATCTCATTGAAAACTTATGAAAATTCCGAGTTTTGTCCTCGCTTCATTTGCAATGCCTCCAAAGGCTTGACGCCCGGCTACGATTTGGAGGGATTGGGTGTGGTCATCAACTCTTCCTCCGAAATGACACTCTCGCGAAATGAAATCGCCATGCGAAATTGTTTAGTAGCCCGAGCAGCAAAAGACAATGGCGCAGCATGGGTGGTGTTGGCCGAGCCAGATCTCTTTTACAGCGCTCAAGATAGAGGGCCAAGGCCTTATCAGGGCATGGTATCGAAAGAGCGCTCGGAAACGGATTTGAAAAAATTTGATGGTCAGGCTTTTTCCGCCTTGCTCTATGCCGAGCTATTGAAAAAGTCCGGTGTTGATGAAGTGATGACCATACATAATCACTCCATGTCGGTTAAAAGGGTATTTAACGATATATTCGAAGGCAACTTCACCGATTTGCGTCCTCATCGACTCTACTCCCGTTATATCAAAGAATCGGGTATTGTAAATTTGAACGATCTGATTTTAGTTGCCCCAGATCATGGTGCACTTGAATTTGTGCTCGATACACAACAGGCATTAGAAGCCCCAATTCCACATATCATGATGAAAAAGGTCAGGATGGGCGAGCGCGAGGTGAATATTCAAATAGACAAAGAGTCGCCCTTGAGCTTAGAACAAGTCAAAGGCAAGGATCTCATCGTGATGGACGACATGGTGCGCACAGGTTCAACAATAGTGGAATGTTGCGAGTTACTTAAACAATATGAGCCTAGAAAAATCATTTTTATGGTAACACACTTTCACTCTTCAAAAGAAGCTCGTTTAAATTTGAGCAAACCCTGCATCGATGAAATCATCACGACCAATACCATCCCGAGCATCTTGAATAGAGACTTTCAGGGTCGTTTAAGAACCAAAATAGCGGTTTTGAAAACCTCGCGTTGGTTGGCACATCATTTACGCAGACGCTTAGGCTTGGTTGAAGGAGATCTAAAGGGCAAATGGTACCAAGAGGACATGTCTAGCCGCAACCCTAGATCGCGCTTTAGGTATTGATTAATTTCTGAGTGTTGAGACATAGAGTTGATCGCCTAAAAAAAATCATAAAGTTTTTGTATTAGGTGTGAAAAAATCTCATCGCCAAAGGAAATAATAAAAAATATACTTTATATATCGATACACTACCATGTGGCGGTTGTGTTCAACGCTTAATTGAGTTAATTTGGTATGGTGACACACAGATAAATGGGGTAAGATCAAAATCGAAAAGAGTCGTTTAAAGTTGGTCAAAGTAAATTTCACATGAGTAAATTAGCTTGAAATAACATGTAACTCAGTTACAATAATCCAATGTCAAAAAGAAAGAAGCTACTTAGGCCTGCCAAACACGGTAATCCATTAGTTGAAATTCGTAGGCTAATTAAGCTCAAGCAGGTTATTGAAACAGGGCATGCTCTATTGAGGCTTAATCAAAGGGAAATTACTAGATTTGAGTATTTATGGGTTTTAGAAAACGGTTCAAGAGAGGCTAGAAAGGATAGCTATGATGAAAATTAGTAACTACTCAGGCTCCCACGCGCACTTGACAGCATAGCGCGCTCCCCCTAATGCTCGGCACTTACTCTGTGCGGAAATGATCTCCAATGTCTGGTTACCTTGGCTCGAAAGCGACGTCTGG
>Ga0172372_10011499_pt1 | contig 11242 bp, 13 predicted proteins | sample LakKiv5m_2_FD_114544 | JGI IMG/M metagenome (GOLD analysis project Ga0172372, IMG submission 114544) | Freshwater microbial communities from Kabuno Bay, South-Kivu, Congo - kab_092012_9.5m | ecosystem: Environmental > Aquatic > Freshwater > Lake | place: Democratic Republic of the Congo... | reverse complement strand
GCTTGAGCAGTGTGTTCATCAGCAACACCAACCACGAAGAAAATCAACCGGCACACCTCACCTTGAAGGATGCGTCGGTGCCGGTGAACATCAACTTGGCCACTTACGCAGGTCCCGAAAGCCGCTACTGTCCAGCCGGTGTGTACGAGTATGTGAAGAACGACGACAACTCAGACCGCTTGCAAATCAATGCGCAAAATTGTGTGCACTGCAAAACCTGCGACATCAAAGACCCCACGCAAAACATCGTCTGGGTCACGCCCGAAGGCGGCGGTGGCCCCAACTACAGCGGAATGTAACCATGAACCAATACCATGCAGAACACACTTGGGTGCGGGTAGACGCCGATGCCACGTTTGTGGGCATCACCCAACACGCCCAAGACACCTTGGGTGACATTGTGTTTGTGGAGTTGGCCGAGATTGGCAAGACCTTTGCCCAAGGCAGCGTGGCTGGTGTTGTCGAGTCGGTGAAAGCCGCCGCCGATGTGCACATGCCTGCCTCGGCCATGGTGCTGGAGGTGAATGAAGCCTTGCGGGCTGACCCGTCTTGGCCAACAGCGACCCTGAAGGCGCGGGTTGGTTTTACAAAGTGTCGCTGAGCAACCCCACCGAGCTTGAAGGGTTGATGGATGCAGCCGCTTATCAGGCGTTCACAGGCTAAGCAAGCGTCTTCGCTGTGACAGCGATGCGGTTTTACAAAGACTGACCCAAGCGCGAAATACCTTCTTTGATTTTGTCCACATCCGCCGTGGCGAAACTCAGGCGAATGGCCGTCTTGTCGGGGTTGTTGGCATAAAACGGTGCACCTGGCACAAAAGCCACGCCCTTTTCAATGGCCCGCTTGGCCAAAGCGCTGCCATCAGTTTCTTGGCCGTTGGCCCCTGTGAGGTTGGCCCAAAAAAACAAACCGCCCAAAGGTTGCGTGAAACGCAAGGCACTGCCCAGCTCTTTGCTCAAGGCTTCGCCCATGGTGCGGGCACGTTCTGCATAAACACGGCGCACTGTGTTCAAGGTGTCGGGCATGCGGCCCGCTTTCAAATACTGTGCAGCGGTGGCTTGTGCAAAGGTTGAGGTGTGCGCATCGCTGAACTGCTTGCACATGGTGGCGCGGGCCAACAACGCTGGCGGCGCAACCATCCAGCCCACACGCAAACCAGGTGACAAGACCTTGCTGAGTGAGCCGCAATACACCAGCCAATCGCGGCTGCCTGGTACTTGGTCCCTCAAGGCCAACAAGGAAAGCCGTGGCGCCTCACCAAAATACAAGTCCCCATACGGGTCGTCTTCCACCAGCACGGTTTGGTATTTGACAGCGAGTTTGAGCACTTGCAAGCGTCGCTCCAAACTCAACATGGCACCACTGGGGTTGCCAAAGGTGGGCACCAGGTACACCAGCTTCGGGCGGTGTTGCACCATCATGGCTTCGAGTTGATCGACTTGCACACCGTGTTCATCGATGGGCACCCCCAACACTTGCGGGCCATACAAACGGAAACATTGGATGGTGGCCAAAAACGTTGGCGCTTCCACCAAGGCCACATCGCTGGGATTGAGCAAGGTTTTGGCCGTCAAGTCGAGGGCTTGTTGGCTGCCGGTGGTGACGATCAACCCCTCGGGGCTCAAGCCCTTGACCCCTTTGCTGGCCATGAAGGCGGCCAGTTGTTCACGCAAAGGGTTGTAGCCTTCGGTGGCACCGTATTGAAGCGCCGCACCAGGCTCATCGCTGAGGGCGCGGGCACTGGCCTCGCGGATGCCTTCCACGTCAAACATGGCGCTGTCTGGAAAGCCGCCCGCAAAACTGATGATGCCGGGTTTGCCCAACAACTTGAAGAGTTCCCGAATGGCAGAGGTTTCGACGTTGTTGAGGCGATCGGCAAATTGCATAAGCTGATAATTGGGGTCAGACCCCGATTTTTTTGAAAGATGAAAAAAGAGCACATCGAGCCATTTTTTGCGACGCTGAAAGCAGCCAATCCGCAGCCCAATACCGAGTTGGAATATACCAGCGTGTTCGAGTTGCTGGCCGCTGTTTTACTGAGCGCACAAGCCACGGATTTGAGCGTGAACAAAGCCACGCGGCGCTTGTTTGTGGTGGCCAACACACCGCAGCAAATTCTGCGCTTGGGTTTGGCAGGGTTGGAACAACACATCCAAACCATTGGCTTGTTTCGCAGCAAAGCACGCCACCTCATGCAAACCTGTCAGATGCTGGTGGACTTGCACGGCGGTGAAGTGCCGCGCACCCGCGAAGCCTTGGAAGCCCTGCCCGGTGTGGGCCGCAAAACCGCGAATGTGGTGTTGAACGTGGCCTTTGGCGAGCCGACCATGGCGGTGGACACGCATATCTTCAGAGTGGGCAACCGCACCGGCTTGGCCCCTGGCAAAACACCTTTGGATGTGGAGTTGGGCTTGCTAAAGCGCATCCCGTCCGATTATTTGGTGGATGCCCACCATTGGCTGATCCTGCACGGGCGTTATATGTGCCAAGCCCGCAAACCCTTGTGCTGGCAGTGCGGTGTGTCAGCCTATTGCAAATTCAAACCGAAAACCCCACCCAGCGTTTGACGTCACTCTAAATGGTCACGCGCCAGTTGGATGGCCTCTTTCAGCACGTCCAAGTCACCCACATGGTTGGCCAACACCAAAATCAATCGGGCATTGAGCAAGTGACTTTGTGACTCGGTCAACCCCGTGTGCGCATCCATCAAGGCTTCATAAAAAGCGTCGCCCGGCTCGAAGTCGCCTCGTAGCTTGGAGCCGCTGTCATGAAAGTTGGCTTGGGTTTGAAGTTTGGACATGAAACACCTCGGTCTGCGAATGACCGCAAGCTTAGCAAAGCCCGCTCAGACCAACAGCGCCACCCAGTGCTGCTGTACTTGGTGAAAACTCAATCGATGATCAAACACCATTTGCAAACAGGCATGCAATGCGGGATCACCAGGTGCGGCTTGCAGCAGCACCCTCCCCGCCTGCATCACCAGCACGTGGTCGGCCCGCAAGGCCAAGTTCAAGTCGTGCAAGACACTGATCACCGTGGTGCCTTGCTGGGTGAGTTGTCGCACCGCAGCCAACCAATCGGCTTGGTGCGGCGCATCCACGTTGGCAATCGGTTCGTCCATCAACAACACCGGGGCTTGCACCGCCAAGGCGCGGGCCAACAACACACGTTGGCGTTCACCGCCTGACAAAGTGCCCAAGCTGCGATGTCGCCATTCGGTCAGTTGCATCGAGGCCAACAAATTTTCCACAACGACGCGGTCTTCGTCGGTGGCACCGGTCCACCATGTTTGGTGTGGCAAACGACCCAACATGACCACATCGAACACGCTCAAATCGTCACTGCTGATGGCTTGTTGGCCCAACCATGCCAACTGAGTTGCGCGTTGTTTGCTGGACAAAGATTGCAGCCTTTGACCATGCAACAACACCTCGCCTTGGGCAGGCATCAAGCCCGCCAAAACTTTCAGCAAACTGGTTTTGCCCGCGCCATTGGGGCCAACGATGCAGGTCCATTGGCCTTGCGCAAAGTCTGCGTGAACATTGAACAGCACCGGCAACTTGTCCCAGGCCGCACGGATGCCTTTGACTTGCAAGATGGCGCTCATGCGGCCTCCGTTGGCTTTGCAGGCGACTGCAAACGCCACAACAAATAACCGCCACCCAACACCCCTGTGAGCACACCCACTGGCAGTTCTTGCGGCGCCAGCAGCAAGCGGGCCAAGATGTCGGCGCCACACAACAACACCCCCCCCATGAGGGCGGCCAAGAGGGAACTTTTGGCAAACGTGGTACGCACACGGGCCCGCACCAAGTGCGGTGCCACCAAACCGACGAAAGCAATCAGACCAGTTTGGGCCACGGCGGTGGCGGTGGCCAAGGCCATCACACCCAGCAAAACAAAGCGCAAGGGCGCCACGCGCAAGCCCAAACTCTGCGCTGTGGCTTCACCCAAACTCAGGCCATCCAGCAAAGGGCTGAGACGCCACGCCAACAGCCAACACAGCAACAAGGACACGGCCATCAGGCTGCAAGAAGCACCGCTCAACAGGGCGGTAGACCCCAGCGTGAACGATTGCATGGCCGGGTAAATTTGCGGACGCAACACCAGCATCAAGGACGTGATGGCCCCCAGTACCACCCCCACCACGACTCCGGCCAACAACAATCGCAAAGTGTGTTGAACACCTTTGGCCAGCAAGAGCGTCAGCAACACAGCCAACCAAGCCCCGGCGAATGCACTCCCCGTGAGGCCCAAACGCCACGCCCACTGCAGCGCCATCGAGGCCTCAGCAGGCAACTGCAAACCGCCCCACAAACCCAACATCAAGGCCACCGTGACACCCAAGGCGGCCCCTGATGCACTGCCGAGCAAATACGGATCGGCCAAGGGATTGCGAAACAAGCCCTGCGCCAAAGCCCCGGCCAGACCCAGCAAAGCGCCCGCCAACCAAGCCCCAACGGTGCGCGGCAAGCGGATGTCTTGCACGATGCTGTCTTGCCATTCAATGGGCCACGCCAAGCCTTGGCTGCCAGCCAACAAACCCATGAACAACATCACCAGGGTGAGCCAACTCAACCCCATGGCCAGACGAGTGGTTGGCTGTGAAGCCTTGTTCATGAATCGTGCCGCTTCAAACATTGAGCGATGATCTGTGCGGCCTCCCCCAAGCGTGGGCCCGGGCGCACCAACACATCGCCTTGTGCCGGCGTGAACGCACAAATGCGCTGGCGCTTCACCGCGTGCAGGGCCGACCAACCCGGCCGCTTGTGCAAGTCCATCGCCATCGGCGCAGCCAGCAAAATCAAGTCTGGATTGGCCCGCACCACAAACTCCGGGTTGAGTTGAGGAAAGGCCCCCATCGACGAAGGCACCACATTGCGCAAACCCAGATGCAGCATCACCTCACCGATGAAGGAGGCTTCGCCAGCCGCATAGCCACCCGTGCTGGCTTCAAAGTACACCCTGCTGCCCACCGCTTTGACGGGCATGTGGCGCTTGGCTTGGTGCATGCCGTCAAGGGCTTGTTGCCATACTGTGTCGGCAGCAGCTTTGGGTTGAGGCAGATGAAGCGCTTGCGCCACGGTATGCAACACGCGTTGCACATCGGCTTGGTTTTGGGGCTCCAAAGCCAAGACCTTGATACCCAAGGATTCCAAGCGGTTGATGAGTCGGGTGGAACGTGCCGCCAACACCAAGTCGGGCTTCAAGCGCACCAAGGCTTCCAAGGCGGTGTCATCCAAACCGCCCAGCTTGGGCAACTTTTTCACCTCTTCAGGCCAGTTGGCAAAGTTGTCGGTGCCCACCAAACGATTGCACGCGCCTAGTACGCAAACCGTTTCTGCCAACGAAGGCAGCAAGGTGATGATGCGTTGCGGTGCCTGTGTGAGTGTGACTTGCACGCCGCGGTCGTCGGTGAGTGTGACCGCTGAAGCAGGGGTCAACATCACTAAGAGCAACAAGGCGATCAACTTAGCCATGTTGCTGCACCCACTGCTGAATGATGCGGTGCATTTGATCGACGCCATCCGTCAAGGCGGCTGGGCCAGGCTGCAAGATGTCGGCAGACTTGATCTCAAAGATTTGTTGATTCAACACAGCCGGTACTTCTTGCCAGCCGGGGCGAAGCGCCACTTTTTCGGGGCGGAATTTTTTGCCGCACCACGAGCCCAAGATGATGTCGGGTTGTTGGGCTGCAATGCTCAAAGGATTGGCGATGATGCGGTCCTTGCCCATCGACTGCATGGCCAAATCGGGGAAGCAATCGTCACCCCCGGCCATTTGAATCAACTCGGAGACCCAGCGGATGGCGCTGATGGGCGGCTCGTCCCATTCTTCAAAATACACCTTGGGCCTGCGGGTCAAAGCCTTGGCGTTGTTTTGAATGTCCTGCAAATGGGCTTGCATGGCGTGAATGCGTTGCAAACCTTGCTCGGCCTCACCCACCATGGCCGCCACTTGGTGGAGCATGGCGAAAATGTCTTGCACACTGCGCTGGTTGAACACCGTGACTTGCACCCCGTGGCGAATCAAAGCCGCAGCAATGTCGGCTTGCAGGTCTGAAAACCCGAACACACAGTCCGGCTTCAAAGCCAAAATCTTGTCAATCTTGGCGCTGGTAAAAGCGCTCACACGTGGCTTTTCAGCACGTGCGATTTTGGGCCGAACCGTGTACCCCGAGATGCCCACAATCCGCGCAGACTGCCCCAAGAGGTAGAGCCACTCGGTGGTTTCCTCGGTGAGGCAGATAATGCGTTGGGGGAGGTGGAGCATGTTGGTCAATCAAAAACGATAGGTCAAGCCCAAGTGAAAGGAACGCGGGTCTGAAGGAAAGTAATAGTAGTTAGAGGAGCCAGTTGCCCCGGGTGATTGAACAAAACCAAACCCGCCATAGTTACTGGACACTGCGTTCAGAAGATTTTTGATCGTGACCTTGTATTCCAATTTGTCGTGTTGATGTATCCAAAACAGATCAGCACGAGTGAATGCGGGCATTTTGTCTTTTCCACTCATGTTGTCCGGCGCAATGTCATAGTTTTGCTCAGAGACACGCATCACACTCAAACCCAACTTGGAAAATGAATCAAGGGGTTGTATCAAGGACGCGCTGTAGATGGCCGCTGGAACCAAGCCCAAGGCCTGACCTTTGTAGAGACCATTCGCAAACTCTGCTTGCTGAAAGCGCGCCGTCATGGTTATTTTTGATCCATTTGCTGTGGTGTAAGCGTAACTACCGACCAAACTGTGTCTGAGGACGTCATCCGATAAGTTTGAATTTCTGTAATAGCTGGGGTTGTATCGGATCTCATCTTGCGTTGTGGATTGAGAAGCGATCAACGCGCCGTGGTGCCCACCAACTGAACGCTCATAGCCGGCCTCATAAGCTTGGGTGAACTGAGGACGAAGTTCGCCAGAGAAAACCCTGTTGTAAGACACGGGGTCAAGTCCCCAATATTCATCGGTATTGGCAAATCGAAAGGAATGGTTAACGCGAGCGAAATACCGAGACGCCATCCCGGCCTTGAAGTTGACACTAGCCTCATAGGCGTTGGCACTGTATTGCCCTGCACTGGTTTGTGTGCCGCTGGCCTTGTTGATATCGGTGCTGGCATACTTTTGAACCTCAGAGCGCCATCCCAAATGAGCATTCACAAATTCATGGAGCGGCATTTGACTCGTCGCATAAATCGCACTGTTGTTCAAAGTGACCGATTGTTGGTCTGTCACAATATTCTCAACAAATCCTCTATTTTGATAGGCCAATATAAGTTGCTGTGCAGCGGGGCCGAAGTAAGACGATCCCGACTGTTCAGCTTTTGCAACATCCCAACCTAAAACAACCTGCCCTCCGTTGGACAACAGAGTCTTCCATTTGGGGTTGAAAGAGATGGTTTGGCCTTCCAAGTCTGATCTTCCAGGGCCAGTCAAGAATCCTGCACCAAATGAATCGGGGGTATCGAAATAAGGTTGCTTGAAATCGCTCGTCTTCTTGTTCACCGAAAGATCCACATCCAGAGAACTGAGATCACTGAGCGCTGTGAATCCGCCGAGCCGGATCGTCTGCGTTGATGAAGCGATGTTGGAGTCCACATTGTTGAACTTTGTGGCCCGTTGGTCACCTTCACCCACTTTGCCAACAACCCCACCAGTCAAGCCCTGGCTTTGTTCTGAAGCGCCTATTTCAGCAAACACATGACTGTGAGCATCAAGCACCTGTTTTCCGCGTAACAAGATATTTTTACCCAGGCTTTGGCTGTTTTGCCGCCAACCGTCCGCTTTCAATAGGCCGCCATTGAGCATGAGACTTTTGTCATCCCAACGCTGATCTGCTTGAACATGGGAATGAATTGATCCAAATGAGCCCGCACTGGTTTGCGCCGTGCCACCATTTTGGTTGGCTTGACGCGTGATGATGTTGATCAGACCCCCGGTCGCGCCGGAGCCATACTGCACCCCAGCGCCGCCATTGATGATCTCAATGCGCTCTATCGACGACATTTCGACGGCACCCCACATGATGTCAGAGGAGTCGATGGGATTGAGTTTGCGTCCATCCAACAAAACCATGGTGTTTTGAGTTGCGGTCATGCCGAATCCACCCAGGTCAACCACTGAATTCAACTCAAATTGCCCTGTGGCATTGCCACGCACATTGATACCCGCTAATAGGCGCAGCGCATCTGGCAATGAACTGACGCCTGAATTTGCAATATCTTGCTGTGTGATGACTTGAACTGCCATTGAAGCTTCGTCTCTGTATTGTTCGAAGCGAGAGGCCGTGACCACCGTCTCTCGCAACACCTCGGTTTGCGCATGCGCCGTTGAAAAAGAAACAAGAACAGCCGCGCAAGCCATGCGCAGGCATGATCCAAAAGATCGAGAAGTTTTCATGATGATGACCAGCCAAAATGCTCTCACCGCCTTCCCCGACAGTGCTTGAGCGTTAAGAAGCCGCGAATTGCGCGACTCCACCTTGTTGGCCGGTATCCGGGCTGGCGAAAACAACCTTGTCCGCCTTCCCAAATGCTTGTTCAAGGCACTCAGTGGCTGGGTTGGACAGGGCGGAAATGCGCAGGCATTTCGTTCGCTTGACCGTTGCGGGGGCAGCGCAGGCTGGTCATCTACTCGGGCCATGTACAAAAAAGAAGTACTTGGTAGAGCGAAAACTTCTGCTTCCCGTTGAACTGCGGCATGTGAACCACACCGCGAGCACCAACCAACGCATTATAGCCACAACGGGGTCATCGCCCCCTAAAATGCGGCCCATGTCTGAAAACACCCCCCTTGATTCAGTGCTCGAACGCGTTGAGCGTTTGATTGTTCGTTACGAAGAACTCAAACGCACCAACGATTTGTTGGCCTCTGAGGTTGAAGCCTTGACGCAAGAGCGTGACTCGCTCAAGTCCCGTCTCCAAGCGGCCCGCAGTCGCATTGATGGCCTGCTCGATCGTCTGCCGGTGGACGTCAAGGCTGGCGCATGAGCCAGGTTGAAGTCCAAATCATGGGGCAAAGCTACATCCTGGGCTGCCCCGAAGGTGCTGAAGATCGGTTTCACACAGCGGTTCGCAAGGTTGACGAAGCGATGTGCAAAATCCGGGACGCCGGCAAAATCAAGGCGCGTGACCGCATCGCTGTGTTGGCGGCCCTGAACCTGGCTTTCGAGCTCAGCGATTTTTCTGCCGCACCCAACGAGCCCAGCTCCTCTCACCACAACCTGCACAACTTGCTGCACCGCCTGGACAATGCCCTCGGCCATGATGGCCATTTGATTTAGGCTCCTACAATGCAAGCGTCTGCAAGACCGCTGGGTTTTATATTTCTTGAACCAATGCTCTTTGGAGCCCCGGGCTTGGAACATCGTTTGGTGAGCGTGATCATCTCGCGTCAGATGAACCCAACACCTTACTGACCTCGCCCACCTGAACCTTTCGTTCAGGATGACGACTCGGTGGACCCTTGCAGACACCCTCCCCCCTCTGATTGGATGCATTTTGATTTGGATATTGTTGGACCTGGCCATCCTCGGCGTCTTCACGGGTTTCTTGGCGGGTTTGCTGGGTGTGGGCGGTGGCTTGGTGCTGATCCCTATCCTCACCTATCTGTTTCACAACACCCTGGCGCTTGAAACGCCCCTTGCGGTCAAGATGGCGATTGCCACCGGCATGTCCACCATCGTCGTCACCTCCTTGGCCAGTACCCGTATGCACCACCAACTGGGTGCGGTGCGCTGGGACTTGGTCAAAGGCCTGACCCCTGGTTTGATTGTGGGCAGTTTGACGTCCAGCTTGTGGCTGTTCGCGTTCATCAATGGCGCTGTGCTGGCCTTGGTGTTTGCGGGCTTTGCAGCTTTCTCAGCCACCCAAATGTTGCTTGATCGCAAACCCAAACCTTCTCGCGACATGCCCGGTCCCATCGGACAAACAGCGGCTGGTGGATTGATTGGCGTGGTGTCAGGCTTGGTAGGTGCAGGCGGCGCTTTCATGAGCGTGCCCTTCATGGTCTGGTGCAACGTGCCCATGCGTCAAGTGGTAGCCACCAGTGCGGCACTGGGTTTCCCCATCGCCTTGTTCAATGCCGTGGGTTATGTGGCCGGCGGTTGGGATGTCACGGGTACACCTGTTTATTCTTTTGGCTATGTATGGCTGCCGGCCTTGTTGATGGTGTGCCTGAGCACCGTGCTCACCGCGCCCATCGGCGCCCGCATGGCGCACCGATCGCCGGTGAAACAACTCAAACGCGCTTTTGCGGTGTTGCTTTATGCCTTGGCCGCCTCGATGTTCTACCGCGGCTTCACGGCTTGAGGCAAGGCGACAGCGCTGCCCCAGCCCAGCGCCTCAGCGCAACACCAGCACAGGGATGTTGGCATGCGTCAGCACACCCGTGGTCTCACTGCCCAGCAACAAGCGTTTGATGCCCTTGCGGCCATGCGAGGCCATCACGATCAACTCTGAGTGGAGTTGCTTGGCGGTATCAATCAAGCCTTGGGCAATATCGTCAGACTTGACGACGCGGGTGTGAATATGCAAACCCTTGGCCAGTGCCAAGGCTTGCACCTCATCCAAGTTTTTCTGGGCAGCTGTTTCCCACTGTGATTCGATGTTTTTCACATCCACATCGTTGATGGCAAACGAGCCTTCGAAATAGGTTTGAATGTAGTGCGGCACCACTTTCACCACCACCAAATCAGCGCTGAAAATTTGCGTCAATTCCATGGCCGTTTGCACAGCTTTGTCAGACAATTGAGAGCCATCGGTGGCCAACAAAATACGTTTGTACATGATGCTTCTCCTTCAAAATCGCTGAACATCGCAAATGCGTTCAGCGTGAAGAACAGCTTAGGTCAGTGCCACCAAAAAGTATTGACCAACATCAAGAAAACCAAGGGTGCTGGCACGGGTTGGGGGTTGCACACACCAAGGTGCTTGCTCGTGCACCAGACCCATCCACAAGCCCCATGCGGCAGTGCCACTCAGCGTCAAACCAGCCATGCGGGTACCCCATGCAGACCAGTGCGAAGGCACGGCCCGCTTGGCTTGCAACCTGTCCCACAGCAGCGGCAGCACCGTCAGCATGACGCCACCACCTAGCGCGAACATCAGCATCACCAAGGCCCCTTGCCCTGGGCCACCGCTGAACAAGGCCACCATCAAGGCTGAAAACAGCAAGCCACAGGGCAACAAAGCCCAGGCCATGCCCAACAAGAGCGGCCCATGGGCGCGTTCTTGCATGGCTTCACGTTTTG
>Ga0172372_10011496_pt1 | contig 11243 bp, 8 predicted proteins | sample LakKiv5m_2_FD_114544 | JGI IMG/M metagenome (GOLD analysis project Ga0172372, IMG submission 114544) | Freshwater microbial communities from Kabuno Bay, South-Kivu, Congo - kab_092012_9.5m | ecosystem: Environmental > Aquatic > Freshwater > Lake | place: Democratic Republic of the Congo... | reverse complement strand
TCGGTGCCCACGCCCGCGCAGAGGCTCCTCGACTTGCCGGCGAAGGAGAAGATGGCTTCGCTCGAAAAGTCTGTGCGCGACGCGGAAGAAAAGCTCGTGTCCATCCGCAAAGCCCGCGCCGAAGCCTTCGCCGCCTGGCTGAAGCAAGCAGACCGCTCGATGCGCGCCTCTCCTCCCTCTCCTCCCCTCAAGGGAGGAGAGGGCCGGGGAGAGGAGGCCCGTCCCACCGTAGGCAAAGGCACCCCTCTCCCCAGCCCTCTCCCCGCTCGTTCCTCGCAGGGAGAGGGAGAAAAGGCGGCGGGCATAGCGAACGCCTCTCAGATAAACACGTTCCCCATTCCCGGCGAGCTGGCGCGCTACACCTTCGATGCGCTCACTGGCAACAAGTTCACCAACGCCCTCGGCGGCACCAACTCCGCCACGCTCGTCGGCGAGAACAAGCTCGTGCCCGGCCGCGCCGGCCAGGCCGTGCAGTTCACCGGCGACGAACCGGTCAATCTCCCGCTCGGCAACTTCCAGCGGCACGAGCCGTTCAGCGTGTCGCTCTGGCTCCGCACGCCGGACGTGAAGGACCGCGCCGTGGTCTTCCACCGCTCGCAGGCGTGGACCGATGCCGCGAGCCGTGGCTACGAACTGCTCATCGAGGACGGCCGGCTCAAGTGGTCGCTCATCCACTTCTGGCCCGGCAACGCCATCTCCATCCGCGCCACCGCCCCCGTGCCGACGAACGCGTGGACGCACGTCGTCGTGACCTCGGACGGCAGCAGCCGCGCGGGCGGGCTGCGGCTCTTCGTGAACGGTCTGCCTGCGAGCACCGAAGTCATCAAGGACAACCTCACCAAGAACATCACCGGCGGCGGCCACGACAACATCTCGCTCGCCGAGCGGATGCGCGACCGGGGTTTCAAAGGCGGCGCGATTGACGACTTCCGCGTGTTCGGCCGCGCGCTGACCGCACTGGAAGCCGCCGCCACGCACGACGAGGCGGCTGCGAAAGCCTTGCTGGCGAAGGCCGAAACGCAGTTGTCGCCCACCGAGCGCGCCGCGTTGGAAGACTACTTCCTCACCACGGTGGACACGGAGTTTCCCAAGCAACTCGCCGCGCTTAAGGCCGCGCGCGCCGAACTGGTGAAGTTCGCCGATGGCGTGAAGGAAATCATGGTCATGCGCGAGCTGCCGCAGCCGAAGAAGTCCTACGTCCTCTGGCGCGGCGAATACAACCACCGCCGCGAGGAAGCGCCGCCCATCACGCCCGCCGCGCTTTCGCCGTGGCCCGCCGGCGCGCCGCGCAATCGCCTCGGCCTCGCGCAGTGGCTCACCGCGCCGGACCATCCGTTGCTCGCGCGCGTCACGGTGAACCGCATCTGGCAAAGCCTCTTCGGTCGTGGTCTCGTGAAGACTTCCGAGGACTTCGGCAGCCAGGGAGAGAAGCCGCTCTATCCCGAGGTGCTCGACTGGCTTTCGCTGCGGTTCATCCAGAGCGGCTGGGACGTGAAGGCGCTGATGAAGACCATCGTGATGAGCAGCGTGTATCGCCAGCGCAGCTTCGCCGACGCGAAGACGATGGCCGACGACCCGGACAACCAGTGGCTCGCGCGCGGCCCGCGCCTGCGCCTGCCCGCCGAGATGATTCGCGACAACGCGCTGGCCGCCGCCGGCCTGCTCAAGCCGACGCTCGGCGGCCCGCCGGTGAATCCCTACGAGATGAGCGAGTCGTTCAAGCCCGCGAACCCGACCGGCGGCGACGGCGTGTATCGCCGCAGCCTCTACACGAACTGGAAGCGCACCGGCCCGCCGCCCGCGTTGCTGGCCTTCGACGCCCCGCGCCGCGCCGTCTGCACCGCGAAGCGCGAGCGCACCGATTCGCCGCTGCAAGCGCTCATCCTCCTGAACGGCACGCAATACGTCGAAGCCGCGCGGGTGCTGGGCGAGTCGCTCCACCGCGACGCGAAGGGCGACGTGCCCGCGATGATTGAAGCGGGTTTCCTCCGCTGCCTGAGCCGCAAGCCGGACGCGAAGGAGCAAGCCATCTTGCAGCAGCTACACCGCGAACAGCTTGACCATTTCAAGGCCAAGCCCGCCGAGGCGGAGAGTATGTTGAAGGCCGGCAACATGAAGCGCGATGAGAAGCTTCCCGCGCCCGAAGCGGCTGCGGCGACCGTGCTGGCGCAGGCACTTCTTAACCACGATGGCTGTGTAGTGAATAGATGAAGAACCACTAACCTGCACTGACCTGCACTAATGAAGACAGGAAACAGGCGAACTGCTGAAAAGCCGAAGTCGAGGCGTGTTATCTTGCCTGCGGCCATCCCAATTCAGTCCCCATTAGTGCCAGTAAGTGCAGGTCAGTGGTTCCCATTCCCGCTTCTGTGGTGTAGTGGTTCCGCTCATGAATACTCCCTCGAATCACTTGTTTGCTCAGGAAGGTTACGACCTCATGGCCGCCGCGTTCGCGGTTCACGACGAGAACGGCGGCGGTCTGCTGGAGGAGATTTACCAAGAGAGCTTCGAAATCGAGCTGTCGCTGCGCGGCATCCCGTTCAAGGCCAAGCAGGAGCTGGCGGTGTTCTACAAGGGCCGCGAACTCAAGAAGCGTTACATCCCCGACCTCTATGTTTTCGACGGTGTCATCGCCGAGTTGAAGGCCGTGTCGGCGCTCCTGCCAGAGCACGAGGCACAGCTCATCAACTACATGCGGCTGGCGAAGAAGCCGGTCGGCTACCTCATCAACTTCGGACCGCTCAAAGGCGTCGAATGGAAGCGGTATGTGATTTGAAACCACGGGGAGCACCACTAACTGGCACTGACCTGCACTAATGAAGACAAGACCAAATTCCATCGAGATGTGCTTGATTCCTGCCGGTTCCAATCCGCCAGCGAGCATCCCAATTCAGTCCCCATTAGTGCCGGTTAGTGCAGGTCAGTGGTTCACTCGCCGTTCCTTCCTCAACCGTTTCGGTGCCGGGCTTGGCGGTGTCGCGTTGGCGGAGTTGCTCGGTTCAAAGGCGCTTTCCGCTTCGGCCTCCTCTCTTGACCGTGGTGTCTTGGGCGCGACGCATTTCGCGCCGAAGGCCAAGCGCATCATCTACCTGTTCATGTCCGGCGCGCCGTCGCAGCTCGATTTGTTCGATTACAAGCCGCTGCTGAACCAGCGGCACGGCGAGCAGTTGCCCGACTCCGTGCGCGGCGGGCAGCGGCTCACGGGCATGTCGGGCAACCAGTCGTCCATTCCGCTCGTGGGGTCGCCGTTCAAGTTCACGAAGCACGGTCGCGCTGGCACGGAGTTCAGCGAACTGCTGCCGCACACGGCGGGCATCGCGGACGACCTGTGCGTGGTGCGCTCGATGTTCACCGAAGCCATCAACCACGGCCCCGGCGTGACCTTCCTTCAGACCGGCACGCAAATCGCCGGGCGGCCGAGCTTCGGCGCGTGGTTGAGCTACGGGCTGGGGCAGGAAAACGCGAACCTGCCGTCGTTCGTCGTGCTCATCACGAAGGGCAAGGGCGGCCAGCCGCTCGGCGCGCACTTGTGGGGCAGCGGCTTTTTGCCGACGAAGCATCAAGGCGTGCTCCTGCGCGCCGCGAAGGACGCGGTGCTCTACTTGAACAACCCCGCCGGCGTGAGCGAGGAGAGCCGTCGCCTGCTGCTCGACCGCCTGCGCGAATTGCACGAGCACCAGTTCGCCGGCACGCCGGACGCGGAGATTCAGAGCCGCATTGATAACTACGAGATGGCGTTCCGCATGCAGTTCAGCATCCCGGACGCGACGGACCTCTCGAAGGAGCCGCAGCACATCCTCGACAACTACGGCCCCGACGTGAAGACGCCCGGCACCTTCGCCGCGAACTGCCTGCTCGCCCGCCGCCTTGCGGAGCGCGGCGTGCGCTTCATCCAGCTCTATCACCAGGACTGGGACCACCACGGCGGCCTGCCCGGTGCGTTGCCGCGTCTCTGCAAGGAAACCGACCAGCCCGCCGCCGCGCTCGTGCGCGACCTCAAGGCGCGCGGCCTGCTCGACGACACGCTCGTCGTCTGGGGCGGCGAGTTCGGCCGCACGAACTATTGCCAGGGGAAAATTTCCACGAACTTCGGGCGCGACCATCACCCGCGCTGCTTCAGCGTGTGGCTCGCGGGTGGCGGCGTGAAAGCCGGCACGACCTACGGCGAGACCTGCGAGTTTGGCTACAACATCGCGAACGACGGCGTGAGCGTTCACGACCTGCAAACGACCTTGCTGCACCAGCTCGGCATTGACCACGAGCGCCTCACCTACAAGTTCCAAGGCCGCCGCTACCGCCTGACCGACGTGCATGGGGAGCTGGTGAAGGGCTTGGTGGCGTAGCTCGAAATTCCGATGTCGAGTCGGTGCGCTCCGTAAAAGCCCCCAATCTCGACATCGGAATGTCGAGCCACGTTGGCCGGGCGAGCTGCGTCGGGGCTTCGCCAGTAGGCTCAGAACTTCACCTTCGGCGCGTCCTTCTCGGCGGCGGGCGTCTCGAAGAACGGCTCCTCCTTGAAGCCCAGCATCCCGGCAATGAGCACGGCGGGGAAGGTCTGGATGCCCGTGTTCAGCCTGGTCACCACGTCGTTGTAGGCCTGCCGCGAGAATGCGATGCGATCCTCCGTGCCGGTCAGTTCGCCTTGGAGCGAGGCGAAGTTCGCGTTTGCCTTGAGGTCGGGATACGCCTCGGACACGACCAGCAGGCGCGCGAGCGCGGAGCTGACCTCGCCCTCGGCCTTGATCTTGTCGGCGGGCGTCGTGGCGCTGGTGGCGCGGGCGCGGGCGGCGATGACGCGTTCGAGCGTCTCCTTCTCGTGCGTGGCGTAGCCCTTGACGGTCTCGACGAGGTTGGGGATGAGGTCGTGGCGGCGCTTGAGCTGCACGTCAATCTGCGCCCAGGCGTTTTTCACCGCCTGCCGCAGCCCGACGAGGCCATTGTAAATGCCAACGGCCCACAGGCCCGCGACGAGGACGACGGCCACCACCACGCCGAGGAAGATCAGGAACACTACGGATGCAGTCATGGCGCGAGGCTAGCAGCGGCGGGCGACTTGGCAATGGCGGGGAGGCTACACCGCCGCGCGGAGTTTGTAGGCTGGATGAAGGAGAGGCACCGCAGAGGCGGGACGGACGCAGAGAAGGCAAGAGTTTCCTCTGCGTCCGTCCCGCCTCTGCGGCGCTCATCCGGTCCCCGTGCGCTCTGGCTTCTCCGCCACGTTGATGCTCATCACGCCGCCGAGGAAGTTCACGATGCGCGCGTCCGCCGTGCCGAGCGCGCGCAGTTGCTCGTCCACGCCGCGCTGCGCGGGGTAATGCTGGAGTGATTCGAGGATGTAGGCGTAGGCCGCCGCGTTCTGGCAGAACAGCCGGCCAAACACCGGCACGGCGAAGCGCAGATACGCGAAGTAGGCCCCGCGCCACGCCGCGTTGTCCGGCTTGCCGAAGTCCAGCACCAACAGGCGACCGCCCGGTTTGAGCACGCGCCACATCTCGCGCAGGCCGTCGTCCACGCTCGCGAGGTTCCGCAGGCCGTAGCTGATGGTCACGCGGTCGAAGTGCGCGTCAGGAAACGGCGTGCGCAGCGCATCGCCCTGGAGGAACTGCGGATTGTCCGCCGCGCTGCTTTGAACTTTGAACTTCCTCGCCGCCGCGACCGCCAGCATCGGCGCGCTGAAGTCCAGCCCCGTCACCCGCGCGCCCGCCGCCGCGAGGGCGAACGCCACGTCGCCCGTGCCGCAGCACAGGTCCAGCGCCGTGTCGCCGGGCCGCACCGCCGCGAGCCGGAGCAGCCGGCGCTTCCACCAGCGGTGCAGGCCGAAGCTTTGGAGGTCGTTGATGAGGTCGTAACGCGGCGCGATGGCGGCGAAGAGGTCGTTGACCCGCTCCGCCCGCCGCTCGCCCGGCGCGTAAAACTCATTGCCCACGGGCGGAGCCTAGCGCGGGGCCGGCCGGCCGCCCATCAAACTCGCGTGGCCGGCCGCTCACCAAAACCGGGGATCGGCCAGCCTGGCAAGCAGCCGGGCGTCGGCGGCGGGAAACTCGTGGTTCGCCAGCGTCTCTCGCGTGACCCAGGCGACGGCCTGGCAGCCGAGGGCGCGTGGCTCGGCGGCAACGTCCGCCAGGGCGCAGCGGAAGAAGCGGAGATGAACGGTCTTTTCCGGGTAGGTGTGCGTGATGCGCTCGATCTCCTCGTGGACACGCACCTCGACGCCCAGTTCCTCGCGCAACTCGCGGATCAGGCATTGCTCGAAGGTTTCCCCCGGCTCGCGCTTGCCGCCGGGGAATTCCCACAGGCCCGCGAGGTGTCCGCCGGCAGGGCGTTGCGTGATGAGGAGTTTCCCGGCGCGAAAGACGAGGCCGGCGCTGACCTCGATTGCGTTTGGAGTTTCGGGTTTCAAGTTTCGAGTTGGAGATGCGCCTGCTTGGTCAACTCGAAACCCCAAACTTGAAACGCGAAACGGTCACCTGCCCACGCTCTTATAGACCCACCCGCGCCGCTCCATCTCCGCCGGGTCGAAGAGATTCCGGCCGTCGAAGAGGATCGGGTGTGACATCGCGTGCCGCGCGCGGTCGAGGTCGAGCTGCTTGAACTCCGGCCATTCAGTCGCGACGACGAGCGCATCGCAGCCGGTCGCGACCTCGTTCATGTCGGTGACATAGGTGATCGTCGGGCCGGGCGGCAGCACGCCCCGGGCCTTGTCCATCGCCTTCGGGTCGAACACGCGGAGCGACGCGCCCTCCTTCAGCAACCGCTGGCAAAGGTCAATCGCGGGCGACATGCGCACGTCGTCGGTGTTCTGCTTGAAGGCCAGGCCGAGCACGCCGATTTTCTTGTCCTTCAGCACCCAGAGCGTGTCGGTGAGTTTTTTGAGGAAGCGCTCCATCTGGTCGGCGTTGATGTGCTGGACCTCCTTGAGCAACTGGAAGTCGTAGCCGAGCTGGTCGGCGATCTTGATGAAGGCGCTCAGATCCTTCGGGAAGCACGAGCCGCCGAAGCCCAGGCCCGCGTTGAGGAAGCGGCGGCCGATGCGCGCGTCCATGCCCATGCCGTTGGCGACCTCCTCGACGTTCGCGCCGCTGGCCTCGCAGATGGTGGCGATGGCGTTGATGTAGGAAATTTTCAGCGCGAGGAAGGAGTTGGCCGCGTGCTTGATCAGCTCGGCGGAGTTGATGTCCGTGACGATGATCGGCGCGTTGAACGGCGCATACAGCTCGCGCATCGCGGCGGCGGGCCGCGGCGAGCCGACGCCCACGACGATGCGGTCGGGCTTCATCAAGTCCTCGACCGCGAAGCCTTCGCGCAGGAACTCCGGGTTGCTCACCACGTCGAAGTCCACCTTCGCCTTGCAGTAGCGCTTGATGGTCTCGGCCACCTTCTCGCCGGTCTTCACCGGGACGGTGCTTTTGTCCACGACGATCTTGTAGCTGGTCATCCCGGCGGCGATGTCGCGGGCCACGCGCTCGATGTAGGACAAGTCCACCGAGCCGTCCGGCTGCGGCGGCGTGGGCACGGCGATGAAGACCACGTCGGATTTCTCGACCCCTTCCGCGGTGTCGCCGGTGAAACTGAGGCGGCCAGAGGCGACGTGCTTCCTCACCATCTCCTCCAGCCCCGGCTCGTAAATGGGAATGCCGCCCGCGCGCAGCATCTCAACCTTCTTCAGGTCGTTGTCCACGCAGATGACCGTGTGGCCGACCTCGGCGAAACAGGCGCCGGTGACGAGGCCGACGTAACCAGTGCCGATGATGGTGAGTTTCATGGCTGAGGACCGAAAACCGCGATTGAAAACAGGGCCGCGCTGAAGCCGCCATCCGCCGCTGCCGCCTACTTCTTCGCCGGGGCGTTGGTGGCGGCGGGCGCGACGACGGAAGATGCGCTGGCGGCCGAGGTGAACGTGCCGGCGAGCTGCGGGTGCTGGCGCAGCAGCAGGTCGCGGCGCATCTCCGCCTCCATGCGCCAGACCGTGACGGGCTTGGCGCGCGACACCTCGTCGTAAAGCCGCAGCGCCTGGTCGGGCTGCCGCTTCTGCTCGTGGAGCAGGGCCAGCGCGAGCCGGGCGGGATGCGCCTCGGGCGAACCGCCGTGCTGGGCGAGCAACTGCTGGTAGGACGCCGCCGCCTTGTCCGCCTCGCCGGCCGCCTCCTGGCACGCGGCCACGCCCATCAGGGCGATCGCCGCCGTCGGGCTGGCGGCGTTGGCGGCGAGATACTTTTCAAACTGCGCCTTCGCGTCGGCGGGCTTGCCCTCGGAGAACAACCGGTCGGCGGCGAAGAGCAGCGCGCGGTTGGCGGCGGGCGTGCCGGCGTGCTGCTCGGCCACCTTGAGATACTCGCCCGCCGTGGGCGGGGCCTGCTTGCCGTCGCGGTCGGCGGGCTTGTGCAGCGCGGCGAGCGCGGCGTTGGCCCCGGCCTCCTTGCCGGCGCGGACGTGCTTGTAGGTGAAGGCGGCGAACCAGACCGCGAGCGCGGCGGCCCCGGCGTAGGCGACGTGGACCTTGTGGGTCTCAAACCACGTCAGCGCCGCGATCTGCCAGTTGGATTGCGTTTGTTCGGGTTGCACAAATCAGGGCGCGCATCTTCCGAGCGAGCCTCAAAAACGCAAGCCCAAAGCTAGCGTTCACGCCGCCTTGAAGTCCACCTGCGCGATGGCGGGCGCGGCGAACCGGGCTTTCGCCAGTGCGACCGTGTGCTCGACAGTGAGGCCGTATTTATGGCGCAGATAGTCCACGCTGCTCGCGTGCTCGATGAAGGCGTCCGGCCAGCCGAGGCGCGCGACGGGCGTGGTGATGTGCTGGTCGGCGAAGTGCTCCAGCACCGTGCTGCCGTAACCGCCCATCAGGACATGATCCTCAAGCGTGATGACGAGGTCGGCGGCGCGGCCAAAGAACTCGTGCGTGCCGGCGTCAATGGGCTTGGTCCAGCGCGGATTGATGACGGCGACATCGAAGCCCTCGGCGGCGAGTTGGTCGGCGGCCTTCCGGGCGATGCCGTGCATCTGGCCGAGGCCGAACAGCGCGACTTTCTTGCCACCGGTCTGCGCGAAGTTGCGCGTGACCTCGGCCTTGCCGACTTCGAGCAATGCGGGCGTGTCCTTGATGGGCACGCCTTCGCCGTTGCCGCGCGGGTAGCGGATGAAGGTCGGGTGCTTCTGGAGGCTCGCGGTGAACATCATGTCGGCGAGTTCATCCTCGTCCTTCGGGGCCATCGCGATGACGTTGGGCAGGCAGCGCAGGTAGGAGATGTCGAACAGGCCGTGGTGCGTCGGGCCGTCGTTGGCGCTCAGGCCCGCGCGGTCCATGCAGAAAATCACCGGCAAGTCCTGTAGGCAGACGTCGTGGTGGATGCAGTCGTAGGCGCGCTGGAGGAAGGTCGAGTAAATCGCGACGACCGGGTGGAAGCCCATCGTCGCCATGCCGGCGGCGAAAATGACCGCGTGCTCCTCGGCGATGCCCACGTCGTAGTAGCGGCCGGGCATGGCCTTTTCCAAGTGCTTCAAGCCCGTGCCCGTGGGCATGGCGGCGGTGATGCCGACGAGCGTGGCATCCTTCTGGCACAGTTTGGCGAGCGTGTGGCCGAACACGTCCTGATAGGCGGGCGGCGTGCCGGGCTTGGCGGCGGGCGTCTCGCCGGTCTGCGCGCAGTAGGGGCCGAGGCCGTGGAACTTCTCCGGGTGCTTGAGCGCGGCGTCGAAGCCCTTGCCCTTCTTGGTCAGCACATGGAGGACGATGGGGTAGTCGCAGTTTTTGGCGAACTCCAGCGCCTCGATGAGCAGCGGCAGGTTGTGCCCGTCAATCGGCCCGAGGTAGCGCACGCCCAGCTCCTCGAAGATGAGGCTGCTGCCAAAACCGCCGCGTCCGTCCGCCTCCTCCTTCGAGGCCGGCGTGTGGCGCAGCGTCAGCTCCTTCACCACGCCCTTCACGGCCTCCTCGACCTTCTGCCCGAGCTTGTAGGTGATCTCGCCGCGCGGCGTGCCGCGCATGAAGGACTCGAAATCCTTCTGGAGCTGGTTGTAGGTCGGGTTGGTGATGAGCTTGTTCAGGTAGCCGGAAATCGCGCCGACGTTCTTGGCGATGGACCACTCGTTGTCGTTGAGGATGCCGATGAACTTCTTGGTCGTGTGCGCGATGTTGTTGAGCGCCTCGAAGGACACGCCGTTGGTCAGCGCGGCGTCGCCGAAGACGCAGACGACGTGCTCGTCGCTCTGGCGCTGGTCGCGCGCGGCGCACATGCCCAGCGCGGCCGACAGCGCCGTGCCCGCGTGGCCCGCGCCGAAGCTGTCGTGCTCCGACTCCGTGCGCAGGGCGAAACCGTTCAAGCCGTCGGTCTGGCGGATGGTGTGGAAGCGGTTCTTCCGGCCCGTGAGCAGCTTGTGGACATACACCTGATGGCTCACGTCCCAGACGAACTTGTCCTTGGGCGTGGAGAAGACGCGGTGCATGGCGATGGTCAGCTCCACCACGCCCAGGTTCGGGCCGAGATGGCCGCCGGCCTTGGCGAGCTTCGTGATTAGCTCCTCGCGGATGTCCTCCGCAAGCACCGTCAGTTGCTCCGGCGTGAGTTTCTTCACGTGCTCCGGGCTGTCCACCATGTCGAGGTATCGGCTCATAGTTACCGAGCGTAAGCTAAGGGAGAACGGCCCCGGAACGCAAGGCCGCGCATTGGCGGGGTGATTTGCCAGTGACGCCACGGCCACCAACAAGCCACCCGCGGTCAACAGGGCGCGCTGGATCGTTCGTAGCCAGACGTTAGCGCCCGCCCATCGGAAGCAGCCGGCCAATGACCTCGGCGGGGGCCAGGGCGATTTCTTCGCGCGTCTTGAGCTGCTTGAGCTTGGCGACGAGCGAGCCGTCGGGCTGGCGTTCGAGGCGGATGGTGTGAACGGCGTTCAACTCCAGCGCGCGCTTGAACTGTTTATCGCCTTTCGCGGGGGTGAGGCTGAACTCGGTGGCGAGGCCGGCTTCGCGGAGTTGTTGGATAAGGCGGAGGGAGTCGGCGCGGAGCGATTCGTCCTCGATGAGCACGTAGGCGGCGAGGCCGGCGGTGAAGTGCGGGAGGAGGCCGCGCGATTTGAGCAGTTCCAGCAGCACCACGTCACCCATGCCGAAGCCGAGCGCGGGCAGGTCCACCTTGCCGCCGCTGACCTGCTTGATGAGGTGGTCGTAGCGCCCGCCGCCGCAGATGGCGCGGAACTCGCCCTTGATGTCGAAGGCCTCGAAGACCGGGCCGGTGTAGTAGGCGAGG
>Ga0172372_10011495_pt1 | contig 11243 bp, 8 predicted proteins | sample LakKiv5m_2_FD_114544 | JGI IMG/M metagenome (GOLD analysis project Ga0172372, IMG submission 114544) | Freshwater microbial communities from Kabuno Bay, South-Kivu, Congo - kab_092012_9.5m | ecosystem: Environmental > Aquatic > Freshwater > Lake | place: Democratic Republic of the Congo... | reverse complement strand
TTTTTAGACTGTAGAAGCGAACTGAGAAGCGTAGATGGCAGTTCCAAGTCTGAACTTAGCCATAAACTGAACTTGGTCGTCCATTTCGTTGTAGTAGAATCTGAAGCGATCTTCGTCATCCAAGAGACCTGTACCGAAGAAAATGTACTTCTGAGGTCCAACGATGATCTGAGTGTTACTGCTCATACCAGGGGCTCCGAAGATTTTCATGGTTGTGCCCGGCCAGGTGAAGAACATAGGGCCATCACCAGAAGCGTTATTGATGTTAGGATACTGAGCGAGTAAACTTACACCTTTATCCAATAGAGATTGAACTGCAATAGCGTAGTTAGTCATCGACATGAACATGATCAAATCTGACTCTTGCTTCAGGGCGTTAGTTAATTTGTTGTAGATACCCCAGATAGAGGCATAAGCACTACCAGCTGCCAAAGGAACTGTAATACCAGCGCCGGTACCACCGATACATCCATTAGCTACAGTAGCCTGAGCCTGAAGTCCGGATAGAGTTCCGCCGTCACCTTGCCAGATCGTATTTTCGGTGTACTGCTTGATGACATTTACTTTGTTGTTAGCGATCTGCTCTTCGAAAGGTACGCTGTCTAAGTAAGCCGAAGGAGACAACTGAGAAGACAACCACACTGACCGAAGATCGACTGGGCAAAGTACTTCTTTTAACATTTTGTCCTGAACAACCAAAGAAAGTTGTTCGAAAACTGTGGTGTTACCAGTAGCACCACCAGGTCCGGTTTGTGTAGTTCCGAAGCCGCAGGCGCTATTCAACACCTGAGTGTTACTGTTCAACAAATTGATAGATGAGGTTCCTGCTGTTTTACCAGGCAGAACTGTCATCATCTGGACTGAATGGGGCTTCAGTAGGGCTTTACTGACGAGATCTGTCGAGAGCTGGTCAGTATAAGCGGGGAGGGAAAGAAGGAATGACATTTTTTTTGAAGATTATTTTTTAGTTGTGATGGTTTTATACTCTGCCCTTACTTTTTTCAGATGTTCAAGTTTGAGCTCGAGGTGATTCTCTCCCGAAGGAGCTGACTCAGTATTTAGAGTCGATAATTTTTTAGCCGCTGGGGTTTTAGACATCTTTTCTTTTTGAACTTTAAACCCGGAAAGTTCTTCTTTAACAGCAGTGAGTTCTTCAGTGATTAAAGCTAAGGCCTGATAAAGAGCTGCTACCTCTTCTTTTACTTTGTCGATGTCTGATACTTTTTCTTTTACCTCATCGACTGCGGGTTCGTCAGCAGCTTCAATCTCGATCTCAACTTTTTCTTCTTCAGGTTTGGTAATAGAAACAATTTTAGAATTCTCGTCCAATAGAACTTCTGTTCCATCTTCTAACTTATGAGTGCCGGGAGGGGCTGGTGCTGTTTCTCCAGCTTCTGACACAACTGAAACTTCGTAACCAGGTTCGAATTTTTCAGCAGTGATTTTAGTCACTCCATCTTCTAAGACTGCCTCTTCCAATTGAACATCTGGGACCATGCCCAAAAGAATTCTGATTTGGTTGAGCTTTTTTTGAAATGGATTATTCATTAGATCAAATTTATTTTTGATTGTTTATACGAAATATAAACCCCAAAAAAGATGACATTTCCCGGGCCCGAAAAAATATTTTCAAAAATTTCCAAAAATCTTAAAAAAACGGAAAACAATAACGATATATAAGATGAAGTTTAACTTCTAAAATAAAAAAATATGAAACAAAAACATGGAAACATTTCTTCCCGTACCTGGTTACCCAAATTACCAGATCTCCAATTTAGGCCAGGTGATGGCTGACGGAGAAATTAAAAAGTTGGGCTGGTCTAAAAGTGGATATTTAGTCACTAAATTTCTAAATCCATTAGGATCTAAAACTATGAAAGTCCATCGAATTGTAGCAAAAGTCTTTCTAGGAGATTACTCTGCTTATGGTTTAGAGGTGAATCACAAAGATGGAAACAAAAAGAATTGCGCAGCTGATAATCTGGAATGGGTAACCAGAAAAGAAAACATGGCACACGCTAAGGCAATGGGTCTGTTAAAAAGAAAAAAGATTTAAGATTCATTACCTAGTATTTTCATAATTTCGTCTAAAGTAGATTTGTCTTTTAACATAGCAGCTTCCTCTTTAGACAAGAAATTACCTTCTATAGAAAATCCATTCAGTTCTTTTGCCTTTACTTTTTTCCAGACGAGAGGATCTGTTACCCTCATCTTAATCATCCAGGTACCGATAGGTAAATTAAATCCATACTTGGTGTTTGCCTTATCGTTGCCCGTTTCTATCAACCAGGTTTCCATAACGTAAGATTCGGCCGGGTCTTCTGAGTTATGTTGGACATTGGTTTCCCGGGCCCGAAGTTCTTTCATAAACTTTTCTGCTACTCTGGCAATCACATCTTGGGAAAACTTGACGTAATATTCGTAGTCGTCTTCGATCCGATAAATTTCTTGATCTGGAATTAAAGCCGGCCCCACAATAATCTGTTTATCCTGATCAGCAAATAGTAAATTTAGATTTACGTTTTTAAGAATAGAAGAGGCTTTTCTGCCTACTAACTTTCCTGTTGGGGACCATTCTCCGTCTTTTTCTTCGTATATCTCAATAATGAAACCGGGATCTTCTGGTGTGCCGAGAATTTCAAAATCTGATCCAGGTATTTTCTTTGATCCGGATTTAATGATCTCACGAATTCTGCCACGAGGATTAGTTCCTCCTGTGGTCCAACTGACTTCATCATTTACTTTTAATTTTTTTTCGTCTGCTAATAATCTTTTCTTAGGAACCTCATCCGTATAAGGAGGGAGATCCGAGGTATCTATCTCCATTTTTTCCCGGAAAGTTGAGTAACAAATAGCTGATGCCTGATCTGTTTCGTACCCTTCGTCCCCCACCAACTTAGACATACAGCGGGGAATAAATTCTTCTTCAGTCTCCCCTGCCCTAGGTTCTACAAAGAACTGTTTCTTAAAGGCGAACCAGCTGACTTGAATAGCGGGCACGTCTACTAAAGAAATAGCATTGACCCCAGACTCTTCTAACTCCTCGATAATTTCGAGATCGATAATATCTTTTTTCATATCCTTAAATATAATTTTTTACAATTGTGCCAATTTCTTCATCTTCTTTCTTTTCTGAAGTTCTGATGACATCTCCGAGGCAACGACATAGGTTTTAAAAATAGGGGTTTGACTTTGTGTCATTCTTTCAGTCGGCTGTTGACCAAAAGAATTAATTTTTTCTAGGATAGGCATAAATCTTTCGGCTGCTATCTTATTGATCAAAAATTCCCCGCCCTCTAATTCACCAATTGCCGTTTTAATTCCTCCTTGGTCGTGAGATTTACCCATCAATAAACCTCCTGAAGCAAACTTAGAACCAGCAGGACCATCATTACCAGCAGATGATCCTGAAATAGGAGATTGATATTCTACTGCCTTAATTTTAGCTAAAGTAATCCCGGCCGTTAAAAGGGCCTGGGCAATAGCAGCATACATCATGAAACCCCCGTCAAATTTAGGCCACTGAGCGTAGATAGAGGCAATAGATTTAGCAAAATCTATAGTTGCCATGGCAATCTGTAATTTTTTCTGTCTTTCAAAGGAGGCCTTAGCTACTCTTTCCCTTTCTTCCTCTGTCAGGGCTTCGTTCTGAATAATGTTCTGGGTTCTGATGTTGTCTAAATCCATCAATCCCTGAGTTAAAGTCGAGCCCAATTGAAGGACTGCCTGAAAACCAGCAGCTATAGCATCCGTTCTTTTTTTAGCTTCTTCTTCTATTTTGTCCGTAATCCTTTCCTCTATCTCTAAAGCATCCATGCCGTATGATTTATACAAACTTCTTAATGCCTCGAATCTTTCTGCCTCAGTTTTTGCAATTGCTTTTGCCTGCTCTTTCCTAGATTTTCCAGACCTTCTAGCCTCTAAAATTTCTAACCTTGCCCTTCTTTCTATGATTCCTTCAAGAATAGAAGCTAATTTTTGTCTTTCTTCCTGTACCCTTTTTTCCTCGGCAATAATCTTATCTGCAGTTTCTTTTGCTAACTCAGCTTTTAGATTTGCCATCTCTTTTTCTTCAACCTTTTCAATATCTCTATTTGTTGCTCGTAGTCGCTCCAATTGAAAATCTAATTCTGTTGTCTCTAAACCATATTTTTTTCTAAGTCTGATGTTTTCTTTTAAAAGATCGTCTTCAGCTTTTCTTTCGGCTTTAGCTTGTTGTTGAGCAAATCGTAGGGACTGAATAGCTATCTTTTGTTTGTCTTCTTGATTGGCTTTCATTTCCCGAATTACCAAGTTATTACTTTCCTCAAAAACAGCTAACTCCGCTTTTTTACCGGCTTCGTAAATTTTGAGTTCTTTTTCTATTTGTTCTTCAGCAGTTGCAATTGACTTTGTCTTTACTTCATTAGCGGTTTGAAGTTGTTCTGCCAGAACTTTTCTTTTTTTCAGATTTAAAGAATCGAGAGATGCTTCTTCTCGTTTTCTATTAGTAGAAGCTATAACTGCTTCTGCGTTTGCTGTACTTTTTAAGAGTTCTAGATTTTTAAACTCTTCGTCAGTGAGTTGGCCAAATCCCTTCGATCTCGCTAATAATTCATTCTGATAAGTTCTTGTAGTTTCTCTGGCGAGTTGTTGTTTTTCTTTCTCTATCTCTCTTGCCCTCACTACTTCTTGGCTCTGAAGTTGAATCAGGGTATTGATTTCTGCAACTGCTTTTGTTTTTCTTTCAGCGGCAAACTTGTCTATTTCTGCCTGAGTTAATCTTAAAGTTCTTTTAGTGCCATCTAAAAAAATTAATTCTACTGTTTTTTGCCCGGCCGCCTGGGCTTTTTTAATCTGTTCGATTAAGAAATCCGTTTCATCCTGAATGACCTGTAAAGAAGCACTAACCGAAGATTCTATCCCATCCCTGGCCTCTTTAACAAGGTCGGGTAATTTTTTTATTTCCTCGTTTGTTTTCTTAGACCCTTCGTACATCTCCAGAAGTTTGGCCGCTATTAAACCCAGCCCGACTAAAATCGCCCCTGCTCCCGTTGTGACTAAAGCAGCCCTTAATGCCTTGGTCGCTAAAGTTGCTCCGTTGGTCACAAAGGTATAGGCCTGCATTGCTATGGTAGTCAGACCAGTTGCCCGGGCTGCATTCTTCATAGCATTACCTAAATCTTCTAATTGGGAAAGTCCGGCCGAAATAGATAAAGCAGCCTGGAGTTTAACCATTGTTCTTTGTAGATCCTCTGATTCATTTCCAACTAACGCTATGACCCCTTGGAGAGCAGTAAACCCTCCGGCGACTGCTGTGACTGCCCTGCCCATTGCCTGGATCCTACCCGCTCCTGTTAAGGCCGCTGTAGCATCATTAGCATCATCTATCCTGTCTTTTAGATCGGCAACTACCCTTGCCTGAGCTTCTATCTGCTCAGTAGTAGCTGTTCCCGATTGCAGCATCTGTTGATACAGCTGAACTGCTTCTCGAAGATCTTTTTTAAGGGTTGTAAATCCCGTAAAATTAAATTGGGTATCTATATTATCGTTTGCCATATTTGTTTTTTTATATCGGGTAAGTAAAAATTTCTATTTCCCAAGTGTCAGTTCCAACCAGAAAAGAAGGGGAAACATAGGAATCTCCAGAGGGTAATAAATCGATAATAATACTGAACTCTAGATTAGTATTTTTGTAAACCCCCAATTCGATCGAGGCATCTGTCAAAGTTTGATGATTGATTCTAAAAAAAGAATTAGGTAGATATTTAGTGTCAAAATCTGAATCCCAGTTTTCACCTGATTCCTGAACTGCGTTAGCAAAAAACCAATTAACATCGTCGATAGATATTTGAGTCTCACAATCTATTTCTCCGTAGCTGCCGGAATCATTCACCACTCTTACATTGACGGAGTTGCTTCGTCCATCACAAACATTAGCTGTACATGCAGAATAGGCAGTTTCAACCGCCCCTCCTGATACCCCAACAAAATATAGTCCGTCAGACAACCAGGTTTCATAAACTGGACCTACTACTTCGTTACAAAAAGGATCGTAACAGTAAGAGGTTGAATTTATAATATCGGGCCCATCAGTAAAAATACTAATCGGACCAGATGCTCCAGTCATACCAAAGAGACAACAAACGCCAATATCGGCATCTTCAAAAGTTCCGTCTCCTCTACTCAGGAATAATTCATAGTTGTTAACTGGGCATTCGCAACTGCCCCCAGTTGTTCCTTGAACTATAGAATATCCGTTTGCTCCTACCTGATAGATCCAGACAGTACCAGGGATATGGTACCAGTTGAAGGGACTTAGCGGATCAGCCCCGGCCGAAGAAAATATTTGGTCTGCTCCTGTTATTCCTCCCTCTATCCAAATAGAGGTTGACTCCGAACAGCACCAGGCTTCACAGGGAGTAGGTCCTGAGCAACCTGTATATTCCGTGAGAAATTCCGGGAGAATACCTCCACACGAACAAGAAGCACAGACAAAAACAGTGGAAATGAATCCGTTAGCTTCTACGAAGTAAGCGTTAACCCCCTGCTTATACCAACCCGGATTAGGATTACCTCCAACAGGGGTTGAGTAAACGAAAGAAGAATTAGAAAAAGAAGTTCCGTCAGTCCATACAGTCACAAGAGTAGATCCAGTATCACAACAACATGCCTGACAAGAATCTGTTAAGGAATAACAAACATCGGATTGTTGAGAAAAAACTGCCCCTGTTCCTCCGATTACCAGATTAAAATCGCCCCAATATTTAACCAGTTTTACCTCTTGATTCTGACTTTTTCCAACTTCGAAGTCCGTGTATTCGATTGGAAACCACCAGGCATTTTTGATCCAGATCAGATCGTTGAATCTTAAGTTTTGGATATCCTGGGAATTCAACTTAAAAGTTGCCGTCATGACTTTGGAATAAGGAGAGTAAAAAGTCTCATACCATTTCTGCCAGTAAGTCGTATAGGCATTAACAGCAGTTAATCCATCGTACCCTGAATTATAGGCAGGATCCCAAAAATTGGGGGAATTAGCAAAATTAAGATTGAAAGTATCTGAGTCCGGCGGCCATTCAGCATATTGGGAAACTAAGGGGTAGTAACTTAAAGAAGTTGACACATTTAGATCTGACAACATGTAATAATTCAGAGGTTCTCCGTCAATACTGGGAACTGTTCTTAAACCATTATAATAGACCAAACGTGGACCAACCCTCATGGGGGTTCTTTCAGTTTCTGAATCCACTGCAAAATGGGGAATCAAAAATGTATTAGAAAGCCCAATCGGAGACAGGGGGACAGGAATAAAATTGGTTGTGATGTTCTGTTCTCCCTCTAAAATCTCTATTCCAGTATCTAAATTTAACTGCCCATAAACCATAGAATATTGTTTCTCGTACAGATCGTTATTTAAATCTGTATCTCCTTCGTCGGCAAAAGTAACTTTTTGACTGCCCGACAGGAAGAGGGGTTCTATCTCGACGGGAAAAGCTTCATTCAAAACATCAGACCAGGAATATTGCCGACCCGAGATAATCCAAGAATTCCAGGGTTCAATAATAAAATTATTAGGAACCTCTGGATCTGCCTGCCAAATCAGATTGAATTTAGAGGTAATTCCCTTGATGAACTCGGCCTGGGTATAATCATCCTCAGGGAACATCATAGATAGATTAACAGCAAACGGGTAGACAATCGTCCAGCGATTTCCTGATAATCTAACATTACGAAATGCTCCTAAAGCGAATTGAATTTCCCAAGAAAAAATATCTCCTACCTGCTGTGCTCCCAACACAGCAGCAAAAGATGAATTAAACTGTGAATTTCCAGACGTATTGGGAGGTAGACCAGTAAAGGTTTGAGACCAGACAGTAGTGATTCCTGAAGAGGGTCTATTTCTTTGAAGTCGAACAGTAAAATCAGCAGAAGGACCTGAGACAACTGTGCCGTATTCGAATCGAAGAGACAAAGTGTGGGTCATATTCGGAATGTTCAGCGGACAGGTATACAAGCCCAAGGTAGGATCATAGGCATTGTAATAATCTTGGTCTGCTGGATCGGTAGCAAAAACTATCCGAATATATTGGGCCATCACCGTTGGTAAAGCAACATTGACAGGGGTACCAAAAGAATTAGTAAAAGGAGTTCCTCTGAATAGTTTAGAATCTGCTTCTGCTGTAGTTACAAAATACAGATCCGTAAATCGAGGATCCGATTCTAAGAAAGTAGAATCATAAGTAAACCCGGCCTCTGTAAAAATTCTATCCCAAATAACTTTTGCCTTGACGAAAGGTCTGAACTGTTCGATTTGTAAAGGATTACTTGAATCCGTAAATCCTTTAACAGAGGTCGTTCCATTATAGACAGACAGGGTCGTATCTACAGGTTGATTTATTTCTTTATTGTAGTCATAACCATATTCAACTAAGGGATAAAGAACATCCCCGTTTAACAAAGCTGGATTGGAGGTTCCGGCATTCCAAGATAAAATAATGTTGTTATAAGTCAGAAAATGATTATAAGCGGATAGATCCAGATCCTTTAAATACTTTTCTTCTATTGCTCCTCCAAAAGTTCTAACCTGCCCTATGAATTGTAATTCAAATTCTGAGGTTTGTCCAATCCCATCTAGAATTATTTTTTGTAAAGTCAAATATCCTTCTTGGAAAAATCTCCCGTCGGCATTGATATAGGCCAGAACTTTCCGGGCTGGATTAAATCCCTCGGCGTTGATCTCAAAAGCATTAGAAAAAAACACAGAATTAGAAGGAGTCGCCGGCACTAAGAAATTTTGAGAATAAGAAGAAGGAACAACTGTGGGATCCTCTAAGTCAAAAACAGAATTAGAAATAGCAATAGGATCTGCTATCGATAAATCGATCTGCTGATAATAACCAGTAATACCTGGAGGTACAGCCCCTGGGATTTCTTGATATTGAGCAAAGAGTTGGACTGAGGTCATAATTACATATTTTGCTTCGGTTGGGGTTTAGAATACTGACATTCTAAAGTTGCCTGTACTAATTTTTGTTGTCCAACATTTGAATAGGTATAATCAATATTGGTCACCTGAATAGATTGGGGCTGATCTACACTCTGCCCGATATAAGCCCACACCTGAGAGGATTCTGGAATTTGTCCGAGAGCATCAACCTCGGCTTGAAGTAACCAATCTGTTTGAATAATAAATTTAGTGGTGACAACTTTATTAAAAGTCTTAGGTCCTCCTCTTAACCACCAATCTCCATTTTGTGTCGTAGGATAAGCGAATTGTCCATCCCAATTAACCGAAGTTTGGAACCAGGTATCATAGTCAGAGGTAGTACTTTTTTCATACAGCATAGTGAAGTTATAATAATCCCGGCCTCCTAAATCATTTAACCAGGCAACTCTAACTGGGGGATATAAATCGTTACAGGGTCTACTGACTATATTAAATCTGTATAAAGCAGAACAGGCAGTTCCTGGAGTAGTAGAAGTTGTAGCAGAGGATTTTCTATATGCTTGGACAGTGTAATAAGCAGTATTTGCTGGAGGATTTAAGAATCTGGTTCCACAGTTAAATTGTAGAATCGAATATTTTAGATTAAAAGTAACTGCAGTGTAATTATTAGCAGTTTGGGGTCCGCCGCCAGCTACTGTATTATTGTAAACAAAGGTCGAAGAAATAACCCCGCCCGCTGAGTTATAGTAAATTACCTCCATGCCCTGGACCGAATAGGCGTAAGATCCCGGCCCAAGATCCCATTGGTTTAAGAAAGACAGAGAATGATGTTGGTTGGTCATGATGCTCTGAGTTGTTCCTAAACGAGATAAAAATAAACCATCCCCGTCCATAATATATGGCCCGTAAAAAGAAGAAGCTATAGAAGCAGCAGTTATATTACTGACCGACTCTGGATACGGGATTGCTCCAGGAACACATCTGACCGGCTCAGAAGCGTATTTAGAAAAAATATCATAAGCAGGATCGCCCGGATTACCAAACCCATCATACATCGTTAAAACCCCGCCCACTTGGTATTGTTCTCCTACAACGATATAAACGCCAGCTACAGCATTCCAAGGATAATTCCCAGCCGCTAAAGGATAAGTAACGGGAAAGGGATTTCCATAAGGGGCATAAGCAAGACCACCAGTGGCTCCAGTTTCTGTTCCATAAAAGTTGGACAAAGAAATATAGGATTGAACAATATTAGAAACATCGACAATCCCAACCCCCGAAGGATTAGGTTTCTGATATAACCTTAATGTCTGGGTTGCTCCAAAAGTAATAGATGCAACATAAATATCGATCACATAAGAAAAATCCGGCTGGGCAGACTGGTCCGATTTAAAGGAATAGATAATCGGATTATAGGCCGGCGTCCATAATTGAGGAATAGAATAGGTTGCTGTAATACTCATGTCTTGGGAATTTTATTACTTTTGTTCAAGAGCTTTCCTCTTTGCCTCAGTTTTTTGCCAAGCCAACCAATTGAAAACCTGTCTGAATGGGAGTTCAGTAGTTCTCGAAAAATCGAGTGGATTGTCTCCTGCAATTCTGTTGAGGACCAGCCACCAAGATCTTGCTGGAGAAGGTTTTGGAGCTCTTCCCGGTCTGACTGGCTCAGACTCTTCAGGATCTCCTCCAGATTCGAAGAGTCCAGCAAATTCTTTTGAAGTGCTTGAGCGGAGGTTAAAAAAAAAGCATTGGCAGACTTGATGTATTTGATAGGGAGATCTAAAAATTCCTCCGCCCTATATTCAGACTCGGCCGGGTCATAAGCAGCAAGTTCTAGTTTATGTTTGTGTCTTTTAACTACTGGGCGATAAAGAATGGTCGCCATTTTAGCTAAAGTATCATGCTTCATTCCGTCCTGAAGAATCAGGTCCATGTCGATAAATTCACCAATAGTGATATCTTCAATATTCGATAAAGCATATTCAACCCCGGCGTGAGTAAAAGAAGTTATGATTTTATCTGCCGAAGTGTAAAAGGTAATACTGAAGATTGTCTCATCCCATACAAGAGACCAATCAGAATAGGAAAGTTTTCTGAGTTCCGAGACTGGACAATCTGTAACGATAGAGGAGATCTCCATTTTATTCTGAGTTGTCTCTACCTCCAAGAGGGGTTTTAAGGCATTGAATTTCCTCAGGGTTAATTCCTGAAAGTAGTAGGTCTTTCCGTTGATTGAGAATTTTGGCTTCATATTTTAATATTTGATTTTCTAAAAGTGTTGACCACTATTTTTTTAAAAGCAGTCTGAAAAAGT
>Ga0172372_10011494_pt1 | contig 11243 bp, 10 predicted proteins | sample LakKiv5m_2_FD_114544 | JGI IMG/M metagenome (GOLD analysis project Ga0172372, IMG submission 114544) | Freshwater microbial communities from Kabuno Bay, South-Kivu, Congo - kab_092012_9.5m | ecosystem: Environmental > Aquatic > Freshwater > Lake | place: Democratic Republic of the Congo... | reverse complement strand
GATTTCGTTACATAAGGATCATTAAGCTGACGCATAAGCCAGAGAGTTGAAGATTTTTTTCTTCCTTTTGCGGTTTTAACTTTTGTGAATTTACCCCGATAGCCAGTAGATGCAGACGTAAGATGGTTATTCTTATCTTGACTGTGCATAATTATGTAAAATAGAATTTACAAATCCAATTTCATTTTCATCTAGCATCTCATTTGCTATATCAGTATATTCGTTAATAATAACTTTTTTAGGAGTTTCCGGAAAATAGGTAAGTTCGCAGATCCCGACCCTTAAAACCGCATGGAGAAGCATCGGTAAATTAGCCATAGTCCATGATTTAGTGAGAAATTGAGATATTGCTTTATCAATTTCTAATAAATTATCGTGAGTGTATTTAACCAATTCGTCCAAATAGCTATAGCTTGGTTTAAGTTTCAGCTTGCTCTTTTGATCAATATCGTGATCGCTTTTAAAATTTATATCTTTATAAAATTCTTTTATTTTAAGCGCCACGGAATTTATATCAGGAGTGTTTTTGGAACTGGCAAATTGATATAAAGTCTGAATAGCTGCTATTCGAGCAATTGATTTAGTACTTATTTGTTGATTCATATATTTTTTATATTATGAGCTAGGTTTGTATATCTAAACCTTTAAGATCTCTTCTTCTTTAGCCTTTATATGTTGATCAATTTTATTTGTAAAATCATCAGTTAGTTTCTGAATTTCCTCTCCGATATTATGGTGATCATCTTTTGATATAGTACCGTCTTTTTCCATTTTTTTCAGATGTTCCATCCCGTCTCTTCTGATGTTTCTTATAGCAACTTTAGTATTTTCGCCATATTTATGGGCAATTTTTACCAGTTCTTGTCTTCTCTCCTGGCTTAGGATAGGTAAGCTCATTCGGATGATTTGCCCATCAGAACTAGGGTTGAGACCAAGATTTGCATCAGCAATAGCTTTTTCAACAGTTTTCACCATAGATTTATCCCATACCTGTACGGATATGGTCTTAGCATCTGGAGTTGACACCGTACCAACTTGAGATATAGGCATTTTACTCCCATAGACCTCCACCACAACCGGATCAAGTAAATTAGCTGAAGACCTTCCTGTTCTAAGGCCTGATAATTCTTTTTCGAGAATAATAATTGCCTTATTCATTTTTTCAGTTAAATCATTTTTTAGTGCCTGATCCATGCTGCCTCCTTATTAAATTTCTTAAAACTTAATTTCCCTTTATAATAGTAAACTCTCCTTTATCCTGGAGTACCCGTGCAAAATTACCTGATTCCTTTATAGAAAAAACTTTTATAGGTAAATTGTTTTCTCGTGCTACGGCAATCGCAGCCATATCCATTACTTTTAAATTATCCCTTAAAGCGTCTGTATAGGTAAGTTCTGCAAATTTTTTTGCGTTTTTATTCCTTTTAGGATCAGAATCATAAACTCCGTCAACATTTGTACCTTTAAACAGAAGATCACAATTCATTTCTATAGCCCTGACTACAGCTGCGCTATCAGTTGTAAAAAAAGGATTCCCAATGCCTGCCGCAAAAATTACTACTCTTCCTTTTTGCATATGCCTTATTGCTCTTCTTCTGATGAATGGTTCACAAATAGTTGTCATTGGAATTGCAGATTGAACCCTTGTATATATGCCAGTTTTTTCCATAGTATTCTGTAAAGCCAAAGCATTAATAACCGTAGCTAGCATTCCCATATAATCAGCAGCTGCTCTTTCCATTCCAAGTACAGATGCATCAATTCCACGGTAAATGTTGCCGCCTCCTACTACTACGCATACCTGTACGCCCAGATTAACCACCTCTTTTATATCCTCTGCTATAGTTTGCAGAGTTTCAAAATCATGTCCAAAACCTTTACTTCCCATAAGAGCTTCACCAGAAATCTTAAAGAGGACTCTTTTGCAGTTTATGGACATAAATTTTTTTACTACAATGATACAAAATTAATAAAAATAAATCAGTTATGGCTTGAATTTGCTTAGCTTTCGGGTTAGATGTAATTAAATTTTTATTGGTTCATGCTAAAGCAAGTATTATTTTTGTCAAGTGTAAGAAAATAGCAATAATAAAAATTGGAATTATTTAAAAAAACTTTAGTTTTAAATAGCCATAATATATCATGTAACAAGTTACAAAACAGGTTTTTATTGGGTGGTAAAATGCCGAAATTAGTTATTGATGGCAAAGAAATCGAGATAGAAGAGGGCTTGACCGTTATGCAAGCTTGTGAAGCTGCTGGTGTTGAGATACCGCATTTCTGCTTTCACGAGCGTTTAAAAATTGCCGGCAATTGCCGTATGTGCCTAGTTGATATTGAAAAATCTCCTAAACCTGTTGCCTCTTGCGCTATGCCGGCAAGTGATGGCATGGTAGTGAGTACTAATAACGCAAGAGTAATAAAGGCTCGGGAAGGGGTAATGGAGTTTTTTCTCATCAACCATCCTTTAGATTGCCCAATTTGTGATCAAGGCGGGGAATGTGATTTGCAGGATCAAGCTTTTAAATATGGTAAAGGGAGAAGCAGATATTTTGAAAATAAACGTTCAGTGAAAGATAAAAATCTGGGTCCGTTAGTTAAGACCCATATGACGCGGTGTATACATTGTACCCGCTGTATAAGATTTTGTACTGATGTTGCAGGTGTGCCAGAAATGGGCACAATCGGTAGGGGCGAGCATATGGAAATTGTCAGTTATCTGGAAAGAACCCTTACCTCTGAGTTATCCGGTAATATAATAGATTTATGTCCTGTAGGGGCTTTAAACTCTAAACCTTATGCCTTTACTGCTCGCAGCTGGGAACTGCAAGGAACTGAGTCAATAGACGTTATGGATGCGGTTGGTTCGAATATCCGTGTTGATTCAAGAGGTCTTGAGGTAATGCGGATTTTACCCAAACTTAATGAAGATATAAATGAAGAATGGCTTTCTGATAAAGCAAGGTTTTCCTATGATGGTCTAAAAAATCAAAGACTGGATAGACCTTATGTCAAAAAAGCCGGGAGATTCCAAGAGGTAAGCTGGGAAAGCGCACTTTCTTCAATTGCCGACAAATTCAAATCCACACAAGATGAATCTGCTATTGCTGCTATTGCAGGCTTTACTGTACCTTGTGAGACTATGTTTTTGATGAAAAAATTGCTGTCTAAACTTGGCTCTGACCTGTGTGATGCTAATCAACTCGGTTACAAATTTGATTTATCGGCGCGAGGTAATTACTTATTTAATACTACTATTTCCGGTATAGAAAAAGCTGATGTTTGTCTCCTTGTAGGGGCTAATCCAAGGCAAGTAGCTCCTGTTTTAAATGCAAGAATTGGTAAAATGGTTAGAGCAAGAAATCTGATTGTTGGTAGAATTGGAGAAGCGGATAATCAAACATATAAAATTAGGGAACTGGGTAGAGATGTTAATATCTTGCAAGATTTAATGACAATTAGCTTTGATAGCACAGAAAGTCAGAATGAATCCACATCAGCATTTGCCAAACTTTTAGAGAAAGCAGCGAATCCTATGGTTATTGTTGGTGATGGGGTAATAGTGCGCTCAGATGCTCATGCGATACTATCTCTCTTGCATAAAATTATTCAAAAATACAAAATTGTTCGAGAGAATTGGAATGGATTTAATATTTTGCATAACCATGCTTCCATGGTAGGGGCACTTGACCTTGGTTTTGTTTATGGTAATTCAGGTACTGGAACTGAAGAAATTCTAAAAAAGACCCAAAATGGCGAAATCAAAATCCTCTATTTGCTTGGCGCAGATGAGATTGATATGAGCCAAATAGGGGAAGATACTTTTGTTATTTATCAGGGACATCACGGTGATGCCGGAGCTAATAGAGCGGACGTTATTTTGCCTGAGGCTGCTTATACTGAGCAAGATGGAATTTATGTCAATATGGAAGGTAGACCCCAGTTTGCTCGAGGAGCGGTATCTCCTCCAGGTTCTGCTAAAGCCGGAATTGAGATTGTCAATATGGTTGCAAGGGCGCTCGATTTTGATATTAAAGCAGATGAGCTATCTTTAATTCGTAAGAGGATGGCTCACGAATATGATACATTTAATCATATGGATGAAATTGTGGCTAATGATTTTCTACCCTTTAAGTCTAGTATAAAACTAAATAAGCAACCTTTAGAAAAAGTAGCTATGAATTATTATATGACAGATCCAATTAGCCGAGCTTCTGTTACGATGGCAAAATGTACAAAGGCGATAAATGAGATGAAGACAATGGAAGAACTTAAACAAGCTATTGAGGGAGCGGCATAAAATGATAGATTTATTCTATGAATATGTTGTTCCGTTAATTTTTATTGCTCTTAAAATTATTTTAATAGTACTCCCTTTGCTGTTATCAGTGGCTTATTTAACTTATGCCGAACGCCGCGTGATAGGGCTTATGCAAATGCGCCGTGGGCCCAATAGAGTTGGGCCGTTTGGGCTTTTGCAACCAATTGCTGATGCAGTAAAACTTATATTTAAGGAAACAATTGTGCCAACACCGGCAAGTAAAATAGTGTTTATGATTGCGCCGATGATTACTTTTATTTTAAGCCTAGTCGGTTGGGCTGTAATTCCTTTTTCTGAAGGGTGGGTGTTGTCTGATATGAATGTCGGAGTGCTATATATTCTGGCTGTATCTTCACTTGGGGTTTATGGTATTATTATGGCCGGTTGGGCAAGTAATTCTCAATATGCGTTTTTAGGAGCCATTAGATCTTCAGCGCAAATGATATCTTATGAAGTTTCTATGGGCCTCGTGATCGTTACAGTCCTGCTTGTAACAGGAAGCTTAAATTTGAGTGAAATAGTTGAATATCAAAGGGAAATGCCATTTTGGATTCATCTGCTCCTTGCTCCTATGGCAGTTGTATTTTTCATTTCTGTTTTAGCAGAAACTAATCGACTGCCTTTTGATTTACCAGAAGCTGAATCTGAACTTGTGGCAGGTTATAATGTTGAGTATTCATCGATGAGTTTTGCTTTGTTTTTCCTTGGGGAATATGCAAATATGATATTAGTCAGTGCGATGACAGTGACGTTCTTCATGGGAGGATACCTACCACCTTTTGGTATAAGTTTTCTATACTTGGTACCAGGGTTTATTTGGTTTATTCTAAAAATTTGTTTTTTGCTGTTTGTATTCTTGTGGATCAGAGCTACTTTGCCACGATATAGATATGATCAACTTATGTACCTTGGGTGGAAAGTGTTTTTACCGCTAACCTTGTTTTGGGTAGTGCTGGTAGCTTCTCTGCTTTTGATAACAGGCAATTTGCCATAATTATTTAGAACTGAGCTATGATAAAATATATTAAATCCTTTGTGTTATATGATATCTTGTGTGGAATGTTCTTAACCTTAAAATATTTTTTTAAGTCAAAGGTTACGATTGATTATCCATATGAAAAAAGTCCTATTAGCCCGAGATTTAAGGGTGAGCATGCTCTAAGACGTTATGAAAATGGCGAGGAGCGTTGTATTGCGTGTAAATTATGTGAGGCAATATGTCCTGCTCAAGCTATTTTAATTGAATCTGAGGCTAGGGAAGACGGGAGTCGTCGTACTACTAGGTATGATATTGATATGACAAAATGTATTTATTGCGGTATGTGTCAGGAAGCATGTCCGGTAGATGCAATTGTTGAAGGGCCGAATTTTGAGTTCGCTACCGAAACTCACGAGGAGTTACTGTATAACAAAGAAAGGTTGCTACGTAACGGAGAAATTTGGGAGCAGGAGCTTGCAAGAAAATTAAAGGATGATTATCCATACAGGTAATATAATTTATGGTGATATTTTTCTATTTTTTTGCCTTTTTGTTAGTATTTGGTAGTGTTATGGTAATAACTAGTCGTAATCCTGTATACGCTGTTTTATGGCTAATTTTTACTTTCTGTAATGCTTCCGGAATTATGGTTCTTATGGGAGCTGAGTTTTTAGCAATGATGCTGATAATCATTTATGTTGGAGCTGTTGCGGTATTATTTCTGTTTGTAGTAATGATGCTCAATGTGAAAATTGCTGAATTCAAGGGAATCATAGGCACTGAAATCGGAATTGCCACTATGATAGCATTCTTTCTATTCGTTGACCTGACTGTTGTTGTTCTGATTGGCACTAAAGTTATTATACCGGTAAATAATTTACAATTTACACTCAATCCTGATATTGGCAATGCTTATGCAATTGGCAGGGTTTTATATACTGACTTTATTTTACCCTTCCAAACTGCTGGGTTAATACTATTTACGGCAATGATTGCGAGCATTTCTCTAACTCTTCGTCTGAGAGCCGGAGTTAAAAGGCAAAAACCTGCTAATCAGTTGAACAAAAATAAAGAAAATAGCTTATTTTTTGCAAAAAATACCGGAAAATCTGGATTAGAAAATTTGAATTATGACGATTAGTAATATTTCTCTAGAACATTATTTAATTCTAGCGGCTCTTATTTTTTCAATAGGGGTAACTGGATTATTTATGAATCGCAAAAGTGTTATCACGATTTTAATGGCAATTGAATTAATGCTGCTTGCGGTAAATATAAATTTTGTGGCATTTTCGGTATATTTGCAGGATCTAGTAGGGCAAGTATTTAGTATAATAATTTTATCGATTGCGGCAGCAGAAATTTCTATAGGTCTTGCGATTTTAGTGTTATATTTCCGTAACCGTGGCTCAATTGAGATCGAGGATATTAACCAGATGAAAGGATAGGGAGGTAAAGTTATGTTACTTGTTACCAAATTAATTATCTTTTTGCCTTTAATTTCTGGTATATTTAATGGTATTTTTTGTAAAAAATTAAGCAATAACCAGGCAAGTTTTACAGCTATTGTTCCTATTATTCTTTCTGCAGTTTGCGCTTCTTATGTTTTTGTAGCTGCTGGAATTAATAAAGAAACTATCCATATAATTATTACAAGGTGGATAAATATTGAATCACTCTCTGTAAGCTGGGCTATTTATGTTGATCAACTTACTGCCATAATGTTTATTCTAGTGACTTTTGTTTCAGCTGTAGTTCATCTATATTCACTAGGTTATATGAAAGATGATAAGAACTTACCGAAATTTTTATCATATTTATCTTTATTTACTTTCTTTATGCTGGCTTTAGTGTCGTCAGATAATTTTCTTCAGTTATTCTTTGGCTGGGAAGGAGTGGGTTTATGTTCTTATTTACTAATTGGTTATTACTACAAAAAAGATTCCGCAAATAATGCTGCTGTTAAGGCTTTTATAGTTAACCGGGTAGGTGACTTTGCCTTTATTATAGGTATTGTTATTATTTTGATTTATGCAAGCACTGTAGAATTTCATGGGGTGTTTGGGCAAAGCCAAGATTTAGCAAAAATGGCTATAAATATATTGGGATATGAATTTAAAGTACTGGATATTATATGCTTGATGTTATTTATTGGATGTACAGGAAAATCTGCCCAAATTGGAATGCACGTATGGCTACCTGATGCAATGGAAGGCCCAACTCCTGTTTCTGCTTTAATACATGCCGCTACAATGGTTACGGCAGGAGTGTTTTTAATAGCACGTTGTTCATTTATGTTTGAATACAGCCCAAATGTTTTAGCTATTATTACTGTAGTGGGAGCAATTACATGCCTCTTTGCGGCAACTATTGCAATAACACAAACTGATATTAAAAAAATTATTGCTTATTCGACGTGTAGTCAGCTTGGTTATATGTTTTTTGCCTGCGGTGTTTCCGCTTATCAGGCAGGAATTTTTCACCTAGTTACTCATGGGTTCTTTAAGGCTTTGCTTTTTCTTTCAGCCGGGAGTGTTATCCATTCAACTTCTGAGCAGGAAATATTTAAAATAGGAGGGATATGGAGAAAAATGCCAATAACTTACGCTAATTTTTGGGTAGGTTCGCTGGCAATTATTGGAATCTTCCCTTTAGCTGGATTTTACTCTAAAGACCTTATCTTAGAATCGGCTTACCTGGCCCCCGGAATAGGTATGTTTGCTTTTATCTTAGGAATTCTAGCAGCTATTTTAACGGCTATTTATTCTTTAAAAATTATTATGGTTACTTTCCACGGTAAAACCAGTCTTTCTGAAGATGTTTTTAACCATGTTCATGAATCACCAAAAATTATGAATACGCCTTTACTTGTTTTAGTAGCAGGAGCTTTATTTTCTGGAATGTTAGGCTATTATATTTTGTCAATTGACAGTCCGGTGGGATATTTTTCTGGAAGTATTTTTAATTTAGATATATCTCCTAATGAACATCATGTATCCTTGCTGATTCAACTCTTGCCTTTAATCATTGGCATAACTGGTTCTATAATCGGTATATATTGTTATAGAGGTAATACCTATCAGAAAATTTCTAACAAGTTTCACCTTATAAATTGCGTGTTAAAGAATAAATATTTCTTTGATGAACTGTACGACCAAACTTTTGTAAGGTTTACTAAAGTTTTAAGTTCTTTAGCTGGATGTTTTGATATTAAGATAATAGATAGATTCGGTCCTAACGGATTTGCCCATTTAACCAGAGGAATTAGTTGGTGTATATGCCGGCTTCAAACAGGATATATAGTTAACTATGTATTATATATAGTTTTTGCCTTAGTGTTATGTATAACAATTTTTGTCTTTAGATATTTGCCGGTAGCTGGGAGTGTATAGATGTTAGATCTGCCAATTTTGTCAATTAGTATTTTATTACCGCTCTTTAGCGCATTATATATTACCTTTTTTATTAGCCAAAGTAGATCTGAGAGAAAACAAATTTATGCTGTTTATGTAGCAATCTTAAGTTCTGTACTAACGTTGATTGCTACCACTTATTTACTATTTAGTTTTGATAAATACCAAGATTCCTTTCAGTTTGTAGAAAGGTACCGCTGGATTGATAAGATTGGATTGGAATATTTTGTTGGGGTAGATGGCTTATCGTTATTTTTTATCTTTTTAACTGCGCTCCTCAGTCTTGTATGTATTGTTGCAAGTCTTTTTACAATCAAGAAATATATCAAAGAATTTTTACTTTGCTTCTTATTGCTTGAATCTTTTTGCATAGGGGCTTTTTCTTCGCTTAACCTACTTCTTTTTTACGGATTTTTTGAAGTAATACTTATCCCTATGTATATTATTATCGGCGTATGGGGTGGAGAAAATAGAGTTTATGCTGCTGTTAAGTTTTTTCTTTATACTTTTTGGGGTTCGGTATTTTTTCTTCTCGCACTAATTTATATTTATACCCAGACCGGTACATTTAACATAATCGAGTTAAGTACACTTTTACCACAATTACCTTGTGGAGTACAAAAAATACTATGGATTGCCATGTTTATTTCTTTCGCAGTAAAAGTCCCTATACCTCCTTTTCATACTTGGCTACCTGATGCACATGTGCAAGCTCCCACTGCTGGATCAGTGATGCTCGCTGGAATATTACTAAAACTCGGTGGATATGCTTTCCTTCGAATATCCCTGCCAATGTTCCCTTCAGCTTCAGAAGCATTTTCTGAATATGTAATTTGGATAAGCAGTTTTGCTGTAGTCTATGCTTCACTTGTAGCTTATGTCCAGACAGATATGAAAAAGATGATAGCATATTCATCTGTTGCCCATATGGGGTATGTTACTGGTGGTATATTTAGTTTTACAGAGAAAGGAATAAATGGTGCAATATTCCAGATGATAAGCCATGGCCTTATTTCCTCAGCGTTATTTTTAGTAGTGGGAATTCTATATGACCGTCATCATACTAAAGAAATAAGTAAGTACGGGGGTGTGGCAGCTAGTATGCCTATTTTAGCTACCCTCTTTATGATCGCTATGCTTGGTTCGATTGGTCTACCGGGTCTTAGTGGTTTTATTGGAGAGTTTTTAAGTATAGCGGGTATTTATGAAGTAAATCCATTTATGGGCGTAATATGTGCTTTTGGGGTAGTTCTTGGAGCAATTTATATGCTAAAACTCTACAAGGCTGTGATATTTGGCCAAGTTACAAACCAAGATGTTGCAAGATTCGAAGATCTATATTTATACGAGAAAGCAGCACTAATACCATTGATTATTTTAGTTATTTATATTGGAATTTTCCCTAGCGACGTTTTGCGTATTATCCAGTTACCGGTGATAAAAATTGCTGATTTGTATGGTGGTTTATAAAAGTTTAAGAGGAAAGAAGTTATTTTAAGCAGGTAAAAAAGGTACTTGTAAATATTTAAGTTAGAAATGGACATGCTGAATCAATTTATTTTAATTTTTCCGGAGATTGTTTTAACGTCTGTTGCTATGTGTATGCAATTATTAGCAGTCTTTTTTAAAGATCATTTAAGATTTATTACTCTAGTAACTATAGCTGCTTTAATTGTTCTTGGTACATATATTTTAAATTTTGTACCAAACGAGAGTATTTCTATATTCTCGAATTCTTTTGAAGTTTCTCCACATATTTACAAACTTAAGTCTTTGGTGCTATTTTTAAGTATCATGAGTATCGTAATATATAAAAGTCTGATAAGAATTTCTGATAAAGGAGTTAAGATAGAGTTTATTACCTTAATTTTGTTGTCGACCGTTGGGGTTTTTATTTCTATTTCGGCAAGAGATTTTATAATTCTTTTTTGCGGATTAGAATTGCAAGCTCTCTGTGGTTATGCAATGGCAGCTTTTAATAATAAAGACGTAAAATCCTCAGAAGCAGGATTAAAATATTTTGTTCTTGGGTCTTTAATTAGTTGTTTAATGTTACTTGGTATCTCTTTCTTTTATGGATTTGCCGGCAGTATTTATTTTAATGATATAAAGACTGCATTAGATAGCGAATTTAATATAGGGTTAGCAGTAGGGGCAATATTTGTCTTAGCTGCTATGCTGTTTAAATTATCTGCTGCTCCTCTTCATATATGGACGCCAGATGTTTATGAAGGATCTCCTGTTTCTGCAGTTACATACTTTGCTGTAGCACAAAAAGTGGGGATTTTAATTGTGCTTATAAATTTTATAACTTTAGTAATAGGAAATTATTTAAGGGTTTCAGTAGATCTTATAAAAATAGCAGCTATTTTATCGATTTTTATAGGAGCCTTGGGAGCAATGATGCAGTCCTCGCTTAAAAGGTTAATGGCCTATAGTACGATATTAAACGTAGGGTATGTTTTGATAGCAATTTCTCTTCATTCAGAGGAAGGTTTCCGTTCTGCAGTTATTTATATGCTTATTTATG
>Ga0172372_10011493_pt1 | contig 11244 bp, 9 predicted proteins | sample LakKiv5m_2_FD_114544 | JGI IMG/M metagenome (GOLD analysis project Ga0172372, IMG submission 114544) | Freshwater microbial communities from Kabuno Bay, South-Kivu, Congo - kab_092012_9.5m | ecosystem: Environmental > Aquatic > Freshwater > Lake | place: Democratic Republic of the Congo... | reverse complement strand
TGCTCACGGCGCTCCAATTGAAGTCCTTCAAGGATATGGTCGCCTTCCCGACCATTCTCTTGGTCACCACGCTACTAAGACTCTCACTCAACGTCGCCTCCACCCGAGTGGTGTTGATGCAAGGACACACCGGTCCTGATGCGGCCGGTAAAGTGATTGAGTCCTTTGCCCAGGTACTGGTAGGCGGTAACTATGTCGTGGGGGTAATCGTGTTTATCGTGGTCACCATCATTAATTTTGTGGTGATCACCAAAGGTGCTGGGCGAGTTGCTGAGGTCTCAGCTCGCTTCACCTTGGATGCCATGCCCGGTAAGCAAATGGCCATCGATGCTGATTTAAACGCCGGAATCATCCGCGACGATGAAGCGAAGCGGCGACGAGCTGATGTGGCCCAGGAAGCTGATTTTTACGGCTCCATGGACGGTGCTTCAAAATTTGTACGAGGCGATGCGATCGCCGGCATCATTATTTTGATCATTAACCTGCTCGGCGGCATTGCGGTGGGCATGTTGCAATTTGACCTTCCCTTTATGAAGGCGCTCGAGACCTACGCAACGCTCGCTGTGGGCGACGGTCTCGTGGCCCAGGTGCCTGCGCTAATTGTTTCAACTGCCGCTGGTGTGGTGGTAACTCGTGTGGCCACCGATGAGGACTTTGGCGAGCAGGTGGCAAGTCAGCTTGGCGCATCAGCCTTCCCTCTTTTTCTCGCTGCCATCATTCTCGCGGTGCTCGGTGTGATCCCCGGCATGCCACACTTTGCATTCCTTACCTTTGCAGTGGCCTTTGCGGCGGTGGGGTATGCCTTGCACCGGCGAGCTAAGGCTGAGCTACTTCGTGCTGCCAATGTTGAAGCGGCCGCCAGGGCGCCTAGCGAGGAAGTCAATTGGAGCGATGTGCCGGTTGTTGAGCCGCTATCCCTTGAGCTTGGTTATCGTCTTATTCGCCTGGTCGACGCCGGCGATCAGTCCGATCTGATCAAACGTATTCGTGCGATTCGAAAAAAGTTTGTCGCTGAGGTTGGATTTTTGATTCCTTCGGTCCATGTTCGCGACAACCTTCAGCTTCCCCCTGAAAACTATCGCTTCATGATTTTCGGCGCTGAAGTTGCGAGGGGCCAAATCCTGCCCGACCGTTTCCTGGCCATTGAGCCAGCCACCGAGCCTGCTCACCTCGAAGGCGTTCGCGTGCTCGACCCAACGTTTAAGATGCCTGCTGTTTGGATCTATCCCAACCAGCGCGATTCGGCGCTTTCAAAGGGCTACACAGTGGTCGAGCCCTCGGTTGTATTGGCGACCCACCTCGATCAAATTGTGCGCATGCATGCCCATGAGCTTTTGGGACGCCAGGAGGTCCAGGATCTCGTCGATCACTTCAGAGCGCGCTTCCCCAAGCTTGTCGAAGACACTGTACCCAAGAATGTGTCCTTGCAAATCGTGCAAAAAATGCTTCAGCTCTTACTCGAAGAGGGCATACCGATCCGCGATTTCCGTACCGTTCTGGAAGTCGCAGCCGAACAGGCAGGCAAAGATCCGCATCCCTTGCAATTACTCGCCCCACTTCGCTTTGCGCTAAGACGTACCATCGTGCAGGAAGTCTTTGGCGATGCGCCCTCGATTCGTGTTGCAGCCGTTCATCCCGATTTTGAGCGGATCATCGAGCAAGCCGTCGGTAATTTGCCCGTAGCTCCCGATGGTGCGATTGAACCAGGCTTGATGCGTTTTTACGAAGGTGAAGTCACCGCTGTGGTCGACGATATGGAAACGCTCGGCCTGCCCCCAGTGATTGTTGCTTCGGCTAGAAACAGGCTCACCTTATCAAGGATTGCGAGAAAGGTGCGGCCGCAAGCGGTTGTTCTCGGCATGAACGAAATGCCAGTGGATGCTGATTTGTCTTTTCACCGTGTAATTTGCTCTCGTCAGGGAGCTAGCCAGTGAGTAGCAGCGCAACAACCGGGCCCCGGCGCTTTGTGGCGTCGACGGCCACCGAAGCCCTCTCCATGGTCAAACAGGCTATTGGACCTGATGCCATCCTGCTCTCCAATCGCGAAGTCGACGAAGGCATTGAAATCATCGCCATGGCGCAGGATCAGTTCAAAGAGATTGCGCCGCGGGCAACTGCTCGCAGTCAGGCACCGCAACCGCAAGTCAGCAAACCAACCTTGCGATCATTTGACGACGATCCTGGAGTGGGTATTTCAAGCGGCGCGGACCGCCACCCTCGCCCCGAGAGCTTAAGACCTCGTTCAGACAGCGCGATTCGAACCGCCAACCATAAGCTCGTGATTGCAGATGTTGCTGATCGGCCGATGCGAAACCTCGACGGTTCGCCGGTGTTTTCCCCTGATATGGCAGCAGCCCATTTTCGCTCAGAGCCTGGTGCGTCGATTGCCAAGACCCAGCAAGACGCTGCCGCCCAAGCCAAATCCTCAAGTGCTGATGCCGCACAACAAGCCCAAGCGGGCAGCGCTGGAGCTGACCCTGCCCTGACCGATCTTGCTGAGCGTTTGATGGGTCAGGTAAGCGAGGTTAAGCACTTATTGCAGTCGCACATTGCAGGCAACACCTGGAATCAGCTCAAAGGTGTTTCGCCTGCCAGGGCCGAGATGCTAAAGCGTTTGCTTGCGGCCGGATTTTCGCCTGCCTTAGCGACCTCCTTGCTCGAAGAACTCGGAGACGTTGACGAAGACAGTTCGGTGTTAAGCGCACTAAGGCAACCGCTCGCCAATCGCATGCGTACCATCGATCCGATGGCCTTATTCGATGAGGGTGGTGTTTTTGCCTTTATTGGACCAACAGGGGTCGGAAAAACCACGACCGTAGCAAAGATAGCAGCGCGCTGCGTGATGCGCTTTGGTCGTAAATCGGTATCACTGCTCTCAACGGACACCTACCGAATTGGAGCTCTCGAACAACTCCGCGTCTTTGGCAAGATCCTGGGCCTGCCGGTCACCGCACTTCGCGATGCAGAGGACTTGACCGCACGCATTCAAGAACTCGAGAAATTTCATGTCGTACTGATCGATACAGCGGGCATGGGCCAGCGTGACGTCAAGATGGTCGAGCAACTGAAGGTGCTTTCAGATGGCTATAAGCAAGCTCAGCGTTTACTGGTGATGTCAGCAACGACCAGCCTGCAAACCATGCAAGATGTGATTCAGGCCCACTCGCAAGGTCGCAATGGTGGGATCAAGGCCTGTGTGATCACCAAGGTCGACGAAGCCATGAGTCTTGCGCCATCGGTGGACTGCCTTATTCGCCACGACCTGCCGCTACTGTTTATTGGCAACGGCCAGCAAGTGCCCGAGGATTTGCATGTTGCCGATCCCAATTATCTTGCGCACCGATCACTTCAGCCGCGTTCGATGTCGACTGATTTCGAGCCCGACGATGAGATGGTGCCTGCGATGATTGCTGATAACATCTCTGAGTGGGCGAAACGACGATGAAGGCAGTTGGGCTTAGGATCAGGACAGCATGGATCGCTGTCCATGGCAGGATCAAGACTGGATCTGTGTCCTACTGACTTCACAACATGAAAAGAAAGAAGAGCAAACATGACTGATCTTCAGGCGTCCAATGCTGGTCTAGGATCAAGCGATCAAGCCGCTGGGTTGCGTCAACTTTTTGGCGAGGGCTTTGCCCGCGTGTGGTGTCTGGTTTCCTCGCTTCCCGGTGACCCGACCGTCATGGTCGCGCTTGGTGCTGCCAATGCGCTTCGCCGCGCGGGTCAGCGGGTCCTGTTGGTCGATGAGGTACCGCTTACCAACCGTAATCTGCTCGGTGGCACCCCTTTTCCGGTTCGCTACGATCTCGGCCAGGCTTTTGCAGGTTCGATCGGTATTGAAAAGGTGGTTAAGCCTGTTGGTGATCGGCTGTGGTACTGCGTGGCCACGAAGTTGCGTCGTGCCAAGGAAGACAAAAAAGCAAGACCGCCTACCCTTGCCCAGCGTTTGCAGGCTGCGGGCATCGATATCGACGTGGTGATTGTGGCCAGCACCGACCCGCACCGTGGCACGCATCAATTGTTTGCCGATGACATGGAGCATATTCTCATCTCGGGTACCGATGAAGAAGCGATTGAGCGCAGCCTTCATATGGTGCAAGAGCTCGGTGTCTTGTTTGGGGGTGGCCCGATTCCAGTTTTGACGGTAGGAGGCGGATCCGCTGAAGCAGGGCAGGAATCCTTCGATACGCTACAGCAGCGTGCCTACGACTTGATGGACCAGCCCCTTGAGCACCAGGGATGGGTGCGAGCCATGCAATTTGCCAGCGCTGAAGGCGATGATGCATCGATGGTGGTGCCAGCGAGCCTTTATCGCATGATGGCAGGCAAGATATTCCCAGAGGGTGTGGTGCAGGACCACAACGCCAGCGCCGAGGCAACATGATCGGGTTTCAGCATTCATCGCTCACCTTGGTGCGCTGTTCTCACGCCGAGCATCGGCAAACCCACGCTGAGTGTCTGCAAACTCATGCCGTGCATCGGCAAACCCACGCCATGCTTAGGCGATTGGCCCGCCTCTGAGTATGCGTTCCAGAGGATACGGCCGTACCGACACGCTAGGCGTGGAGGCACAACTGAAGCTGCATGCACCCATGGTGCGTCGTATTGCCATGCAGGTCGCTTCTCGCCTGCCGCGTAATGTCATGCTCGATGATTTGATCCAGGAAGGCATGATGGGTTTGCTTGATGCGATCAATCGCTACGAACCCAAGCCTGGCGCCTCGTTTGAAACCTACGCTAAGGCGCGCATTCGCGGGGCAATCTACGACTCGCTACGTGAAGAGGATGTGATCCCAAGGCACGTACGCGACAAGCTTACCCAGGTCGAGCGCACCGCAGAAGAGCTCAGGCAGGTACTCGGGCGCCCCCCTGAAGATAACGAGATCGCTTCGCACTTGGGCATGTCAATCGAGGATTATTTTGCAGTGCTCGACTCGGCGATGTCGATCACTGTGGTTGATGACGAGCTTCCCGATGTGATCGACGAAAGCGCCGATCAAACCAAAGCCTTGCAACAAAAGCAACTTGCGGGCCGAATCGAGGAAAAATTAAAAGAGTTGCCCGAGCGCGAGCGGCTAGTGCTCGCACTTCACTACCAACAGGATTTGAGCTTTCGCGAAGTGGCCTATGTAATGGAACTAACGCCAGGACGGATATCTCAGTTACATACCCAGGCTCTCGTGCGCCTTCGCGGCATGCTTGCTAGAGAGCAGGAAGAAGCAAAACCTGATTGAAGCGGATAGTTTTCCTAAAACCATTTCCGCCTGACTCATTTCCGCCTAAAACTATTTCCGTCTGGCCTATTTCCGCCTTAGCCCGGATACGGGGAAATTGATCCCGCTTAAGCTCTTGTTGAGACCCTCGAGCCAGGTCTACTAATGCCTGAATTGTCGCTCCCGTAGGTCTCATCGGTCAGCGAGTTTTCGTGGAGCACTTTGAGCGCGCTCAAACGATGCAAATTGATTTTAATTAATTCTGCGGCCACTCTTCGGTCAACCGCAGCACTTTCCATCAATTGATTGATTGATTCGCGATGGATCTCAGGCAAATTTTCGAGCCGATCCCTTAGCCCATCCATACCACCTGGGAAGCGACTGATCACTAAGAGCGCTTCCTGGAGCTTGGGGATGACTTCGTTGAGTTGTTGCCAGTTTCCTTTTTCGATCGATTCTCGCTGACTCGCCATGCAGCTGCCAACGAAAACGATGAATTCGACGAGGTCTTCCTCAGTGACGGGTACATCCAAGAGAGAAGTCACAATATTGACTCAGTCGAAGATTGGGCTATCTACGAACCTAGCCTCGGCGTGATCCCTTTTGCTGGGCTGCTGCATCCACGAGCTGACGTGCGATTAAGCCATAGTCAAATTCGAAGGAACCATCTTTGATACTCTCTTTAAGCGCATCAAGCTTCGCCGTATCGAGTTTGTCGCTGTCCTTGGTCTTTTCAGCACCAGCCAGACGAGCAATTTTTGCACCATCCACAGAGACTTGAGCCGAAGGAGCCACCGAACTTGCAGCGCCTGCCTTCGCCAGCGCTTCCTGGACGACTTTAACCGTCGCCTGCGCAATTCCAGCTTGCTTGGTCGCATCAACACCCGAACCCGACTTCGACTCCATCTGGGGACGAAGTGCCTCGATTGAATTTCCCATGCCGGACTGAATTTTCATCTCATACTCCCACGACCAAATCGCCTAAAACCATCGATCACTGTTTGCTAATCAACACGCACTTCGATCAGGCCAGCGCGAACAACAGTACCAGTCACAATCTGCCCACTTGCCATTTTCGCTCGCAAGCTTTCTCCGACTACGCCCTGCTGCATCGCAACGCCATCACCTGAGACCGTGAAGTTGGATCCTGTCATTTGGACTCGGATCTTCTCTCCTGTCTTAATAACGGCTGTTTGACGCACGAAATTTAGGCCTAAAGCCTGCCCGGCACTAACACTCCGATTCAATGTCCGCCCAAGTACTTGATCTAGTTCAGTAACCACGTCTTCAGAAAGACTTGCCCAGTCAGATTCGGTTAAAACCACGTCCGCCTCAGCAAGAATCGTCCCCTGAGAAAGGGCTTTAGTTGTAACCCAATGTGAGCGGCGCGCACTCACCAAAACCTGCAAAGCACCGATCCACCGTGGCGCGTCGCAGCGTAGGGAGAGCGAGAGTCTGCCAACGGGTCGGGGGGATGCGTTGACCTGCACCTTGGGGTTGGTGCAAGCTGGCCATCGCGGCCGCTTTTCAGGCAGGGTCAGGCCAAAGGCACGGCCTTCAAGCGCTGGCTGATCGCCAACCGCTGCCTCTATCGCCTTTTCCCAGATCTCATCGGCTGACTGCTGAACAGGCGGATCGCTTGCTCGCTTAGGCGTTGAGGAAGCAGGCTGTGCTTGGGCTTGGACCTGCGCGCACACCGCCCAGTGCCCAAAGCCAATAAACACAACAATGAGGTGCTTCATCGCCCACGTGAACCATGACGATAATCTTAAACGCACCTGCACCAGGACCATCATCCGAAGACCGGCAGCGGGTTACCACGCGAAACGAGCGCCACGCCACGATAACGATCGCGGTGTCTCAACGGCTTGGGTAACTCGTACCACACCCCAACGCTAACCAAGCCAACTTCGTCGACTCGAATTCGGTCGGGCGTATTTCCGAGTGATACAGCAACGCTTCGACTGCCACCGAAGGCTGAATCCTCCATGCCGATGAATTGAGCCCAAGGCACCGCGAACCAGTCCTCACCTAGCCTCAAGGGAACAATTCTCAAGAGGCGCCGGGATGCGGGCAGGATCAAACGAATTCGCTTATCAGCAAGACTACTCTCAATCCGACCCGAAAAATTGGCAGCAAATCGCGCCATAACCGATGTCAGCAAAGGCTCGGTCAACTGCAAGGACAAAATAAGCGTGTGCGAAACAACCATCGCCTCGGCTAGGCCTTCCAGCTCATGATTCGGACAGGCTTCTTCAAGCGCAAATACGAGCGATTGAGCGAGCGAATAACTAACTCTGGCGTCAGCGCCGGCAAGCAGTTGTATCTGCGCCGGGAAGGCATCCTGAAGTCTGACTCGATCAAGTTCATCAATGGCGTCAAACAAAGCCTGCATACCCGTTGGCCACCGTTCGAGGTCGCCTTCAGCAACCCGCACGGCACGCCGAAAACATTCGTCCACCTGGGCTGCGCTCAGCGTCGGACTCAACGGCTTTTCGACGCTCAGGAGCCTTTGACCCTGATCGGAAAATCCAACGCGAGTATCCTCGCTTGGTGCAATTTCACCCGTAACGCCCTCGCTCAGGCGATTCGCATCCGGAACAGCCTCGTCGTGTGCACTCCCACCCGCAAAGCCCTCAGTAATTGCACTTGCACCCGTGTGGCCCTCAATAAGTGCACTTGCACCCGTCACATCGCCACCCTGGCTGCCCTCAGTCGAGGAGATCTCATCCAACAGTCCCGCGCTCGACAGTCCCTCGCTCGACCCCAAATCGGCCCTGGTGGACACATCGCGCTGCAACGAGGCGCGCGTGCGAAGCAAGGCGGCAAACTCATCTGCCGCAGCCAATGCCTTGGCAGCATCTTCAAAAACGGCTGCGCTTGGTACCTGACGAACGGGGATATCGCCAATGGCATCACCAGCGTGCTTGCCTGCCATCCCTGCACGATAGGTCTGTGGCAATCGATCCCAGAGACTCTCTGGAAGATCTAGGTCGGTAGACTCATCCTGATTATCGGTTCTTATGGCTTCAATGCGTCGCCTCAGGCTATCTGCAAAATCACGTGCAGTGCGGCGCGCATCGCCCTCCTCCATGCGCCTGGCTGCGCGCGCAAAGGACGAGGCAAAACTCGCATGCGCATGCAATTCCAGCGAGACGAGAAGTGAAGAAACATAGTGCAACGAGGCCGTCAAACGCTCTGATGAAAGTTCAGCAGCACCAGCACCGTATTGAGCCAGTTCTTTCGCTTCCTGATCAACATCGATCAGAAAGAGTTCATCAGGTCGGTCGTCCATAGGTCGGTGGTGCGCTGTGGCTAAGTCGTCGGACTTCGACCACGTATGTACGATGCAGGCAGATCGGCCACTGCCCCCTCCTGGATACCACGAATCAACGACTCACTGTGACGGCGAAAACGTTGTGCATCCTCAAACAGTGTTTCTGTTCGCTCTTTCAGGGTCTCGGCGGCTGCAATCATTCGGCGCCCCTCATCGAGTGAATTTGAAATTCGCCGTGATGCAGCGGCATCCTCCCCCATTGGCTCACCAAAAAACTTTAGTGCGCCAGTTAAGGACTCAAGCTCTGCATTGAAACGCTCTAAATCATCGAGCACCGGCCCTGCACTTTCGCCACCCGTCACCTGCAAAGAAAGATTGAGCGCCAATGATTGCAACTCCTCAACGCGCTGCTTGATTTGCTCGATGCCGTGAAGCTCTGCATTTGCCGTGTGCTCCAGAGCAAGCTGTAAGCTCTGCACGACCATGTCAATTCGACCGGCAAGTGTCTCTGCTGCCGCCATGACCGCCTTTACATGGCGCTCCAGTTGATCTGACTGCCGATCGAGCAATGCAACTCGTCGCTCAGCCATGGATCCAGCCTCAATCCAGTACCCCGAAGAAAGTGTCTCGATCGACTCAGACATCGCGACCTCGGCAATTTGACGAACCGTCGGCACTTGCGAAGATTGGCCTGGTTCACTGAGTAAGGCTGCCTGGGCCAGTGGGAGATTTGTTGCGTCCCGCCCAGCAATAACGTTGGCAAGCTGTGCCGAAACCATCGACTCGGCGCGTCGACTCTCACTTTCGAAGGTCGCTGTCTCGGCACCATCCCGACTCGCACCATGCTCATGCTGATGCTCCGAAGCAAGCACACTTCGAGGCACCATTAACTCGACCTCACCCGTCTCCCGGGTTCCCGCGGCCAACGTCCCAGACGGCCTTCTGTATGCTGCGTATAAAAGGCCTAGAAGACCCATGCCAACGCCACCCCAGGTCAGGATCGCTGCAACAACCAGCAACCCGCCCCCTGAGCGCGACTGAAGCAACATCCGTTCAGCGCTGTCAATCTTTGCAGCCATCTGTTCAAGCCTTGACATCGCCCTACCACGCTGTGCCTGGAGCTCATCCAGCATGCGCCCGTCGGCAAGCAAGCGATCGACTAAATCGCCCCGCTCGGCAGGCAGTAGAGCGAGAATATCCCGCCAGGCAGCTGGAGCATTCTTACGTCTTGATTCGACAGTTGCTGCAGGGAGGTATTCACCAAGTGCCATTGACGCATCGCGAAGAGTCGGCAATGCCGCCGCTGAACTTCGGGCATTTCGCAGGGCATTAGCTGCTTCCACGTAAGCGTCCATGGCACCCGAGACGCGCTTAAGCGCTGGTAAATCGGCAGCCTCGGCAGGTTTGAGGGTGAGCTTCAAATTGTGGGCACGTTCAAGTTGCGAAGTACTCGCCCCTAGCCGCTCGAATCCCTGCTGCATACCGACGATCGCCGCGAGTTCCTTCGTCGGTAAGCTCAGATCGCTTACCCTTCCAGCATCGACTTGCGCCTTTGATTTCGCTTCAACCTCTTTAATCCGCTCAACCATCCCGCCGATGAAACCCGGGTCTAGCGCTCTTGGCGCCTCGAGAATCCGACGTAGTTGTTGGACAGAAGATGCTAAATCGCCGAGTTCGACCCTTTGCTGAAAGCCCTGCTCCAAGCTTGTTCGGAATTCCCGTTCATAACGAGACCCAACAGCTACGCCGATAAGCATGGCAACGCCTAGGCCAAAGAATATGCCGTAACGCAAGAACCAAGGCAAAAACGAAGTAGAAAGGGGCTTGAGGCGGCTCGAGATACCACTCATGGACTGAACTCATCGAAATCTTCAACACGCTTGTGCCGAAGTACTTTTACGTTACCAAGGCTGAGGTTAGCAACTGGGCCGCTTACGCTTTGTGCCAAAACGCCCACGCGGGTTAGTCCACTAGCCGCCTTTAGAACCAAGAGCCAATCTCCAGCACCCCTTACATCGCCTAACTCGGGGAAGAGCTTTCCAGGTGAAAGCAACCAAACCAACCATCCTTCTGCCCGGACAATGCCCTTGACCGAACCGTTGCCGGGCCAGTGTTGGACACGAGGACCTCGGATAACCCGCTCGATTTGCCCCAACGATATCGCGCAACGCGTCTGCCCAAAACTCGCAAGCATGAAGCGCTCACGAGCATCAGGCGTTTGCACCGTCTCCAGTCCTCGAGGCATTCGCGTTTAGGGCCTGGTCCGTTGCGCTCCCCGTTTGACCCGTTTGATCAGAGGCTGCATCACTGGTTACAGCGGTTTGTGTCACAGACTCAGCTTCCGGCCCCGACGCTGCAACCGCTGCCTCTCCGGGCGCGGCCTCTGCGTGTGCCTCCGCTACAGCCGCAGTGTCGGTACTTGGTGCAGCAGCTGGGTCCGACCCAGCCTGGATGTCAGCAGCCGGTTGACCGCCATCCGAGGCCCCGGCTGCTGATGTGGCATGCTCAACTTCGGGGCTGGACGCTACGATCGCTTCCTTTGCAGATTCAGTCGAATCAACACCACCCAAGGCGTCAACTTGTACCAAGACATCATGGCCTTCATCCACGCCAGCCTTGCTTGCCTTGTCCTTGTCGGCATCGCTTGCCTTGTCCTCGTCGGCATCGCTTGCCTTGTCGTCGTCTGCATCGCTTGAAAGCGCAACCCTTGCTGCAAGCTCAGCAAGTGACAAACCGGCCGCTGCGGCAGCG
>Ga0172372_10011490_pt1 | contig 11244 bp, 10 predicted proteins | sample LakKiv5m_2_FD_114544 | JGI IMG/M metagenome (GOLD analysis project Ga0172372, IMG submission 114544) | Freshwater microbial communities from Kabuno Bay, South-Kivu, Congo - kab_092012_9.5m | ecosystem: Environmental > Aquatic > Freshwater > Lake | place: Democratic Republic of the Congo... | reverse complement strand
GCACCCGATCATGTTCCCGGACTACGCCATCCAGCTCGACGGGATCGACTCGATATGCCTGGGCGACGGGGACGATGTGGTGGTGGACATGGCGAAGGCGCTCGACGAGGGGCGCTCCCTCGAGGGCATCCCGGGCGTGTGGTTCAAGGACCGCAGCACCGGCCAGGTGGTGAAGAACTCGGCACGGCGAGAGCCGAAGAACCTGGACTGGCAGATCTGGCCGGACCGGACCCGCTCCCGCTACCGGGACTACTGGGTGCCGGGGGCCAAGCAGCCGATGGTGACCACGGCGATCACCTCGAAGGGCTGCCCGCACTCCTGCCCCTTCTGCTTCACCTACAAGAAGCAGTACCGCATCCGTGACATCGACAACATCCTCGACGAGATGGAGCACTGTGTCTCCCTCGGCATCACCGAGGTGTTCTTCGTGGATGATTTGTTCACGCCCAACTCCCAGTGGGCGATGAAGTTCTGCGATGGCATCGAGCGGCGGAAGCTGAAGTTCGACTGGGGCTACAAGACCACGGTGGCCGGCACCACGCGCGAGCAGGTGCGCCGCTGCCGCGAGGCGGGCTGCACGAAGATGCACTTCGGCGTGGAGTCGATGCACAACGAGGGGCTGCAGGAGCACGACAAGCACTGCGACACCGACGACTGCCACCGCGTGTTCCGTTGGTGCCGGGAAGAGGGGGTGCGCTCGGTCGCCTACATCATGATCGGCGGGCCGCACGAGCGCAGCGCGGCGGACGTGACGCGCAACCTCGACGAGATGCTGAAGCTCGACGCGGACTACGCCGCCTTCGCCATCTACACGCCCTACCCGGGTACGGAGAGCTTCGAGCGGGGCGCCCAACTTGGGTTGTACCCGGCGGACTGCTGGGACAAGCTGATGCGTGACCCGCTGTGTGGCGTGAAGGTGCCGGTCTGCTGGGAGGAGCACCTCTCCTCGGCCGAGCTCCTGGACCTCCTGAAGCTCTGCCACCGTCGCTTTTACTTCCGGCCCCGCTTCATCGCCCGACAGGTGAAGCACCTCCAGAGCCCGCAGGAGCTCAAGCGCCTGGTGGACGGCGCGCTCTCGCTGGTCCGCCTGGAGCTCACCAAGGCGACGCAGCACGAAGCGCCGGTGTGAGCGGCCTCCCGCGCCGCCTCGCCCTCGCCTCCACCACCCTGCTGCTCGCGCTCGGCGCGGTGGAGCTCGGTGTCCGCACGCTGGCCCCCCAGCCGGCCGGGGCCCCGGTGGGGCTCCTACGCGGCCCCTTCACCACCCCGGGCGACCATCCGGTCCGCACCGAGGAGTACGCGGTGACGGTCCACGTGAACCGGCACGGCTTCGTGGACCGCGAGTGGGCCGACTCGAAGCGCGGCCCGCGGGTGGTGGTGGTGGGCGACTCCTTCGTCCAGGCGGCGCAGGTGCCGCTGGAGGCCGGCTACGGCCGCCGGCTCGAAGCCGAGCTGGGAGGGCTGGCCGAGGTGGAGTCGGTGGGGGTGCCCGGCGCGGGCCAGGCCACGGAGCTCGACCTGCTCGCCGCGGTGATCCTGCCCCGGGACCCCGACGTGGTGGTGCTCGGCTTCCTCGTGGCGAACGACGTGCTGAACAACCACCCGCTCCTGGAGCAGAAGGACGACAAGCCCTTCTACCGGCTCCGCGGCGGCGTACTGGAGCGGGTGGACGCGGTGGGCTGGGACCCGCCGGGGGGGCCGCTGTGGCGGGCCTCGGCGACCTGGCGCCTCGTCGCGAGGGCGGCGGCCGAGCGCCGGGTCGCGACCCAGAAGCTCGAGGCGGGCCGGGGGGTGCCGCTCGACCTGCGGGTGTACGACCCCACCGCGGACCCCACCTGGGAAGAGGCCTGGGCGGTCACCGACGCGCTCCTGGCCGAGATGGCGCGGCGCTGCACCGCCGCGGGCGCGCGGCTGGTGGTGGTCCTCTTCCCCGACGCGGTGAGCGCCGGGGGGGCGGGGCGCGAGGCCGCGGTGACCCGCTGGCCGGCCCTTGGCGGCTGGGATCTGGAGGCGCCGACCCGGCGCGCCGCCGCGCTCGCGGCCCGCCACGCCACCGTGGTGGACCTGGCCCCCGGCTTCGCCGCCCACGCCGGCCCCGCCGGGGTCGACGCACCTCCACCCTCTGCGCTGCACCTCCCCCGGGACGGCCACTGGACGGCGGAGGGGCACGCGCTCGCGGCCCGGCTCAGCGCCCCCGCCGTGCGCGAGGCGCTTTCCGGATCGGGCGCTCGGCCCCCGCCGCCTTAAGCGGCGCGGATGGCCCGCTACGAAATGGCGTGGGACTGCCCGCGCTGCGAGACCAAGGGGCTCCTCGGCCTCTCCCACCGCCACTGCCCGAGCTGCGGCGCCCCGCAGGACCCGAGCCGGCGCTACTTCCCGCCGGAGGACCAGAAGGTCGCCGTGGAGGACCACCCCTTCCACGGCAAGGACCGCACCTGCCCCGCTTGCGACTCGCCCAACGCCCGCGCGGCGAGCTGCTGCGTGAACTGCGGGGCGCCACTGGACGGCGCCAAGGACGTCCGCCTCACCGACGAGCCGAAGCCCGCCCCACCCCCGCCGCCCGCCACGAGCGGCAACTGGAAACGCGTGGCGGCGGTGATCGCGCTGGTGGGCGCGGTGGCGCTGCTCCTCTGCCTCGGGCTCTTGGGCATGGAGTTCCTGGGCGGCTCCGAGCGGACGGTCACGGTGTCGGAGAAGTCGTGGTCCCGGCGCGTACAGGTGGAGCAGTACCGGGAGGTGCGGGACTCGGCCTGGGACGAAGCGGTCCCGAAGGACGCCCGGAACGTGAGCTGCCAGCGGGAGCAACGCGACACCGAGCGGGTGCCCGACGGCGAGGACTGCCGCACGGAGAAGGTGGACCACGGCGACGGCACCTACAGCTCCGAGCGCCGCTGCACGACCCGCTACCGGAGCGAGCCGGTGTACGACGAGAAGTGCACCTACCTCGTGGAACGCTGGGTGGACGACCACGCGGAGACGGCCTCGGGGACGACGGACCCGCCCCGCTGGCCCGTCCCCACCGTGGGCGGTACCGGTTTGGGAGCGACGCGGGAGGGGGCGCGGAGCTCGCGCTACCAGGTGACGGTCTCCAGCGGGTCCGAGAGTTGGCCCTGCGCGACCGACGAGGCGCGGTTCGCCGCCATGGCCCCCGGCTCGATGTGGACCACGGAGTTCGGTGGGCTGACCGGGGATCCCGACTGCGACGCCCTGGCCCCGCTTCGCTGACCGGGCGTGTAAAAAACCGTTGCCCGGCTGCCGGACCCGGCTTCCGGGAATACCCTTGAAGCTCCGTTCGGAGCATCCCATGGTCCTCGCCCTCACCTTCGCCCTCTCCTCCGCGTTCGCCTGCCCGGACGAGGCCGGCGCCCACACCGCCACCGCCTCGGCGACGGCGTCGAGCGGCAAGGCCGGCTGCCCGATGTCGGCGGCCCCCTCCACCGTGGCGGCCCTCCCCGCGGACGGCACCCACGGCTTCCTCACCGTGTCCGGGATGCACTGCGGCACCTGCGCCGACAAGGTGCATGCGGCGCTGCTCGCCGTCCCCGGCGTGAAGGGCGCCAAGGTCGACCTCGACAGCAAGAAGGTCGAGGTCAGCTACGACGCCGCCACCACCAACATGGACAAGCTGGTCGCCGCGGTGGACAAGACCGGCAAGTTCACGGCGAAGATCGCCACGAACTGAGTTCCAGTAGGGGGACCCCGCAGGTCCCCCTCAGCCCCCGGCGTCCACGTCCACGTGCACGATGGGGTCACACCCGGGCACCGCCTGGCGCAGCGCCGCCTCCACGCCGTCGGCGACGGCGTGGGCCTCCCCGAGGGTGAGGCCGGGGTCGAGCTCGACGTGTACCTGCACGAAGCGATGGGGCCCGGAGCGGCGGGTGCGGAGATCGTGCCAGCCGCGCAGCGGCATGGACGCGAGCACGGTCTCGAGGCGCGCCTGCTCGTCGGGGGGCAGCGCCTGGTCCATGAGCTCGCCGACGGCGTCCTGGCCGATCCGCCACACCTCGCGGGCCATCAGCCCGGAGACGACCAGGGCCGCCAGGGAGTCGGGGATCGCCGAACCGGTGAGGGTCCCGAGCCCAAGCCCCACCACCACCGCCGCCCCCGAGGCGAGGTCCATCTGGTAGTGGGCGGCGTCGGCACGCAGGACGAGCGAGCCGGTGGCGTCCGCGGCGCGGCGCAGCGAGCGGGCGAGCAGCGCCGAACCCACGAGCGAGGCCAGGACCACACCGAGCGCCGGAACGGCGTCGGGAGCCTCCACCGGGGTGACGAGGTGGCTCACCGCGCGCCAGGTGATGCCCGCGATGACCCCGCCCAGGATCACGGCCTGGGCCAGGCTCGCGAGGGCCTCGGCCTTGCCGTGCCCGTAGGGATGGCCGGGGTCCGCCGGCTGGGCGGCGGTGATGAGCATCCAACGGTTGGCGGCGGTGATCGCCCCGTCGGTGATGGAGTCGGCTGCGCTGGCGGCCAGCGCGGTCGAGCCGGTCAGGCCGGCGGCCACCGCCTTGCCCGCGCCCAGCGCCAGTGTCCCGACGATCGCCCGGTTGAGCGCGCGGCGGGCCCGCGGGTCCACCAGCTCGGCCTCAGGCACCCGCGAGCCAGGCCATGCCGGCGAAGAGCCCGATCAGCAGCACCAGCCCCACGAGGTACCCCCGGAACTCCATCCAGATGCCGGCCGGCTGCTCGCTCGCGACCGCGCGCGGCGCGTCCTCGGGGAGCGCGGCCTCGTCGCGCCACCACCGGGCCAGGCCGGACGGGCGGGGCAACAGCATGGGCACGACCGCGCGGTAGGCGGCGTACCGGGGGCCGAAGCGCGCGTCGCAGAACCGCTCCTGCAGGAGTCGGTTCGTGACCACCGAGTACAGCACCAGCACGGGGACGAAGGCGAGCTCGAAGCTCGCGGTCTGGAACACGAGCCCGAGGCCCATCACCCCGGCGAGCTTGCCGAGCACCGACGGGTGCCGGATCACCGTGTACGGGCCCGTGTCCACCAGCGCGGTGGGGCCACCGTCCACGTGGGTGCCCGGCGAGCCGCCCCCCGAGAGGTAGAGGTAGCCGTACACGTACCAGACCCAGAACCCGCCCACCCCGATGAGCCCGAGCCCGAGCCCGGTGGCCAGCGGGCCCTCCACGAGCGGCGCGAGGCCGAGCCGGCTGTCCATCCACCGCCCGATGACGCACATCACCATGGCGGCGGGCAGCATCACGAAGATGTGGATGGCGAAGTTCCGGTAGAGCTCGGGGGCGGCGATGGCGGCCAGACAGGCCCCGAAGCCCGGCCGACGGACCAGCTCGCGGGCGGGGAGGGTCTCGGCCGAGGACATCGAGCGGGACTAACCCGAGCCCGCCGACCGGGGATCCTCCCCCCGGCAACTCATCCGCGGTTGGGGTGACCGTAGCCGCGCACCACCGGGGGGCGCAGCGCGCGGTAGGGCCCGGGCACGTCGCCCGGGGCGTTCCACGAGAAGCGGAGGTGGACGAGGTCGTCCTCGGCGGCCAGGGCCCCGCGCCCCCAGGCGGCGAGCGCGGTCGCGGCGCCGGGGGCGGCGGCGAGCACCAGCGCGTCCGTGCCCTGCACCCGCCCGGCGGCGGCCGCCGCCCGGAGCACCAGCACCGAGGTCTCCAGCGGGGCCAGCCGGTCGGGGAGGACGGCGATCACCGCGGCCCGCACGCGCTCGTCCGGGTCCTGGGCGCCCCGCGCCAACTCCTCGCCCGGTCCCGTCGCCGCCAGGGCCTCCCAAGCGCGCAGGCGCACCTCGGCGTCGGGGGCCCGGGTGAGCGGCACCAGGGTCTCGGGCCGACCGCGGCCGTTGCGGGTGAGCGCCTCGAGCGCAGTCACCACCACGTCCGGGTCGGTGTCGCCCAGGGCCGGCTCCAGGAGCTGGCCCGGGTCCGCGAACCAGCCCAGGGCCTCCACGGCGGCCTTGCGCACCTCGGCGTCTCCGTCGGCGGCGAGCGCGGCCAGGCGGGGCTCGGCCCCGGCCCGACCCGCGAGGAACTTGCACAGGTCCTTGCGATCCGTCGCGTCGGCGCTCCGCTGCAGACGGTCGATGGCCGCGTCGTCGTCCGGCGGCGGCGGCGGGTTCCACACCGGCCCGGGCCGTTGGAGCGCCCGACGCGCCTCCCCGGCCACGAGTCCGGTCGGGTCCGCGGTCGCCGTCTCCAGCGCCGCGCGGGCGCGCGGATCCGAGGCGAAGCGCCCCAGGGCCTCCACCACCCACCGACGCACGAAGCTGTTGGAGTCCGCCGCCGCGGCCACGAGCCCGTCCAGGCCAGCCGGATCGCCCCGGCGCCCCAGCGCGCGGGCCGCCTCGCGGCGGACGTCGGCGTCCACGTCGCGGAGCAGCTCCACCAGCACCTCCGTGCCCTCCGGGGTCGCGCCCAGACCCCACGCCGCCTTCCAGCGCAGGTAGGCGTCGGGCGAGCGCGCGGCGGCGCGAAGCCCGGCCTCGGCGCCCGACTCGCCCCGGGGGGCGAGCCCCGCCAGCCGATGGACGGCCACCACCCGGACCACCGAAGAGGGGTCCTCGGCGAGTCGCCCCAGGAGGGCGGCGTCCTCGATCCGCTCGGCGGCGCGAGCGCGAACCAGCGGCTCGGGGTCGGCCCCCAGCCGGGCCAGCACCTCGGCGCTCCCGCTGGTCGTCGCCACCGCGAGGCGCACCGCCACTTCGTCGTCCACGGCCAGCGCGTCGGCGGGGTGCACCCGCGCGGCGCCCGCCCGCGCCGGCACCGACGGGCTGCGCAGGGCGGTGGACGGGACGACGTCGAGGACGGCCTGCAGGCCCTCGGGGTAGGGCCCCCCTCCCGCGGAGTAGTGGAGCTCGTAGCGATCGGCCACCAGGCGCGCCGCGACCCGACCCAACTGACGCTCGGGGAGCCCGGCCGGGTCGGTCCAGAGCCCGGCGCTGGCCACCGGATCGACGACCCCGGCGCCGACCCAGGGGAGGCGGACCTGCGCCGCGGCGGTCCAGGCGGCGTCGCCCGGGGCGAGCACCACCACCAGCTCGTCCGGCCTGGCGCCCGAGCCGAGGCGTTCGACCAGGGTGGCGGCCGGCACGTCGGGTCGCGCCCACAGGACGGTGACGACGTCGCGCTCGGCGACCGGGCGCCCGCCATCCCAGCGCCCCAGCGGGACGTCGAGCCCGGCGGCGAGCCCGAGCGCGCCGGGGTCCTCGAGGTCCGCCGCCAGCACCTGCCGTCGCCAGGGGCCCTCCCACCCGCTCCGGGAGACGGGCGCGGCCCGCGCGGCCTGCCTCGCGGCTTCGGCGGGGGCGGGGGGCGGGCCCGCCGGCGGGGGCGGCGTGGGCTCGGCGCAGGCGAGGAGGAGCGCGACCATCGGCGCGCCCTATCCGGACCGAACGACGCCCGCGCGCGGGCGTGAGAACGGAGAGACCCGGGTATGCTCCCCCGATGCTCCTCCTCCTCAGCGCGGCCCTCGCCGATGCCTGCGTGGACGACACGGTCACGCTGTCGGGGCACCTGGTCCGATGGGCGGACGACGCCGACACCGGTCGCTTCGGGCTCGACGTGCGCCCCTCGCTCGTGGTCCGCCCGCTGGAGAACGCCGCGCTCGGCCCGCGGGAGGGGGTGATCATCGCGGTCCACGCCGACCGCATCGAGGTCGACGGGCGGACGGTGGACCCCGAGTGGGCGGTGGTGGCCATCCAGCAGAACTCGAGCATCCGGTGGGGGGCGGAGCGCAACGACCCCCGCTACCTCCACGTTCTCCTCGCCGTGGACGCCGACGCGCCCTGGAAGCGGGTGGTGGAGGCCATCGACGCCGTCCGGCGCGCCCACCTGTCCACCGTGCGGGTGGTGTTCGCCACGCCACCGGAGGTGGACCTCGCGCTCACCCCGCCCCGCTCGGCCGCACGGAGCTCGGTGGAGCGGATGCTCGCCGCCACCGGCAGCGGGCGCGTCGAGCTCGGCGTGGAGCTCATGACCGGCTTCGTCGACCAGTGCCCGGAGATCGCCACGGTCCTGTCCGGGCTGGCCGGCGAGTACCCCGAGCGCCGCCCACGGTTCCTCGCCGAACGGCTCCCGGTCGCCGTCGTCGCGTGCAACTGCGCCGCGAGCCCCGTCGATCTCGCCGACGTGCTGTGGGGGATGGAAGGGGGACGGGTGTACGGCGTGGACGTGAAGGTGGGCTCGGGGGTGGCGGTGCAGCACAGCGCCGACGTCCCCTGGCGCGAGGCCTGGACCTCGGTCCTCGCGGCGCGCGACGGGGTCATCCCCGGCTTTCCGATGCCGCGCTGACGGCCCCCGAGCGGGTCGGTTGACTCCGCGCGGCGGACACCGCAGGATGGCCGGGTGCGGCCTGTCCACCTCCTCCTGTTGTGCCTCGGCGTGGTCGAGGCCGTCGCGCTCGTCGGCCCTCCGGCGCGGCGTGCCGAGCTGGTCGCCTTCCCCGGCTGGGCCCCGGGGGCGCCCCCCTCCGACGCGAACGCCGAGGTGCTGGCCGCCACCCCCGCCGGCGCCCGATTCCTCCACGAGATGACCGCGGACGACGTCGCGCGCGGCCTCTGGGCGCTCCAGGAGGCCGGGACGCCGGCCTCGGTGGACCCGGAGCTGCTCGCGGCGGCGGTATCGGCCCACGGGCGGGTGCTCGCGCTTCGGGCGGAGCGCCGCGCGGTCGCGACGCGCCTCGTCGGGGTCGGGGCGAGGTTGGCTCAGGCCACGCCGTGAAGGACCGCCTCCTGCTCGGCCTCCTGGCCCTGGCGCTGGTCCAGGCGGTGGCGCTGGCCGTCCGGGCCTGGCGCACGCCCGCCGCCGCCCCGCTCGCGGTCGCGGTCGCCCCCGGCCAGGACGCCGACGCCGCGCTGCGCGCGCAGGTGGCCACGCTGGGAGACTGGGTCACCGTGGAGGACCTCGCGCGGGGGGCGCTGGCGCTCGAACGGGGGGACCTCCCCGGGGTGCCCGCGCTGGACGAGGACGAGCGCGCCGAGCTCCGTGCCCTGGTGGCCCAGGCCGAGCGCGACCGGAACGAGCTCGTGCGCGTGGAGGGGGAGCTGCGCGCCGCGCAGGACGAGCTGGACCAGCGGGCCCTCGCGCTGGCCGCCTCGCTGACCCCCGAGCAGCGGGCCTGGGTGTACGCCCAGCGGGACGCGGTGAGCGTGGGTCAGGTGGAGCGCGCCTACTGGGCCGAGCTGGCCGCCGTCCTGGAGGAGCGGTGATCCGCCCCCTCGCGGCGCTGCTGCTCAACCTCGCCCTCGGCGCGGCGCTCCTCGCCCCCGCGCCCCACCCGCCCCGCGTAGACCCGATCGCCCCCGCCCTGACCCGGATCGCCACGCTCGGCGACCGCCCCATCGGGGGCGACGCGGCCCGGGGCGCGCCGGGGGGATGGCGCCTCGCGCTCGACCGGACGGTACGCGCGGTGGGCACCCCCGAGCAGCGGCGGGCCGCCGAGTCGGTCCGCCCGCCCCCTCCTCCCGCCGGGGACCTCCGCGCCGTCCTCCAAGCCGACGCCGTGGCCATGGCGAGGGTGCTCGGCCCCGACCGGGTGGCCGCCTTCGTGGCGGAGCGCGAGCGGCTGTCCGGCGTGCTCGGGGAGGGCCGGGTGTGGAGTCGCCTGGGCGGCACGAACCGGTGAAGCGCGTCCCTGCGGAGGTCTGGTTCCTGCTCGTGCTGGGCGCGCTCCCCCTCGTGTCCCTGGCGGGGCACCCCGACGCGCTCCTGGCCGACGCGTACTCCGAGTACCCCATCAAGCTCTGGTGCTTCGAGAACTTCCGCGGGCTCGAGCTCCTGGGCGGCCGGGCCGACGGCATCGCCTTCCCGCACGGCGGGATCCTGAACAATCCCGACCCCACCGGCACCCTTGTCACCGCGCTGCTCCGGCCGCTGGTCGGTCGCGTCGCCGCCTACAACCTGCTGGTCATGCTGCAGCTCCAGGCCACGCTCCTCGCCACCTGGGCGCTGGTCGCCGACCTCACCGGGTCCCGCCGCTCCGCCGTGCTCGCCGCGGCGGCGTTCACCTTCACCCCCCTGGTCCTCGTCTACTGCGTGGCCGGGGCGGTGACCGACATGCTGAACCTGTGGCCCTACCCCATGGCCATCCGTGCCTTCCTGCGTGGCGGGGTGCGGGGCGGCGCGGAGGCGGGCGTCTGGGCGTCCATCGGGCTCCTCACCTGCCCCTACAACGTGGTGGTGTTCGCCACCATGGCGGTGCCCGCCGTGCTCTTCGTGCCCCTCTGGGGGCGCGGGGTCGGGCGCGGCTCGCTCCCGGCCACCCTGGCCGGCCTGCTCCTCACCGTCGTCCCCCTCGGGGGCGCCACCGCCTGGCACCTCCGCACCCTCACCAACGCCGAGGACGCCCAGGTCTCGGTGGAGACGATCGCCGAGACCCGGCACGTGGAGCCGTACCCCTTCCTCGAGCCGGAGATGCCCGATCGCTACACGGCCTACCTGGTGGACTACGTGGCGGTGGGGAAGGACGCGCTGATCGAGCGCGAGGCCGGATCCCGGTACTACCGCGCCTTCTCGCCCGGCCTCTCGCTCTTCGCCCTCGCGCTCGTGGGGCTCCTGGCCCGCCCGCGCCAGGCTGGGCTCCACGCGGCGATGGCCGCCTGGTCCGTCCTCGCCTCGCTGGGGCCCTTCGCGCCGCTCTTCTCGGACATCTCCACCTCCCTGCCGGCCAACCCGGCGTGGCTCGTCAGCGACGCCCTCGTCCCCGGCGCGGACCTCCTGCTGGAGCCCTTCCGCTACGGGCTCGGGGCGGCCCTCGGCTTGGCCGTGTGCGCGGCGATCGGGCTGGACTGGCTGGGGACCCGCCTGGGGCGCTGGGTCGCCCCCGCCGGGGTGGCGCTGTGGCTCGCGGAGCTCGTCTGGGTGTCGCCGGTGCCGATCCCGCTCCCGGTGAACCGGCCCGAGATCCCCGCGATCTACCACGAGCTTCCGCTTCCACCCGGGGCGGTGGTGGAGCTCCCCTTCTTCGACCGGGGCACCGACCGCTTCCGCCGGGTGCACTTCCTCCACCAGCTCGCGCACCGGCGGCCCATCCCCGACGAGGTGATCGGCTCCCCGCCGCGCGCGTACGAGGAGAACCAGTTCCTCGCGGCCCTGCTGGCCGCTGAGAAGCCGCTCGGCCGGATCCGCATCGAGGTGACCCGGCCCGACCAGGTAGAGTCCGATCGGCTGGCGCTGGGCGCTCAGGGCTACGCCGGTTTCGTCGTGGACCCGTCCGGCTTCGCCAACGGGCACCGGCGCGACGCGGTCCTCGCCCTGCTGGAAGCCGCGCTGGGTTCCCCG
>Ga0172372_10011488_pt1 | contig 11245 bp, 10 predicted proteins | sample LakKiv5m_2_FD_114544 | JGI IMG/M metagenome (GOLD analysis project Ga0172372, IMG submission 114544) | Freshwater microbial communities from Kabuno Bay, South-Kivu, Congo - kab_092012_9.5m | ecosystem: Environmental > Aquatic > Freshwater > Lake | place: Democratic Republic of the Congo... | reverse complement strand
AGTTAGGGGTTACAGAAGAGATTCCAGAGACTTCGGGCAGTCTTCAGGGCAATGCCCTACAAAAGGCCCGTTACGTGCAAGAGAAATTGAACTTACCTTGTTTTAGCGATGACACGGGATTGGAGATTGATTTTTTAGGTGGAAGACCAGGAGTGGACTCTGCAATATATGCCGGCGAGCCGCGCGACAACGGACGTAATATTCAAAAGGTGTTGAGCGAAATGGAAGGTGCCTTGGTACGAACCGCACGCTTTAAAACAGTGATAGCGTTTGTCTCAGGCGATGAGGTACATTACTTCGAAGGAAGTGTGGAAGGCGTTATTGGAAGGGAAATTCGCGGTGAACAAGGCTTCGGCTACGACGGTATCTTTCATCCCCAGGGTAATTCACGCACCTTTGCAGAAATGCATTTGGAAGAAAAGAAATTGCTTAGTCACCGAGCTCGTGCACTTTCCAAGTTCATGGCCTTTCTTGCTACAAATAATTATCGCGGCTAATTAGACATTTGGCTTATTTTCGCGTTACCAAAAATGCTACTATGGAAACCTATTTAGATTTCGAAAACCCCATTAAAGAGTTGCGTCAACAGATTGAAAAGTTGCAAGAGAGTGAGCGCAAGAATGGTGTAGATGTGAGTGGTGCTATCGCTGATTTAGAGCGTGCCCTAGAAGATAAAATCAAAGAAATATATTCTAACCTTACTCCGTGGCAACGCGTATTGGTAAGTCGTCACCCTGAGCGCCCTTATACCTTGCAGTTCATCGAGTCAATGACTGAAGGTACGTGGGTAGAACAGCACGGTGATCGCACGGTTCGCGACGATAAGGCTATGATTGGCGGATTTGGACTATTAAATGGCAGAAGTGTCATGTTTATTGGTCAACAAAAAGGTGCCACCACTAAATTGCGTTCTTACCGAAACTTTGGTATGGCCAATCCAGAGGGTTACCGCAAAGCGTTGCGGTTGATGAAATTAGCCGAGAAGTTCAATAAGCCTATTGTAACGTTAATTGACACTCCTGGAGCATTTCCTGGATTGGAAGCTGAAGAGCGTGGACAAGGGGAAGCCATTGCGCGAAACTTGTTTGAAATGATGAAGCTTCGTGTGCCAGTCATCTGTATTATCATTGGTGAAGGTGCTTCGGGTGGAGCTTTGGGTATTGGTATTGGCGATAGAGTAGTCATGTTGGAAAACACGTGGTACAGTGTTATTTCGCCAGAGTCTTGTTCTACCATTTTATGGAGAAATACCGATCACAAGATGGAAGCTGCTGCTGCATTGAAATTGACGGCCGACGACATGTTCAAGAATAAATTGGTTGACGGAATTATTCGCGAGCCGCTAGGGGGCGCTCACAACAATCCAGAAGAGGCCATTCAGCTTATGAAAGACGCCATTGTGACTATGTTAGACGAATTAGAGAAGAAAGATGTTGCACAATTGGTGAACGAGCGAATTGAGAAGTTCTGTGCCATGGGTGTTGTAGAACAATAATTTAACCCTGTTTTGTTGCACGTATCGGTCGAATAAGTAAATTTGCATCCAAATAATATAAAGTCAAATATGAAAAAAGGCATTTTGCTGTTTACTTCTGCACTTTTAACCGCCGCAGTTCTTTTCCAAGGATGTGCGAACTTAGGTTCAATGCAGAAACGTATGAGTGAGTTGAATTTCCAGGTTAATCCTAACCCGTTGGAAGTTCACGGAGACTCAGTTAAAGTTACCATGACTGGTAAATTTCCACCAAAATACTTCCCAAAGACGGTTACAGCTGATGCTACGCCTGTATTGGTTTGGAACGGTGGTGAGGCAAGCTACAAAGTAACTAGCTTCAAAGGTGAAAAGGCTACCGGTAACGGTCAAGCTGTACCTTACAAAACAGGAAAATCATTCACATATACTGCTACTCTTCCTTACCAAGCAGGTATGGAAACTAGCACATTGGAAGTTCGCATTAAAGGAACCAAAGGTTCTAAATCTGCTTCTTTCCCAGGTGTTGAAGTGGCTAAAGGTGTAATTACTACTCCATACTTAATGAAGAGTGACGACAAGGTGATTGGTTCTAAAGAATCATTGGTTCGTTCTTTCGACAAGACTTATGAGGCTGTAATCAACTTTGATTTGAACTCATCGGTTGTTAAACCTGCTGAATTAAAGCAAGAAGATATTGCTGAATTAGAAAAAGTATTGGCTGAAATCAGTGCTAATTCTAAAATTGTTGTAACTCAGATTGAACTTCAAAGTTACGCTTCACCAGAAGGTGAAATCTTGTTGAACGACGACTTAGCGATTGATCGTGCTGCTGCTGGTAACAAAGCATTGTCTGCTATCCTTAAGAAGACCCAACTAGATGTTCTTTACGGAGCTTTAGTAAAAGAGAATCCAAAAGGAGAAGACTGGGAAGGTTTCCGTCAAGCTATGGAGAAATCAAACATTGCTGACCGTGAAATCATCATCCGCATTCTTCAACGCACTGCTGATGTTCAAGCTCGTGAAACCGAAATCAAAAACATCTCTAAAACTTACACTGAAATTAAAGATGAGATCTTCCCAGGTCTTCGTCGTTGTGTAATCCGCATTCACTATACTGAAAACGGATACTCAGATTCAGAATTGGTTTCTATCGGAAAATCTTCACCTTCAACTCTTACTTATGAAGAGCTTTTGAAAGCAGGTGAATTGACTGAAGATGCAAACACCAAAATCAGCATTTACAAAGAAGCTGAGAAAAAAGCGGAAGGTGACTACCGTGCTACCAACAATTTAGGTGTTACTTATTACAACCAAAACAAAATTGCTGATGCTTCTGCTTCTTTCGAGAAAGCGTATGGCATGAAGAAGAATGCTGAAACAGCAAACAACTACGGTGTTGCCGTTCGTTTGAAAAACGATCGTAAAGGTGCTACTAAGTTGTTCAACGAAAGTGGTTCTGCTGAAAGCAAATACAACAAAGGATTAATCCTTATCGCTAATGCTGACTACGCTGGTGCTGTAGCTACAATGAGCGGTGTTAAATCATTCAACTCAGCTCTTGCTAAATTATTGAATGGTGACAACACAGGTGCTAAAGCTGACCTTGACGGAAGTGGTGACAAGAGTGCTATGGCTGACTACCTTCGTGCTATCATTGCTGCACGTTCTAACGACGAAGCAGGTGTGGCTAGCAACTTGAAATCAGCTATCCAAAAAGACGGATCATTGATGGAGAAAGCGAAGAAAGACTTAGAATTTGCTAAGTTCCCAAACGCTATCAAATAATCGAATCGTATTGAAATAAGAAAGGGGCCGCAAGGCCCCTTTTTTTATGCTGTAAACTTTTCTTCCTTAATGGAAGGTGTAAGAGAATCCGATAGCTGTTAATTCTTTGAATTGTAAGCCCGGACCAATGTTCGCCGGAGTAATTGCTCCGTTGGCATCAGTGATTGCCGGAGTCTTCGTGATTTTAATATCATCATCGTAAATCATTTGCGCAGCAATAGTGACAGAAAGCTGTTTATTGACTTTCATGGTGAACATGTTCTCCCAGTTTAAATCGACGTTCTTCGGGTTTTTGATGTAGTTCGAGAACAATTCTAATTTCGATGACCAGGTTACGTTTTCTACCAAAAGGTTATTGTAAAGCAAACGAACATATCCTCCCAATTCATTACGCAAATGCTTGCCTGGAGTTACTCCAAATTGGCCTGCATCAGAAAGCTGCTGGTTTAACACAAAGGTTGCGCGATAGGTAAGTGGTGCCAAGAAAGCAGAAAAGCTCTTATTGGGCTTGTAATCCATTCCTAAGGCACCCACGCCATAGGCCGGGCTGAGGAAATCTGAGATTCTTCCAGCCGAGTAATTGGGTAACCCAGTTGACATCACTGAATACCCAGGGGCCAACTGGCTGCGCATACTAAGTAAGCAGCTGTAGTACCAATGCTCGCTGGCTTGTTGTCCGTACTTCGACGAGAAATCGAAGCGGTCATCGGTTTTAATAGAAGGAATTCCAAAATCTACGATACTTCTACCATAGGCTACGTTCAGTGAATTGTCCCAAGCAATTTTCTTATAACGGTAGTTCAACACTCCGTTGAAAATGCCAGTTACATTCAATGAACTATTTCCTCCTGCAGCCCAGTTTTTCAAGTAGGTTTGAGCGGTGTTGATGTTACACGACATCTTAAAGAACCAGCCTGTGTCCTTCACTGCTGCTAAGGTTTTCATTGACGTTTCCTCTTGTGAAATTGGGTTCAGCTGAGGCTGTGCCCATGCAGAGGCACTAAGCAATAAAAAAGCAAGAATAATTTTTGGTTTCATACTGCGAAGCTACTTTTTTTTGTTTTTTCCTTCATGGAAAGTCTATACTTTCTTTAACATTGCAGTATGAATTTGCGCAGCTACGAATCGAAAGTTATTCTCATTTGGGCCGAAGCTATTGGCGGAAGTAAAGAGCTGCGCTCGTGGCTCATGGAAAACGGCTATCCTGAATTAGGGATTTTTGTTCACGCTTTAAACAACCAAGATGAAGCGCGTAGTTGGTTAATGAAAAACGGATTCGAGCATTTAATGGCCTTGATTAATGGGGCCGAGGGCAATCCGAACGCATGCTTGTGGTTGCGTAAGTATGAGCTAGATGTGTTGGAATACATGGCACGCACGGCTGACAATGACGAGAACGCCCTTATGTGGTTGTTAGGAAATGATTATCCGGATATGGCTCAGGTAGCTTTAAAAATGCGAACCGTCAAAAACGAAATTGAAAGTCGCAATAACGGAATTCACAAGATTAGTCCGTTCTAATTTTTCTTCGGTATATAAGCCAAGATATTCATCTTGTCCATATCGAAGGTCTCATTCGCCGCTTGTAAGATTTGCTCACTGGTAATCTCGTCGAGACGTTTGAAGACTTCCTCCATGGTATCAATACGATCGAACAAATGAAGACTTTTTCCAAGGTTGAACATGATAGCTCCACCGCTGTCTTGTGCCAAGGCCATTTGTCCGATTAATTGCTTTTTGGCTTCATGCAATTGACGCGAAGACATGGCTTTGTCGCAATACGATTTCAACGTCTTTTCACTCAATGAAAGGGCTTTGTCTAAGTTCTCTTTATCGGTTCCTAAATACAAACTGAAAATACCGCAATCAGAAAATGGTGCATAAGAACAATCGACGTGATAAGCTAGACCATGCTTCTCGCGAATCTCCATGCTAAGTTTATTGTTCAAAGCAGGACCGCCCAAAACATTAGCTAATAAGGTAAGTGCCGGGCGAAGTTTGTTCGGATAGTCGTATGCCTTTCCACCCATCAAGAAATTCACTTGATGAATGTCTTTTTCCAACCAGATTTTTTTATTGGTAGTTAGACGCGGACGTTTACGCTTCTGGTTCGACACGACTAACTTTTTTGAACCCAAGTGCTTTTCTAATATTCGCGTTAGCAAATCAATAGAAATATTTCCAGCTGACGAAAAAATGAGTTGGTCAGGAGTGAAATTGCGTTTGCGAAAGGCTTCTAGGTCTTTTCCTTTAAATCCTTTGATAGATTCTTTCGTGCCTAAAATAGAACGACCCATCGGGTGGTTTCCGAACAGGTGTTGATCGAATTCTTCAAAAATTAATTCGCTAGGTGCGTCGAGGTAACTGTTCAATTCATCGAGTACAACTTCCTTCTCTTTTTCAATTTCGTGGGAAGGAAAACTCGGATTGAAACTGATGTCACTGATGAGTTCAATAGCGCGCTCATAGTGTTCGCGTAAGAACGTAGCGTGTATCCACGTTTCTTCCTTTGCTGTGAAGGCATTCAGTTCGCCACCGACCGAATCGAGTCGAGATAAGATGTGGTGGTTTTTTCTGGTTTTCGTGCCTTTGAAGAAACAGTGTTCAAGCAAGTGAGCTAATCCGTGTTCTTCTGGAAGTTCATCGCGACTTCCCGCGGCAATCATTAATCCGCAATGCGCAACTTCGCGATTCATGGGTTGATGAACCACACGAATGCCATTCGAAAGCTGAAAAATGATGGGTTCTACGGTTGTAATCAATGGGCGCAGTTTTCTCCTTTTTCAGTCGCTTTGCCAGCCTTTCCACCTTGCACAATCTGAACACCTACAGCAGTGAAAGCTAAGATGCGTTGTGGTTCGGTGATGGCATCGATTTCTGTTTTCGATTTACCTGCGTCTTCGGCAAGGTGTTTCAATTGTGCTACTGAAAGCTCTTTGTAGAAAGCATTTCCTTTCACGTAAGCTTTTTTGCCTTGACAGTTTGAAGTTGGAACAGCAAATCCGTGGTCTTTCATAAATACCGTCATGGCCTCGCCATTGGGCATGGCAACGGTCATCCAGCATCCAGCGCTTTGACAAGTCTCTACAATGTTTCCTTCGAAAACACAAGGATAGGTGTCGTTCGACTGCATATTCTTTTGAAGCTCAGAAAGTGAAATGACTTGGTCGGCGGTAAAGTGTTCGCCATATTGTTTTACATCTCCTGAAGACTGTGATACTTTGCAAGCACCCAAGGTAAGCACAGAAAGTAGTAGAAGAAATGCGCTCTTTTTCATTTTATTTTTTTTTTTGTAAAGTTAAGCTAGTTAAATCGAAAAACTAAGTCCATCATACGCCAATTGCACATGACTAGGCAATTGCGGCGATAAACTTTCGTAAGTTCCTAATTGATGAGAGATGTGCGTTAAATACGCTTGTTTAGGTTGAAGTTTTTCTATGAGTTGCAGCGCCTCGTTCAAGGTGAAGTGTGAAGGATGTGCTTCATGGCGCAAGGCATTGAGAACAAGAATGTCAAGGTTTTTTAATTTTTCTTGTTCTTCTTCCGAGATGTAATTCGCGTCGGTGATGTAGGCGAAGTTCTTCACTCGAAATCCTAAAACAGGTAATTTGTAATGGATGACTTCAATGGGTTGTAATTGAATGTCGCCAATGGCAAAGCCTTGACTGGCGTGTATCTCGTGCAATTCAATTTCTGGAACACCCGGATATTTTTTATCACTGAAGGCATAATGAAACTCACGGTAAAGGGCTTCGCGAACCTGATTCGTGCAATACACATGCATGCTTTGCTGCAAAATGTAATTGTACGCCCGAACATCATCCAGTCCGGCAATGTGGTCTTTGTGTTCGTGTGTGAAGACAATAGCATCAAGCTTGCTCACTTTTTCACGCAGCATTTGCTGTCGAAAATCGGGACCAGAATCTACAACAACGGTGGTGGTATCAGACTCAATAAGAATAGAGCTTCGCAAACGTTGATCTCTGCTGTCGCTGGAGGTACAGACGTTGCAGGTACACGCTATAAGCGGCACACCTTGGCTAGTTCCTGTTCCTAAAAATCGAATACGCATATTTAGCGAAGATAGGATGTACTTTTGCATTATGAAAGCATCGAAGCATCCGAAAGAAGTTCCATTCATGGTCTATGCCGATAAAGACGGGAACATTTTTGAAGACACCAATTTTGAGGTAGTGGGAAGGTCAGGATTTAATGTGTACACCTTGGCACCGGAAGATTTTATTGAGCTTCCTTTTGGTAGTGATTTGCTTACCCTTCCGGGCAGAAGACCCTACGGACTAAGCATTGATTCGGGTGAAATGGAAATATTAGAAGATGTGCAAGCGGTTGCAAGTTTGAATGCTCCGGCTTATACACAATTGTATTCAGCTGCTTTTGGAACCGATGAATTCGATGCGCCAACCTTGCCGTTGTACGCTTATACGGCAGTAGGATGGTACGATGGGAAGTTTTATACAACGGCAGTGCGTATTGATCCAGACGAACGTCAAGATTTAGAAAACTTCGATCGTGAACATATTTGGGATGTGACTCGCAAACGCATGGAAGAGCATCCGAATAACCGATTGGTACAACACCTGGGAAATAATTGCAGTTTGAAATACTGCTGTCCTGCTGCTCGAAATTTCTTCATGGGTAGATGGGAAGCACCCATTCCTGTGAGTCCGGCTTGCAATAGCAATTGCTTAGGTTGTATTTCATTCCAACCGGAAGAACACGAGTTAACCTCGCCTCAAGACCGTTTGGATTTTATTCCAACCGTTGCAGAAATTGTTGAATATACCTTACCACACTTGCTCAACGCTGAACGTCCGATAGTTAGTTTTGGTCAAGGCTGTGAAGGAGAACCGTTGCTAGTTTGGCAAACCATTCGTGATGTAATTATTGAATTGCGCAAGCACACCAACCGCGGAATTATTAATCTGAATACCAACGGCAGTAAGCCGAAGGCGGTGGAAGAGTTGATGAAGGTGGGATTAGACAGTATTCGTGTAAGTACAAATTCACTTCGTAAGAATATTTATGAGGCGTATTATTTGCCGAACAATTACCAATTTGAAGACATTGTAGAATCTGCCCGCATTGTGCGTCAATACGGAGGATGGGCAAGCATTAACTACTTTACTTTCCCGGGAATGACAGATCAAGTAGAGGAAGTAGAAGCGCTTCGCGCATTCATTAAGCACACCGATATCAGTATGATTCAATGGAGAAATTTCAATATTGATCCCGATTGGTATTTAGGCAAACTTGGAATCTCTGAGCTTTCTGAGGGTATTGGTATTCGTACGGTAATGGAAGGCATTAAAAAAGAATTCCCACACTTAGCTTACGGTTATTTTAATCCGCCAGCAGAGGTGCAGGAAAAATACAATGCGTTAAGGAATAAGTAATCTTACTTCGCGGCGCAGCCGCACATATGGAACAGTAGGCGAGAGCCTACGTTTCCATTCCAGTCATCTTCACCCGGAGCAACTTCAACCAAATCGAATCCGATAATGTTGCGCTTGGCTTTCAACTGCGAAAGCAAGTAAGTGGCTTGTTGGTATGAAAGTCCACCTGGAACAGGAGTTCCGGTATTCGGACAAAGCGTTGGATCAAGTCCATCAATATCAAAACTGATGTAAACATCTTGAGGTAGGGCCTCAATGATTTTGTTTACACGGTCTTTCCACAGTTCACCTTCGAACGATGCGCGTTGCATTTCTGCGTCGGTATGAACTACAATTCGTCCGTTTTGCGACTCAACAAATTCGGATTCTTCCTGACAGAAATCGCGAATACCCACTTGAACCAATTTGGTTATTTCGTGGATTTTCATAGCGTTGAACATGATAGATGCGTGTGAATATTCGAAGCCTTCAAAGGCGTTGCGAAGATCCATGTGTGCATCTACGTGAAGTATTCCGAAATTAGAATAGCGTTCCGACAACGTTTGAAGGAAACCAAGCGGGGTGCTGTGATCACCGCCAATGAGTCCAACTGTTTTGCCTTGATCTAAATATTTGCGCGTTTGATCAGCAACGAATTGCACCATATCGGAACATTCGTCGTTGATTTCATTGAGCAAATTTTTGAGATGAGGATGTTCCTCAATAACTTTTCCTTCTTCCCAAGCTTCAATGATTTGCTGTGCTTTTTCTTTCAGCGTGTTGCTTCGAGAATGAAGAGCAGCATTGCTTTCTAACATAGCAATGCCGCGCTTCCACAACTCGGGAAATTCAGAGTGATACAAGTCCACTTGGGCACTTGTTTCAAATATGTGTTCAGGGCCTTCAGAGGCACCAGAGCCGTAGCTTACAGTAACTTCCCATGGAACAGGCAATAGTATAATATCGCTCTCTTCTTCAGTAAATGGTAGTCCGAATAGTTGGCTATCTGCTAGTCCAGCGCTGTTCGGATTAAAGTCCTGTATCTTCTGCTCCTTGGTGGTCATCTTAAGCGGCCATTACAGATTTAACTTTGTCTGCAGCTTCTTGAAGCGTAATTGCTGAGTGAACGGCCAAGCCAGAATCATCAATCAATTTTTTAGCTTCAACAGCATTGGTTCCTTGCAAACGAACAATGATAGGAACGTTGATATTCTCGATGTTTTTGTATGCATCTACAACACCTTGTGCAACACGGTCGCAACGAACAATTCCTCCGAAAATATTTACTAGAATAGCTTTAACTGATGGGTCACGTAAAATCATACGGAAGGCAGTTTCAACGCGTTTCGCGTCAGCAGTTCCTCCAACGTCTAAGAAGTTAGCAGGTTCGCCACCACTTAATTTAATTATGTCCATGGTAGCCATTGCCAATCCAGCACCGTTTACCATGCAACCCACGTTACCGTCAAGTTTCACGTAGTTTAATCCAGCCTCACCTGCTTCAACTTCCAAAGGTTCTTCCTCTGTTTTGTCGCGCATTTCAAGGTATTCTGGGTGACGACCAAGTCCGTTTCCGTCTAAGGTAACTTTCGCATCGACAGCAATAATGCGGTCGTCAGAAGTTTTTAGAACAGGGTTAATTTCAAACATAGCTGCATCACAACCTGCGTAAGCACTGTATAATCTCTTGGTGAAGGCAATCATTTCTTTGAATGCATTACCTGATAATCCTAAATTGAAAGCGATGTTTCTTCCTTGAAAATCGGTAACACCGGTCATTGGATCAATCACTTCTTTGAAGATACGCTCTGGAGTTTTCTCTGCAACTTCTTCGATATTCATACCACCGTCTGGAGAATAAACAATTACGTTTCTTCCTTCAGAACGATCAAGTAAAATGCTCATGTAAAACTCGCGAGGCTCAGAAGCGCCTGGTGCATAAACGTCTTCCGCAACATAAACCTTTTGAACCAATTTACCATCGGCTTTGGTTTGAAGTGTTACAAGATGTCCGCCTAAAATTCCTTTCGCTTTATCAGCAACTTCGTCAAGGCCTTTAGCCAAAACAACACCACGAGATCCCGTCTCGGTTACTGTTCCTTTACCGCGACCACCGGCGTGAATTTGAGCCTTTACAACGAACCACGAGGTTCCTGTATCTGCTTGAAGCTTTTTAGCGACTTCGGTTGCTTCTTCAGGGGTAGAAGCTACATACCCACGCTGCACTGCAACTCCGTATTGTTGCAAGATGCTTTTTCCTTGGTATTCGTGAATGTTCATAGTTGAAATTTTGCGAGGCGCAAGTTACTAAAGAATACCCAAGTTTTGCTCATCTTTGCGATATGATTCAAGCTAAAGGAATTTTTAAGTCATTTGGAAGTGTCGAGGTCTTAAAAGATGTAACTATTCAGATAGCACCCAATGAAGTGGTGTCTATTGTAGGGGCTAGTGGAGCTGGGAAAACATCGCTCTTGCAAATTCTTGGAACCCTTGATACGCCCGATCGCGGCGAAGTGATGATTAATGGCATTAATCCGTTTCAATTAAAGCAGCGCGAACTAGCGGCGTTTCGTAATAACCACATCGGATTTGT
>Ga0172372_10011487_pt1 | contig 11246 bp, 6 predicted proteins | sample LakKiv5m_2_FD_114544 | JGI IMG/M metagenome (GOLD analysis project Ga0172372, IMG submission 114544) | Freshwater microbial communities from Kabuno Bay, South-Kivu, Congo - kab_092012_9.5m | ecosystem: Environmental > Aquatic > Freshwater > Lake | place: Democratic Republic of the Congo... | reverse complement strand
GGCGGCGATCTTGTCGGAGTCGACGGCGTTCTTCGGACAGCCCAGCGTGACCAGGTGGAAGCGACCCGCCATCGGGCTCAGCGTACCGGGGCCGCCGCGAACCGGGTCGGCCCCGGCGCGCGCTCCCCCGGTCGGCCCCGTCGCACGCGCGCCGGCTGCTCAGCTCCTGGGCGCCAGGAGGCGGGCGGCGGCCCAGTCGGCGTGGTCGCACGCCGCCCCGTCACCCCCGTCGGTCACCTGCAACGTCAGCTGACGCCCACCCGTCACGTCGACCGACACCGGCACCGTCGCACTCTGGTTCGTCAACCGGGCCGTCTGGAACCGCACCACCCCGTCGACCAGCACCCGGAACACCACCGTCCCCGACCGACCACACGCGTCGTCCACCCCCACATCGGCGACGAACCGCGCGTCCCCCGGCCGCAGGGCGAACACCACCGTCGACGCCGCATGCACCCCCAGGCCCTTGTCGTACACGACCCCGTTCACCGTGATCTTCCCGCCGTCACCGACACCCCCCTGCCCGTTCGAACGGTCACGCTCGACCGGCCCGAACCCGTTGCGCGCCGACACCCACCCCAGATCACTCACGAACGTCTCGGCCGGGCGCGGGGGCGCATCGTCGTCCACCAGGGTGCCGGTGGCGCGGCCTCGGTCGACGACGGCGCCGACGGAGCGTCCGAGGCGCACCCCGACGGACTCGTCGCCGTCGCTGATCGCGTCACCGACCACGCGCAGCGGGATCGACGCGACGGTCTGACCGGGGGCGAACGTGACCGATCCGGGCTCGTCGACGTAGTCGTCACCGGGAAGCGCACTGCCCGGGGTGAACGCGTACGCCACGGTCACGGGTGTGGCCGCGGGCACCGACAAGGTGACCGGGAACGACAACGTCGCCGGAGCGGCGCCGGACGTCTCGGTCCCCTCGAGGGCCGATGCGTCGTCGACCGAGACCCGGGGGAGGGTCGGCACGGTGCCGGCGGTCAGGGCGGCCCGGATCCCGTCCTGGCGGGCATCGTCCGCGCGCAGCGTCGGAGCGAGCCAGCCGCCCTCGTCGAACTCGTTCCACGCGTAGGCCACCACCGCCGGGCTCCGGCGACTGCGGGCCCAGTCGAGCGCCTCGCCCAGATGGGTGGCGAGCTCGGACGGGGTCGGCGCCTGGTACCAGTTGCGCCCCGATCCACCCCAGTAGGGGGGACGCTCGACCCGCGGCCGGGGGTCCCACCCCGACATGACCGTCGGGACCACGGCCACCCCCCGCCCCGACACCTGGTCCCAGGTGCGGCGGGCGCCCGTGGCCAGGTCGGCGTACGGTCGCCCATCGGAGGTCGCCACTCCCATGATGTACGAGGACACGGCATCGATCCCGTTGGCGGCCGCGTAGCTGGCCCCGGTGGTCGGCGAGTCGGCGCCCAGGGTCATGTACACGACGTACGGGTCGCCGGTCCCCTGGGCGAGGGACTCGGCCCGGAGCGTCGCGACGTCGGCGGCCACCGGCCGGGAGTAGAGGCCGACGTAGACGAGCGGGCGGGCGTCCACGTACACCCAGTTCGGGTCCTGCATGTAGCGCAGCACCGCGGCGCGCTCCGCCGGCATCGCCAAGCGCTGCCCGTCGATGACGACCGTGTACTTGACCCGGTCGCGCAACGCGCTCTGGCGGTACAGCTTCAGGCCCCGCATCATGCCCTCGTCCTCCGAGCCGACCTCGCGGTCGGTGTCGTAGACGATGAAGGCGAAGTAGTCGAGGCCGAGCTCGTCGGCGATCTCGATCTCACGGTCGGCGGCCGCCTGGTTGTCGGCGCGGGTCCGGACCGTTCCGGGACCGGTGATCTCGGAGAACCACGGCAGGCGGTCGTGCCAGTGGGCGGGGCCGAGCGTGTGCTCCACCGCGCGACCCGCTGGGCCGTCGTGCCAGGCGTCCCAGCGGATCGCGCCCGACAACGGCCGGTCGGGGGCCATGGTGAACGTGCACACGACCTGATCCCCCGCGCCCAGCGTGACGGTCGCCGTCGCACCGGCCTGATCCACCACCGATGCGCCGAGGCACGTCAGGGCCGCGAGGCGCCAGCCCGGCACGGGCGACTGCGTCACCACGTACGAACCCGGTGCGAGGTCGGCGAGACGCGCAGAGTTGGCCCTCTGCGGGTCGTTGTCGTCGTCGAGGGTGATCACACCCCGCCCGGAGACCGAGACGTCGAAGTCCTGACGGTCGTGCGCGTCGAGCACCACGGTGATCGTCGCCCCGGCCGGAGGGACGACCGACACGTTGGTGAAGGTGCAGGTCACCTGGTCGCCCGGCGCCACCGTCAGCGTCGTCGCACGCGCGGGGAGATCGGTCCGTGCGTCGCCGCCGTCGCACACGAGCGCGCCGAGGGTGGCGCCGGCTACGGCGGCCTGGGCGATGGTGTACGTGCCGGCGGCCAGGTCCCCGAGCGTGACCCGGTCCGGCCATGCGGGGTCGGTGTCGTCGTCGAGCACGAAGCCGGGTTGCCCGGTCACGGTGAAGGCCACGTCGGCACCCCCGGGGGCGACCAGGACCACGGTGATCGAGGCACCGGGGGGCGGCGTCGGGGAACCGGCCGGGTCCGCCCCGACCGGCCCGGCGGCGACCAGCGGGGTGCAGCCGATCGCGGCGAGGACCAACCCGACGAGGGCCCGGTGCCAGGCGCCACGCAGCGTACGCCGGTTGGGACGAGCGGCGCGGTGGGGGCGGTGGGGGCGGTCGGCTCGATCGGCTCGATCGGGGGCCATCGGTCCTCCAGGGGCAGGCCCGTCCGGCGATCCGGACGGCGTCTGTTCCCTGTCGGCGCGCGCGGCAGGTCCCTTGAGGACGAATCTCCCGGCGGCCCGACCGCCCGGTCCGGGCGGTGTCCGGGCGCGGCGACCCCGGGGTCAGTCGAGGAGGTCGGGCACCGTCGCGGCGCCCCGGGTCTCCATCTGCTCGAGCTCCTCGACCGTCATGAGCACGGTCCGGGCCTTGGAGCCCTCGCTCGGGCCCACGACCCCACGCCGCTCCAGCAGGTCCATCAGGCGTCCGGCCCGGGCGAAGCCGACCCGGAGCTTGCGCTGGAGCATCGAGGTCGAGCCGAGGCCGCTGCGCACCACCAGGTGCATGGCCTCGCCGAGGAGGTCGTCGTGGTCGTCGGGATCGACGCCCCCGCTCCCGGACCCGCCGGCGGCGTCCTCGGCGATGCCCTCCACGTACTCGGGCGCCGCGACCTGGCGGCGCCAGTGCTCGGCGACCTTGCGCACGCACGCCTCGTCGACCCAGGCGCACTGCACCCGCTCCGCCTTGCTCGACGACGCGGTGACCATGAGCAGGTCGCCCTTGCCGATCAGCTTCTCGGCCCCGGGCTGGTCGAGGATCACCCGCGAGTCGGCCAGGCTCGTGACGCTGAAGGCGAGCCGGCTCGGGACGTTGGCCTTGATCACCCCGGTGATGACGTCCACCGACGGCCGCTGCGTCGCGATCACGAGGTGGATGCCCACGGCGCGGGCCATCTGCGAGATGCGCACGATGCTCGCCTCGACGTCACGTGCCGCGACCATCATCAGGTCGTTGAGCTCGTCGACGACGATGACGATGAACGGCAGGCGCTCGAAGCCCTTCCCCGTCACGGGGTCGGGGCTCTCGGGGGTGGGCAGGTCGCCCCGGTCGTAGGCCGCGTTGTACCCGGTGATGTCGCGCACCCCCGCCGCCGCGAGCGTCTCGTAGCGCAGGTCCATCTCGCGGACCGCCCACTCGAGCGCGTTGGCCGCCTTCTTCGGGTTCGTCACCACCGGGGTGAGGAGATGGGGTGTGTCGTTGTACGCGCCGAGCTCGACCCGCTTGGGGTCGACGAGGATGAGGCGGACCTGCTCGGGGGTGTTGCGGATCAGCAGCGAGGTGACCAGCGAGTTGATGCAACTCGACTTGCCCGCCCCGGTCGACCCCGCGATCAGCACGTGGGGCAGCGTGGCCAGGTTGAGCATGACCGCCTGACCGTCGATCCCCCGGCCGAGCCCGATCTCGAGCGGATGGGTCGCGGCCTTGGCCTCCTTCGACGTGAGGATGTCACCGAGGGTGACGAGCTGGCGCTGGCGGTTCGGCACCTCGACCCCGATCGCGCTGCGTCCGGGGATGGGCGCCAGGATCCGCACGTCGGGCGACGCCATCGCGTAGGCGATGTCGTGGCTGAGCGCGGTGACCCGGTTCACCTTGACCCCGGGCGCGAGCTCGAGCTCGTAGCGGGTCACGGTCGGCCCGACCGTCATGCCGACCAGGCGGGCGTCGACGCCGTGCTGGTGCAGGGCCGCCTCGAGGACCTTGCCCCCCTCCTCGACCAGCCGGCGCTCCGCCCCCTTGGCGTCGCCCTTCTGGAGCAGGTTCGCCGACGGGAGCTTCCACGCCCCCGGTCGGGCCGGCGTCCCGAGGTCGATGGCGAGCTGCCGGCCGGGACCGGCGTCGACCACCGGGGGACCGCCGGTGGCATCGGTCTCCACGTCGTAGAGCGCGACCGGAGCGGGCGCGAACGCCTCCGGGTCGACCGGGGGGTCGGGGTCGGGTTCGGGTTCGGGGTCGGCATCCGCAACGGGATCGGCGTCGTCGCTCGCCCCCCAGGGAGCGGCGGGATCGGGATCGAGGTCGAGGTCGGACGTGGCGGCGAAGGGATCGCCCGGCTCGGGACCAGGCTCGTCGTCGAAGTCGGCCACGGGACCGGCGAGGTCGGCGGGGGGCTCGAGGTGCACGAACGCCCGCACCCGGGCCCGCACCCACCCGAGGCCGGCCCCGATCCGGGCGAGGACCGCACGCATCGGGACCCCCGGGACGAGCAGGGCCCCGAGCAGGGCGACGCCACCGAGGACGACCGCCGCTCCTGCGGTCCCCGTGAGCGCCACCAACGGCGCCCCGAGCAGAGCCCCGAGGAGGCCGGCCGACTCCTCGAGCGTGGCGGGGGGCGCCCCCAGCGCCGGCGCACCGGTGGCGAGGTACAGGACACCGAGCCCGGCACCGCCGAGGAGGACGAGGCCCGTGCCCACCCGCCACGGTGCCCGCAGGGTGGGCACCCGGACGGTGCGCGCTGCGTCGGGGTCGGCCGCCACCTCGGCCGCCTCGGACGCCGCGAGGGCCACCTCGCCGCCCGGGCGCCAGAACAGGCAGAGCCCGGCGACCCCGAGGGTCACGAACGGCACCGCGTAGCGGGCGAGACCGACGGCGGCGGCGCTGACCGAGGCCAGCACGCGACCGACGCCGCCGGCGGCGTCGCCGACGAGCCCGAGGGCGGTGAGCACCCCCACGATGGCGAGGACGATGGCGGCGGCGTCGGGGCCGTGCCCGCGGAGCTGGTGGCGGGCGGCGTCACGGCGCCGGGGCGCCGGTGCGGGGGCGGCGGACCGCCGGGTCCGCGCGGCGCCGCCCGACTTCCGGGTCGTCGCGCCCCCCGACGCGCGCGAGGCGGTCGTACGGGTGGACTTCTTGGTCCCGCTCGTGCGGGCCTTGCCGGTCGCGGCGGCGCGCGCCGACGTTCGGGTCGCCATTCCCCAACGGTAACAGCAACCCCTCCCGACACAGTGGCCACACCGGCGCGATTCCCGGAGTGGGGCCCGGCCGGGCTGCAGCCCTACCGGCGGCCGATCAGGGCATCACGGATCGCGTCCTGGCGGGCGGGATCGGGCACCAGGGTCGGGGCGAGCCACCCGCCCTCGTCGTACTCGTTCCACGCGTAGACGAGCACGGCCGGGGCCCCCGCCGTCGCGGCCCAGTCCACGGCCTCGCCCAGGTGCCGACCCAGCTCGGCGGGGGTCGGGGCCCGGAACCAGCTCCGGCCCGAGTCGCCCCAGAACGGCGGCCGCGCCACCCTCGGCCGCGGGTCCCACCCGGCCATGGCGGTGGGGACCACCGGGGTGCCGAGCCGGGCGGCCCGGTCCCAGACGTCCCGGGCGGTGCCGGCGAGGAGCGGGTACGGCCCACCCTGCGCGCTCGGCACGGCGATCGAGTACCACGACACCGCGTCGGCCCCGGCGGACTCGGCGGTCCGCACCGTCCGCTGGATCCCACTCGGGCTGCTCGCCCCGATGACCGTCTGGACGACGTAGGGGTCGCCGGTCCCCTGGGCGCGCGACGCGGCCCGCAGCGCCTCGACGTCGGTGCGCGCGGGGTCGGCCCACAGGCCCACGAAGATCAGGGGCCGCCCGGCCACCGTGACCCAGTTCGGGTCGCGCATGTAGCGCAGGATCGTCGCCCGCTCGCCCGGGTCGGCGAGGCGGTCGCCGTCGACCACGACCGTGTACTCGACCCGGTCCCGGTTCGGGCTGGCGCGGTAGTACCGCAGCCCCCGCATCATCCCTTCGTCCTCGGAGCCCACGGCTCGGTCCGAGTCGTACCAGAGGAACGCGAAGTAGTCGATCCCGAGGCGCGCGGCCCGGTCGATCTCCTCGGCAGCGACCGTCGGGTCGTCCGCCCGGGCGCGCACGGCGCCCGTCGGCGAGACCTCGGCGAACCACGGCAAGCGGCTGCGCCACTCCGGGGGCGCCAGCGTGTACTCGACCGCCCGTCCCACCAGGCCGTCGTGCCAGGCGTCCCACCGGATCGCCCCCACGAGCGGGCGCTCGAGGGCCGGACGGAAGGTGCACGTCACCCGGTCCCGCCGCCCCAGCCGCACCGTCGCGGTCCGGGTCGCGAGGTCGGCCGACACCCCGTCGTCGCAGGTCGCGTCGACCAGGTCCCACCCCGGCGCCCGGGCCTGGGTCACGGAGTAGCGGCCGGGTCCGAGCCCGGTGAACGTGACCGACCGCGGCCGGGTCCGGTCGTTGTCGTCGTCGAGCACGGCGTCGTGGCGTGCCGGGCCCGACACCGAGAACCGGAAGTCGTGGCGGTCGTTGGCGTCGACGGTCACGGTCAGCGTCGCGGCGTCGCGGTCGGCCCCACCCGCCTGACCGACCCCGGTCGCGACCAGACCCGCGAGGGCGACCAGGGCGACGCCCACGAGCACGACCCCGGCCGCGCGTCGTCCCTTCGGGCGACCGGTGCGCGGCCCGGTCGGTCGGTGAACCCCGTCGGTCTCCGCCCGCTCCGTCACCGGGCCGACGGTACCCCCGGGCCCCGGGGCTCAGAGCGCGGGCGCGTAGCCGCCGTCGACGGGGTACACCTGCCCGGTGATCCACTCGGCCGCGTCGCTGCACAGCAGCACGGCGAGCGGCGCCGGGTCGTCGACCCGGCCGAGGCGACCCATCGGGTACGGCCGGGTCAGGAGCGCCTCGCGCTCGGGGTGCTCGTCGAGGTGACGGGCCATGTCCGCGTGCCGGATCGAGCCGAGTGAGAGGCAGTTCACGGTGACGCCGGCGCGCCCCACCTCCACCGCCAGCCCCCGCGTGAACCCGGCCGCGGCCGCCTTGGCCGCGCCGTAGACCACCTGGTTCCGCTCACCCCGGCGGCCGGCGTCGGAGATGATCGTGAGCACGCGACCCCACTGCTGCTCGAGCATGGCGGCGAGGTAGGTGTGGGTCACGTAGAGCACCCCGGCGAGGTTGACCCGCATGATCGGGTCCCACTCGTCGGGCCTCGACTCGGCGAACGACACCAGCCGCGCCCCACCCTCACCGAAGAAGCGCACCCCCGACCCCGCGTTGTTGACCACGATGTCGACCGGTCCGGTCACGGACCGCATCTGCTGGACCGAGTCCCAGTCGGTGACGTCACCCACCACCGGCTCGGCCGTGAGCCCCTCGGCCCGGATCTCGTCGACGACCCGCTCGGCCCGGTCGAGGTGCAGGTCGTTGACCCACACCGTCGCGCCGGCCCGGGCCATCTGGATCGCGATGGCCCGGCCCACGCCCGCGCCCGACCCGGTCACGACCGCGGTGCGGCCACCGATGAAGTTCGACCAGTCGCGGATCATGGGCACCGGACTCAGACCTCGAGCACGACGGGGATGATCGCCGGGCGCCGACGGGTGCGGGCGTTGATGAAGCGCCCCAGGGCCCGGCGGGCGTGCCGGCGGACGGCCTCGGGGTCGGTCGCCCCGTCGGCCGCGGCCAGGGCGATCGCCGCCCGCACCTCGGCCCGGGCCTCGTCGAGCAGGTCGGCCGCCTCGGCCTCGGGGACCCAGCCCCGGGTCACGATCTCGGGGCCGGTCACCAGGTCTCCCGACGCTGCGTCCACGGTCACGATCACCACGACGACGCCTTCCGCCGCGAGGCTCTTACGGTCGCGCAGCACCCCCACGGAGATGTCGTCGAGCACGCCGTCGACGTACTGGTAGCCGGCGGGCACCGCCCGGCGCGCCACCTCGAGCTCACCGGCGTCGATGGTCACGACGTCACCGTCGGTGCACAGGAGCACCCGCTCCTCGGGGACCCCGACGGCGTGGGCGAGGCGGGCGTGGTGCACGAGGTGGCGGAACTCCCCGTGGACCGGGACGAACCACCGCGGCTGCACGAGGGCGAGCATGAACTTCAGCTCCTCCTGCGCCGCGTGGCCCGACACGTGGACCGGCGCGGTCTTGTCGTGGACGACGTCGGCGCCGGCCCGGTGGAGGGAGTCGATGACCCGGTCCACGTTGTGCTCGTTGCCGGGGATCGCGTGGGCGCTGATCACCACGACGTCGTCGGGACCGATCTTCAGGTGCTTGTGCTCCTGGGCGGCCATGAGCGAGAGGGCGCTCATGGGCTCCCCCTGGGAGCCGGTCCCCACGACGCACACCGACCCGGGGGCCATCCGGGCGACCTCCTCGATGTCGACGACCTCGGACTCGGGCAGGTCCAGCATGCCGAGGCTCCGGGCCAGCGCGGTGTTCTGCAGCATCGACCGGCCGACGAACGCGACCTTGCGCCCGCAGGCCCGGGCGGCCTGCACCACCTGCGCGACGCGGTGGAGGTGCGAGGAGAACGCAGCGACGATCACCCGACGGTCGGGGTGGTCGCGCAGGATGTCGTGGATGACCGGACCGACGGTGGTCTCGGAGGGGGTGAAGCCGGGCTTCTCGGCGTTGGTGGAGTCGGACAGCAGCAGCGTGACCCCCTCCCCCGCGATCTGGCCCAGCCGGGCGAGGTCGGTCTGGCGCCCGTCGAACGGGGTGAGGTCGATCTTGAAGTCGCCGGTGTGGAGGATCGTTCCCGCGGGCGTGCGGAACGCCGTCGCGAAGGCGTGGGGGACCGAGTGGGCGATGGGGACGAACTCGACGTCGAAGGGCCCGATGTCGATACGGTCGCCGTCGCGGACCGTGACCAGCTCGGTCCGCCCGAGCAGACCCGCCTCCTCGATGCGGTTCCGGGCCAGGCCCAGGCACAGCGCCGAGCCGAAGATCGGGGCCGACACGTCGCGCAGCAGGTAGGCGAGGCCGCCGACGTGGTCCTCGTGCCCGTGCGTGAGCACGACCCCCTCGACCCGGTCGGCGTTGTCGCGCAGGTACGTGAAGTCGGGCAGGACCAGATCGACGCCGGGCATGTCGGCGTCGGGGAACATCAGCCCGCAGTCGACGACCAGGATCCGGCCCCCGAGCTCGAGGCAGAAGCAGTTCCGGCCGATCTCGCCCAGCCCGCCGAGGAACACCAGACGGACGGGGGCGGGCATCAGCGGAGGCTACCCGGGGCACCCCCGGGCCGGGTGCGTCACGCGCCGGTGCGGTCGGCGGCGACCGCGTCGAGCGCGCCGTACTCCTCGGTGGTGTCGACCCAGTCCTCGTACTGGATGACCTGGAGCTCCTCGAACCGGTGCCGGAGCCAGCCGTCGGCGGCGTCGAGCAACCCGAGCTTCTTGCAGTTGGGCACGATCTTGGAGAACAGCAACGACTGGAACAGCGGCTGGTCGGGCGCGGCCAGCGCGACCGGCACCATCTCGCGCGGGTCGATGCCCAGCTTCTGCCAGACCTCCTGCTGGAGGAACCGGTCGCGCATCCGGACCGCGGCCTCGAACGCGAACTCCTGGCGCTCGCGGACCTCGGCGGCGGTGAGCTGGTCGTAGAACTCCTGCAGCGAGAGGACCCCGAACGCCACGTGGCGGGCCTCGTCGCTCATCACGTAGCGCAGGAGCTGCTTGAGCAACGGCTCGGTCGTGAGCTGGTGGATGAAGCCGAACGCGGCGAGGGCGAGCCCCTCGACCATGATCTGCATCCCGAGGTAGGTCATGTCCCACCGACCGTCGCTCACGATGTCGTCGAGCAGCATCTCGAGGTGGGCGTTGACCGGGTAGTGCCCCGAGCGCTTCTCGTCGAGGTAGCGCGCGAACACCTCGACGTGGCGGGCCTCGTCCATCACCTGAGTGGCGGCGTAGTACTTGGCGTCGATCCACGGAACGGTCTCGACGATCTGCGCGGTGCAGATCAGCGCGCCCTGCTCCCCGTGGAGGAACTGCGACAACGTCCAGTTCTGCGACTCGATCGCGTAGGCGACCCACTCGTCGTCGCCCCAGTGCTCCACCGGCGTGCCCCGGAGGTCCTGGCGGGCGAAGATGCCCGCGTTCTGGGCCCGGTCGGCCGACGCCACCGAGGCCGGGTCCACCGGGGTGTCCCAGGCCAGGTCGTTCGCGTTCCACTGGGACGTCTTGGCCTTCTCGTAGAGCTTGGCCAGGGCGGGACGGGTGCGCTCGTAGTCCCAGGTGAACAGCGCGTCGGCGTGCGACCGCACGGCGTGCGCCACCGCGTCGACGTCGGTGTTGGCCACGGCGAGGATCGCGTCGACGTCGTCGACGTCGGCCCGGCCGATCAGGCGCTCGTTGGTGGTCATGGTCCCTCCTCGTTCGGGGCGGCGGACCCCCGGGGGGCGATCCCGGGCGTGACGAAGGTGGCGACGAACCGACGCACCGCTCCGGGGTCGGTGGGGTCGATCAGCGGCGTCGGGGTGCGGCACAGGTCGATCCCGATGCGGGCCACCCATTCGGCGGCCCGCGGCGGGTCGGCGGCCCAGGGCGCGAGCAACGGGGCAAGTCCGTCGGTCAGGCGGGCCAGGAGCGCGTCGCCCCCCGCGAAGTCGAGGTAGGGCGCGAGCGCGCCCGGATCGGCGGCCACGATCCCGCCGAGGGCCACCGAGGTGGCGAGGGTCCGAGCGCCGGTGACGAACATCGCGGCGACGGCGTCGTCGAGGGTCCGGGCGTCCGCGACCGCGACGGCGACGGCAGCCACCGCCCGGGCGGCCTCGTGGTCGAGCGCCGCACCGACCAGGGCCGGCTTCCCCGGGCACCGGCGGTACAGGGTCGCCCGGGACACACCGGCCGCCCGCGCCACGGCGTCGACCGAGAGGCGGGCCAGGCCCACGCGGGCGATCTCGGCGAG
>Ga0172372_10011484_pt1 | contig 11248 bp, 14 predicted proteins | sample LakKiv5m_2_FD_114544 | JGI IMG/M metagenome (GOLD analysis project Ga0172372, IMG submission 114544) | Freshwater microbial communities from Kabuno Bay, South-Kivu, Congo - kab_092012_9.5m | ecosystem: Environmental > Aquatic > Freshwater > Lake | place: Democratic Republic of the Congo... | reverse complement strand
CTAATTCGGCTGCAATGTATTTGAATTGACTACTTCTTCTGTTATTTTCATAAAGAGGAAATGTAGGATCTTCGATAACTAATGCAGCATTAGTAACTTCATTAATTTTCATACCTCTTGGGGAGGTAACATATTCAGGATTTTGGAGTACATCTGTTAGAGCAATTTGATATACCTCAGCAAGTGTTTCACCTTTGTAAATTCTCATATTCTTTTAAAGCTTTTTCGTAACATTTTTCCATTTTTGGAAAAAATTCTTCTACATATTTTTCGGTTTGTGTCTTTTTTATTTCTAATTCGTATAGTTCCATCAACTTTGGATTATTCCATAGATGATGCATAATCTCATATATACGTTCTTCTCTCCACTTACTCATAATCAAACATAGATAACTGTTTAGGATCTCCTGTTATTGTATTTTCATGAGAAAGAAATTCAGCAATAATTTTAGAGACTTCATCGGCACTCATGGTGCCTACATTAAGAAGGAGTTTATTTTTAATCTTACTCAGACGATGAGCGCGTTGGAATCCGTCAACCTCGGCTTTAATACCTTCTTCGTTTTTATAAAATGATTTACCATCATCTCTACTCCAAATAGTATGAGGATCATTAGTTAAAGTAATAAGATAAAGATTTTCTCTTAAAGTATTAACAAATTGTTTTTCAATATCAAACACATAATCACCAGAATATCCACGATAAAGTGGTGAGTAAATACTTTCACCTAAATGAGAACGATTAAAGATGATATTAATATCTTGATCTTTACAAAGAACCATCATCTTAAACATATCTTCATACATTTTCTTTGAATATGAAGTATGCATTTCAATATCATCTTTAAAAGGTAAAGACGAATAATGAATCTTATGAAAGACAGTATCTTTAAGATTCTTAATAATAAGATTTTGTTGTGTATCTTTACCGGTATTATCGGTACCTTCAATGATAATGAACTTACTCATTTTATTTTTATATGTTAGAAGTTATGATTGTTTATCTCAATGTCAAAATCTGTAAAATTGGCAAAATCATTTTCATCTGCCTGAATTCTACGTTCCAAAGTATCACCTGGCATATTACGACTAAGTAATCTTTGGCGCCTTACCTCAATAGGCATATTAAGATATATGATTGTACATTCTTTACGATCAATCGGATTGATGTGAGAAATACCTATTGGCGTCATTATGAATAGGTTACACTGTTCTTTGAACTGTTTATGACTTGTACCATAGTACCATCCATTAAACTCAACCCATTCATACCAAAAGTTATTCTTTATACCATCTTCAAATTGTTCTTTTGACATAAAGTAATAGTCTTGGCCGTCAATTTCTCCCTCTCTTGGTGGGCGGGTAGTATAAGAAATACCATAGACAAAACCACGGCCTTCCATTACCTTTCTCATATGATCTTTACCTGCAGCGGCTTTACCTACTAGGATTACTTTATTCATATATTAATCTCCTTCTTCTGGGTTTATTCTTAATTTGCTTTCTGTATCACCAGTAGGATAAGCATTACCCGTACCGGTTGATGAAGTATACCAAATATCACCTGGTTTATAAGGCGGCGAATAAGGTTGAATAGTTGGCATAGGGCTAGGTATGTAAAAAGGTTGATTTCTATTTACCTCAGCTTGTAAAATTATTACTGCTTCCTCTGCAGTAATATGACTTTCATCAAGAAGCCTTTGTACTATTTCAGTTACTGTTTTCATTGTTTGCATTTTTTATCTCGAAAGTATTTTCTAAAGTTTGAATGCAATCATTGGCCTCAGCAAGAGATCTTGTTAAGGTCATCATTTCATCGATGTGTTGAGGATGTTCACCAATACCTACAGGATTTGTTAAGTAGATGGTAAGTGTAGCGAGAGCCTTTTGTTTTTGTGCTTCAAATTGTGCCTTAAGAGCATCATACATTACATTAGTTGGTCCCATAATTAGTCTAATAAAAGTTTAGAGTTTTGAAAGTTGTTTTTGATTTTTTCATTAAAGAATTTTCCTTGAGATTCTGCTCTACAGAATTCTTCATATGTTTGAGAATCAACATTTGAATATTCATAAATAGCACCAGAATTAAATTCAATTTTTAATGTGCTTGCAGAAAAATTATAAACTGCTTTTTTAATCATTGACGAGTCTGTCATCGAGGTTTGTTCTATTAACATATTATTGATTTTTTGATTGATCACCGTTTAATACTTTAAACATTTTCTTTAGTTCTGTAATAGGTAATACTTTAATCTGTGATAAGGATTCCCATGCTTCTTCTTCAGTATTTGCCTTACAGGTCCACTTAACTCCCGAACCTACTATAATAAATGTTTTCATGGATTTATTTTTTATATTGAAGTATCTTAATAGGTTTCATTAATTTAATGATTTCCTTAACTGTTCAAGGTCTGTTATGTACATATCTTTAGGATCAGTTTTCTTAATGGCTTCAACCTCAGATTCCTTTTCTGTTTTCTGTTTAAGTAGTTCTTCGAATCTTTCCTTAGTTAATGAATAGATTGCCATACTTAATAGGTATGTATAAGAACCATCAATCTTATCATATTTGTTATCTTCCAAGTACTTAACAATGATATCCTTTGCTACATTATTTACCTTAAGCTTTCCTTCAATAATATCTTTAATAAATCTTGCCTTATTTGATATGATAAGAAGTTCTCTTCCTAATTTATCAAGAAGATAGGCCTTTCTCTTATGATAATATTGAAGTCGTATTCCAACAAAGTGAGTTACAATATCTTCAGCTTTAGTAAAGATCTTTAATTTTCCAGTCTCATCGATGGTGGTAAGGTTTTCGGTTTCTTGTGAATGAATCTTCAACAGATTTTCTAACCTATCCTTTGAAATATAGTCCTTAAGAATTGCTCGTTGAAATTTAAGAAGGTATTCAATTTTATCTGATGAATTATCTTCATAATCAACAATGATCTTTTTATCAATTAGAGCATTTAACCACTCTTCATATCTCTCATAAGTAAATGAAGGTGGAATTTCTGTTACTTTTACCGTTGTACTATTTACTACTTGGTATGATCCACTAATCTTCCATGTATTAGGATTACCCGGATCTCTAGTAAATGATCCCTTAAATTCACTTAACCAAGGAGAAAGAGTTTTAATCTTCTTATCCTTAAGAACGGCCAAACATGCTTCAACCACATCTTTAGGATTACGATTAAGAATATTAGTTGCAAATCCTACGGCAATACCAGAAGATCCATTTAAGATAACTGTTGGAACGATAGGAAGAAAGAAGTCTGGTTCAATCTCTACACCTTCTTCAATCTTATTATTAAGAAGTTCAAAATCTTGATAAATTAATCTAAAGTTAGGATGGAGTTTTGCACTGATGTAACGAGGTGCACCAGCAGAAGGAGAACGTAAAGATCCAAATTGACCAATACCATCTAAGAGTGGTAATGAGTTCTTAAACTTTTGTGCCATACCAACCATAGCAGATTCCAATGAAGTATTTCCGTGGTGATAATATGCCTCTGCTGCTACACGACCTGCAAGTTGGAATAATTTCATTGGCTTTTCTGCTCCATTTTTCCAGATCTTATTTGCCACGAAAACAACCTTTCGCTGCGTTGGCTTAAGACCGTCAATACAGCTAGGGATTGCACGATTTTCTACAACATATTTGGCATACTCCAAATATTCTTTATCAAAGAATGATGTTACTGTTCTTTTTTCCATTAGAAAAGAGATTTATTGCTTGTTTTAATTTCAACAGATTCCCCCAGAATTTTCTTTTTACGAGGGTTAGAGTCACCTGCAAACCAGATATTTAATGTACTGTTAAATCCATTATCCCTGGTAAGAAAGTATGATCTAGGGCTTCTAATGATCTCCTGATATTCATCGTCCTCCAATGCAGCCAATCCTTTCTTATATTCAATATTCCACGAAGATAACGATTTTTGTTTAGATTCCCATTCTTTATAGTCTTCTTCAGAATAAAAGCTTAAGGTTTCTTTACCCTTTTTTGCGACCATGAGAGGAGTTTCAACCTTTAGCACCTTTCCTTCTTCAAACAGTTCTGGCCAATACTTTCCAAAAAAGTTAATTAACAGAGCAGATATTGAATTACCATCAACATCGGCATCAGTATAGAATAAGATTTTTCCATATCGTAAATCCTTTGGTTCATGGCCAATCTTTAATCCTATTGCAGCCATAAGAGATTGTACTTCTTTATTTTGTACAACCTTTGAGTCAGGAATCTCTCTTACATTAATAAATTTACCACGAAGAGGAAATGCACCTTGCGTTAGTGGATCACGGTAACGACGAAATGCAGAGGATGCAGAATCACCTTCAAATATTGCAAGAGTACAATTTTTTCTATCACCGGTTTTCTTAGCATCAATTAATTTAATTACCTTTGACTTATCAAGGTTATTATTTAATTTTCTAAGTTTTGCTCTTTCTTCAGCGGCCTGCTTTCTTTCAATCCAATCAAGAACCGATTGAATGATTTCCGATGCAAACACCTGTTTAAGAATCTTTTCTGAAAGTTCATGTATACTTCCAAAGTCTTTAGGTTCAGTAATGAGTTTTTCCTTAGTTTGAGAAGAGAATGCAGGATTGATGACCGTGGAATCAATAAAGAGAAAGATGTGTTGCTTTAAGTCAGTAGGCTTTACATCAACTCGATATTTTTTCTTAATCTTTTCTCTAAGATATTGAATGATTTGAAATGTGATATTATTGACATGGGTACCGCCATCCTTTGTTTCAACTGAATTAACAAAGGAGATTGCTTTAAAGCCTGATGTTGAATGACCTATACCAATTTTCCAATTTTGTGACTGTTCATAGAAAACGTTGTCGGTATAAAGTTCTGCATATTCTTTAAAGTTTTTGAATGAAATTAAAGTATCATTTAGATAGATCTTAAGAGAAGTATTACAGGCAGCAATATCATAAAGCCTCTTTTGAATCATTTGTAAAGAAGACTTATCAATCTTCTTCATTCCGAACCTTTCAAAATCTGCAATGTAAGAAATTTCAGTATAGCCTTTCTTTTGAGATTTAATTATAGGCTCTATCTTTGAAGACATGTTATTTGAAAAGATCTGTACAAATGATTTTTTACCATCACATGTTTCAATCTTAAATTCTTTACTAAAGATATTAGTTAAGGTACTTCCTACACCATTTGTACCTACAACAGTACGATCTTCTGTATCATCAAAGTTACTTCCTGTCTTAAGATTACTAAAGATCATTTCCGGAACCCATTCTCCGTACTCTTTATGAATCTCTACAGGAATTCCTCCATTATCCCAGATTGATATTCTACCGGTTGTTTCATTAATAGTAACTTTAATCTGGTTAAGCTGAGAATTTCTTTTATGTTCATCAACTGAATTTGATACGATCTCGTCAAAAAGTTTTATGAAACCTGGATTATAAGTAATCTCAGTAGGTTCAAACTTTCCTTTCTTTTCATTAAAAAGAAATACTTCCTCGGTATGTGGTTTAATCGAACCAATATACATACCTGGACGAAGGAGAACGTGTTCAGTGTCAGTAAGTTTTTGATACCTCTTTTCTACACTTACGGCCATACCTTTTATTTTTATATGCTAAATATCTGTTTGGTTTAATTATATTGATGTCTAAGCGTAAGTTTCAAAAAAGATTTATATGAATTATAGGCTTCCTTTGACCGCGGATCTTTTTCTGCATGTTGCCACTTAGTAGAAAATAATAAGATGAGATTGACCAGAGACTCGTAATGAACAGTCTTATTATCTTTGTTTAGGATAACCTTCCGTACCCAAATAAAATCTTTTTTCATACCTAAACTATTTATTCAAATATAATACAAAGATATGATTTCTGAAAGAGCGGAAGGTGAGGGATTTGAACCGGCGACCCCGACCTTGGCAAGGTCGTGCTCTACCAACTGAGCTACTTCCGCAGAACAGGATGCATTGGTTTATAGTTTACAAATCTAGACCTATGTTGCTGTATGCATCCTTTTTGGTGGAGGTGATGGGATTCGAACCCATGTCCGACTAAGGAACCTAAATCCCTCGTTCACAAGCTTAGGCCATTTTTCTTAATGGCCAAAATAGATACTCTTTTGCATTGTAGTATCATTAATGTTTCCCACTCTTATTTAAGGAGTCAGCGAGAAGTACTCAGTTTACTCATTCTTTTTGAAACCTCACGATGAGTGCGAGACTGACTAGGCTGCTACAGCGTAATCAGCACCTATGAAAGCCATTGCGTCTTCCCAGGTGAATGAAGATTTCTCTTCGCCTTTTATTGTGCGATAGGTGTTTAAGAGTTTCCATCTAACCCTGCTTGCATCAGTAACCTAATTTCAGCTTAACCGTCAAAACCTGGTCACCCCCAATATGTTAAAGAACGTACCTTTATTTATATAATCGCGGTTAACGATTGTTTACCGGAACTCGCCAAGATTCCATTTGTTCACGACGATTCTTTTGAATCATGTCCCATTCCATGCGGTCATAGAGAACATAAGAATACTTCCATCCACAGTCATCATCATAATCAGAATCTTCTTCTACTACGATAGAAGGACCAAGGATGTCTTGAAGAGTTATCCAATTGGTTGGTCTCCAATATCCAAAACGAAGGTAATTATGATTACCACCGCCAAAGATACGGCCTACCTCGAATTGCCCGAGGGCTTCTTCAATCTGTTTAAGTTTTTCGATGTCTATTTTCATTTTTCTAAAATTACAAAGTTACCAAATTCGCGATCAAATACCTGTAAGAGATTCTCATAATCTCCACTCATCATTTCAATTCCTAAGTTTGTGAGCCTTTCCTGATCCCAGCCTAATTGACGACCAAAATTTCTGGCCATTCCCATAAGGACGAAGGCATTACCATCAGGACCTGTGAGGTCAATTACAATAGGACCGGTTCTTTCGTGTTTTTCTCGTATCATATTACATGCACATATAAGTTTCAGATTGGCTCCAACGATTATACCATTCGGCATTTGCTTCAGTAACCTCAGATTTAGCGATTCCTTTATGGTAGATTGTACCACCAAATATAGATGCCAAGTTTACTTTGTTTTTGGTACAGCGAGATACCCGGTAAAACCCATCTTGGTATTTTACGATTGATCCTGTGTCGATTTGATTTTCCATATCCGTTTAATTTTATATAAATATAAAACAAATAATTGGGATTTGAAAATTTTTAGGAGACTTTTTTCTCTCTAGAGTGAAAAAAGTTATTAACAATTTAGAATGGCATTGGGGATTCTGCCTTTAACTTTTCTACAAGTTTTCTGGCAATGATCTTGGTTTCTTTTGCGAACTCTCCTTTATCAATCATCCATTCAATATATCTGGAATCTGCTTCATAAACTTCTTTAAAAGGTTTACCTGCCCATTTTCCAAAATTAAAGATGATTTCTTTTTTGCCGTTGATTTCGGCAAACTTAAACTTACCGCTTAGGTCAACTTGTGTTTGGCGAGACTCATTAACTACCTGGTCAATTTCGGCAGCAGATCCTGGCATATCATATAGATTGCGTTGTGCCTGGAAGATTTCCATCGTTGCACGAATATCTGCTTCTGCACGGTGTGCACCTTCTAATGTTTTACCGGTGTACTTGGTGTATGCAGTACTAAGGTCTCGTCTTTCGTATTTAGAATAGATTATGAATGGATCAATAACGGCTTTATTACGAGGATTAAATACCAGACCAGCTCGCATGAATTCCTCAGTAAGCATTGGAATATCAAAGTAAAGTGCATTATAACCACCAAGGTCGCTATCACCTATAAAGTCCATAACTTCTTTAGCAATATATTCAAACCTATCCTGGTCTTCAAGCATATCTGGTGTAATGCCATGTTTATCAATCGCCTCTTGGCGCCATTCAATACCAGGTCCAGGATTTACTAATGTGTAAAAAGATGCAATCTCATTACCTTCAAAATCAGTTTTGATCATACAGATCTCAATAATCCTATCTGTTGCTGTGTTAACACCAGTAGTTTCTAAATCGAACCAGACAATACTCTTATCCATAATTACTATACTTTTAGTGGAACAATCCGTTAATTTTATATAGTAACCAGATAACTTAGTTTTAAGTTTCTAAGAAAAAGATTAATCAGGAACAATAATCTGAATACTTTGAATAGCAGCAGGTAATCTGTTCATAGTACCATTAAGATTTGCTAATGCTGAATTGATACTCTTAAGAGTACTATCTAAACCTTTAGAATCTCCACCACCACTGTTTGTTCCAGTAGCTGCAGTAGTTGTTGTTCCAGTGGATGATACATTAAGTGCATCACGAATATCTTCAACTGCACTGAGTAATTGAGCATATGCAGCTGCATTATTACTTAATTCACCAGCTCCCTTAAACAGGTTTGCAAATGATTCAGCTTTATCTGCATCAATTTTATTAATCGCGGCAGCCATCTTAGACATACCATCAGCTGCCTTATGAATAAGTCCTTTTCCAGCATTTTTGGATATTTCAGAAATGAATCCTTGCATATGATCTACCTGAGACTTAAATTTAGGCTTCTCATAGTAGTATGTAAATGTATCACCTATTGATGTAAAGATCTCTTTAATACTTTTTGCAATTGCAGCAGGATTCTTAAGATCAGCGAATGATTGTAAACCTTTTGCAATATTGGTAAGTTCTTCACCAGCGCCTTTTACATTCTTAATACCTTTATTAACAAGATTTTCATCCCATTCGATTAAACCAAAGAATGAGCTATCTGTTTGTTCCTTTCCACCAATGATTGCAAATGCATCACCAACAAAAGTTAGAGATTTTTTTATTGATTCGCCTAATTTATCAAAATTAACATTTTTATCAATAAGATCCTGGAATGTTTTAAGACCGGACGCAATATTCATTAGTTCCTTTCCTGCACCCTGTACTGCATCTACACCTTTTTCAACAGAATTTTCATCCCAGCTTATACCAAAAAGTCTGGATAATCCAGTACTATCTTCGGATTCCATTCCACCAATTTTAGCAAATGCAGTACCAATGAATCCTAAAGACTTTGTAACCGCGTCACCTAATCTATCCCAATTAATATCTTTATCAATAAGATCCTGAAAAGATTTAAGACCAGTTGCAATATTAGTTAACTCTTTGCCTGCACCCTTTACAGAATCAATACCCTCGGCAACTTTATTCTTTTTAATTCCAAATAGAGAATTAAAAAATCCACCAGCCTCTACATTACCTTGTTCTGCTACTGCTGCAAATGCTTCATTAATAAATCCAACAGTATTTACAACAGCATATCCTAGAGTTCCTTTTTCATAACGCCCTTCACTGTCAGGTGAACCAAAATTAACCCCTTTGTCAATAAGTGATTGAAATGCCTGTAAACCTTTTGCAATACTTGTTAATGCTCTACCAGCACCCATAACCGAACTAATACCTTCTTCAACCGCGGTTCTTTTGAAACCGAACATTTGTCCAAAGAAAGATGAACTAGGAACCTGTTCGCTTGAACCTGCTAGCGCAAATGCAGTAGTAATTCCATTTAACATGGTAACTAACTCTTTTGACAGTTCATCATTCCACCCAACCGCTTTAATTGCAGTTAGACCCCACGCCAACGTTTTAAGAGCAACACCAGCAGCTATGAACCCGGCCGCAGCCTCTATCATTCGGACAGAATCAATTGCACCAGTAATAGCCCCACCTATTTTAGAAAAGAACCCTTCATCAGCATCTTTGCCTCCTAAGAATGCACTTTTTACACCGGCTAACATTGTGGCCAATTTAACAGAGTCTTCTTGTGTAAAATTAACCTTTTTGATTGCCAATAATCCGGGTGCTAATAGTAGTAATGCAATTCCCACAGCAGCGAATGCACCTGCGCCAGCTAATATAAATAACGATCCTACTCCAGCTGCAGCAAATTCTAATCCTAATGCTAATAAGATACCAGACTGTACCCCAATGCTTTCAAGGGTCATATCTTTTGTAACCGCTGCAAATGGAAGATACCCAAGACTAAAGACAAGTAACCCAATACCTATTGCGGCAACGGCTATTGCACCTGGTACAATTTGTCCAAATAATTTACCTAACACAGCAAATGCAAGTCCTGTACCTAATAATAATCCGCCTTGTCTAAAAATGTCCTCCATCGTAACATCTTTAGCAACAGCGGCAAATATTAAATAACCTATTGAAAATATTACAAGAGATACACTCATAACGAATATTGCAAGAGCACCTTTTCTAATATGTTTATCAACTAATCCTAATAGAGCAAAGGCACCACCAACTAATACAAGAGATCCGACCATAGCAAGTAAAACAACCGGATTCATTAAGACGAGCATTGATGCAAGAGCAGCCATTGCTAATCCAACTGCAAAATAGATAAGTGCATTACCCATCATACGAGTAGATCTTGCGCCTTGTCTGATAGTTTTATCAATTTTACCTAATAGAGCAAAAGCTCCGCCAATAAGAAGCATTGCCAATACAATAACAGGAGTAAATAAGATACCTATTACAGAACCGATTGCAGCAATAACAAGTCCTTTTGCAAACTTATTTAATGCCCCACCCATTACGTCGAGTGTGTCAGCACCTTTTTGTATATTTTTGTTATCGCCAATAAGATCAAATGTTGGTAAGAGTATATTTATTGTAACCAGGAAAAGTCTAGCAGCTAAATATCCAACAGTAAATTTAAGAAATGATTTAGCTAGCATAGTACCTAAACCATATATAGACAATCCAATTAAATTAACAGACTCTGCAGTTTCTTGGACATTCTTTTTATTAGGCTTATTCTTATCATATAGTTCAAATAAATCTGTAATGACATTAATAAAAGTTTCTACTCCTTTTTTAGGAACAAACCTAAATATGATTAATCCCATTGCCAATTCTTTTGCGCCTGCGCCTAAAGCAACTAGAGTATTACCTGCTTCTTTTAAGGTGCCTGACTTTCCTGAATTCTGTTCTTTAGGGGTATCAGATTTACTTGAACCGGATTTACCTGCAATAATCTTCAGTAAATCAGTTTGAGTTTTTAATTCTTTTACAATTTCTTTATCTAATGATGCGCCTGGAGTACCAGCCACAGCTGCAACAACCGCGTCAATTTTTTGCGCGGTCTTTTCAGTTGCTGCCGCTATTTTTACTAGCGGGTCCATTAGGTCTTTAAGTGTTACTGCAGCCATCCATAGTTATATATTTAGAAGCGTG
>Ga0172372_10011479_pt1 | contig 11251 bp, 10 predicted proteins | sample LakKiv5m_2_FD_114544 | JGI IMG/M metagenome (GOLD analysis project Ga0172372, IMG submission 114544) | Freshwater microbial communities from Kabuno Bay, South-Kivu, Congo - kab_092012_9.5m | ecosystem: Environmental > Aquatic > Freshwater > Lake | place: Democratic Republic of the Congo... | reverse complement strand
TTACTTTGAAACATTGTTATCACACTATCGCACTCAACCAGAAAAAGTGCAATCCATTTTGAAGGTTGGCGCTTTAGACCAAAGTAAGATAGCAGACCCGGCTTGGGTTGCGGCTTTTAGTTCCGTATGCCTAGCCTTATTCAATACCTCTGAATTCATCACCCTACAATGAGGCTCAACATGTTAAATTCAAGACGTTCTTTTTTGGAAATTTCGAGCAAAGGCTTAGCTGCACTTGGCCTGAACTCCATACCGCTAAGTGAACTGAAGGCCGATGATTTTATTCAAAGACCTCACCATGGCATGAAGGCGAAAAGAGTTGTTTTTCTATTCATGGGCGGTGGCCCTTCACAAGTAGACACCTTTGATTACAAACCCGAACTTAAAAACCGCGAAGGTCAAGATTTAGGCAAGCTTATTAAATTACCTCGACTATCCGGCATGACCTCAGGCAAAGCTAGTTTTCCCATCACGCCCTCAGTTTTTAATTTTAAACAACATGGTCAAAGTGGAGCTTGGGTTTCAGATATTTTCCCTCATCTTGCAAAAGTGGTCGATGACATTTCCTTCATCAAATCAATGACCTCCACCCATGTCAATCACGATCCCGCAATCACGTTTTGCAACTCAGGACACGCCTTTCCAGGACGCCCCTGCATAGGCTCATGGCTGAGCTATGGGTTAGGCGCAGCCAATAAAAATCTACCAAGCTTTATGGTACTGATCTCGCAAGGCAACTACGGCGCGGCACAACCCTTGATGTCCAGATTATGGAGTGCCGGGTTTTTACCGTCCAAATACCAAGGCATCAAGCTTAGAGCCGCTACAAACTCTGTCTTGCATTTACATCACCCAGCGGGTTTAAGCGCCAATGAAGAATCACAGTTTCTCACCTTGCGAAATCAACTCGATCAAACCCACTATGAACAATCTCTCGATCCAGAAGTACTCACTCGCATCAATCAGTATGAAATGGCTTATAAAATGCAAAATTCCATACCTGAAATAACCGATGCTACAGAACCCGAGAGCACTTATCAACTCTATGGTGAAGATGCCCGCAAACCAGGCACTTTTGCTGCCAATTGTTTGTTGGCTCGCAGAATGATTGAAAAAGACGTTCGTTTCATTCAACTCTTTCACACTGGTTGGGATCATCACGATAATGTGGTCAAATACCATCCCGTATTGGCAAAAGAAACAGATCAGGCCTGCGCGGGTTTAATCACCGATCTAAAAAACAGAGGCTTATTGGAAGATACCTTGATTGTATGGGGCGGTGAATTTGGAAGAACTGTTTTCTCACAAAGAGGCACCTCCTCGGATTACGGGCGCGATCATCACCCCTACGCCTTCACTTATTGGCTCGCTGGTGGCGGCATCAAGCCAGGGTTGAGCTATGGCGAAACTGATGAGTTCGGACAGAATGTCGTCAAAGATCCCGTCGACATACACGATCTTCACGCGACCATTTTGCATCTCATGGGCATCGATCATGAGCGTTTAAATTTTAAATTTCAAGGCCGTTACTTTCGCTTGACCGATGTTCATGGCAAAGTGATCAAACCATTGCTCGCATAAAAAAGCTTGTTCACGACTACTGATGCTATACTACCGACTATGGAAAAAAGCCCACAAGAACAAGCTTTTGTGCAATGTGTCATTAGATACGAAACCATCTTAAAAGCTTATGCCCGCTCAATTTTACCGCACTGGGAGGGTGTTGAAGAGGTTTTGCAAAATTCCTATCTGATCATTTGGAGAAAGTGGGAACAATTACAACAGGATTCAGAATTCTTGCCTTGGTCTAAAACCATTGTGAGATTTGAGGCACTCAAATATCGCCGCAACAAGGCCACCGATCGACACATTCTCGATGAAGATCTTCTCGAACTCATCGCCTCTGAAGGCGAAGTGCCATCAGAACTTCATTCTGTTGAAGAAGAACAAAAAGCCTTGCAAAAGTGTTTAAAGCAATTGAAACCCTCACATCAAAAATTGGTTTTAGCACACTATCATGAGGGTAACTCGCTGAAAGCGCTCGCCGACACCATGAGTAAAAGCCCTAATAGTCTTTACAAACTCATGGCGCGTTTGCGTCAAAAACTACAAACCTGTATTGAACTCCAAGTCAACCTCGGTACCTAAAAGCTCTATGGAATTAGATTCTACACAATTGCAACTCATTCAAAAAAGCTTTGTTAGCGCACTCAGCGAGGAGGAAAGAACCGCTTTAAATGACTGCCTTAGAAACTCAGAAGCGGCACGTAGCTACTATCGTCGTGCTGCCAAACTCGATACCTTACTCAAAGAAACAAGTCTCACGGTTCTAGAAAACAGCACTACCAGCAATATGACTCCTTTTATAATGTGGAAGATTGCCGCATTATTTTTCATGACCCTTTCCCTTATTTTATTCCTTCAACTAAAACTTTCCTTCGATAACTCCAACTCTCTTGAAACAACCAGTTACGTCCCCAAAAGTTTGGCTTTAATCAGACATGCCGTAAATTTAAACACTCAAGATAGCCTAGCACTCGAAAACACAAAAACCTTGAGCAGCGGAATAGTCTCAATCGCACAAGGTCTCGTGCAATTGGATTTTATATCAGGAGTGACCATTATCGCCGAAGGACCTTTTAAATTAGATTTAATCAGCGACATGCAGATCACCTGCACCCAAGGAAAAATTCGCGTCTTGATTCCGCCACAAGCCAAAGCCTTTAAATTAGCTACGCCCGATCTCGACTTTTTAACGTCAGGCAGTGAGTTTGGAGTATCCGTCACTAAAGAAGGATCTGCTATCGATATCATTGATGGGCTTTTAGAAATTCAACATCATCATGCCACCCTCACTACGCTTAAAAAAGACGATCAAGTTCTCATTACAAATGGTCTATTGACCGCCTCGCATGCCCCTTTTTCCACCCCCTCCCCCCAAGATCTTTCACTGGCACTGGAGCAAAGCATTCAAAACCATCAGCAAAAATGGTTAGACTCTCTTCTCACTATTTTACAAGATCAGGAGTTATCGCTCTATTACGACTTTCACAAAAATGACGCGTGGGGAAAAACCCTACGCAATCTCATTGCATCACCTCAAAGCTTAACCTATGGTGCGATTATTGGCGCACAGTGGGCCCAAGGACGTATGGGACAAGATACTGCACTTGAATTCAAAGGGAATGATCATTTCGTAAGACTCGAAGACCAAACACATTACCAATCTATCACCTTACTCACTTGGATATGGATTGATACCTTGGATGCATCTTTTACAACCCTGCTCTCCTCCGACTACTGGAAGGAAAAAGGTGTTCACTGGCATATCAGCAACAAGGGAGTTCTCACCTTGGGTGTCTATCCACCAAAAGGAAAAAATGCCATCTTTCGTTCGCCTGAAGGTCTCGTGAATCCATCACATTTTGGAAAATGGATCATGATCTCAGCTGTCTATGACGGTCCAAATGGTTTAGGGAAACAATACATCAACGATGAACTGGTTGATGTGCACACCAATCTCGACTCTTGTGAAGGTTACATCGGAAAAGCGCAAATCGGAAACTGGTTCAATGGGTCTCAAGCTAATCGAGGTTTAAACGGCAAGATGGATCGTTTCATCGTTTGGAGCAAGGCTCTATCAGATTCAGAAATCAAACAACAGTATTTAAATAGCCATATCCCTTCACAATTGGCTTTGTCACCTTAAAGATCTTGAAAAAATATTTTTTCACTCAAAGTTTTTAGTCCTAAAATTCAACTGACCTTCCTCAGCGAAAGGCGCCACTCTTATCTTGTTATGGTCAACGCACTTAAATTCATTATACTCGTCGTTCATCAACCTTGTTCCAAATCACCTATGAATCGATTTTATGCTAAGATGCTGATTGCATTCTTTTTAATCCACCTATCGACATTTCTTCATGCCGATCAATTCGTTCTATTTGACAAGACTTTCGAATTTACTCTTGAGGAGGCCTTGAAAACAAAATCTCATCTTTCTGTTGCGGCTGATCAATTGAGCAAAGCTTGTCCAAAAGATTGGACGTCTCCTATCGATTATCGAAATGGCAGCTTGCATATTCGTCTTGAAGTTATAGAAAAACCGGCGGGCGAAACGCCGACGACGTGGAGTCTGTGCTACATTCCAAACAAGGGGCAAAAAAATGGTTACGGTTGCACAAACACGCCTGTGTACACTAAAACCGGTGTCTATGAGCAAGATGTCGATATGACTAAATTCTGGAACAACGATTCCATCATCTGGACTGAAGGTATTAAATTAATGACTCTTGTCCTCAAAGGCAAAGGTGGTGAAAAACCGCACGCACATTTGCAGCCTAACCCCGAACGCTACTTCCCAACCAAAGTGAGAGTGACCATGATTCAGATCTCAAAAAATTCAGACTACAATTCTGCGCTTGTCTTGGGTTTGGACAAACCTCAGACAACTGAAAATAACAATATTAAGTGATTCCTCCAAAATGACCCTCCATGAAAAAGAGTGCCCGTTTTGCAAGGGCATGAATTCTTGCATGGCTAAAACCGACCAAGCCTGCTGGTGCGAAAATATTCAAATGCCCACAGAACTTATCGACTTGGTGCCATTTCATTTGAAACGTCAAGCCTGTATCTGTTTAAATTGTATAAATCTATTCAAGAAAAATCCCCTCCAATTTAAAGAGAATCTTCTATAGAGTAGAACCCTATTTTTCTTCACTATTCAAGCATCAATCGGTTTAATCTTATCAGCACCTTTCTATATGAATTCAATCAAGCGACATCTCAGCCTTTAATTTCTGAGTTTCATCCATACCCATGACTTTTATAGTCAATTTCTGGGGGACACTTTTCCAATCCATCTCCATCACACCAAAACCTTTGTGATGAAATAACTCACCTTGCCTATAACGGTTAGGTTCAGGTGAAAAAGATTTCCAACTATGTGTCAAGCCACTGCTTGTCACCTCAAGTAGCGCATTGTCATGACCCGCTCTTGGCAAACTCGATATTTCGTGCATGTGCCTATCGCCACTCAATAGGAGCACATTTTTCAAGTTTTCAGCGTTAAGCAATTTTAGCAATCTCTCCCTGCTGACTGGATAGTTAGCCCATTTTTCAAAGCGATGATCCAATGGCAGCACTTGTATGCTTGAACATAAAACAAATAGTTTGATCGTGGTGTCTTTTAACTCTCTTTCCAACCAATTCCATTGCGATTCACCTAACAAATCGGCCTGACGCGAGGGTTTTTCAGCATGATAACGAGTATCCAACATCATGAATTTAATTTTTTCAGATTCTCTCCCATAAGTATAGGCAACATAAACGCCCTCTCGTTTTCTTCGTTCCGAGGACAGCGGCACTTCTAGAAAATCTAAACAAAGTTGCTGCGACTGTGCTTTAATTTTAAAGTCACTATGGCCGTCGTTCTTGCCATAATCATGATCGTCCCATATGCCTATAATGGCAGTCTCCTGCCTAAACTTCTGATAGTATTGATTCAAAAAAAGTGTTTCATATTTCTGTTTTAATACGGCTGGGTCCTCACTATCGCCATAAATATTATCTCCCAACCAAAGCCATAGTTCAGGTTTCTGCCTCGACACCTTCTCCCAATACGATTGATCTAAATCCTGTCTATTGCACGATCCAAAGGCTATCCTTTGAAGGCTTGAGCTGAATTCAATTGGGTCGTAAGCAAATAGCTTAACTATGACGATGAAAAGTCCTAAACTTATCTTTATAGCCTGTTTCATAGCTTAATCCTTATTTTAAAGAAATCAAAATTCAAGCTCGCCACTGTCAATACTAACCATAACGATAAGTTTTCAATTTTCAACTCATACCAACAAATCAAATGAGGCTCGATTTTCAGCACTCATTCCCCTCCTTTATAAAAATTTCAAAAGTTTGCATTGTCTCTTTGTATTTGCACTCAAAATCAAGTTAAATCTAATCGAAAAGGTTGTTTGCGTGAATAAAATTCTTTGGATCGATCTGGAAATGACTGGACTGGATGTTGAGAAGGAGGTCATTTTAGAAGTTGGCGCCGTCATCACCGATCTCGAATTCAACGCTTTAGCTGATTACCACGCAATAGTTAAACAACCCCAAATTTATCTCGACAACATGGACGATTGGAACACTCAACATCATGGAGATTCAGGTCTGGTCGCTCAAATTCCATTTGGAAAAGAACCTGAACTGGTCGAACGTGAATTGATAGAACTCGTACAACTGCACTTTGCAGACGAACGCCCTGTGTTAGCCGGAAATTCCATCCACCAAGACAAACTTTTTATCCATCGCCATTTCAAGAAACTCGCCTCAAAACTACATTATCGCATGCTAGATGTGAGCTCGTTTAAAATCATTTTTCAGGCAAAGTATCAAAAGTCCTTTGAAAAAAAAGATCAACATCGAGCGGTTGACGATATTTACGAAAGCATCGCCGAACTCAAATACTATTTAAGTTTTGTACAGACCTAGACTCTCGAGTCGCTAGCCTATCAGGTCATGTATCACATGACCATGAACATCCGTCAATCTGGGTGTCGACCTTGAAATTTATAGCTGAACCTTTCATGATCTATACCGAGTAGATGCATCACCGTTGCTTGAAAGTCGTGAACGTGGGCTTTATTATCTAAAACGATTCACCAAATAATTTATGGTGTTTCTAAGTTGCTAAGTCGTCTAACAATTCACACTATTAACTCCTTAACCTAATAAAATATTACGGTATGAATCAAGAACAATTATCTCAAATTCAGGCTTGGGTTGTCGAAAAAAGTGCTGATTTCGCTCTCAATTTAGTGTCTTTTTTTCTCATTTTACTCATCGGAAAATTTACGATTGGAATTTTTCGCACCATGATTGCCAAGGTGTTGTCCAAATCAAAAAACGTCAATGAGATTCTAAATGACTTTGTTCTCAATCTTTCCAACAAAGCCATGTGGGTGATCGTGCTCATGCTCGCCTTGTCTCGCATCGGCGTTGATGTCGGTCCGCTCATCGCCGGCTTGGGTGTTGGTGGCTTTATTGCCGGCTTTGCCTTCCAAGAGACCCTAAGCAATTTCGCGGCTGGTTTAATGCTATTGATCAATCAACCCTTCAAAAAAGGCCAATACATTGAAGCCGGTGGCGTCGCTGGAACGGTGCAGGATCTCAACATCATGGCCACTGTTTTAACCTCACCTGATAACAAGAAAATCGTCGTGCCCAACAAGGCCATTTGGGGTTCAAGTATCATCAACTACAGTGCCATGGGCACTCGCCGCGTCGAGCTTGGCATGGGCATCTCTTATGGTTCAGACATCGCCAAAGCCAAAGAGGTTGCTATGAAAGTGCTGAGCGAAATACCCATGATCCTTCAAGATCCTGCACCACAAGTGGAGGTCATCACCATGGCGGACTCTTCGGTAAATTTTGTCATACGTCCATGGTGTAAAACGGCAGATTACTGGACTGTGTTTTTTAATGTAAATCACAAACTAAAAGATGCTCTCGATGCCAATGGCATCACCATACCTTTCCCACAAATGGATGTGCATCTGCATCAATTGGAAAAATAAATGTGTCTTAAAGCGAGGGCGAGTCTGATCCGACTCATCCCTCGCTTTAAAGTCTAATACTTAGGCCATAAGTATTTATCTAAACGCCATGTTGCTGTTTGCTCATTGTAATTGATCGTGTCCAACTGTTCTAGGTGGCCATCTAAATAAGAAATATGCCCCCAACCATCATGGCGAGTGGACAATAAGTCCCATTGGTTTGCATAAAACGTTGCGTCGTTCATCGGAGCCAAACTGTCTTCTTCGGCCAATAGGACTGTACTCGGAAAAATTTTAATAGTATTTTCCTTGTATATGTATCCATTGCGAGTGTAACTAAAAGAGGCGGATCTAATGTATTTTGAGGGACCATCTTTTCTTTCCCTTGAATCACTGGGACATAAAAATAATTCTGGAGTTTTTGACAAATAACCCGTTAAAATCAATAAACTTCGATCGGGAATATTTTTAACATTAGGCCATCCTCCCAAACCATCTGCCGTCAGATAATGAGTCGGATTGACTTGCTCTCCGTTAAAATCACTGGAATACAGTTCATGAGCGCGATTGAGTTGTTTTAAATTATTCGCACAAACCACTTGCCTTCCCCTTTCAGAAATTCTCGCCAACGAGGGTTGCAACAGACTGATCAACACCACCACAACCGACATGATGATGAGCAGTTCAACCAACGTAAACGACTTTTGCTGAAATGTTTTATCCATGCGGAGTTACCTCGTCGCCTGATAAATAGCCTCAACTTCAATTTCGGTCAAAGCTTTATTGTAAATTCTCACATCGTCCAGTTTTTGTTGTTTATAATTTGCTACGTCATTGGAAAATAAAATATCTTGAGCGGTATTGGTTTTCATAGCAGTTCCCGCAAAACTTGTATTGCCAGCAGAACTGCCATTAAAAAAAACTTCCATGATGATGTTGCCTGAAACCACCTTACCTGTACAGGCAATATGAAACCATTGATGCTCTACCCAGCTGTTCACTGGAGTAAATTGTTTTAACGTGCCGGCAGAGTTCCAAACATGCCAATTCACTGCCGTACTGCTGTTGCGCCGTATGATCCACAATCTATTTGCTCCACCATCTTTATTGATCGTGTGTGCAGTGCTACCATCTTCATCATAAATCCATGCCATGACCGTGAGCTGATTCGGGGTGTTCAAGTTAGCATCGCCATCAATCGCAAGTCGATCATTGCTGCCGTCAAAACTCAAGGCCGACCATTTTGAACGCAACTCAGTGTTGCTCGAAAAACTAAAACCACCGCTCAATACGCCACTATTGTTATTTATGCTTTTATCAAAAGCCGTATTGCCAGAAGTTTCACTCAAAGGCCACCACCCCACCAAGTTTTCAGCACTGGATAGAGCGCTATTGCCTGACATTCCCAATGTATACCATTGCGTACCGTCACTCGTCAGTTGCACATGGCCCAACTCGGATCCTTCAAGGCAAACATCTGGAGATTGATTGATCAATTCATTGCCGTGCAAATAAAGCGCATTGAGCTTTGAAGTCTTTTTGATCATCAACACCCTGCCCATATTTTCACTTGCCGGAGGCAAGCATAAGTTTAAATTTTGAGCTGAGGTATCGACAAAGTACAGATAATGATCGCTTAAAGCTATATTGCTAGAGCTGATAAGAGGATCGACTCCAAAGCTCCCTTGTAAGTGCAAGTTGGTAGACGACAAACCCCCCTCCCCTATAGTCAAACGCTGCGAGATAACCACATTGCCTGTCACGCTTAAGTTAGCGGTAGCGGTAGCTTCGCTACCTATATTCAACCCTTCTGGGGTCAACATCATTTCCACATTAGGCTGCGCACCCGTCGTGACCTGAAACTTAATGCGGCCATCAATACTTTTCACATCAGCATTCAAACAAGCTGCCATCAGGCAAGATGCCATCGCCATGACGTATATCATCTTCATAAAATAATTCTGGCCTATGAAAATAAACGTCAATAAATAATGCCTTGGACACACGCATTTAGGCAACTATTGCTTACTTTATCATAGTCATTGATGATTTTGCTATACAACATCATTTAGGTATCGCCGGAGCTGCTTGAGGTTTATTAACCCTATTCCAATACATCACCTCCCACAGCTCATTCAATTCACGGCGCTGAGCGGAACCATCGATATGGAGAATATTGATACCACGTTGATGCCGATCGATACAAATTCTACCCATAGCTGAATTATCGCCCAATGATGGCGATGGTGGTGATCCATACGTGTTTCTAGGCCATGTGTCCACCCAAGTGGCATCCATCAAAATACCTGTTAAAGATGGATAAACCACCCTATCAAAGCGACGAAAGTACCAAGTGTCAAACCCCGCATCCACCGTTAATGATTTGTGGCTGCTATAACTCATCGAATGAAAGTAGGCATTGAACGCGTAACTAGAAGTCCACTTGTTCCATATCCATGCTGTCGTCTTAGAGTTCCAACCTGTGGGGCCCGTTTGAGAAGGGCAAATGCGAATTTGAGCCGCATTTTCGTTATAAATTGAAAGCTGACCATACCACATGTACTTTGGATCAAAATTATTTGAAGGTGATTTGTAAGGAAACACCCAGCCGTCGTGATCTTCCAAATAGTGTACAAAGGTTTTAAAGTATTGCACCAACTGTGCTTTACACTGAACCTCTTGCGATACAGACAGCAACCTCTTCAAACTCGGCTGCAACAGCGACATCAACACTACAAAAATAGCAAACACAATTAAAAGCTCAACGAGCGAAAATCTCTTTTTTTGCCTAAAATTTTGAAAACCTTTCAAAACACATCCCTCCTTGGAAGCTGTATTATTGAGATCACTCCTTAAAACACCACGAATTTTTGTACCAGATTTCTACTATAACAATCAAAAAGACCCTCATGATGACCCGATGGACTGGATGACCGATTTTCAAAATGCACAGAGGGCATTTCAAAATTTCACCTTAGCTAAAACCAGAGAGTGTTTTAACGAATTCAACGAAGGTCAGAAAGAGGCCTTTTACCTCATCCCCTACTTGTTGCACACCGATGAACCAAAAAGTTTCGGTTATATCGATGGCAAAAAAGCTCCTTGTGGCATCCACCAATATAAATTTAACGACAAAGTAAAGAGTATTGGGAAAAAGTATTTCTCATCAAAAGACCGGTTTGATGACCCCACTGTTTTTGAAAATGCGCCCATCGAGTCCTTGTCCATCATGGGTTCGGCAGGATCCATCGCGCAAACAGAAGGTTCGGATCTCGACTATTGGGTGATCGTTCGAGAGGACTTAACCCCCAGTGAAATGAAACTACTTCAGGCGAAAATGATCAAAATTGAAAAATTTTGCTGGGAACATTTAGAAGCTGAAGTTCATTTCTTTCCTACCACAGAATCGAAAGTCAGAGAAAACCAGTTTGGCAGTGTCGATAAAGAGTCCTGTGGCACGGCCTTGGGCAAACTTTTGAAGGAAGAGTATTACCGAACATCCTTGCACGTTGTTGGGAAAATTCCCATTTGGTGGTTCACCCCCTACAATGCTAATGACGAACTCTACCAACAATGGAAAAACCAAATCAATAAGAGCGCCACCGTACAAAATAAGGATTTCATCGACTTGGGCAACATAAGGCTCATTCCGATTGAAGAATTTGTCGGCGGTGGCATGTGGCAACTCAATAAAG
>Ga0172372_10011477_pt1 | contig 11254 bp, 11 predicted proteins | sample LakKiv5m_2_FD_114544 | JGI IMG/M metagenome (GOLD analysis project Ga0172372, IMG submission 114544) | Freshwater microbial communities from Kabuno Bay, South-Kivu, Congo - kab_092012_9.5m | ecosystem: Environmental > Aquatic > Freshwater > Lake | place: Democratic Republic of the Congo... | reverse complement strand
TTTGGACAATGAAGGATGAGGATCTTTTGAAACTTGGAATGTCGGAGCTCGAGAAAATCGGACTCGGAAGACAAGCGGAATTTATCGACGGCTTCGTCGCCCGGGTACCGAAGGCGTATCCGGTTTATGACGCCGCCTACCCGGAAAACATGGCTATCGTGCGAAGATACCTGGAGCAGTTCAAAAACATCCAGCCGATCGGAAGATACGGCATGTTCAAGTACAACAACATGGATCATTCGATCCTGACAGGACTTTATGCCGCGGACAACATCCTCGGCTCAAGCAATGATATCTGGGAAGTGAACGCCGATCAGGAATATCACGAGGAGAAGAACAAATAATACGACCCAATCCGAAACCCGATGCCGCAAACGTATGTCTATAAAATTATTTTTCAGACAAAAAATAAATCAGTTAAACGAACGCCAAATGAAGCTGATACTCGGCTTCAACGGATTGATTTTCTTAAGCCTCCTCCTGTTCATCTTCAATTTGCCGAAACCAGAAACGCCTTCGATCGATAAAGCATCGGGAATTGAAATCGCCGGACGAATAACTCCGGAAAACAATATTCTTTCAGAAAACTTTTCAACCAAAAAAGGTACCCTTAAAACCATCTGGCTTCACCTGACTTTCGAAAATATCCAAACAAAAAACACCCGAAATATTCCCAGGTTGATATTTTCACTCTATGATCGGAACGATACCCTCGTTTTTTCAGATCAAGTCAGTCTCGCGAACATAAAAAGGAACAGCTTTCACTCTTTCAACCTGAAGACGCCGCTGGAAGTAGCGGGAGAAGATCTCAGATATACCCTGGCACTCGAAAGATCCAATTCCTCCGACAATCGTGTTGACCTCCTAAAATATAGTCCTGAAGATACCGCTTATTTCGAGTACGCTCCGAGCATACGCGATATTTTGATAAAAAATCAATATCTTTTCCTGCCTTCTTTCCTTCTGGTTTTATTATTGATATCACTTCTCCTCATAGAATTTCCATCAAATCGGAAATACATGGCCTATTCCCAGAGACAAATATTTTACTGTTTCATTCTTCCCGTCCTGTTTGCAAATGGATTGTTTTTCATGGCCTACGTCAATCATTGGGCCCCAATAGACGAACTGTCTCATTTTCAATACATAAAAACCATCACGAGCGGTTCCTTACCGACTCTTTATAAGGACAGTGGCGCCAAAAACCTGCTGGAAGCGTTTCAACCCCCTCTCTACTATCTGATCTCAACTCCATTCGTATTCTTTTTCAAGTCTTCATCAGGCGAAATCGCCGCTCGCATCTGGAGCGTGACTATTTACCTGCTCTTCATAGTCATATCGTTTGAGATTTATCAAATGCTACTTCGCAAATACGAGGCATTGAATAACAATATCTCGATGATATTTTACGTCTTATTCGTGTCCCTATCACCGTCACTGATAGTGCGATCCGTATGTGTTTCTAACGGAACATTCGCCGCGTTAATGGTAGCAATCCAGGTGTTCCTCCTTATTAGATACCTGGAAAACAAGCTTTCGATAAAAGCTCCCGCAGTGCTAGGATTTACTTCCGCGCTCTCCCTTCTTTCGCGTTTCACGAACATATTCACGATTCCGATTATCGCTTGGACAATTGCCGTAAAAGAAAAGGCAAAGATAAAATCCGTAGCGATATTCGGCCTTCTGATACTATTAATGCTTGCCCCATGGTTCTTCTGGAACTGGTCCCATTATCACTCCCTGACGGCCAATAAGCAGGCGATGGAATATCAGATGCAAACGGTAAACCCAACCGGTAGAATATACGGTCTCGACTTCATCAAGAGCAATTCCTTATTCATGTTCGACACGATGTCGACACCCGAAGAATATGGAACCGCACCTTTTACCATGACTTGGTATCTCATCAGAATGATCAGTTTCATTTCAATAATGGCAGTTATGACGGCCATTATTCTCACGACCAAAAATCTTAAAGCTGCCATTGATCACGAGAACAAATATTTCACCTTGGTTCTTCTTTCAGGGTTTGCGATTTCGAATATCGCGCAACAATACGCGATCGTGTTCCTGAACAATTGGCCTGTCCTTCTCGGACGCTATCTTCACGCAAGTCTTCCGTTTTTTGCAATATTCTTTATCCTATTCGGAAGCGTTTTCCTTAAAAACAGAATTCTAACGTTAGCTACGTTTTCCATATTGACATTTTCCATGATCATCCTAAATATAAACTACCTGTTTATTATTATTTCCCGATTCAATTGACCGACTTCATAAACATACTTGTCACACATCGTGAAGCCACAAATATATTTGAACGGAAGAATCCCCCCAAAATAGGGATACCGGTCAGCTTTCGGAATAAAAAAACGGGCACCCCATGTGGGATGCCCGAAAGCGTTACCGCCCGGCCTCAGTGTCGCCCGAGGAATCGGAATCATACTCCGACAACTGTCGGCGCAGTCCCTCGAGTTCGCGCTCCTTCTCGCCGATTTCGGCTTTCATTTCCCCGACGCTTCTCTCATACTCGGCAAGCTCGGATCTCATCGTTTCCAGGTCCGTGGAACAGGTAGCTATTTCCTGCCGGAATGCATCGACTATCTGCCGCTTCATCTCGTCATGCCGGCTCAGAAGATCCCGCAGACTGACCGGGACAACCGACCGGACTTCGGTGGCGGTGGCGTCGCCGGCAAGATCCCGCGCCTCCTCCTCGGAGACCGTCGGATTCTCCCACGGCCCCTCATCGATGACCGCCTCCCCGCGGATGAACGCCCGTATCCGTTCAACATAGAGCCGATAAGATTTCGTCCGCCACTCTCCGGCCTCCCGGATGATGTCGATGAAGCTGTGATGCTTCAGCTGCTTCACCACGAGCGCAAGATCGATGGGCTCCTTGAATCCCGTACACGCCCTCAGCACCTCGATGAAATCATCGCGAAGCACCTCCCGGGACTCCGGATACCACTCGGCGATGAACTGGAGCAATACCCCGACCAACTCCGGATCCCGGAACCATCCCGGAGTGAAGTGAGAGCGGACGAGCTCGGTTGTCGGCACTGAAACACTCTCGACCGGCACGCTGGCGATCTCCTCCAAGAGAACGGGTATGCCGACCGGTTTCGGCGGTTCCGGAACCTCCGACGAAAGATCCCGCCCACCCGGGACGTCCTCCGCCTTCGTATGCGCTCGGCGTCCGGGACCGGACGCCGTCACTCCCTGCTCGAGGATTCTCAGAAGCTCCTGCTGGTCCACTTCCTCCTCGGTCCTCAGCTGGACGCCGTAGACATCGTTCCTGCCACCGAGACGGACATGGATCCGGATGGACTCCCCTTCCTCCTTGGGCGGAATCACCTTCACCGGATCGCTCTGCATTCCGGCGCGGAACGGGCACCACAGCTTGAACGAACCCGAAACTCCGCTCCTCCTCAGAAAATCCCTTACGGCAACCCTGACATCGTCCGTCGGTATCGCTTTCGCTTTGCTCCGTCCGTCAATCGTCACTGATAATCCTGAAACACACGTATTCATTCACTCCTCCTCTGTATTTGATTGGTAAAAGACAAAAAATCTCCCGAATATTCCGGGAGAAACACTATACAACATATTCATAAAAAATGCAAGACTCGATAGCCCGTGAACCAAGATAAAGATATCACACCATAAAAATCAACAATCCATCCGAGGACGGTCCTCGGATGGATTGTTTGACGGGTTTCGGGGGTCAAGCGTATACTTTATGGCGTAGAAACCTTGGAATCGAAATGCCATGGAAAACAAAGACTCGATAACCATCGATGACCTTGCCCGGATCGTTCAGAACGGTTTTTTGAAGATAGACGAACAGTTCAACGTTCTGACCGCCGATGTCGCCGAGCTCAAGACCGATGTCGCCGAGCTCAAGACCGATGTCGCCGAGCTCAAGACCGATGTCGCCGAACTCAAGCGTACGGTTAATACCATCGAGGCCAATCTCAACAAGAAGGTCGACAAGATCGAATACAATACCCTCGAATATCGCGTCGAACGACTGGAAAAGGCATCCGCCGTATAAAAATCGTTCCGTTCCGTCACCAGGGTCCACTCTTCTCGGAGAGTGGGCCTTTCGATTTGAAGTCCACACGCAAATCGGGCAGCCTGACAGCAGTCTCCGAAGCATCTTAAAAAAAGATATCACACCATAAAAGTCGACAATCCCGCCGAGGACCGTCCTCGGGGAATCTCGGGAAGAACAGCGGCTTGGAACGGGGTGCCTGAAATGCTATAATAATCCGGAAAAGCGCTAACCCGGACAGCCATGAACATACTTGTCACAGGAGGGGCGGGATATATCGGGTCGCATACCGTCGTCGAACTCGCGAAAGCCGGACATGTGCCGATCATCCTCGATGATTTCCGCAACTCCCGGGAGTCGGTACTCGACGGGCTCGAAACCATACTCGGATCCCGACCAAAGATATACAGAGGCGACTGCGCCGATACGGATTTCGTCGAATCCGTCTTTTCAAATGAGAATATCGACGGAGTCATCCATTTCGCCGCGCTCAAGGCTGTCGGCGAATCGATCGGGAAGCCCCTCCTCTACTACCGCAACAATATCGGATCGCTCGTGACCGTCCTCGACGCGACGCTCCGACACGGCGCCCGGGCGTTCGTCTTCTCCTCGTCCGCGACCGTCTACGGCGAACCGGATTCGCTCCCTATCAAAGAAACCGACCCGCGCAAACCGGCCACCTCGCCCTACGGCAATACCAAACAGATCGGCGAGGACATCCTCCGCGATACCACGCTCGCATCCGAAGGAACCCTCCGCTCCGTCGCCCTGCGCTATTTCAATCCGATCGGCGCGCACGAATCAGGGACTATCGGAGAACTCCCTCTCGGCGTCCCGAACAACCTCGTCCCCTACCTCACACAGACCGCCGCGGGGCTCCGGGAACGGCTCACCATATTCGGAAACGACTATCCGACCCAAGACGGCACCTGTATCCGCGACTATATCCATGTCGTCGATCTCGCCCGCGCCCATATCGCCGCCCTCGACCACTTGTTCTCCTCCGAAACCGACCAGCCGGCATACGATGTCTACAATGTCGGTACCGGCCACGGAACAAGCGTCCAGGAGCTCGTAGACACGTTTGAACGGGAAACCGGGGTCAAGGTTCCCTCTGTCGTCGGACCGCGACGCACGGGCGATATTTCGTCTTGCTACGCGAACGCCGACAAGATTCGCCACAACCTCGGCTGGTCCGCCGAAATCTCCATTTCCCAAGCCCTCACCGATTCCTGGCGCTGGCAACAGAACCTCACAGCCTGAACCATAAAAATACCGGCATACAGCCGGTATTTTCATAGCATTCACCTGATCATTTCGAAAAATCCCTCCGAGGACCGTCCTCGGAGAACTATTTACGTACGCGCTCGTTCATCCGAAATAATTTTCCACCGCAAAAGAGAACTGATTCAGAAACAGCTTTTTGAAATACGAAACATTGTTCTGCTCGTAAAACAGAATCATCGCTTTCTTGTATTCCGCCTCGTCCATACTCCGGTATGAGAGCGGGCAGCAGTCATGCGACTGCAAGACCGCATTCCCCACGATGCGACTCGTACGTTTATTCCCGTCGGTAAATGGCTGGATGTACGCGACGAGGAGCATGAGCGTGACTGCTTTTTCGAACGGGTTTTCCATACCGTTCACAAGATCACAGGTCCGTTGCAAAACTTCGTGAATCTGAAATTCGTTATCAATCGGCGTATATCGCGTCCCGATAATCCGAACCAACGATTTTCGGATACCTTTCGTTATTCCCATACCGTCCGTCAACAAGGCATGAATATCCTCAATATTTTTCGGAGTCATCGTCGTGAAAACAGCTTTATTTTCACGGACATACTCCAAAGCCGTTTTGTGATTCAGGATCATCGTCGCCTCCTCCTGCGTATGGCCCGAGGCTTTCCGCCGGTTCCGTATCAGTTGTTCCGTCTCGAGCAAATCATAGGTATTCCCCTCGATTTTTGACGATTTCCAGCTGAAATCGATAATAAGCCGCTCTATCTCTTTTTTACGTCCGTCTATAGGCAGGGCGATAAATTTCTTTTGATATATCGCGTTCAATTCGTTCAACCGCATCCGCTCATTTTCCGAAAATACATCCTTCAAAGAATCGAATATATCGAAGTTGAATGTCTCCCGTATATCCCGCTTATCGGCATCCGTAGCGAAATACGCTTCCCTATCTATATCACGAACCAGCGCATATCTGGACGAAATAGCGTACCGGGAAGACCTGCCGGCACCGGACCGCATGACGAGACCCAGGCGAAGCAATGTTCCAAGGTCCCTAGCAACCGTTACCCGTGTAATATCACCGAATAGCCCCTGAATATGCCCCACAATCAACCCGGGTGCAACAACTCCGTTTTGAACGATATATGACAAAATCGCGTCTTGTCGCTTGTTGAGATTCGCAGGGTTTGAAACCATATAATTGTATCATTTTTACAAGCTAATCATATCATTTCTGATACAATTTGGCAATCTGCGTGTTTCAATCTGGAATAATCGCGTTTGAACGGGAAACCGGGGTCAAGGTTCCCTCTGTCGTCGGACCACGACGCGCGGGCGACGTGGCAAGCGTGTATGCCGATCCAGGCAAGATAGAACGGGATTTCGGCTGGAAAACCAGACTTTCCGTCGCGCAGGCATTGAAGGACTCCTGGAGATGGCAGCAGAGCCTTGAAAATAGAATCTGACTTCGCCCATCGTCTCCGAAGTTGGCAATCAAAAGAAGTTTCTTCGTGAATGCCTGAAGCTGCAATACCGTTTTTTGGTTCGCCACACCGCAGTCTACTGAAGTCGGGTTCGCGTTTCTTCGTATGCTTTCATATACGCCCGAAGCAAGAAGGAGGTCTCGGCCTTCAATTTTTTACGTATAAATGACTTTTCCTCTTCATCGACCAACTCACCCAGCCCCGCGAGCAATTCATTGTCCGGAACCTTTTCCACAAATGCGACGCATTCGGAAAGATATTCCAAAACGGATGGAAATCCATATGACTGAAGCACCGCCGGATCGATGTTCCAACGCTCTTTCAGGAAATAATAGACGTCATACAGGTCGCGGCCGACGAACGTCTTCCGCCCCATAAGCGCAACCAGTTTTGCCGCGAACATCGACTCTTTGGTCGTCACGAGTAGTGGCAATCCGAGATAGTTCCGCAATCCGTATGTCGCTCCGGTCTTTCGGGTGTTTATCTCGACTTTGATCTGATGTTCGCCGGCTTCGTACGAGACTGCGAAAAATATCGTCCATCGCTTTGCCTGAGCGTCTTTCACTTCCCCATAGTTCCCGATGATCGTTCCGACCCGTTCAAATACCAGTGTCCGCGAAGCTTCGGAGTCATCCAATAAGTCGAAGTCCAGATCGACCGAAAAACGAGGCAGGCCGAATAAGAAATATGCTGCCGTCCCGCCATTGAATCCGAGCAAAGGGGCCAGCCCCGCATCCGAATACACATCCTTGAGGATCTGCGTCATCACCAACCGATGCTTATTTCTGTCGAGCATACTCGTTTTCATATGTTTCAAAGGCGGCTTCCAATTTCCGACTCCGGTATATCGGCAACAGCTTCCGACACGCTCCCCAATCGATTCCGCGGAGATTATCGAAATGATACGAGTCAGACAGATACAACCGGTCAAGGAACGCCCGCTCTCTGGTCGCTTCATAATAAAACCCACGGTCGATCAATCCGTTCGGGTCGGTCAGTATCTCATCTCTCACTTTGCGAAACGCTATCCTGTTCGTTCCAACGGAAATCGTTCTCGAAAGATAGCTCGCCACGAATATCGTATCATAATATTGGAAGGTGACGCCCTCTTGCGCCAAGACGGTCTCGAAACTGATGTATGCCGGCGTACAGATTCGAACGGCCAATTCTTTGGGATCGTACCGTTCATTCTTCGCAAAAACACCCCGCCGCAAACGGATTAATTTTCCGGTCCGTACATAATAGGAAAGTTTCGAACGAAAATTGGCCGCATCTTTTGAGCCGACCAACAAAGCGATTTCCCGAACGGTAAACACCGTCTGTTTGGATCCGTATATGATTGTCAGAAAGGTATCCATACCGTGAACCCTAAATAAGAATATTTCTTACTTACAGTTTACCATATATGAAGACAAGTGTCAATTATAACTCATATAAGCCACTATTCCGACTTTGTCACTGCGGACGGGCGACATGGCAAGCGTGTATGCCGATCCAGGCAAGATAGAACGGGATTTCGGCTGGAAACCGAACTATCCCTTGATCGAACAGATCGTCGCTTCCGCGTGGAACTGGCACCAGAACCATCCGAACGGATATATGGCTGAGAATCTATCCCAAATCTCACCACAATAAACAAGCCAAAATTCCCGTTTGCCGGATGAAACACCGAAATTTCGGCTGCAAACGCCTCAAGTTTCGTCAGGTTACGCAAGTAGCCTTCCAAAACTTTCCGCGTTTTCGCTCGAAATTTCGATATTTTCCTCACGGCATGAGATTTGAGATAGATTCTGATCAAGGAATCTCGAATTCCGCGAAAGATGCGTAAGTTTTATGCTCTGGATACCTGCGATTTCGGTTTGGCGTTTTTTTTGCGAACAAACTTCGCATCATAATTCGGGTCCGAATCGATCTCGCTGCTCCATTTGTCGAGCAGTGCACGTTGTTCTTTTTTGAATTGCCGATATCGCAGTGGATTTTTGAACTTCGCCAGCACGTCCGATCCCCGCGAAGCGGACTCGTAATGATACAGTATCGCGTCCGGACAAGGCAAAGAAGATGTAAGAATTTCCACTATCTCCCAATCGGGGTCCCCGCTTTCGCGGGGTCGGCGACGAAAGAGCCGAACGTCTGAAAGCATATCCGGACCGAGGCATGTCATCGCACGTCGACGCATCACTCCATCGTCTGCGGACCGAAAGATTTCCGAGCGAATGTCAGGAAATGCTTCACCCGGGCAGACTGTTCCGGATCCACGAGGAACGGTTCCACATCCCGCGCCAAAACGTCGAAATCCGCCCCCTCACAACGATCGAGCACCTGTCTCATGAAAGCGTCACGCCTTTGTCCAGTCATCGCTTCCAGGTACTCGAAATCCGGTCGGACACGATTCCATAAAAGACTGACGTCATAGAAGTCCCGTCCCTTGTCCCGCTTCCTCCCCGCAATGGCGATAAGCTTTTGCGACAGGATAATCGGAAGCGGCTTCACGAGAATATCCCGGTATATGTCGAATGCGTCGAGCGTATACGTGTCCGGAGTGAAAACCTTCTCTTTCTGCGTCGCATCTATACGGACCAATATCTTCTCTTCCGAATGCCTCGCCAGATTCCCTTCACGGAGTACGTCCGGAAACTTGATATAGCAGTGAAATGCCAGCTTCTCCACGAAACGGAATTCCACCGAGAAACCCTTCAACTCCATATCCCGGACGACCTTTTCCAAAAGCACCCGGAACCGGTCGAAGTCCAATCCGAAATTATCGAAGTCCAGATCCTCCGAAAACCGGTTCCCTCCGTATACGATTCGGAGCGCCGTCCCGCCGATGAAGCTCAGGGCGATACTTTCCTTCTGCTTGAAGAGGGAATCCAGGATCTCATGCTGGATATATTCGACCAGAACGTTTCGCGGATGAAGCCGCTCCTGCGGTGAATAGCGGGAAAGTATACGTTCAAACGTAAGCATATTCATGAAAGATACTCTTTTACCAGAACGGACACCACCTTATCCAACCGTCCGCTCCCGAAACGAGCCGCGTATGAATGCAGCTTCTTCGAATCCACCTTCTCCGCGATCTCTGCGGCGTTGAGTCGGAGCCCACGAAGATCCTCCGTGTCCCGTATGTCCGGATGCAGGTAGAGATAGTCCAGAAGCGCCTTTTCCGGATCGGCAAGCGCGTACTTTGCCGTTCCGGACGGAATCATCCGGTATCCGAAAAACAACCCGGGCCGTATATGCCGATAGGAAAAGTTTCCGAATTCATTGGAAAACTTCCTGGTCGTCTTCGGAGTGACGGATGTACGCGTATAGATCATCTCGGGAATAAGATCGTACGCGCGAAGAGCCGATTCCAGACTGATATAACTCGGCTCATAGAGCGCGTACGCGATCACTTCGGGAATGAGCGACTCCCGCTTCTCGGGAAAAAAATACAGACCCCGCTTGAACGAGGCAAGCAGACTGTCCTTCTTCCACAAGGACAACTGATACGGAAACACCGGAAGTCCGCGAAGTCGGATATCCGACATGCTGAAATACGGCTTATCTATTGACTTTTTGAATTCTTGATATTTCACTTGTTTATTAAAAATAATAAACTAATGAAATTATAGCTGATTCGGGAATCATCGTCAAACACATCCGTACGCTTTCCGAATCTATGCGAATATTATGCCACAAAAACATGCGTGCTTCCGAGGACGGTCCTCGGAGGGAGGTTTACCTTCACTCCGAAAGAAGCCATTTCTGCAACGGCACAAAAGATACCTCTCCATAATCATATTTCACGGTATCCTCATACTCCTCCGTAATGACCAGAAAACGTTCCGGGTGAAGTTTCTTCGCGACCTGCGCAAGCGCGCTCATCTCCCTTTTTTTCGTCTCCCCGACGAAATCGCCCATACAGACCTGGACCGCCTCGCATATACGGGTTCCGCGCTTCACAACGAAGTCCACCTCTTTCCCACTCACTCCCCCTTGGATATCCTTCCAATAAAACAACTCGATTTCCGAATCGGCGATCCTCCGACGAAGATACTCCATATACACGATATTTTCAGCCACTCGTCCGAAGTCCTCGCTCATCCGAAACCCTATCACCACCGCCAGCGCGGTATCGATGGCATATATTTTTCTAGGACTCTTCTGTTGCTCCTTCACCCCGGAAGAGAACCGTTTCAATGTGAACAACAGATATGCCTGCTCAAAATATCCCAAAAACTTATCGACCGTATCCGGAGCGATGCCCAGGAATTTCGACACGGCGTTGGCAGTCATCGGTTTTGAGATATTACTCATGGCGTAATTCAAGAGTGCCTTCAATGCTTCGGATTTCCGTATCCTGAACCGACCGACGAGATCTTTCTCGAGCACATCGTCATAAAATGCCAGAAACCATTCACGGGAACCGTCCGTCAGCCCAGCCAGCGCGGGGAAGGAGCCTTTGGAAAGATACTCCCGAAAATAACCGCCAAGCGATACAGTC
>Ga0172372_10011476_pt1 | contig 11254 bp, 9 predicted proteins | sample LakKiv5m_2_FD_114544 | JGI IMG/M metagenome (GOLD analysis project Ga0172372, IMG submission 114544) | Freshwater microbial communities from Kabuno Bay, South-Kivu, Congo - kab_092012_9.5m | ecosystem: Environmental > Aquatic > Freshwater > Lake | place: Democratic Republic of the Congo... | reverse complement strand
GCAACGAGAGAGAGTCGGAGAAGCGTGGTCTTCATAGTCGTGGAGAGGATCTGTTGTTTGGTGGTCGAATGATCTTTACCGACAGGCATGGCAAACTCCGTCACGGCATCGACCTCCCCGGTTTCGGGAGCCTCCCCGGCGGCATCGCGGCCTCTGGCGGCCCTTTGCATCCGACCATCGGCCGCGATGCGCTCCACGCGCCCGTCGTGGAGGTGGATCTCGGCGGATCCGTCGGGGCGGGCCAGGCAGAGCTTCACGCTCTTCCAGTAGGAGTTGGTTGCGGGGCGGACGGCGGTCATGGTGGGGGTCGTGGTCATGGTGGCGCTTGGTTGGTGTGGGTTGGAGTTCAGAGGGATGTCCCGGAGGCGAATGGTCTCCTTGGTAGTCAGGCGTCTTTGTCACTGTCACGAACGTGACGAAGTTTGATACTCGGTCCTATGGGTGCGGTTTCCGTGACGGTGGTGGTTGATTCCGATTCGTTAGGAAGGGGATTCTGTTGCCAGGCCCCCTGGGGCCCCGAGGCTGAGTCAGTTCAGTGGTTCCCAGTCAGTCGCCCATGGTGGTCACCTCCTTTCGTAGAGTCGGCGTGACGGGAATCGCGACGCGCGTGACGCGGAGTGTCTCGACCTTCTGTTGATCGGATCGTCGCCTCGTGCCTGTGGGTCCCTTCCTTCCGCAGTCAGCGACCGCCCCTTGCAAGGCGTGGGACGGGGCGCAGGTGGCGTTGGAATTGGGATCAGCCTTCATCGTTCTTTTGTTCGCAAGGGAGGCGTGACGAAGTTGGGTTCGCGCGTGACGAAACATGTCCGGAGAGATCGATGGCCGGAGCCTCAGTCGAGTTCGCGCAGTTTCCGCTCGTCTTCATCGATCCAGTCCTGGATGCGCGAGATGCTGCGTTCGATGTCCGACTCGCGGTCGAGCTCTTCGGCAAGCCAGCTTTCGGCCCGGTCGCGGAAGTTGTCGCTCCGCGCCGTCGCGATCTTCTCCCTCAGGTCGTCGATACGCCGTCGACAGTTTCCCAAGGTATCGGCCGCCTTGGCGAGTCGTTGCCGGTTCTCTTCGAGGTTGGAGCAGACTTTTTCCCGTCGGTCGTTCCGCCGCTCCAGAAATTGCCGATGCCGGTCGGCCCGTTCCTCCCGGCGGCTGGCGCAGGCGCGCTTGTAGCTCGCCCACCAGGCGTCATTGGCCTCGCGGGCTTCGGCGATCGCGTCGAAACATTGGCGCTTGTGCTCGCCGAGCATCTCGTGTTTCGCTTCCTTCAGCATCTGGCCTGCCTGCGAGAGCTGCCGCCCCCAGCGCTTCATGTCCTCCACCGTGGTCGGATCCCAGACGAAAACCATGTCGAGCAGGGGCTTGTGATGACTGAGATTGACGAGACTCAGGATCTGGTCCCTGTGCTGAATGGAGTGGGTCTCGCGGATTTTGCGATCTTCCCCGGCGGCCGCGGAGGCCCGCTGGCGGATCTTCGCGAAACGATCCCAGGCTTCGTTCCGTTGGCCCACCGTCGGATAGCGGACCGACTTGAACGTTTCCTGGATCTCTGCCGCGAGATTCTAAACCTCCTGCCAGTTGGTTTTGGATGCGATGAACCAGCTCGGCGTTGCGGGGACGAGCGAGTCAAGACGACGGATGAGGGAGTCGAGGGTTTCCGGGTTGAGGTTGTGGCTCATACCCGATGGGCGTGACGGCGGGAATCTCCACCGTGACGAAAATTGTCTTCGCAGAGAGCCCCGGGGCGGCATTACCGGAGTGCTGGCGCCCTCCGATTCCCGGCCCGTCTATCGAGCGATGATCATCACTCCCGGAATCTCGACGGGGGTGTCGGATGGTTCGATGTCGAAGGTGTCGAGACGGTATCGCCCGTTCCCTTCGGATGAAAGCCGAGGGTGTGACGGCGGCTCGGACTCGCAGTCGCAGAGCGTCCAGTATCCGGGCAGGAGGCCCTCCGCCTGCATCCCCGGCTCGAACTGGATCGAGACGGTCTCGATGATGGCCCGTGACTTCCTGCCCGCTTCGCCGCCTGCGATCGGGGCGAGATCCACCTTGCCGAGGATCGCATCGACGCCGGTAAGACGGAAGGATTGCAGTGCGGTGACGGTCATTGCGATCAGTCTCTTGGTTCACACGGGGCTCAGGTCAGCCATTCGATCACGACCGGCGGGTTGTAGCTCCACTTCCCGTGGTTGGGCTGAACGTAGGCTTCGAGATGGTCCGCCAACTCGACGAAGCCGTCTTCCCGAAGGCTCTTTAGAGCCCTTGATTTTCTAGCGCTGAAGTTCTGACGATCCTTGGAATCAACCCCCCACTGGCCGGGGGCCTTTTCGTGGTTCCCTCCGGATTCATGGAGCCCTCCTTGGACCACTTTTGCTTTGAGCGCCGCTTCGCTATCGTCGGGCTCGATCCGGCCTGTCGTGCGGAGGAAACCGATCTCGGCGGCATCGGAGAGTGGACCGAACTCGACGATGAGCCGGTGGAGTTCTTCCTCTTCGTCAATCGAGAGGTCGTCCTCCTCCTGATACTCCCGGAGCTCCACGTAACGGCGAAAGCGGAGCGAGAGAGCCGCCGCAATCATTTTTTCCTGCTCCTCTGGTTCTAAATCGCCCCAAGCGATTCCGAGCCCCGAAAAATACTCGGCCACCGGGTCTTGGGCGTGGTCGCAGGATTGACTCTTCGGGATCTTTCCCTTGGTCTCGTTCACCGGCTCAAGAACCATTGCCTGCTCTAGGGTAAGTTCGATCCCCGGCGTGGAGATCAAATGGTGGAGCGTTCGAAAGCCGGTCTTGTCGGGCACCGTGAGCATGTCTCCGCAGTTGTAGCGGATCTGCCACAGGGTCGAACTGGTCGGAACTGTGGCTCGCTTGACCGCCTTGGCCCCTTTCTCCGACGCAAGGCGCGCCACTCCCTTCCTCTGGATGGGGCGGAAGATGAAGCGCTGCACCGAGACCTCGCCGTAGATCAGGATGATCTGTCGGATTCGGTCGGTCAGGAGCCGGAGCCGCTCGTCATCGGGCAAAGAGGTTGCGGGTTTCTCGACCACCTGAAGGCGCTCCGCCGGAAACTTCTGGTAGGCGGCGTGTCTCAGACGCTTGCGGAGAACCTCACCTGCGGCCTTCCCCATCGTCTTGTCGAGACTGGTATCCGTTTCGACGCCGGTCAGCAAAGCCACCATCCACGCGGATTGGAAGCGGTTCAAGGTGCCCAACACGTCGAGACCGGTCTTTTCCGCGTCCCCCAGATTGACGTCGAGCGAGACGAGATCGTAGGGATGATTTGTCGCCGCCCTGGCCAGTTCGCGAGCCTCTTCCACCGTGTCGGCGGTCTCAATGATCACGGAACCTGCGCCCTGATCGGCAAAGGTCTCGCGATAGAGCCGCTTCAACAGCGCCAGCAGTTCAGGTTCGTCTTCGACGATGAGGAGGCGGAGGGGATTCATGGACTGTGGATCAGGAAGGAAGGAGTGTGGACGTCCGGAACTCAATCGAGTTCGACAACGAGCGTCTTCCAATCCAAGGGAGTGACCATTCCGGTCACGGCGTGACCCAGCCATTGCCGCAGGAGGTTCCCATTGCGATGGCGGGGAGGGCGGCAAAAGAGGTCGAGGTCGTATTCTTGGTTTCTGAAAACCTCCGTGACGGCGACGGCGGCATCCCGGATCGCCTCGGCAACCTCGGATCCGGCATCGCTTCGTGAGACGAGGTCGGCCAATCGTCGAAGGGCGTTTCGGCGAAGATCGGCCTTGAATCGCCCTCGAACGGCCACGAAGTCCGTCATCGCAGTCGTCGAAGCGGTCGTCAGGAGATCGGCGAGCGACAAGTCCATCGCGACGATGGAACAGGCTTTTCCTGCGGCTTCGAGCGAAGGAAAAGCCAGTCCACTGGCGAGGGAGCTTGCCAATCGATCGAATGGAGGAGGCAGGATGAAGACCAAGCGAAGGCGATGCTCCTCTTGATCCGCAGTGAACCGGACTACCCATTCCCACAAACCGCGATGAAGCGCCACCAAGTCTCCGGCGCTGTCGCCGAGGCCCGCCACCACGAAGATCAGGCGCAGACGGCTCAGAACCAGAAGTTCAGTCCCGCTTCGGGAATCGTTCCCGGATTCCTGGAAGATTCTGGGAGGAACCGGGGTGATTCCCAGGATTCCACCTAGGGCATGAGCGAAGAGACTCTCTCCAACCACGAGTAGTTCGGGCGGTTGATCGAGCCATCCTTCGGAAAATTCATCGAGCATGGGGGAAGTTTCGATCACGAATGGCGGTCGGGATCAGAGTTTTTCTCGATTTTTCGAAGGCTTTCGTCCGTCTGCTGCTGGAACCGTTTGTCACGCTCGGTCACCTTTTCATAAGCAGCACGATCTCCCCGATGCTGCTGATCCAGCGTTGAGCGGAGCCTCTCGTTGCTCTCGCTTTGGGAGTCCTGGTTTTCCCGATGTTGACGTTCCAGGGTCTCGCGGAGCAACTCGGCGTTCTCGTTTTGGCTCGCTTCTAGGCTGGAGATCCCCCCTCTGACTCCGTCGAGTCCCGTTTCCACCGAGTCCTTCAGGTCATCGAGCGAACGCAAGATGCCAGCGCGAAGGTGCGAGATCGCGTGGTTGAGGCTGTCGAACCCGACCATCACGGCGCTGGTGGTCTTCCGCTGTTCGTAGATCTGGGAGAACTGGTAGTCGCGGTGAGCCCGCGCGATGATCGCCTTCAATTGCTCGAAGACCGGATCGGTAGTGGGAATCGAATCACGTGTGATTGGAAAGGGCGGAAAGGTGTGCTCCCGTCCTTCGAGAAGACCGTAATAGCGGGACGAAAGGTCACTCACGTTGCCGACACCTCGATCGAACGACTTTAGGATTCCAACAGTTTGATCCACCGTGTCCCAGAAGGGTGTGAAGGCACCTTCCGCGAAAAGCGCTTCAGCGCTGGAAACGGATTGCTCCGCCTGCAGTTTTATCTCGGTCAGGCGGGTGAGGGACTCCGGAGCCCGCTGGATAACGATGTCGCGGCAATCTTGATTGGCGGCTGCGACTTTCGATTCTTCATGAGCCACTAATCGCGAAAACGCTTCGGTTTCGGATTTTTTTCGGGCTGCCACTTCAACTTTTATGCCACCCTCCAAATCGGATTTCCGAGATCTGATTCCAGAATAGACAAGAATTCCGAAAGCCGCCGCAGCCGCCGAGAGCGAAAGAACGAAAACGAATCCGACAAGATTGTGAGAAACTATTGTCCCCTCGAGAAGTGTACCGATTATTCCGAAGGTAACTATGAAGACGAAGCATGCAAGCGCAGCGCCTCCACACCCCCATCCCGATAAGACGACGTCGCTGATTTCGGATGAGCCGACCCGGTTCCTGACTTGAGTGATATCAGATTCCAACAGCACACCGCTTTCCGTGGGACGCTTGAATTGTCGAGGAAGTATTTGCCAGATGGGGGGAGGTTTCCTTCCCTCTCCAGAAGATGGGGTGTCGAACTCGTCTCCGATCCTTCGCCACTCATTCCAATCCTCGCACCAACATTGATCATCGGGCGAGACTTCTCCCGATGCCAGCCTCCTTCGGACCTCGGCTTCGTCCATCGGTCCCTCTTGGGTTTCATTTGCGAACAGGTGATATTCCATCGGAAAAATTTTCTGATGTAGTTGCGGCGAAGGTGATGCGGCTTGGTTCACTCCGTCCACCAGAACGGGCAGAGATCATCGCCTCCTGGCGGCCGGTAGTGCAGATGTCCCTTTGCCGTCGGGCTGCGGTCGATCCATTGGATCATGTGTTCGCGGAACTCGGCGAGGGCGGGGCGGGCGGCCAGGATTTTCTTGAACCGCTGCCAGTGCTGCCTTGCCAGCACGAGTTCAGCCGACTCGGTGCCTTTGCTTACGCGGATCTTGCCGCTCTTCGGCCTTTTCCCGCTGGTGGGGCTAGCGACTGCCAGCGCCTCCCTCTCCTGCAACCACCGTTCTCGCCGGGGAGCAAGTGCCACCTTGAGCGATTGTGACAATGCCATGAGGTTGGCCGGAGCGTCATCGGAATTGAAGTCGCGGCAAGCCTTTTCTCCGTCCTCGGCACATTTGGCGGATATTGCCGGGAGCGACAGCAACACTCCGATCCCGAAGGAAGCCTCGAACTCGTCGAGAATCCTTTCCAGATCGAGGCTCCTTGAACGTGCCATCAGCAGAGCGCCAATCAGGCATTCGACGGGGACCGATCCCTCGTCGGTGTCGACCGGTGTGCCACCAAGTATGGAGTATCCGGACATCTCTGACCAATCAAGGCCATCCACGCCATCGACCACATCTTCTTGGTGGCCACGATACTCAAGTTCAGCCGTGCCGTGGAGGTGCGCTTTCGACGCGCGGTCCTCAGGGATCACCGCGCCAGCTTTTCCGGAACTATGCGCCAGCGCTTGGACGAGCTGGATAACCTTCAGGGCCCGGTTGGGTTGAGAGAGCGCGCTGCGAATGAGTTGGAAGGGTTCTGCGTGCTTGAGGGTCAGGCGCGGCCCTCCGTTGTAGCACATTTCCCATAGTCCGGGGTCCCCAGGGAGTGGCCGGAAGACATTGCGCTCGAGGCTCACCGAGCAATACTGCTCCAGCGCCGATTCGAGCTGGGGACGAAGGGTTTCCAACGCCGCGGTGGGGTCTTCCGTTGGCGGCTTGTGCAGGATGCGCACCCGCGCGGCCGGCATCTTCCTCACCGCCTCGTTCATGGCGCCGAAGCGCAGGATCGCGGCGGTCTCTGGACCGTAGACCTTCTCCAGGGTGGGATCGTTTACCGCACCGGTGACAATGATCACGAAATAGGCCTTGTTTCCGGCCGCGATTTCACCGAGCAGGTCGAGTCCGCTGATCTTACCGGCACCGGCCCCCTCGCCGAGATTCATGTCGAGCATCACGAGATCCCAGCCACCCTCGGAGATCAACTGGTCGGCTTGGCGGGCGGTCATTGCGGAAAAGTCACGCACCCGGGCCCGGGAAAAGCCGCAGCGATCCTGGAAGTAGTCCCTCACCGCGCTGGCGATGCCCTCGGACCAGGCAGGATGGTCTTCGACGACGAGGAATTTGAGATGATCTTGCATGGCGGTGTTGGCTTCGAGTTAAGCGGTCTTTGATTCCAAGGGCAAGAACAAGGCAAGCCCTTCCTCCCAATCTGGCGGTACGCCGGCCGTCACGATGCCCAGCCATCTGCGGATCCGGTTGGCCCAGGCATGGGGGTCGCCGAAGATAGGATGGGCAAAGCAGCGGGCATCCCAGTCGATCTGGTTCAGCTCGGCCATCAGGGTAGGCAGGGCCTCCGCATCACGCCTCCCGAGGACTCCGAGCAAGGCGGGAAGGCAGCTCGCCCGGCACCGGGCCGATTCCCAGGCCGACCGTGGTAGGGATTCGAGGGTGGCGAGGGCGGCGAGCAGATCCCTCAGCGAGGCTCCACAATCCAGCATCTGAAGATCCGGACCCCATGTGCCGAAGGTCTGATCCGCCTCGGGCTGGGCACCTGTTCGTCCGAAGACGTCCCGACCGCGTAGTTCGTCGGCCATGGCCGGAGCCATCCCAAAGAGCAGCACCCCCGTGCGCCGCGCCAAAGTAGAGGAACAGTCGCGCGCTTCCGCATGACGGCGGATCCACTGCGGCGCCCCGACCGCCGGATCGACCACGAGGAGCAGGCGAAGGGATTCAGGCGGCTTTCCGCGTCCCGGAGGCCTCGGCCAATCCCAGCCCACCCCGTCCTTCCGACGGCCAAGACGCGGCGCCCGCAGGATGCCCGCGAGGACATGGGCACAAGGGCCGTCGCCGAGGATGTAGACCGGTGGGGGCATTGCGTCGGAAGAGGCTCTTAGAGAGGGGCCAACAAGCCACGAGCATCGGGCTGGTCACGAAGGGGGCGGCACCGGAAATCGCGGGGGATCTGGTATCGCTGCCGCTTGCCCGATAGGCTCCAAGCGCTCGTTGAGCCGGTCTACCTCCGAATCGACGACCAGATCCTCGAGCGAGGCGAGTCGGTCGAGAAAGAGAATGCCGTCGAGATGGTCTAGCTCGTGCAGGAAGACCCGCGCGGCGAGGTCCACGAGTTCCAATTCCACCCGCTCGCCCTCCAGGTCGAGCCAGCGCGCCTGGATGGCGGCCGGCCGGGGAACGAGACCCCAGAATCCGGGTATACTGCCGCACCTTTCGATCCCATGCAGGTGCATCTCGGATCGCGAGATCACCTCCGGATTGATCACGGCGATGGGAGAGATCTCCGGCGCGTTCGGATATCGCGGACCCTTCCGGGACTTCATCACGAAAACGCGGAGGGAGACATCGATCTGCGGAGCCGCAAGCCCCACCAAGTTGAGTTCGTCCATCGCCGCATGGAGTTCGGCCGAGAGTGCGGCGACCTCCGGGCTTCGGGGATCGTCGACCTCGGCGGCGCGGGCGCGCAGGACGGGATTGCCGAGGAGGGTGATGGTGGGAAATGTGGTCATGGATTCTGCCAGCAACGGTAGGCTATACTCATCAAACTTCTCTTCCCTTTGGATACCAAGGCATGCCCGGAAGATTTCCGTCTTTGTCTACAGGGCATTCTCTCAATTCAGCAAACCGGTTCAATAATCCCAAATCACCAACCTCCGACACTCGAGCATACACACTGATTCGAATACCATCGTCTCGGAGGTAAAAACCTCTCTCGTTGTGCCATCCTACACCGGCTTCCTCATACTGATCGATCCTATCCTCGCCCTTGAAACTCTTTAGTTTCCATACTTCTCGGTTTCGGGGAAAGCCTCCCTTGACGGCGGGTATCACACTTTGGATCTGGCCTTGATTCGGTGTTTTCTGTTCTGGTGCGATCTTTGATTCGCTCGGGCTACCTCTCAACGAATCCGTCCGCTCCACCACCTTAGACTCTCGTTGACTGTGGCGGAATCGCCCCTCTGAATCGAAATCCTCTGGTTTGCATGACTCTAGTTTCAACTTTGGACAACTCGAACTGGGCTTGGGTAATTCGGTAGCTTCATCGAAGAACAAAACAGTTCCGGCGCTGTCGCTCACTCTGCCTCGGATATCATCAGTCGCAGCCATCGCGGCGGTCACTAATCTCAGTTTTTTTCCATTGATGGGTTCGGACCTCTTGAGTGAACTGCAATGCACCGCCTGGATCTGCGCCTCGGTCCAGTCGCATTCCAGCCAATCCACTTCGCTCGCATCAAACCATTCCACGACACCTCCTTCGTTGGGAATTTTCATTCGCCCGATAGGGGGCCTTCCCATCGAAAGATGAAGTGTCGTGTCATTGGAATTGATCTGACCTTTAGAATCTATTCGTAAAGGCAGAAGGGTTGATCGGAGCGTAACTGAACGCTTCCGGTGCGGAATAACGTCGCCACTCTTCGTTCCGTTTCCAACGTTGACAACCGCAAAGATTTCCCCAGAGGAGTTGTCTCGCCACCACAACGACTGGGAGGGATCGAATTCTCGATGAGAATATGCTTCAGCCAGCGAAAACTTGAGAAGCCATTCCGCCACAGGCCTGAAAATCCGGTTCGGTTTGACGTCAAATTTTACCAAGAGCAACTTTGCCGCTTCCGCTTCCAGTCGCAATCCCAACTCCGCGTCCGGCACCGAATAACGCGTCCAATGCTGGTGCCTCAAATCAACTCGGGAGAAGGGCAATTCTCCATTACTCCCCGTGGGACGCGCTGCGAGATGATGCGATGCCGAGACGAGATGGATGCCCTTCAAGTCGTCCAGCCTACTACCAAGTTTCGCCAGGACGGCCTCGTACAAAGGGATGGCGTGCCTTTTTAATTCGAAGGAGAGACTCGCCGAACTGGCTAGCGCGAGGCCGAAGTCACCGCCATCGAGGGCCCGACTGCAGGCGAGCAGCCGGGTGAGTTCGGCACCTTCCGCCACTTGAACCGGGTTTTTCTCAGAACTCGTTGGAAGGAAACAAGAGAACACATTTAGAGAGGCTCCAATTTGGGCGTTCCAACTCGCGTCGCCGGGAAGAATGTCAGCGAGAATGTGTACCGGACGATGCCCTTTATCCAAACCTGCCTCCTCGGGGTGGTTCAACGGAGAGAGTTGCGGCACGATCCTGGAACTCAGCGCCTTCCACGGCTCCTCCCATGGACGAGTTTGGAAGACTCGGGCAAGGATGCCTCCATAGTCTTGGGTGGCCTTGATCGAGAGAAACATCACCTGAATTCGGACCTTTAATCCCCGGTTTGCCCCTTTTCCCAGTGGTTCGATGTCGCAAACCAGAGATTCGTCTTCGATGCCATATTGCCTTTTGAATACATCCAAGGCACTCTCCGCTACCTTCGGCAGGCTGATTCCGAGCGAGGGAAGTTTTCCAATACCGATGGAACATCTTTGTCCTTCAAAGCGGGGTAGAGGTACCACTGTTGCTTCCGTTCCTCTTACGCCGATCCGCCGTCTTGCGCCATGAACGATGTACGTCAGATCGCCTTCGAAGGGCAGAAGGGTGAACAAACTCATTTCAAGCAGGTCGCCCACAAGGGATTGGATCAAGGAGTCGGCGTTGAAGGAGTCGGCGGCGATCCGGCCATTCTCGGGATTCGCCCACAAAACCACAGGCATGAGCCAGAGGCCCTCAAGCCAAGGACGAAACTGCTCCGCCAAATCCTGCGCACCGGCAGGCTCTCGGCTGGCATCTTTGTCATAACAAAATGTCCCATCGGCTCCGAACCAGGATATGCCAGCCTTCTGCATCGATTGGGCAGTATTTTCCGCATGGGTTTCGGACTGGTATCCCACCAGTAATGCAGCAACCCGGAAGCCTTCCTCGCGCAACGAGCCCGATTCATCAAAATAGATCTCGAAGTGTTTCAGGCGCTCGCCGTTTGCAGGTGGAAGTCTGCGCGAGTTTGCCAAAGACTCCTGCAGGGCTGTTTTTCCCGCTTCGCGGAATTCCAGCCACTTGCGCGCGCGGACCATAGCCTCCTGTAGTGATGCGGCGGTTGACTCTCGGATGTCAGCTCCGCCTTCACCTAGTGCCGCGAGATCAGTCAGGCGCGGCTTTTCGAAGAGGGTGATGATGTTTCCGTATTCTTTAAACGGCTCCACCAAGTCGCGTCGACCCGTCGAGGAGAACAGGATAATCGGTAGCGACATGTCCGCCAACGCGACGACGCGGGGAAGCCACGTGAGGACTTCGCGGTGCTGTGGTGTTTCTGCCTTAAGCTTTCCTCGAAGGACCGCAGCCTTGGCATCTCTGAAAGCCCTGTCCCTCTTCTTGTTATTTTGGGTGAAGCCAGCCCACGCAAGATGAG
>Ga0172372_10011474_pt1 | contig 11255 bp, 11 predicted proteins | sample LakKiv5m_2_FD_114544 | JGI IMG/M metagenome (GOLD analysis project Ga0172372, IMG submission 114544) | Freshwater microbial communities from Kabuno Bay, South-Kivu, Congo - kab_092012_9.5m | ecosystem: Environmental > Aquatic > Freshwater > Lake | place: Democratic Republic of the Congo... | reverse complement strand
GACATCCCGGCCTCGGGCGGCGGCACTCAGGCTGCGAGCAATCCATACGAGCGCGCGGGCGGTGCCGCCCAGCCCTCTAGGTCGGGCAGTACGCTCGAACAAGACGCAGGTACTTCGCGATGAACTCGACCGACTCTGAACCACGGACGCCGCAGGGCTCGCCACAAGGCTCGCCGCAAGGATCGCCGCAAGGATCGCCGCAAGGATCACCGCAAGGATCACCGACGCTCACCTTCCGCGGAGGCGGTTGGGTGATTGTGCTCTCGATCGTCCTCGTGCTGCTCGTGATGCTCTGGGGGCTCCTCGCGCCGCTTCTCGGCCGGCGTCCGGTGGGCGACGGCTTCAACCTCGACAGCTACGGCTACGACCTTTCGTTTCTCACGATCGATCGCGACGAGCTCGTTGGTTCGGGCTTCCCCCGTGGTTTCCTCCCATCGCGCGACGATCCGAAGCACCTCGCCGGACGCGACATGGCGGTCTTCAACGAGCAGAACCGACCCAAGTATGTGGTTTCGAGCGACCGCGTGATCGGCACCGTTATCAACGGCCAGCCTCACGCCTGGCCGATCTCGATGTTGAACGCCCACGAGATCGTGAACGACACCGTCGCGGGCGTTCCCGTCGCCGCGACCTACTCGCCGCTCTGCGATGCGGCCGTCGTCTTCGACCGACGCGTTGGCGAGGGCGCAGCGCCGCTGAAGTTCGAAGTGAGCGGGCTCCTCTCTGATTCGAACCTCGTCTTCTACGACAAGGCCGAAGAGGGTGACACCCGCGACGATCGCCGTCCAAGCCTCTTCCTTCAGTTGGCGCGAAGGCCGGTCGCAGGACCACTCGCGAAGGGCGCGACGATCCAAGCACTCCCGAACGTCTGCATCACGACCTGGGCGGACTGGCTGGCAGCGCATCCGGACACGACCGTCGCCGAGCGTGACCCCGACATGATTCGGCGGATGAAGGAGATCTCGTACGCGAGGTACTTCCTGACGCCCGGCTACGAGTCGCCGGTGTCGCCGCTTCCGGACGACGTGATGCTCGAGAAGCGCGGGCTCCGCGCGAAGAGCCCGCTTGTCGCGCTCTGGCTTGGCGAGCGTTGGCGACTGCTCGCGATCGAGAACCTCCTCGACGCGATCCCCGCTGGCGCCGATGGCTCCCGAGAAGCCCGCCTGACGGTCGACGGCGTGGAACTGATGGTGCTCATGCCAAAGGGCCCGGCCGTGGCGCGGATCTCACGTGCCGACGGCCAGCCGATCCTCACGATCCCCTGCCTCGCGTTCGCTGCGCACGCCGTCCTCGGCGCCCGGTCGGAAGCCGATTGGATCGACGTCCCGCGCCCCGCCGACGCTCCCGCGTCCGCAACGTCATCCGACTGAATGTTTCGGAATCCCGGAAATCTGGTGCTCGTTTCGGGCGAAAGAGCGCATGCACCTCTGATGGATGCCTCTCTGTAGTGACGCTGGCAGAGGCGGAGCCGACCGCGCCAGGGTCCTAGAAGGGTGCATGAAGGTGATCTCGACCCCCTGACGGCAGGTTGGGTTGAAGATCGTTAGGCGAAAATCAACGCCTGCATGCATGCAGATGATCGGCGCACGCTGCCGCCCCGGGCAACCGGTGGCGGCGGCTGTGTTTTTGGCGGCGGCTGCGTTTGCAATCCGACGCGCGGTCAGCCCCAGCGGACCTCGCCTCGGGAATCGAGTTCACGATCCGATCAGGAGCGTCGCGTAGAGGACGATCCACACCACGTCGAGGAAGTGCCAGTACATGGCGCAGTAGGTGATGCCGCGGTAGTCGTCGGGCCCGTACGCCGCGCGCGAGGCGCGCCACGTGGTGACGAGCATCGGCGGTAGACCGCCGAGAACGTGCGCCGCGTGCAGCCCCGTCAGCACGTAGAAGGTCCACGCGTACAGGTTGTCGCTGATGACGAGGTTTTGCTCGTAGAGTTGACGCCAGGCGAGACCCTGCGCCACAAGGAACGCGAGGGCAAGGATCAGGGTGACCAGCATGAGTCCGCCCTGCCGGGGATCGCCGGTTCGACCAGCGCGCAGGGCGCGCTGCATGGTGAAACTCGAAAGGACAAGCGCCACCGTGCTCGCGAGGAGGAGTGCCGGTGGTTTCGGCGCATCCGCAGGGATGAACGCGGCGCCGTTGTCGATCCGAACCACGAGATACGCAAGGATCGTCGAGGCGAACACGACCGCCAGCACGACGAGGAAGAGCCACATGCCGAAAAGGCCCGCTTGGAAGCGGGCCTTCGGGTCGTCGAATGGAGTGTCTCGCTGCGCCATGCCGTGTGTCTCATCCGGCCGGTCAGCTGGTGGACCGTCGGCTCGGCGCCGTCACTTCGTGGTGATCGGCGCAAACGGAGCGTTCGCATCGAGGTACTTCTGCACCTCGGGCGCGTTGCCCGGGACCTGCGAGGACATGTACTGCCCGACGTCCATCATGCAAAACACCATCATCAGGATGACGAAGAGCATCGAGCCGACGAGGACCAACAGGTTGAACGGACGGTCCCAGCGCAGGTGCATGAAGAAGAGCGACACCAGCGTCGCCTTCACGACGGCGATGCCGATCGCGAGGTAGATGTTGGCCTCGCCGAGATTGATGTACCGCGCCGCCACGGTCACGACCGTGAGGACGAGGAGCGCGAAGCCCGTCGCGAAGAGCGTTGAGTACGGAACGAGGTGTCCGACGAGCGGATGGGGCTCGCCGTGACCGTGATGAGCGTGTGAGGTGCCGCTGGCCATGTGTGTGTCCGCCTGTTGCGTTGCGTGAAGGCGCGATGCGCTGCGGTCAGTGGATGAGGTAGAAGAGCGGGAAGAGGAAGATCCACACGAGGTCGACGACGTGCCAGTAGAGGCCGACGAGATCGACGGGCGTGTAGTAGTCGCTGGAGAAGCGCCCGCGCATGGCGGCGAAAAGCAGCCAGCCAATGACGCCGATGCCGATCACGACGTGGATGCCGTGGAGGCCCGTCATGATGTAGTAGATCGCGAAGAACTGGTGCGTGTTCACCGGCATCGCGGGATCGACGAGGTGCGCGGAGGCCTCCGGCGCAATGCCGTGGGTTCCCTCGGCTGCCTTCTCGACCATCGCGACGGTCGAGACGCCGTCGGGTCCGGTCTTCGGCGGCGCGATCGCGCTGCGGTCGACCGCCGGAGTCGCGACGATCGGCGCGGTCTCGACACCCGCCGACGGGTTCGGCGAGGTGATGGCGAGCACCGGGTTCTCGACGGGCTTCGGCTCGGTGGTGACGATCGCCTTCTCAGCGTCGTTGACCGGCTGGTAGAAGTTGATGCCCCACTTCAGGTTCACGTCGAACTTGTGGGTGTACTCGAAGTACTTGATGACCATGAAGCCGACCGCACCCGCGAGGGTGAGGGCGAGGCACGTGACGAGCATGCCCTTCTTGTTGGTCTGCGCCGCGCGGACCGCGAGCGCCATGGTGAGGCTCGAGAGGATCAGCACGCAGGTGTTGACGCCGCCGAGGATCGTGTTGAGGTAGTTCGCCGAGTACGAGAAGACCTCCGGGTTCTTGAACCGAAGGATCGCGTACATCACGAACAGCGCACCGAAGAAGAGAACCTCGGTCGCGAGGAAGACCCACATGCCGAGCTTGCCGGAATCGAACTGCTGGTTCGGGGTGTCGAAGTGGTGCGCGAGGAACGGGTACTTCGCGTGGTCGCCGTGGGCGTGATGGCCCCCATGACCATGCGCATCATGACCGTGCGAATCAGCGTGTGCGTGGGAGTGTGACACTGTTCAGTGGCCCTTTCCGCTGGAGGCCGCCGCAATGTGCGCCTCGGTGTCGATGACGTAGCCCTGCTCCTTCTCGTCCCAGCGCACCGCGCTGAAGTCGTAGCAGTCGCCCACACGCGGAGTCGTCGCGAAGTTGTCGTGCGGCGGCGGCGAGGTGCACTGCCACTCGAGGCTGGCGCCGCCCCACGGGTTCGCGGGGGCCTTCTTGCCCGCGAAGAGCGAGTGAATGAGGTAGATCGCGGTAATCAGGAAGCCGAGGGCCATGATGTACGAGCCGCCGGTCGAGATGTGGTGGTAGATCTGGAACTCGGGCTGATACATGTAGTAGCGGCGCGGCATGCCCTGCGAGCCCAGCATGAACTGGGTGAAGAAGGTCATGTTGAAGCCGATGAAGACCAGCGCGCAGGCGATCTTGCCCCAGAACTCGCTGTACATGACACCGAACATCTTCGGCCACCAGTGGTGCAGGCCGCCGATCATCGCGATCAGCGCCGAACCCATCATGACGTAGTGGAAGTGCGCGACGACGAAGTAGGTGTCGTGCAGGTGGATGTCGGTCGAGAGGACGGCGAGCGGGATGCCGGTCAGACCGCCGATCGTGAACAGGAAGATGAACGACAGCGCGTAGAGCATCGGCGTGTTGAACGCGATCGAGCCCTTGTACAGCGTGGCGAGCCAGTTGAAGACCTTCACCGCCGAGGGGATGGCGACCGAGAAGGTGATCGCCGAGAAGAGCACGTTCATGAGCGGCGACTGACCGCTGGTGAACATGTGGTGTCCCCACACGAGGAAGCTGAAGATCGCGATCGCCACCGAGCTGAACGCGATGAAGCGGAAGCCGAAGATGTGGCGGTGGCTGTGGACGGCGATGAGCTCGCTGATGATGCCCATGCCCGGGAGGATCATGATGTAGACGGCCGGGTGCGAGTAGAACCAGAAGAAGTGCTGGAAGAGCACAGGGTCGCCACCCATCGACGGATCGAAGATGCCAATGTTGAAGGCACGCTCGATGACAAGGAGGGCGACGGTGATGCCCAGCACCGGGGTCGCGAGGATCTGGATGAGCGCCGTCGAGTACACGGCCCAGAGGAAGAGCGGCATGCGGAACCAAGTCATGCCCGGCGGACGCAACTTGTGGATCGTGACGACGAAGTTGACACCGGTGAAGATCGACGAGAAGCCGAGGATGAAGACGCCGACGAGGACCGGGATCGTTCCACCCGCACTGTACTGCGACGAGTACGGAGTGTAGAAAGTCCAGCCCGTGTCGAAGCCGCCCGCCATGAGCGAGTAGACCGCGCAGGCCGCGCCCGCGAGCCACAGGTAGAAGCTGAAGAGGTTGAGCCGCGGGAACGCGACGTCCTTCGCGCCGAGCATGATCGGCAGCACGAAGTTGCCGAGCGCCGCCGGGATCGACGGGATGATGACGAGGAAGACCATGATCGCCCCGTGCAGGGTGAAGGCCTTGTTGTACTCGTCGGCGGTCATCCACTCGACCCTGCCCGGGAAGAGCAGCTTCGTCCGCACAAGCAGCGCCATGACGCCGCCCACGAAGAAACTGCCGAGCACGGCGAACAGGTACATCACGCCGATCCGCTTGTGATCGAGCGTGAAGATCCACGAGAGAAGACCTCGGGTGAAGGTGAGGTAGTTGTCCTTCACTTCGGTCGCGACTGGTCTTGAGTCGAGGGTGGTCATGGCGTCTGTCCTTCGGTTCTGGTCGGATCGTTCCGTCTGCCGCGTGCTTGCGTCACTTCTTCGCGTCGCCGGCGGCCCCGCCAGCTGCCTGTGGAATGGCCTCGGCCTTCACCGTGCCATCCTTGTTGAACTTGTCGAGGTTCTTCATCATGTCGATCAGGGCCTGGATGCCACGATCGCTGAGCTGTCCCTTGAAGGTGGGCATCACGTTGCCGTAAGGGTCGACGAGATGCTTGCCGGGGTTGAGGATCGACTCGCGGAGGTAACCCTCCGGCGTCTCGTACTCCTTGCCCGGTCCGATGATGTCGCCGAGGTTCTTACCCTTGTCGATCTTGTGGGTGGAGCCGGGCTTGGTGCGCTCCCAGACGTTGCCGGTTCCGTCGTAGTTACCCCACGATGGACCGGTTCCGACCGAGCCATCGAGCGTGTGGCAGCTCGCGCAGGCGCGGTAGAGCTGCGGGCCAGCCTTCCACCAAAGGTCCTTTTCATCGACCTTGTCGAGCCAGCGTCCCTGTTCGACAACCCAGCTGTCGAACTCCGCCTCAGGGAGGACGAACACCTTGCGGTTCATGTCGGAGTGGCCCGTGCCGCAGAATTCGGTGCAGAAGAGCCAGTGGAAGGCGTCCTCGCCCTTCTCGTTCTGGCCAGTCGGGTTGTCGGCCTGGAACCAGAGGCTCGAATAGCGGCCCGGCACCACATCCTGCTTCACGCGGAAGTCGCGGATGTAGAGAGAGTGCAGCACGTCTTCGCTGCGCATGACGAGCTTGACCGGACGACCTGCGGGCACGTACAGGTCGTCGCTCGTGGCGCCGTTCGGATACTTGAACTTCCAGTACCACTTCGCCGCGGTGACGTCGATCTGGTAGCTGTTCTCCGGCGGGGTCTTGAGACTCACGAAGCCCTTGAAGCCCATGAAGAAGATCACCACGACGATGATGGTCGGGATGATCGTCCAGCCGAGCTCGAGCATGGTGTTGTGGCTCGGGCCACGCGCGTAGACCTCGCGGCCGCGCTGGCGGTAGCGCCACATGAACCAGAACATCAACCCCACCACGAGGAAGAAGAAGAAGTAGTTGATGTAGTTGATGAAGTGGAAGACCCAGTCGATCTCGGGCGCGACGGTCGAGGCGCCCTGCGGCAGCCAGAAGTCGCGCGGCGTCACCGGCTGTCCGGCTGCGAGCGCCGGGTCGTTGGAGGCCTGGGAGAGGAGGGTGGGGATCATGGTCAGCACGGTCGTTCGCCTCTTCATGCGCCGGCGGAGAATGCCGCGGCGTTCTTCTTCTTCCGAAACTCGGATCGCCAGAACACCGCGAGGCCGCCCGCAAGGACGACGAGCGTGACCGCTCCGGCGATGGTCATGACCTTGCGCGCCTGCAGCACGTAGCTGCCTGCGTCGGCGTCGTAGATGTGGCACCACAGGATGAAGCGGTCGAGCGTCGTGCCGATCCGTCCCTGCGAGGCCTCGAGGAGGCCAAAGCGGAGGTCGGCGGGCGCGAACTTCGCCCCGTAGAGGTAGCGGCTCACCTTTCCGTCGGGCTTGACGAGGAAAAGCGCGGCCGCATGCGCGTATTCGCCGTCGGGCTGGCGCTTGAACTGGAAGCCCACCGAGTCGGCGACAGCCTTCGACATCACTTCGGTGCCGGTGAGGAAGTGAACGCCCGGGCCCGCGCCGGTGCGATCGAAGTCGGCGAGATACGCCTCCTTCTTCGCCTTGGCAAGCATCGTGGTCTCGGTCGGGTCGATCGAGATCGACACCACCTCGAACTCGTTGCCTGGCGTCCAGTCGACGCCCTTGAGGCCGTCGAACATGCCGTTCAGGACGAGCGTGCACAGCATCGGGCAGCGGTTGTAGCCGAGTTGGAGCAGCACCGGCCGCTTGCCGTCGAAGTAGTCGCGCAGCGACACCTGCCGCCCGTTCTCGTCGGTGAAACGCGCGTCGAGCGGGAGCTGCGCGTCGAGCTTCTCGACGATGTCGACGCCCTTCAGTTCCTCGGGCACGCCGAGGTTGAGCTGCGCCGACGCGCTCTCGACCCCGGCACCCCCCACCGCCCACGCAATCGCCGCGGCGGCGAGGGCCGCGCGCGCGTTCGTGAGGATGGTGCAGAGGTTCGTCATGATCGGTCGCTGGCTCATCCAACCCGGGCAACTACTCGCCCTGCTTCGCCATCAACTCCATCGCGCGGTCGATCGGGATGCGGACGCGGTCGACCTTCTTGTCGTCGACGTCCTCGACGTAGGTGCCGTACTGGCCGAGCAGCGCGTTCTGCTCCGTGCGCAGGTCGGTTGAGAGGCGCGGAGCCTCGTCGATCACGCGCTCCTGGGTGAAGTCGCGCTCGACGCCGAAGTAGAGCACGCTGACCACGAGGCAGAAGACCACGAAGAAGATGATGCCGACGAACGAGTAGAACCAAGTGGCTCCCATCTCGGGGTCGTCGATCTGCTCGGTTGTCGTCGCGGGGCTGGACAAGGTGGGTTCCTGACTGCGGCGTTCGCCGCCTCTGATTCGTCGCGCGCGCTTGTGCGGGCCGCGCGCCTCGACTGGTCACACGGTCACACGTTCACATGTTCTCGAACCGGATGCTCTCGGCGAGGCGCGGATCCTTCTTCGGGACCAGCGCGATGCGGGAGAGCATGCCGAGGGTTCCTGCGGCGACGGCGGCGAGCGCGCCGATCGCGAGGAGGAAGTTGACGGGGTTCGAGAAGTGCGTCGGCGTCTCGGCGTACTTGCCCGAGAGCTCAGCGTAGGACTTGAAGGTGCCGATGTCGTGCGGAATCTCCGGCATCACGAGCCAGTAGAGATCGACGTAGTGGAAGGCGAGCATCCACACCGCGGCCGCACCAAGGACGAGCCCGCGGCGCTTCTGCCACTTGCTCATCACGGCCACGAACGGAATCACGAAGTGGCCGAAGAGGAGCGCAACCGACACGGGGATCCAGCCACCGATCTGGCGCGCCAAGAACCAACCGGTCTCCTCGGGGATGTTCGCATACCAGATCAGCATGTACTGGCTAAAGCCGATGTAGGCCCAGAACACCATGCCGAACGCGAAGAGCAGCTTGCCCATGTCCTGGAAGTGCTCGGCGGTGACGAGGCCCTTGAGGAGCCCGAGGCTTCGCAGACGCAGCGTGACGAGGATCATCGCGGAGAAGCCGGCGGTGGCGCATCCGCAGAAGAAGTACACGCCGAACATGGTCGAGAACCACGCGGGCGAAATCGACATGATCCAATCGAACGCGGCGAACGTCGTGGAGAGTCCGAAGAGGATCGCGGCCGGGCCCGACCACTTCTGCATGCGCTCGGTCAGCGAGATATCACCGGTCGCGTCCTGACGGACGCTGCCGCCGATGAAGAACGACGCGAGCGCGGCCCACACCACGAAGTACACCGCAGCGCGGATCCAGAAGAAGGTCGGATTGAGGAACGCCTCCTTCGCGTGCACGATGTGGTACTCGGCCTCGTTGTTCGCCTTCAGCGACTCCATGTCGGCCCACACCCAGAGCACGTTCGCCTTGCCCATGAACCAGAGCACCGCGAACGGCACGAAGAGGATCCAGATCCAGCGCAGGTTCGAGGCAAGCGCTTCTGCCGGACGCCGCACCGCGACGGACCAGCCGGCACGCGTGAGGTGCTGGATGATCACGAAGAAGAGGCCACCGAGGCACGGCGTGAGCGCGAAGAGGAACGCGATCAGGTACGCGCGCCAGAAGTGGTGGCCGTCGGTGCCGAACATGCCGGTGTAACCGACGGCGGCGCCACCCGCGAGGCCGATCGCGGCGATCGCGAGCGCGACGTTGCGGAAGCCCATCGCGAACGAAGGGAGCTCGATGTTGCCTGACCCGAGGTCGGCGTGCGTCGAGGCGTGACCCATCACTTCACCTCACCCTTCTTGAGATTGTCGCGGAGTTCCGGCGGCACGTCCTGCAGCGTCGCGTTCTGCGAGAGTTGCAGTGCCTTCACGTACGCCGCGATCGCCCAGCGATCCTCGAGATCGATCTGCGCGCCGTAGCCAGCCATGTTGCGGATGCCGTTGGTGACGACGTTGTAGAGCATGCCGAGCTGGTGCTCGCGCACGAGCGGATCATGCAGGCTCTTCGCCTGCACCCAACTCGTGCCCTGCACCGGGCCCTCTGAGTTCGCCATGAGCTCCATGGCGCGCTTGTTGACGGTGCCGTCGCCCCAGCCCGCGTAGCCGTGGCACACGGAGCAGTAGATGTTGTAGCGCTGCTGCCCACGCGCGAGGAACTCGGGCGTCATCGACATGCCGGCAGGCAGCGTGTCGGCCCACTTGCCGTCGACGGTGCCCTCGTAGCGGTGCGGGTCGAGCATGGTCTCGCCCTGCGCGACGGTCCCGGCGACGGCGTAGCGTTGCGCGCGGCCGTCCGCGAACAGCGGGTTCTCCGCCTGCGTCTTGAACTTCGGCTGGAAATCCATGTCGAAGAAGATGTGCACGGCGCGGTTCTCATCGGGCGTCGCGCGCACGCGCGCGATCACCACGGGTGGGATCGCGAGGGCGCAGGCGGCGATGAGGCCGGTGAAGATCATCCAGCGGGGAGGCATCGGAATCATGCGTCAATCCTCCACCGTCTCGATAGAGACGGGCGAGAGAGTCTTGAGGAACTCCTCCGTGCGCTTCGGGAGGAACTTCGGGTCGCGCGCCTCGATCACGATGAAGAAGCGATCGTTGCTCGCGCGGCGGAAGCGGTTCGAGGTGAACAGAGGGTGGTAGAGCTGCGGCAGTCCGTTGAAGAGGAACATCAGCTTCACGGTCGCGAGCGCCGAGAAGAGGATGGTCAGCTCGAACATGACCGGGATGAACGCCGGCAGGCTCATCGCGGGCTTGCCCGAGATGAGGAATGGGTAACCGTGCACCCACACGCCCGCCCACATCGGGAAGTTCCACGAGTTGGTGTAGGCCTGGAGGAGGAACGCGACCAGCGTGCCGGTTGCGCCCGCGCCAAAGACGAACCACGGGAGCCACGTGCGCTTCATGCCCATCGCGCCGTCGAGGCCGTGCACGGGGAACGGCGTGTGGCAGTCCCACCAGCGGTAGCCGGCGTCGCGGCACTTCTCGGCGGCGGCCATGAGGTCGCCGGGGGTCTCGAACTCTGCGAGCAGACCGTAGATCCGCGTCGGCTTCGACGCAGGCTTGTCTGCTCCGGTCTCGGAAGGTGTGGTGACGATCGTCGCCATGTGGATGCCTTCTGGTGGAATCTGTCGTTGTCTTGAGACCCGCAGGGCGGGCTCAGCAATCTCGCGGTGGTTCCGATTCAGTGCGCGTGACCGTGGCCGTGATCATGACCGTGGCCGTGGTGGCCATGCTTGCCGGCGCCCGCGCCGTGCGGGTCCGCCTGCGGCATGACGGCCTTGACCTCGGCCATGGCGATCATGGGGAGGTAGCGACAGAACAGGAGGAAGAGGGTGAAGAAGAGGCCGAATGCGCCGACCATCGTGCCGATGTCGACCCAGGTCGGCGTAAACATGTCCCACGACGTGGGGAGGAAGTCGTTCGCGAGGCTGGTGACGATGATCACGAAGCGCTCGAACCACATGCCGACGTTCACGAAGATCGACAGCACGAACATGATGGGGATGCTGGTGCGGATCTTCTTGAACCAGAAGAGCTGCGGCGTGATCACGTTGCAGCTGACCATGATCCAGTAGGCCCACCAGTACTGGCCGAACGCGCGGTTGATGAACGCGAACTTCTCGTACATCGCGCCCGAGTACCACGCGATGAAGAACTCCATCGAGTAGGCGTAGCCGACCATGCAACCGGTCACCAGGATGACCTTGTTCATGT
>Ga0172372_10011472_pt1 | contig 11256 bp, 8 predicted proteins | sample LakKiv5m_2_FD_114544 | JGI IMG/M metagenome (GOLD analysis project Ga0172372, IMG submission 114544) | Freshwater microbial communities from Kabuno Bay, South-Kivu, Congo - kab_092012_9.5m | ecosystem: Environmental > Aquatic > Freshwater > Lake | place: Democratic Republic of the Congo... | reverse complement strand
TTTCAGAGTAATTCAACAGAGATTATTCTTCCTTTCGCCATCAACATAACCATTCCCGATGTTGAGATTACTGTTCCGCAACGCGGAGACAAACGCAAGCTTGTTGAATTGTGCGAGAAGAACGTTGAATATTATCTGAAAGAGAAACAGAAGCAGGATGCGCTCACCGATCCGGAACGCCACACCAAACGCATCATGGCAACCTTGATGAAAGATCTGCGCTTAACTGAAGAACCGCGTTTGATTGAGTGTTTCGATAATTCCAATTTTCAGGGCGACTTCGCTGTTTCTGCAATGACGGTTTTCCGCGATGGACGACCGAGCAAAAAAGATTACCGCCACTTCAATGTAAAAACAGTTGAAGGTCCTGATGATTTTGCCACGATGCGCGAAGTGATTCACAGACGATATTCCCGCGTGCTTGAAGAGCAACTTGAGTTGCCGCAGTTACTTGTTGTTGATGGAGGGAAAGGTCAACTTTCAGCAGCAATGGAAAGTATTGATGCTTTAGGATTACGCGGCAAACTTGCAGTAATTGGAATCGCGAAACGACTCGAAGAAATTTATTATCCTGAAGATCCTGTTCCGCTTTATCTTGACAAGAAATCGGAAACACTTCGAATCATTCAGCATATTCGTGATGAAGCGCACCGATTCGGCATTACGCATCACCGCAAAAAACGCAGCAAGGGAACAATTAAAACTGAGCTGACAGAGATTTCCGGCATCAGCGATGCAACGGCTAAGAAGTTGTTATCGAAGTTTAGATCGGTGAAGCAGATTAAAGAAAAATCAGAGCAGGAACTTGCAGAAGTTATTGGCGCGGCGAAGGGGAAGTTGGTGTGGGAGTATTTCCACCCGAGTGACCAATCCGGTAACAAATAACCAATCTGGTTACCAGCTACTTATCACGAGACTCGCACCTGCAGGTAACCATTTTGGTCACTATTCGTATCTTTGCAGGAGAACTTTATGAATATCTATAACCGTAGCACGATCAAGGCATTTATTAAGAAGCATTCTGATTGTCGGGATCAAATGACGTTATGGTATCATGAAGTTTCGGGTAAGAACTGGAAGTCGCCTAAAGACGTGAAGAAGGATTTTGCAACCGCAAGTATAATCAGAAATAACAGAGTGGTATTTAACATCAAAGGCAATAAATATCGCATGGTTGTTGCAATGAATTATGAGAGACGATGGGCGCAAATAAAGTTCATCGGTACACATGCTGAATACGACAGAATTGACGCAAATACAGTGGAGGAACACTAAATGAGCTATAAAAAGATTAAAACGAAAAAACAGTACGAAGAATACATGAAACGCTTTTCCAAGGTGTTTCATGCAAAAAACGGCACCCGCGATGGCGACGAAGCAGAATTGCTTGCTATCCTTATTGAGGAGTATGAGGATCGCATGTTCCCGATGGAATCACCCGACCCAATCGATGCGATTAAATACCGGATGGAGCAGCAAAACCTTTCCAAGAAAGACATCGGTGAAATTCTCGGCTACAAAAGCCGTGTAAGCGATATTTTCTCCGGAAGAAGAAAACTCACGCTTGAGATGGTTCGTAATTTGCACGAGAAGTTGAATATTCCGTTAGCAGCATTGATTCGATAGCGATGTGGATAGAAACTGGATTTAAATTTCTTTTACTCGGATGTTTCGGACTTCTGGTTTCGGGATGCTCCTCGCTTAACGGAAAAATTGAGCTCAGATCTGGAGAAGACAGGTGCCTGAAATTATCTCAAACTTCGCAGTCTGTATATTTAGTGAATACTTCTAGTAGCAATATCTATACTTTCACGGTAAAGACAACTAGAAACTATGGAATGGGCGCGGGTACATCTATGTTCAAGTTGTATCCTGGAGAAGAGAAGTATATTGGTTGTACAGTAGAAATTATTGATAAGCATCCAGTTGTCAGTGATTTTGAAATTACCGGAGAGGTGCAAGAAAGATAGACTCGAATAATTAGAATGAGTGATTACCGAAAGATCTAGTCTTACGGGAAATCAGAATTGAGTACTATCTTGAATTTACTGCATAATTAGCTTTTCAGACATTACAATTCCGTTTTGCGGATCATTCACTTGCACGGTGTAAAATCCTTTCGCCCAATTTTCAGTTGATATTGTTGTAACACCTGGCAGAGTTTGCGACCCGGAGTAAACGACTCTTCCGGAAATATCTGCAACTGTGATTATATTGCCTGCAGAAAGATTATTGATAGAAAAACTTCCGCTCGCAGGATTCGGATAGATGGTAATCGTTGAAGCGGATTTATTTTCTCCAACATTGCTCGCATTATCCTTGACACAACGGCAAGAGAATCCTGTGCTCAATACTGCGAGCGATAAACGTTGAATGGTGTCATTTGATGCCCACAGCGTGTAGTGATACGCCTGACTAGGCCCCGCGGATGTGGACGTCCAATAAATGGCGCGCAATCCCAGTCCGTAAAAGATTCCGAATCCATCACGATCTCCGCCGTGTACTGCAGCAAATCCCACAGCATCAGTTCCTGTTCCTGCGCCAAATCCTTCTCCAAGTTTTTTTAACGCATTACCGCCATGACCTGCGGTCGCAGAAAACATAATTCCGCCTGAGGTAGTGATCAGGCTTTGCCACTCGGCGTCAGTAGAAACGTGCCATCCGGCGGGACACAATCCCTGCAGGGATGTGGAGTAATTCATCAATTCTGATTGCTCGTAAAGTCCGCCGTAAGCAGGAAGGTTGTTTGTGTCGTTATTCTGAGCGTATTTTTCCGGAATGCCATTATTCGTTTGCTGAGAATGAATTATTGACAATGAGTCGCTTTGAACGACATTGCCGTAATTCAAATTCTGACTGAACCAGCAATCAGATCCTATGAGCACAGTTGCATATTTTTTCCCGTCGCGCGGATCGATCAGAGTATCGCCGCAAGTAAAAGTTTGTGATTGCACATTATGTGAAAAGAAAAGCGCCAGCACAATAAAGTAGAGGTTTTTCATTGGCGTAGGATGTGTTTGAGGTTATATGCAAATTAGTATAAATCCTGATATCTCCAATAGATACCTCCGGATTTCCTTAGTGTGGAAAGCAGGAACTGAGAGCTATTGACTACATTTGCACCACAATTTTTACACACCATGAGTCACAATCTTTCCGAACAGGAAATCGTACGTCGTCAGAAGCTGGATCAGCTTCGCGCTTTAGGAATTGAGCCGTATCCGGCTGCTGAGTTTAACGTGAATGTTACTGCGAAGGACATCAAGGAAAACTATGAGCGCGACAAGACCAGCTACAAAGCGATTTCAATTGCAGGACGATTCATGGGCGTGCGCATCATGGGTAAAGCATCTTTTGCTGAATTGCAGGATGCTACAGGGCGCATTCAGTTGTATGTGAACCGTGATGAAATCTGTCCTGGAGAAGACAAGTCGCTGTACAATGATGTTTTCAAGAAACTTCTTGATATCGGTGATTATATCGGTGTGGAAGGATATGTATTCACCACACAGGTTGGAGAAATTTCCATTCACGTTACATCATTCAAACTGCTGAGCAAATCGCTCAAGCCGCTTCCGATTGTGAAAGTGGATGCAGAAGGCGCTGCGCATGATTCGGTAAGCGATCCTGAATTCCGCTACCGTCAGCGTTACGCTGATCTTGTTGTGAATCCGGGTGTGAAAGAAACTTTTGTGAAGCGCACGAAAATGATCAACTCCATCCGTGAGTCACTGAACAATCTCGGATTACTTGAAGTTGATACTCCGGTATTGCAGGCAATTCCCGGCGGTGCAGCTGCGCGTCCGTTTGTAACACATCACAACGCGTTGGATGTTCCGTTCTATTTGCGAATTGCAAACGAACTTTATCTGAAGCGTTTGATCGTTGGCGGATTTGACGGCGTGTATGAATTCTCGCGCAACTTCCGCAACGAAGGAATGGATCGCACACACAATCCTGAATTTACGGTTCTTGAATTCTACGTTGCTTACAAGGATTACGAGTGGATGATGACTACGTGCGAGAACATGCTCGAGAAAGTTGCGCTTGCATTGCACGATACAACAGAAGTAACCGTTGGTGAGCAAAAGATTAATTTCCAGACTCCGTTCAAGCGCGTAACACTTTACGATGCGATTAAAGAACACACAGGAATTAATGTGAGCAATTTGTCCGAAGAAGAACTTCGCGATGCATGCCGTTCACTCAACGTGCCATGTGATAAAACAATGGGTCGCGGAAAACTCATCGACCAGATTTTCGGTGAGAAATGCGAAGGTCATTACATCCAGCCTACATTTATCACAGATTATCCTGTGGAAATGAGTCCGCTTACCAAGAAGCATCGCAGCAAACCGGGATTGGTGGAGCGATTTGAGCTGATGGTAAACGGGAAAGAAATTGCGAATGCTTACAGCGAGTTGAACGATCCGATTGATCAGCGCGAACGTTTTGAAGAGCAAGTGAAACTCATGGAGCGTGGTGATGATGAAGCGATGTATATCGATCATGATTTCCTTCGTGCATTGGAATACGGCATGCCGCCAACAGCAGGAATCGGAATCGGAATTGACCGCCTTGCCATGCTGATGACGAACAATGTTTCCATTCAGGATGTATTGTTCTTCCCGCAAATGCGTCCGGAAAAGCAGTAACAGCCTTCACAAGCAAACTGCTGTAGCGATACTCTGAGATTGCTGTGCTATATTTGATGAGCATGAAGCGCGATCTCCGATTCAACTATTATCTCTGCGGAATTACGCTGGCAGGATTTCTCCTGCGGATTAATCACACCTGGAGTGAATCCATTACCGCCGATGAAGTAAGCGCATTGCTTCGTTTGCAGTTCGATTCTTTCAGCGAGATGTTACAGAACGGAGTTAAACCTGACGGACATCCTGCATTCACTCAAGTGTTGTTGTGGTTCTGGACCAAACTCTTCGGAGATTCAGAATTCGCTGTGCGATTACCTTTCGTGTTGATGGGAACTGCTTCCGTTTGGTTCGGAGCGCAAGCTGCGAGAAAATGGTTCGGAGTGGCAAGCGGACTCGCAACAGCAGCAGCGCTCGCATTTCTTCAGTTTCCGATTATGTATTCGCAATTGGCGCGACCGTATGCTCCGGGTTTGTTCTTTACAATGCTAGCCGCGTATTTCGTTGCGCGATTCAGTGAAGAACGAAAAGCTAACTGGAAACACATTGCAGGTTTTGCGATTGCAGGTGCAGGCGCGGCGTATTCACATTATTTCAGTTTGTACACAACGCTGTTGCTCGGAGTCACAGGATTATTTTTAGTTACTAAAGAAAACCGAAAGCTTTACTTCGTTGCAGCATTCAGCGCGGTGGTGCTGTTTCTTCCGCACATCTCATTCACGTTGTCTCAACTTTCTATTGGCGGTGTAGGCGGACCAGGCGGTTGGCTCGGAACACCAACGCGTGATTTTGTCGGAATACACTTCTTCTACATTTTCAATTCCTCTTTGGGATTGATGATTGTTGTGCTCTTCTTCGCAGCTGTTGCTTTGTTTTTCAATTTCCGCAGAACCGGCAAGAGACAGATTGCAATGTTCTTTCTGTGGCTTATACCAATGCTCACAGGATATTTCTATTCCGTTTATGTGAATCCTGTATTGCAACATTCTGTATTGCTGTTCAGTTTTCCGTTTCTCATCATGCTGCTTTTTTCCTGGTTGCCGTATGATGAAAATTCAATCTGGTCGTACCGTTACGCTATTGTGACGCTGATTCCGATGTTGTGGTACATCACGGCTTACAAACCATTTCGCTTGACGGATCATTTCGGGCGCTTGCGGGAAATTGTGGAGACGTACATTAATGCAGAAGAAAAGTTCGGCAGGAGTAAAGTGGATGTGCTGTTTAATGTTGATGCGAATTACTTCGTGGATTATTATTTGAACCGTTATCAGCATAATCCGGATACATATTGGTATTGCATGTTTCATACCGAGCGTAACGACGAATTGCAGCAGTTGCGTTCATTGGTAAATAGTTCCAACGCAGATTTCTTCGTTTACGGATGGAGCACGCGCGAATCATTTCCCGCTGCTGAAGATATTATCCGCGATAAATTCCCGGGTCTCATAGAAAAGCACGAATGGTTTAATTCGGCGGTGTATGTGTTCGGCAGATCACAGGCCGCTCCCCCGGAATTACGACAGACCAAGTTTTACACTAATATCGTTGCTGCTGAGGGAACTTATGCAGTAGATAACGACTCGGTAGCTCATAAGTGGAATTATAAATTGGACAGTGCGCACCAGTTCGGGCCGCTTGTATCTGTAAGAGTTGGTGACGTGATAAATAATCCCGACAACTTGATAGGAGGTTATGCGGACATCAAATTGAACAGAAATACCGACGATGTTGTGTGGGTGATGGAATTCATCAGAGATGGCAAGCCGCTTCTTTGGACGGGACACAGTTCTGCAAAACAGGTGGATTCTATTTCGAGAGAATGGCAGCACTTTTATTTTGTACAACGACCACCAATTGAATTGTTGCCGAGCGATTCAATACACGCTTATATATTCTCTCCGAACTTATCGGAAATCGGCTTCAGGAACTTGAGATTTGTCACACGCGAAGGTCATCGCGGCATCTACGGCAATCGTCCCGACTACCAATAAAAAAGCCCTCCGAATCTCGAAGGGCTTTTCCTTATCTGTTTGAGTTGAATTACTGAACGATCAGTCTTTCAGTTCTCATTCCGTTTTCAGTGATAACGTTTACGAAGTAAACTCCTGCACCGAGGTTAGCAGTGTTGATGTTTACTGTGTTCAGACCAGCGTTCATGTTGTGAACGTTTGAAGTTACTGTCTGACCGATAGCGTTAACTACGTTTACAGTTACTTCCTGCGCGTTGTTCAATGATACTCCGAGAGTAGCTGAACCTTCAGTAGCAGGGTTCGGGTAAACGCTCATATTAGTGATTGCCACGTTGTTTTCGTTTACACCCACAAGAGTACTTGTTGGAACGGCAACGTAAACAATATCGTGAGTTACACCTGCATTGTCAGAATCAGGGTTGTTCGTTCCGATTCCATGACCTGCACGGTCGTCTTTCTCATAGATTACATGAACATTAGCATCAACTGTGCGTGCCATTGTAGGGAATACTTTTTCGTAGAAGTTGTCCGGAGCAACGTTCACAGGAGTAACCCAATTCGCGCCACCGTCAGTTGAAGCAGTAACATAAACGTTGCGGTAAGCTTTTCCGTTTCCGTCATCGCTACCATCAACTGCTGCATCATACGCAAGGTAGATATTACCTGCTGCGTCAATACCTGCAGAAGGATGTGATGTAAGCGACACTTGGTATGTGCCCCAATCTGCGATATTGATAACCTGATCATTGCCAACATCCTCAAGACCTGCAATCATTACAGGAGCTCCGGTGAAAGATTCATTCCAGTACATGATTCCTGAACTTCCAGGGAAGTAGCTGATACCTGCAGTAGCGATATCATCTTCCAGAATGCGCATGAAGCCGTACCATACGTGCACCATACCGTTGTTATCAACAAGAACAGCAAGTGATCCGTCGTTTGTATCTACGGTATCTGCAAGTCCGTCGTTATTCACGTCAGAAATAATCTGATCGCTGAACAATGTGATAGGGAAGTCGTGGATGGTATCCATAGTCCAAGTAGTTCCGTTGTCAATAGATTTTGCCAACATTACGTCTTCACCAAAACCTCCTGCAACCATTGCTACAGTGTTTCCTGAAGCATCCATTACGTAAGAGTCGCCGCCGTAACCAACAGAGTGTGTCTGGTCAAATGCAGCCGGAACCTGATTCTGAACGGCAAAAGTTGCTCCGCCATCAGATGAACGCGAGTAAACAATTGCACCATCCTGTCCGTTAGTGTAAGGACCACCTCCAGAGGCAAGACCTGTTGGAGCTGTCAATGCTATGTGGTGAATGTATGTCCCGCTTGATGCAAGCTGTGGCCACCATGTTCCGTAAGTCCAGTTCGCAATTGGAGAAATCAGAGCAGTATTGTCTGCCCATGTTCCGGAACCTACGCTTGAACGGGTTACAAAGTGATTGAGCACTGCGTTAGTGTTGTGAGCAACCGTCATTTCACCGAACGATCCCGCAGCGACATTTGTAAAACCTGTGCGATCGTTTTCAAGGCGGGCAGTTGGAATTGCGCCCCAGGTTGTACCGTCAAAATAGTTATACCCTGTTCCGCGGTCCGACCACGCATTCCACGCTCCGGCGGAGAACGTCCACGCTGCAGAAAGCATTCCTCCATTGTTTACCAAACGAGTGTGGTTGGAAGAGTTTGTTTGAAGCGGGTAAGTCGTATTGCCAATAACAGTTTCAGCAAACAATGTGTTCGCAGACGGATTCGACTGTGTACGATTGTTGTTTGTCTGTGCAGTGGTGTTTGCAGGAGCAGTGTTATCCGACGGAGCAACATACGTTGCAGTGCGATTTGCTACTGCAGGCGAAAGTTTCACCCATCCCTGCTGTGCCTGCTGCGCAATCGCAGTTACGCCCAGTGCAAGCGAAGAAATAAAGAGTAGATTCTTTTTCATTTTTAAAATGATTACGGTTAGAGATAAGAATAACCAAATATAAATGATTTTCCACCAAAACGCAACGATAACCGCGCATTCTCATATCTGCTCTTTTGTCAGATAAATGTCAGTGAACAGAACTACATTTACTAACGGAAATAATCTACTTTCGCAACTATGAACAGAAGAGTCGCTGTAATAGGAGGTGGAAGCTGGGCAACTGCGATTGTTAAAATGTTGTGCAACGGACTTCCCGAAAAAGAGAAGATCACGTGGTGGATGCGAAATACCGAGCAGCTTGAATCGATTCGGCAGTTCCGCCACAATCCGCGTTATCTCAGCGCAGTTGAATTTGAAGTTTCAAAACTTAATCTGAGCTCAGATATTTCCGACGTTGTGGCCTCCAACGACCTAATCATCATGGCGGTTCCTTCAGCATTTATTGATGAATCGTTGAAAGAACTCAATCCTGATTCATTCACAAACAAAATTATTTTTTCCGCGATCAAAGGCATTGTTCCGGGTCCGAATCTCATCATTGGCGATTATTTCAATCAGCGTTTTAATGTTCCGTATTCACACATCGGTGTGATCACCGGACCGTGTCATGCTGAAGAAGTTGCACTCGAAAAACTCTCTTATCTTACCGTAGCTTCACAAACGCAGGAGTTCGCACAGGAAGTTGCGGATCGTATCGCGTGTCGCTTCATTCGCACAACTGTTTCGGATGATATTTTCGGAACGGAGTTGTCGGCTGTTCTCAAAAACGTTGTAGCAATTGCAAGCGGAATTTGTCATGGACTTGGCTATGGTGATAATTTTCAAGCCGTATTAATTTCCAATGCAATTCAGGAAATATCCCGTTTCGTTGATGCGGTTCATCCGATTAGTCGCGATATAAAAAGTTCGGCGTATCTCGGAGATCTGCTTGTTACAGCGTATTCTCAATTCAGTCGTAACAGAATGTTCGGTGCAATGATCGGCAAAGGTTATTCCGTGAAGATGGCGCAATTGGAAATGAATATGATTGCAGAAGGATATTACGCGGTGAAATGCATTCACGAAATCAATCAGAAGTATAACGTTGAAATGCCGATTACAAACTGTGTGTACAACATTTTGTACGAGCGTATCGCTCCTGCAATTGAAGTGAAAATTCTGACCGACAAACTGAGCTGATAATTCAGATTCGGAGGAATCCCATTTATTTTCTTTTATACAGAATCAGTTTCCCTTGCGGGGAGGTAAATACTTTTTCGAATTGTGAAGCAAGCAGACTGTCTGTAGCTTTGGTGCACGAATCGGTCAGGATTTCGTTCCAATACCAGCGCGTGATGTAATCCACGTGAACTCCGGAAATTTCTTCGTAACGATCAATGGTCAGACAAGGTCGGTCGCTGTTGGCATAATCACCTGCAACACCATACGGTTCTTTCCCGTTTTTCCATTTCATCGGGAAATGCGGAGTGGAAGCCTCGTAATTGTCGAGCACAAGAATTTTCTTTTCACTTCCCAAATATGTTGCAAGATTGGAGTGAAGCCAGTTACCTGTGTAATTGAGCGGAAGAATAGTTTTTCCTTCTTCAATGAACGGAGCTGCCGTGTACAATTCATCCGCATCATCTCCCAATTTGAGTGATTCTGTGGTGTGAACATCGAGTAGCCGAAGAGTGCAATATCCGGAAACCAGCATTGACAAAATGAAAACACCGGTATGCATTTTCTGAAGCGCAATCCAGATCAACGCGAACAGAGTGAAATACATCGCAATTCTCAATGAAATATATCCACCGCTGGCCATTTGATCCGGCGCAATAAAATACAGAGCTGTGAAAAGTACGGCAATCAGCAACCACAGATCACTGCGTTGCGGTTTTTCTTTGCGGTAAATTCGATAAGCAACAGCAACGACTATCAGCAATGCCCACAACCCCGAAAGTGTAACGGAATATGGGAATTCATAATCGTAAATCATTGCAACCAACACTGCAGATTCTTTGATCCAGGTCCACAAAGTTTCTGCCGGAACAAATGCGACCTCTCCTGCTGCGCCTTTTTTCAGAATGAAGTTCAAAGAGAGAAGCAACGCAGGCAATAGCGGCCAGAAACGTTTTATCAGATATCTCAAGCTGCGTCCTCTGAATGCTCTTTCCTGTATTACACGCAGAAGAAAATCTGCAATTACAAAGCCTGCAAGGACAAGAAACGAAAACAGGTGCGCGAAATAGAGCAACAGCATGAACAGCATCAACACAATACTGAATCCGGCACTGAAATTCCCCTTTTGCTTTTCAAATAAACCAAGCGCAAAGAGAAGCAGTCCGATGCTCATGCAGAAATTATAGAATCCCAGATAGAAAAGTATCGTGTACGACAAAGGAAAAATCAGAAAGACGCCCCATGTTCCGCCTTTGTTGTGTTGCTTCAGCAAATAGCGGAATCCAATCGGAATGAGAATCACACTCAGTATTACCACGGTTTTTTCCGCGAGCCATGAAGGAAGAAAACTGTTCAGACCGGCGAGCAGAAAATGTCCCAACCAATTCGGTTCGGGCTCTGCGTTGAATTCAAAGAGTTGACCTGCAATACTTCCGCCTGAGAATAAGTGATCAAGAATGAGATTCGAATTGTACAAATGCGCAGGTCCGTCAACGGTCGGAAAAAAACCGCAACGCAGAAAAGGATAAATGAGAGCAAACACAAAAAACCA
>Ga0172372_10011471_pt1 | contig 11258 bp, 7 predicted proteins | sample LakKiv5m_2_FD_114544 | JGI IMG/M metagenome (GOLD analysis project Ga0172372, IMG submission 114544) | Freshwater microbial communities from Kabuno Bay, South-Kivu, Congo - kab_092012_9.5m | ecosystem: Environmental > Aquatic > Freshwater > Lake | place: Democratic Republic of the Congo... | reverse complement strand
GCCTTCGCCCCAACTTCCTCGATGGTCGCCGGCACCTTGCCCGCAGGGCTTCCTCGCATTGCCGTACCGAGCTGCTGTGTGAGCTCGGATGCCTCGGCACTACCCCCTCCCGCCTGGGCCGGAGGTCCGCCCTCCAATGATCCGTATGTAACCCGGTATGCCGGACAGAGTCGGATTCGCGTGTCGGAGAAGCTCGACTTCCCAGTGCCGTCGAAGCTCACGGCTCCTCCTCGGGGAACTTCGATCCCCTTTTATAAACCCCCTTCTCACGGAGAAGACGCCCGTGGGTTGATCATTCAGGAGGCAAAGAAACTCGGGCTGGACTTCGACAAGAATTTCACTTCGGCGGGCTCTGGAGGCTCTTCGGATGCCTATTTCGTTCACCCCGAAATTCCAGCCCGGCTGCAGGACGAGTGGATGACCGAGGAGATCCGACGTGGGGAGCTCGGCTTGGTCGAGGACTTGAAAAGGGCCTGGGTGAGCGAGAATGCAACGCAGGTCATTAAGATCCGCAGGCCTCGGGATGACTTTTCGAAAACGGCGATGGGACTACTGAGAGATCAATCCCTGCAGCGGGTTGCGAACGACCTGGCCAGCAGAGCGCGCTATGACGGAGCACCTCTGATCCGGGTTGCGAGCTGGAGTTCCACTCCGGAAGAACTCAGCCGAGGAATCATCCGACAAGACGTGGTTCGCGGCCCCACTGCACGGGACTTGGAGAAGGCCGCCTGGCGGGTGCAAACCTTTTCGGGAATGGCAAGCATTCGGGTCGCAGACCAAGTTGCCCTGGAAGATGCGCGCCGCCTTCTGGCGGAGGCCGGCCTCTCTCCCGACGAAGCTCTGGATCGCGTAGCTGCAGTGGAGGATTTCTACCGAAAGTCCCATAACACCGCGGTCGAATTCGCGAGGACCAACGGACTCCCCCTCTACGGCAACCGGACCTCTTTGGGGAATCCGGAGGTGATCGGTCTCGATTACAACCATGGAACCAATGTCGCTTGGGACCGGGACACCCGACAGTTCGTCATGTTCGACTGGTGAGGGTCTCCTGAAGGGATATGATATATATTACCGATCCACACCAGCCTGGATCTGTTCTCAGGGTTCGTCCGTAGATCCGCTGTGAGAAATCCGGGATTGCGCTCAGGGTGATGACGGCAGTTCGACAAAGAGGGTGTTGATGGAAGCCAGCATCCGCAGGGCTTCCGGTAGAAGTGAGTCAGGAATGGTGAGCTCGAGGTCCCGGTGCGCCTCGCCCGGCCGATGGGAAAGCGTCGAATAACTGGCAAGCCCCTCATGCGCCTCGAGAATGTTGTATACGAAGGCCGAGTCCTCCTTCCTCACTCGTATTCTTTTGATATGAACCTTCCGCGAGTTCCGCATTCTCAATCACTCCTGCCGACCCAACGTTGAATTTTTGACAGACTTGCGTCTTTTTAAGCCCAAAACCCGGACGGCTTGCCTGACGCACCGATTGCTCAGGCTCGTCGCGCACCTTATCCTGAAAGGCAAGGCTTCTTGTGTTTCCCAGAGTTTGATTTGAATTTTCACGAGTTTTTCCGGGAGCCGTTTGTCCGCCGACCCGCTGCAGTTCAGCTCAGTTCGAGTTCAGGTTCAAGTTCACGCTGAAGGAGTGCTGATGATTCGATCAAAGCCAGCCCCCCGTTGTCTTAGGTCCATGAGTTTGTCGCATGCGGTTACGGCGTGCGGGAGCGCAATCCTGCTGCTGCTGCTTGGAGGTTTAGGCTGCAGCTCCACTCCGGATCGGAAGCTTGAAACGAATGGGGCTATGGCGGAGTCCGGAGTCGAAGGCTCCACGCTGGTGGAAGCTTCGGCGTCGGGCGGAGTCACGAAATCGGGAGACAAACCAACTTCTTCCACCGAAGAAGCGGCGACCTTGCGCTCCATCGTCAAGCAACTTTCCGAAAGACTCCAGCAGCTGGAAACCAAGCTGACCGCGCTCAATGACAAGATCGATGCCACTCGATCGGGAGTGGAAACTCTCGCGTTGGAAAAAGCAGGGCGAGGCAGCGGCGCCTTTCCGCTGACTCAATCGGTAGCCGTACATCCCAATCCGGTGGATAGCTCCCGCGGAGCCGGAGCTCCGGCCACAACCCCGTTACCCCATTCATCACTTGGCTCTCGGGCGTTTGATGGAGCGACCGGTCCCTTTGTCAATGACGGGCCAGTCTCCGACTACAGGAAAGCGCTTTTGCTTTTAGAGACAGGTAAAACCAAGGAGTCGATCCAGGCATTCGGAAAGTTCATCGAGTCCCACCCGGATCACGTTTTAGCGGGCTCGGCTCAGTTTCACCTCGGCGAAGCTCATTTCAAGAACGGGGACTACGCTTCAGCCAAAGAGGAGCTCCAACGCGTCTTGACCACCTATGACCGCAGCACTTTTGTTCCGGAGACGCTCCGTCTCCTGACGGTCGCGAGCGAACACCTTCATGATGAAGCTTCAGCCACTCGGCACCGTCAGATCCTTCTGAGCCGGTATCCGCAGTCGCCGTCAGCAAAAGAATTCATGAACGCGCGCACGCCCGTTCTAGCGCCAATCCACTCGGAGTCACCTTCGGCACTCCCAGTTACCGAGAAGAGCTTCGACGCAGAAGCTGCAGCAAAGACGCCGGACAGCGGACTTGATTCGCCGCCCGATCATCAAAACACGAGCGTGATTCCCACCGCCCCCTCCTCATTGGGGGGAAGCGAGCCTGCCTCCAAAAAATCGGGTGAATCCACAGGACACTGAACTTCATGCCAAAAAAGCTTCGCTTGAACTTCCAAATCCAACTCATCCGCGAAACGGATTCTTTCAAACGACTCACATGCAGAGTCCTCTCGCTTGCGGTAGTGGCGGGAATGGGAATGAGCCCGATCAGGATCGCTAACGCGGAGGAGCCAAATGGCAGTGCAGGCAGCACTCCTCAAGAGGTGCAAGCCGCGAGTGCTCCTCAGGAATCAGAACCTGAATCAAGTGCAAAAACGGAAGCCCCTAACGGCGACACCTCCACGCCCCCCCCTGCTCCATCCAGCGCCCAAACTCCGACCAACAGCGAACCGAAAAATGTTCTCCGCAAGATCTCAGATGAAGAATGGAGCCAGATCGCCGGAGAAAAGACCTCGCAGAAGTTTCCCGTAAAGGAAGGAAACACGCTTTGGGGAATCTCCAAGGACCTCTTTGGCGACCCGATGTACTGGCCCAAAATTTGGGCACTTAATAACGGAACGATCCTGAACCCCCACGTCATCAAGCCCGGGCAGCAAGTCACTTTCCTGGGGGGAAGCGGCTCTGCACTCCCCAGCATCGGAATTCAAGGCCCGGCGTCCACGGATGGACAGGCGACGCCTTTATCGTCTGACACAAAAGCCCCCCCGGAGGCCGGCGCTACATCAAAGATAGCCTCTGCCCAGGAGACCGCAAGCGCAGCCCTTCAAACCAGCCAAACAGCCGATCATTCCGCAAGCGCCGCCGGACCCATGAGCACAGGAAAACCCCAAGCTCAAGCCTATATACCGGAACCATCGTCGCTCTCGGATCCTGAACGGAGCCGCGAATGGATGAAGCTCCCCCTGCAAACATGGGAAGCACCCCCTGCTGAAACCGTAACTGCCGAGAACCTGATTCACGACCAGGCCAAGGACCAGTCCGGAGCTCCCGTACGCCTCAGGTCCTGGCCCGACCGAGGCATCCAACTTGAGGGACTGCCGGAGTCGGATCGCATGAGTGGAATTGCTACAATCGTCGGGTCGCGAAAAGAAGGTCTCGTTCTCGGCAAAGGGGACATGGTCTATATTGAAGCGGATACAGAACTGGTCGAGGGCGAGACTTACGGAATCACGAGTGAAGATCCGTTGCTCATGAAAACGCGAAAATCCGATCGATCGGGCTGGCTTCACCCCTACTTGGGCAAGGTCAGGGTGCTCGCAGTCAAGGAAGGCGTTTACGTAGGGGAAATCCTTGAAAGTGCGGGCCCCATCCAAAGGGACGATCTGCTGATTCCCCTTCCTGCCAAAGTATTTGCAAAACAGCCGATTCCTGCGGCGAATCCACTCGAAGCAACCCTCCTGCTCAACAAAGAAACCTCGATGTACGCGACATCCCAGTTCAAACAGGTCATCATCGATCGCGGATCGGGTGACGGGGTGTACCCAGGCATGGTTTTCAGGTCCTATCAGTACTGGGATCCGGGCACCGGGGATCGATTCACCGATTCGGATTTTATCATCGATGCTGACATACTTGTCGTTCACTCCAATGAGGACTTCTCAGTCGGCATCGTGCTCTCAAGCATGAGTCCGGTCACGGAGGGCAGCACCCTGGTTCTACTCACTGATATTGGTGATGTGCTCGACAAGAACGGCTACCGCCTCCGAACCCAGGATGAAGTCAAACGGGACGAAGAACTGAAGGAACTCGATCTTCTGCCCCCGCAAAACCAGCTTGAAGACGCGGAGCGGCGGGAGCTCGAACAACTTGAGAAATGGCAGAAGAATCCTGAGGGGACTGAAGGGTTGATCGAGGATCCCGAGAAAATGAAGGATATGACCGAGGATACTTCACAGTCGGTCGAAGCTCAGGGGCAGGAAGAAGGGTCCGGAACCGAGAACACCGCTTCTGACGAAGAATTGGTCCCTCCGGAACAGCCGGAGGTAGAGGACTCCATTCCTCCGTCCCCCGAGAACAATGAAGACCCCCCTCCTCCTCCGCCCGAACTCCCTCCCGAAGAAACCACCACGGAGGGAGCAGATACAGCTGCTAGCAATGAACCGCCAGTACCCGACTCGGAGGCGAACACTGAGTCGGCACCTGCCGGTGACTCGACTGAAAAATCAGACGGCTACCCTCAGGACGAACCCATTCAAAGCGAATGACGAAGGCACTCTGGCCGAAATCCGGACATTTCGACAACTTTGAGACACTTGTCCCATGAAATGATCGAGATCCTCGGGCACGAAACTTGATTGCAGGGGTTTCCATGGAAATCCTTCGCCAAGAAATCACACTGAATCCATCAAGTACGGTGCATCCGGGAGAATGCGACTCACCTCCCACCCAACTCTATATAGAGGGAAACCGCGCTGGTTTACGTCTGTTGGATGAAATATCCTCAGTCGGTTTGGCCATTGTTGGCACTCGATTTCCACAACCCAGGACCGTCCAGCTTGTCACGGAAACTGTTCGAAGGCTCGCCTCAGCGGCCGATCGGAGAGTGATACCCCGTCCGATTATCGTCTCCGGATTCGCACAAGGGATCGACAAAGCCGCACACGAGGCCGCTTTGCGTTTCGGACTTCCCACGATTGCCATTCTCGGTTGCGGGATCGACCTCAGATATCCAGCCCATCACTCCGAATTGAAAAAAAGCATCCGCAACCACACACCGGGAGGACTGATCATCAGCGAGTATGAATGGGCGACAAAAGGTTATGCATCGCAGTTTCTGGCGAGAAACCGCCTGATCGCTCAATGGACTCGCGCAACATGGATAGTGGAAGCAGGAATGAAAAGCGGCGCCTTGAATACGGCAAAATGGGCGCGAGCCCGAGGAAAGGACTGTTACGCAACTCCCGGCTTCCCGGGAGACCCGTCCCTTGCGGGCAATGAACTTCTCCTGGACCTCTACCAGGCCATTCCACTCTGGGGAGTCCACAGTCTGGGTAGCACGTGGATCGATCTCGCCACATTGACTCCCAAGGAAACAGAGCAACGCCGCGAGATATCCCGGCCATCCCGGGCCAGCTCCGGCGACAGGATGCCGAACACAAGACCAGTGAGCAAGTTTTCGCAGGAGCTGATTGACTCCATCATGATTCAAGAAAAGTCCGGCTCTCCCCCGGATATACCAGGCCTATTGGATTGGGCCACCTCTCGCGGCTGGAGCCCGCAACTATTTTACCGGGCCCTCGAAGATCTGATCGAAGCACCCCTGATTGAAGAGCGAAACGGATATCTCTTCTCGCTTGAATCCGCCTTCTGACCTCCATTCGAACACCAAGGAAAGCTGAAAATGGCCACCGAAAAGACGAACTCCACCCCGGATGATGCAAGTCTATCCGAAAAATCCATCAGGCTCGAAGAGCTGACTGAAAAGGACCTACTTGCCCGAGCGAAAAGGGCGATTCAAAAAGAGCGTTATTGGACGAGCATCCTGATCAGCCACCTGCTTGAGTGCGAGCGAAGGGGCGTTCATCTAGCCCGCAACTACTCTTCACTGCACGAGTTCGCAGTCCATTACCTGGGACTGAGCGATGGAGGTGCGCACCGCCGCATTCATGCCATGCACCTCATGCGAAATATTCCGGAAACCGGCGAAAAACTCGCATCAGGCAAGCTCTCGCTCTCAAAGGCGGCGAAACTCCAGACTTTCTTCAATGCGGAAGCCAAGTCGGGAGCCCCTCTCACCAAACAAGAGCAATTCGAGTGGGTTGAAAAAGCCGAACCCATGAGCTCTCGCGATCTCGATCGCGCGATTCTCGCGAATGCTTCCGACAAAGCTCAGGTACTTTTGGGTGAACGTATCCGTCGTATCTCCCCTGAACTCTCGGAGGTGCGTTGGATCGTTCCAAACATACTTCTGGAAAAAATCGATCAATTGAAGTCACTCATCTGCCAAAATGGCATGCAGACGCCCTCCCCCGAGCTGATCGGCAAACTCATCGATGAGGAACTCCAGCGACAGAGAAAAAAGCGATTCAGCACGGAGAGTGAGCAAGAAAGCGAAACTCCGAGGAAAGGTGAAAAAAAACCAGCCACTCAAGATGAGGTAGCGCCTTCTTCCGGAAGTGAACAGCCACACCGATCAGAGAATATCACTACGTTTGACATGGCCACCTCAAAGCCCACGGCTAGCGGCGCCAGCACCGAGACAAAATCGAATGCATTTAACGGAAACCAAGTCAGCCCTCCTGCTTCCACGCCGAAGCGAAAACCAATTGATCCAGCCACACGACGTCGAGTCTGGAACAGGGCAAAGGGACAGTGCGAGTTCAGCGCATCCCATCCAGATCAAGCTGAAACTCCTGAAAGATGCGCTGCACGGCGGACCCTCCAGATCGACCACATCATTCCGCTAGCAGAAGGAGGGAGTGATGATCCTGGCAACCTGAGACTTCTCTGCGCAGCCCACAATCAGCACCGAGTGAGAGTCATCCAATGACTGATTACCCAGGCTGGGTCTGACTTAAGGGATTCCTTTATTTCAAGGTCCAATAATCACCACGCGGAAGTCGTCAGGATCTACTTGGCCCGGGAAGCCCTGCCACCCCGTCCGCCGCGGGCTCCCTTTTGAGTCGCAGCCCGAGCAGCAAGTAGTTCGAGGGCCATGGCCATCGTCACTTTCTCGATTTCCACCTCTTTCGGGACCGACGCACTCTTGGATTTGTGTTTGATATAGGGTCCGTACTTGCCTTCAAGCACCTGCACGGGCTTACCGTCTTCCGGATGTGCGCCGAGTTCCTTGAGCACGGTAGCAGTCGAACGCCCCATCTTGGGCTGATTCAACAGCTCAAGCGCACGCTCGAGCGCGACCGTGTAGACATTGTCTTCTTTTTTGAGTGAACGGAACTCCCCGTCGCATGAAACATACGGCCCGAAGCGACCTGCGTTGGCGAGGATCGGCTTCTTTTTCTCGGGATGAACTCCGAGTTCCCGCGGCAGACTCAGGTACTGCAGCGCCTGGTCGAGCGTCACGGCCTTGGGGTCCACTCCGCGCGGCACCGAAGCCCTGCGCGGCTTGGGATTGGCGTCCGTCACTTCACCGAGCTGCACATAGGGCCCGAAGCGACCGGTCAGGCAATAGATCGGCTGCCCGGACTTGGGATCGACTCCCATCGGAGTCGGCCCTTTTTCAGCCAGTTTGACGAGCGTTTCCACCTCGGCCTGCGTGAGATCCGCAGGCGGAGTGTCTTCGGGAATCGACACGTGCAGCGACTCGTCTTTTTTATCGACGATATAGGCGCCGAAACGTCCCACCCGCACTTCCACGCCCGGCAGGTGCGGCAACTCGATGAGACGGGAGGCCTTGGGGTCGATCTGTTTGTCTTTTTTCTCGACCTGCCCCTGAAGCCCCTCCTTGCCGAGGTAAAACTCACGCAAATAGGGAAGCCACTCACGCTCCCCTTCGGCGATCTCGTCGAGCGATTTCTCCATGGTGGAAGTAAAATTGGCGTCCACCAGCTTGGTGAAGTGACTCTCGAGCAGCTGGGTCACCGCCATCGCGGTGAAAGTCGGAACCAAGGCATTGCCATTTTTCCGGACATAATCCCGGTCGAGCAAGGTGCTGATGATGGACGCGTAAGTCGAGGGACGTCCGATGCCGGCCTTTTCCAACTCGCGCACGATCGACGCTTCGGTGAATCGCGCAGGCGGCGAGGTCTCGTGGGACAGCGGCTTGAGTTCCTGAAGCGTCAATCCCTGCCCGGCCTTGAGTTCCGGCAGAAACTTTTCACGGTCCTCGAGCGCGTGATCCGGGTCGTCGCTCCCCTCCACGTACGCCCGCAAAAAGCCGGCAAACAGAATCCGCGTCCCGGTCGCCCCGAACACGGCATCTCCCGCTTCGATCCGGGCTGATATCGAAAGTTTGCGCGCGTCGACCATCTGGCTTGCGATCGTGCGCTTCCAGATGAGTTCATAAAGCTGCTGCGCCTTGCCGGTCAGTCCGGCTTCATCCGGGTGAACAAACTCGGAGCCTGCCGGACGAATGGCCTCGTGCGCTTCCTGCGCGCCCTTGGACTTGGCCGTGTAGGTGCGGGGCTCGGACGGCAGAAATTCCTTGCCGTACTGCTTGCCGATCCAGCCGCGCGCCGCTTGCACAGCCTCGGTCGAAAGCGACGGCGAGTCCGTACGCATATAAGTGATCAGACCTTCTTCGTAGAGCTGCTGCGCAAGCCGCATGGTATCGCGCGAAGAGAGTCCCAGCTTCCGATTGGACTCCTGCTGCAGCGTGGAGGTGATGAAGGGCGCATAAGGGCGCGAGGAAAATTCCTTCTCTTCCACCCCCTGCACTTTCCAATTCGCCGTGGGGAGCTTGGCCGCAAGCGCCTTGGCTTGCGCTTCGTCCAGAACCTTCACGTCCTTGCCGGCCGCGACCATTCCGGTCGTTTCATCGAAGTCCTTACCCGAAGCGATCCGGGCTCCCGCCACACTCATGAGCTTGGCCGTGAACGATTCCTCGCCCCGATTCGCCAAGAGTTCGGCATCGAGATCCCAGTAGAAGGATTTTTTGAACCGGATGCGCTCGCGCTCGCGATCCACGATCATGCGCAGCGCCGAGGATTGCACCCGACCGGCCGAAAGTCCGAACGCGATTTTTTTCCAGATCAGCGGCGAGAGCGTGTAGCCCACCAGCCGATCCAGGATGCGGCGGGTCTCTTGAGCGCGCACGAGCTTCTCGTCGATGGCGCGGGTGTTCTGCAAGGCGTTCTGGATCGCTTTGGAAGTAATCTCGTGAAACACCATGCGCTTGACCGGAACCTTGGGCTTGAGCAGCGTGGTCAGGTGCCACGAAATACTCTCGCCTTCACGGTCTTCGTCGGTAGCGAGGTAGAGTTCATCGGCTTCCTTGAGGAGGCGCTTCAGCTCGTTGATGACCTTGGTCTTGCCCTTGGGGACGATGTAGAGCGGCTCGAAGTCCTTCTCCACATTGACGCCGATCTTGGTCCACTCCTCTTTCTTGAGGGCCGCCGGGATGTCGGCCGCCGATTGGGGCAGATCCCGTACATGACCGACACTGGCCTCCACCACAAAACCCTTGGGCAGGAACTTGCGGATGGTCTTGGCCTTGGTGGGCGATTCGACGATGACGAGCTTCTGATGGTTGGCCTTCATTGCCTTAAAACCTAAACGGGAATCCCAGAATTTCAACGTGAATGTTTCCAGCCCCTCCATTCGGCCCCCTCTGTACAACTCGGGTTTGACTTCCGAACAGTCCGCCTGCTAGCCCGAGGGGCTCACGACGGATCGACTGCAGACGCCGTCGGGCCCGCTGTGGGCGCTTCGCTCCGGCAGCGCCCACAGCGGGCCCAGTGAAAAGTGCGGGCTAACCCCCCGCCGAAAACACGATTTCCATTCAGGGGGAACAAAATGAAACCGACCCACGCCAAGCACACTGTTCAATCACTCGTTGCAGCATTCACTTCAGCGCTGATGGGATTCTTTTGTACACAGGCGTTCGCAAGTTCAGCCAATCCGACGCTTGAAGATATCTCTCTGGATCCGGCATCGGGAGACACTTTTATTGCCACCATCGAGGGTGATCACGGCGGACGGATTCTTTGGCTGAACGACTTCAACGAAAACTTTGAAAAAAGCCTCAAGATTCCGCGATCGGCCTCCCGAACCGAAATCGAAATGAACCAACCTGGACGCCTCGCCACTCTTCTGCAATTGGGCGAGCAGTGGGTCCTCACTGGCTTTGAGAAAAACACTCAGGGGGAGTGGGTCGCTCAACCCGTAGAAACAGCCCTCTCGGGCACGGGGTACGCATCGCATCTGACAACCCTTCCGGACGGCAACTTGGTGGTGACTGTCCGCCAGCAGACTCGCTTCGACGCAGAAGCTCGTGAACAAAGTGATTTGGACGGCGAAGTCGTCCTGATCAGCGATAGCGGCAAAAACCATGGACGCTATGAAATCCTCGAGCGCATCCCAGAGTCTCGCATCGCCGAGCGCGCCGAAGCAATGGCCGCCTCCATCGCAACCGGATCCGGTTCTCCACAGGTAGAAGCTGACAGCGGAAATGGACTCGGCTTCACGGCAGGACTCCTCTCCGGCGTAGGACTTGCTTACCGTCGCCACTTCGCCAGCAAGTGGGGGGTTCAGGTCGGTGGAATCGCTTTTGGAGACAAGTCCAACCTCATGCTGAGTCTCGGAGTAAACGTCATGCGCACCCTCAGCATGACTCAAAAGATTCGCTTTTATGCTGTCTTTGGGGCCAGCACTTTTTACTCGGGCAGCCAAGGTTACGACTACGCCGCCGTGCCCGTTGACTGCCACAGTTCGGCTGACCCCAAGGCTTGCGATCCCCGTGAGACGGGATGGCAGAACAGTGCATCCCTGAACTTCGGGGCAGGCATCGGCATGGAGTTCATGCTTGCCAAGAATCTCGGGCTTGCATTGGAGCTGCCCGTGACCGTCATGCTCGACATCACGGACACGAGCCTTGCGTTTGGCCGGGTGTACCCGATTCCAACTGGCTCGTTGGTATATTACTTCTGACGCGGCCCAAGTCCATAACTTGCAATTCTCGACATCAAAG
>Ga0172372_10011469_pt1 | contig 11261 bp, 8 predicted proteins | sample LakKiv5m_2_FD_114544 | JGI IMG/M metagenome (GOLD analysis project Ga0172372, IMG submission 114544) | Freshwater microbial communities from Kabuno Bay, South-Kivu, Congo - kab_092012_9.5m | ecosystem: Environmental > Aquatic > Freshwater > Lake | place: Democratic Republic of the Congo... | reverse complement strand
CCGCTCTGGAGTATGACAACGCTGCTGCCTGCACGCACCAGAGAGGGCACCAAGAGAAGGATGGCGAGCAAGGCGCAGACTACGAATGGGGGGAGTTTGGGTGTGTTCATGGGTGTGGGTTTTGGTGATGTTTGTTTTTATCCAGGTTGTTGATTTGTGAGTTCTTCAGACGGCCCGAACAACGGGGAAACAACACCGCCGAAAGATTCAGATACAATTCCTTTGCATTGATCCAATGTCAACGGTTTTTTTTCGCCCATCCACCACCGCGCTTGAGGCCGACTGTTTAAACCGCTCCGCCACAGCCGGCCGCGGGAACCGTCCTTACCGCCCCCCGGCGCCGGCGAGCAACAGGCGGGCAGGGGGCAAAGGCGGACGCCACGAGGCGGGCAAACGGTCGGTGACCAGCCAGCCGATCTCCCCCCATGCGCACTGCCGGACCATGTCGCGGCGGTCCCATTTGCCCGAGTCGGCCAGGATCACGGCATTCTCGGTCTGGGCGATCATGGCCTGCTCGCTTTCGACCACAAGACGGTTGGTGTTGGTCGCGCCGGCGGGGTCGAGGCCGCCCGCGGAGAGAAAGGCCCAGCGGCTGTGGTATTGGCGGAGGTTGGCCACCGCTTCGGGACCGACGAGCAATCCGGACCCGGGAAAAAGGTATCCGCCGGTGAGAAACACCTCCGCGCCCGAGGGCCCGGAGCGCAACTGGTCGATGCGGTGGGCGATGAGGATCGAATTGGTCACGATGCGCACCGGACGGTCGGCCAAATGCGGGGCGAGCCGGAGGGTGGTCGTGCCTCCGTCGATGACCACGACATCGCCATCGGCGACCAAAGCGGCACCGGCGCGCGCGATGGCATCCTTCTCGGCCGACTGCAGGCCGTCGCGCAACCCGCTCGGCAGCATGTCGCCGGAAGGGCCGCGCCGGGCCAGGCCGCCCCACGTTTTCTCGACCGCACCCCCGGCGGCCAGACGGGCGAAGATGCGGCGCGCCGTGGCCGGGGAAATGGAAAATCGGCGGCAAACTTCGCCGGTGGACAACTCCCCGCGCGCTTCGACCAAGCTGAGAATGTCGCGCTCGCGTTGCTTGCGATTCACGCGCACATCATCGGACGGCACGGGCGTTTTCGACAGAAAAAAAGCGCAGGTTGATCGCTTTTTGATCGATTGTGATTGACTTATGCGCCATTGCCGCGCATGTCTGCCGGTGCCATGCAGCTTTCCCTCGGCGTCAAATCCGACCCCATCGAGTATCGCTACTCTTTCCCCTGGCTTTTCCGGCTGATGGCGGAGGAAGGGGTGACGAGGATGCAGTTGGGGACTTTTTTCGAACTCTACAGTCTGCCCGACGAATGGTGCCGGCGGCTGCGCCGGCAGGCGGACGATTTCGGTATCGCCATCGACAGCATTTTCACGGCGCACCGCGAACTGGGAGGATTCTTCCGCGAGGATCCGGAATGGTCCGAGGTGGCGCGGCGCCATTTCGAACGGCTCATCACGGTGGGCGCGCTGCTCGGCGCGAGGTCCGTCGGGTCCAATCCGGGCGCGGTCATGCGCGACCTCATGGGCACCAAAGCCGCCGGCACCGATTGCTACCTGCGCCACATGGGGGAACTCATGACTTTCGCCCGGCGGCACGGGATCGAGTGGCTGACCATCGAGCCGATGTCCTGCCTGGCCGAGCCGCCCACCTTGCCGGAGGAAATCCGCGCCATGGGCGAAGCGCTGACCCGCCAGCACGCGGCGCGCCCCGGGGAGACGGCCCGCGCGGGCTATTGCGTGGATATCGCCCACGGCTACCTCGACGAGCAGGGCGGCCAAAGGATCACGCCGGTCGGGCTGTTCGAGGCCGCGCTGCCCTGGCTTTACGAGGTGCATTTGAAAAACACCGACGCGTCCTACAACTCGACCTTCGGGTTCGAGCCGGACAACCTCGCCCGCGGCATCATCGACCCCGCCGTCTTCCGCGACATCCTGCACGCCCGCGCGGGGGACATCCCGGTGGACGAGCTGACGGGCTACCTCGAAATCGGCGGTCCCAAGCTCGGGCGGGATTACAGCGACGGACGGCTGGCCGAAAGCCTGCGCCTTTCCCTGCGCCACCTGCGCGAAACCTTCCTCGCCGCCCCGGCCGCGCCTGCGCCGGCCGGCCGCCCCGTCATCCGCGTGGCGGAAAAGACGGACCCGCCCCCGCGCGTGCTCGTCGCGCCGTCCATGATGTGCGCCGACCCGCTGAATTTCGAAGCGGCCCTGCGGTGCGTCGAGTCGGCCGGCGCCGACCTCCTGCATCTCGACATCATGGACGGACACTTCGTGCCGAACATGCCGCTCGGCCTCGCCCTCGTCGAGGCGCTGGCCGCGAAAACCCGGCTGCCCCTCGACATCCACCTCATGGTCGAGAACAATGATTTCTTCATCGACCGCCTCGCCTCCTGCCGCGCGGCGCGCATCTCCGTGCACGCCGAAAGCTGCCCGCACCTCGACCGCACCCTCGCCCGCATCCGCGAAACCGGCGCCCTGGCCGGCCTCGCCCTCAACCCCGCCACCCCGCCCGAAACCCTGGCCTGTGTCACCGCACGGATCGACTTCCTTCTCGTCATGACCGTCAATCCCGGCTTCGCCGGCCAAGAACTCACCCCCGGCGCGCTGGACAAAATCGCCCGCTGCCGCAGGTGGCTCGATGAACGCGGACTGGAGCGCATCTCCATCCAGGTGGACGGCAACGTCAGCTTCGCCCACATCCCCGCCATGGTGGAGGCCGGCGCGGATTGCCTCGTCGCCGGCACGAGCAGCCTCTTCCACCCGGCGGGCGGACTGCCCGAAAACGCGGCCCGCCTGCGCGAGGCGATCGCCGAAGGACTGACCCGGCGCGGCCGCGCCAAGGCGGACGCCTGAGCCGTGAAACAAACCGTCTACTACCTCGACCGTCCGGGCGGCGATTTCACCGCCGTGGAAGAACCCCTCCCCTCGCCCGGACCGGGCGAAATCCGCATCCGCACCCTGCGCACCTCGGTCTGCCAGTCGGATGTCGTCATCTGGAAACAAGGCCTCCCGCGCATCCAGTCGTGGCCGGCCGTCATCCTCCACGAAGTCAGCGCGGAAGTGGACGCCATCGGCCGGGGTGTCACCCGGTTCCAGCCCGGCGACCTCGTCGGCATCGGTTGCGACATCCCGTGCGGCGTGTCGGACTGCATTTATTGCGGCGACCACGGCACCGGCGACTGGACCTCGTGCCCGCAAACCCAGGCGACCGGACACGAGTTCCCCGGCTTCGCCCGCACGCACGCCATCTTGCCGGACTGGTTCGTCCGCCTCGGGCCCGTCGTGCGCTTCCCCGCGGGCTTCGACCCGGACCACGCCTGCCAACTCGAGCCGCTGGCCTGCTGCCTCGAGGGCATGACGCGGGTCAACCACTGCATCGCCAACCGCATCGTCGTGCTCATCGGCGCGGGCTCGCAAAGCACCTATGCCCTGCAGTGCGCCCTGGCCATGGGCGCGCGCAAGGTCATCGTGGTCAACCGCGGCGCCGGACGGCTGGAGCGCGTGCTGCGCGATTTCGGCGACGAACGGGTCACCGGCCTTCTCTGGGACGACGAGGCCGCCGACAAGGTGCTCGAGGCCTGCCGGCCGTTCAACGAACCGCACTTCGTCATGGTCAACACCCCCGCCGAAGCCGGCTACCGCCTGGCCACCCGCCTCGCCGGCTACGGCACCGTGCTCGACATGCACGCCGGGGTCAAAGGCGCCGCGGGCAAGCCGCGCATCGGCCACGAGATCGACCTGAACAACGACATCCACTACAAGCTGCAGTGCTACCAGGCCACCCACGGCTCCGGACTCCACGGGATCAACCTCGCCCGGGAGATGCTCGGGGCCGCACGGCTCCCGCGCCTCGGGCTTATGACAAACTCCAGCGAACGTTTCCCCCGCGACCGGATCAAAGAAGCCGTGGCCCGCGCCGCCGACCCCGGCAGCCTCAAGGTCATCATCCGCTGGGACTGACATGAAAGCCCTCGTCCTCGAAGCCGACCGGACGCTCCGCTACGTGGAGGACCATCCGCCGCCGGACGCGCCGGACGGACGGCCCGCCGCCCTCATCCGCATCGCCGCCTGCGGGATCTGCGGATCGGACATCCCCCGCGGCTTCGGCGGCAAGGCCTACCACTACCCGCTGGTCATGGGCCACGAATTCAGCGGAACGGTCGAGGAACCCGTCCCGGGCGGACGTTTCCGGCGCGGCGACCGCGTGGCCGTGTTCCCCCTCCTGCCGAAAAACACGGACACCGACCCGGCCTGCCTGGCGGGAAACCACGCCCAGGCGGCGGAATACGATTACTACGGTTCCCGCCGGGACGGGGCCTTCGCCGAATACCTCCGCGTGCCGGAATGGAACCTCTTTCCCGTGCCGGATCAGGTGAACCTTCTTCACGCCTCGATGACCGAGCCCGCCGCGGTGGCGCTGCACGGAGTGAGGCAATTGAGCATCAAAGCCGGCGACGACGCCGCGGTCTTCGGCGCGGGACCCATCGGCAACATGACCGCGCAATGGCTGCGCATCCATGGCTGCGGCCGCGTCTTCGTCGTGGATGTCGAACCGCGCAAACTCGCCCTGGCCGCGGCAACGGGATTCATCCCGGTGGACGCGAAAGCCGGCGATCCGGTGCAACAGGTGCTCGCCGCCACCGGCGGCCGCGGCGTCCGGCGCAGCGTCGAAGCCTGCGGCCTGCCGCTCACCTTCCTGCAGGCCTTGCAGGCCTGCGGCACGTCCGGCGAGGTGGTCTTCATGGGCAATATCGCCGGCGAATTCAAAATCGGCGAAAAGGATTTCTCCGGCATCCTGCGCAAGGAACTGACCATCCGCGGCACCTGGAACAGCAAGATCACCCCCGCCGGATCCGACGACTGGACCACCGTTCTCAAGCACCTCGACCGCGAGCTGGTGGTTGCCCCGCTGATCAGCGACAAGCTTCCCCTCTCCGATGGTCCCGCGATCTTCCGGGACCTCGCCAACCGGACGAACTACCACAACAAAGTCGTCTTCAACATCTCGCCGGCCGACAACCGACCATGAGTGCTTATGCCATGGCCGGGGAAATCTTCGCCGCCAGCGGCGTGGACACCGAAGCGGCCATCTCCGCCCTCGACCGCATTCCCGTCTCGCTCCATTGCTGGCAGGGCGACGACGTGGCCGGTTTTGAAAACCGCGCCGAGAGCGGGGCCGGCAACGGTTGTCTCGCCACCGGCCACTATCCGGGCAAGGCGCGCAGCCCCGATGAATTGCGCGCGGACCTCGAATTCGCGGCCTCGCTCATTCCCGGCCCGCTGCGCCTCAACCTGCACGCGAGCTATGCCTCCGACGGCCATCCGCGGCCCGATCGCGACGCGCTCACCGCCGACCATTTCCGCTCGTGGGTGGACTGGGCCGCCCAACGCGGCTGGGGCATCGACTTCAATCCCACCTGCTTCGCCCATCCGCTCGCCGCCGACGGCTTCACCCTGGCCCACCCGGATCCCGCCGTGCGCGATTTCTGGATCGCCCACTGCATCGCCTGCCGCCGCATCGGCGCGGCCATCGGCGAAAAGCTGGGCCAGCCGGTGCTCAACAACATCTGGATTCCCGACGGCTACAAGGACACGCCCGCCGACCGCACGGGGCCGCGCCGGCGCCTCATGGAATCCCTCGACAGGGTGCTCGCCGCGGATGTTTCCAGGAAATGGAATCTGGATACGGTCGAGGCGAAACTGTTCGGCATCGGGGTGGAAAGTTACACCGCCGGCTCGCACGAATTCTATCTCGGCTACGCCGCCTCGCGCGGGGTCGGCCTTTGCCTTGATGCCGGCCATTTCCACCCCACCGAATCCGTCGCGGACAAAATCTCATCCACCCTCCTCTATGTGCCGCATCTGCTGCTGCACGTCAGCCGCGGCGTGCGCTGGGACAGCGACCACGTCGTCGCTCTCGACGACCCCACATCGGCGATACTCGCGGAGTGCGTGCATTGCGGGGCGCTCGACCGCATCCACGTGGGTCTCGATTTCTTCGATGCCTCGATCAACCGGATCGCCGCGTGGACGATCGGCACGCGCAACGCCAAGAAAGCGCTGCTGCGCGGATTGCTGCAGCCCGCCGGCGCGTTCCGGGCGGCGGAGGCTGCCCGCGACTACACCGCGCGACTCAGCCTCATGGAGGACGCCAAGTCGCTGCCGTGGGGCCTGGTCTGGCGGGAATATTGCGACCGTCACAAGCGGCCGGCCGATGGCGGATGGCTGGCGAGGGTCAAGGACGACGAAATCGCCCGGCTGGCGGCAAGGTGCTAACCTTGGCCGAAGGCATTACCACGCACCATGGAGCAAACAACCCGCCGCCCGAGCCGACCCCTCCCCTTCGACCCCGCCGCCCGCTGGATCTGGACCCCGCTCGGAGAAGGCATCAACCAGCACGTCGACTTCATCCGCGACTTCGACCTTCCCGCCGTGCCGCGCTCCGCCCCGCTGCGCATCGCGGCAGACTCCGACTACCGGCTTTTCGTCAACGGCGTCCCGCTGCCGGGGCGCCAGTTCCCGTGCCATCCGCACGACCGCGTCTATGACACACACGACGTCGCCCCCCACCTGCGCGCCGGCCGCAACCGGCTCGCCGTGCTGGCCTATTTCCGCGGGATCGACGGCTTCGAATACCGCCTCGGACGGGCCGGTCTCCTCGTGCAACTCGACGCCGGACGCGTTCGCGTCTGCACCGGCGCGGCGTGGCGCTGCCGGCCCGATCCGGTCCACCGCTCGGGCCCGATGACCCGGACCACCCCGCAACTCGGCTTCATGGTCGAGACCGACACCCGGAAAGACGACCGCTGGATGGAAACGGGACGTCGGACCACCGGTCCGTGGCGGGCCGCGGCCGAATTGGCCCCGCCGCTCGACGGGTTCTGGCGCACCCTGCGCCCGCGCCCCCTGCCCGCCGATCCGCGCACCGCGCCGGTCGCCGCCGCGCTCCTCGTGCGCGGGGAAGTGCTGCGCCCGCCCGGCGGCGACCTCATGGCCGGCGCGGCCGACTCGCGGTTCATGCACCCGGACCACATCGCCGAGACCAAAAAGAACCCGAGCGTGGCGCAACAGATGATGCAGGACTTCCGGCGCATGACCCGCGTGGCACAACCTTCGTCCGGCCCGTGGCCATTCGAGCTGCCCGCCCGGCCCGACCGGGGCGCCTTCGCCCTCTTCGATCTCGGCGGCGAGCAGTTCGGCCACCTGCGGCTGGTCGCGGAGGCCCCGGCCGGCACGGTGATCGAGCTGGCCCACGGCGAGCACCTCGATGACCTCGGGGTGCGGGCCCACGTGGGCGGCCGCAACTTCGCCGACCGCTTCATCTGCCGCGCGGGGCGCAACGAGTTGGAAACCCCCTTTCGCCGGCTCGGCGCGCGCTACCTGCAACTGCACGTCTTCCACCCCGGCGGCAAAACCGGCCGTCTCACCATCGGCGAAATCGGCATCGTGCCCCGCGAATACCACGGCCCGGAGCGGGCGGCATTTTCCTCCGCCGACCTCCTGATGCAGGCCGTGCGCGAGGTCTCGGTGCGCACGCTGCGCCTCGGCATGACCGAGCACTTCTCCGACTGCCCGTGGCGCGAACAGGGGCTTTACGCTTACGACAGCCGCAACTCCTCGCTCTTCAATTACTACACTTTCGGCGACTATGACTTTCCCGCCGAGTCCGCCCGCCTGCTCGGGCAAAGCCTCCGGGAGGACGGCCTGCTCGAACTCTGCGCCCCGGCCCGCGTGCCGGTCACCATCCCCGTCTTCTCGCTGGTCTGGATCTGCACGCTGCGCGACCACTACCTCTTCAGCGGCCGGCCCGGACTCTTCCGCGAATTCGAGCCGGTCATCCGGCGCATCCTCGAAGTCCATCTCGCCTTGCGCGACGCAAAGACCGGCCTGTGCGGGCTCTTCACCGGCCGGGAACACTGGACGTTCTATGAATGGGCGCCGGGCCTCGATTTCAAGGACGGCCGCTCCTACGGCGACGACGGCAAGTTCCGGCTCGACGCCCCGCACAACCTCTACCTTGTCGAAGCCATGGAGGCCCTGGCCGACTTGCTCGCTTATGAAGGGCGGCGCGGCGAAGCCGCCGCCTGGCGCGGCCGGGCGGGCGCGCTGCGGCGGGCCGTCGCCCGGTTTTTCTGGGACGAAAAGAAAGGCCTCTTCGCCTCCTTCGGCGACCGGCGCAAACGCTGGCACTACAGCGCGGCGACCCAGGCGCAGGCCATCGTCACCGGCACGGCCGACGCGCCACAACGCGCCCGGCTGCGCCCGCGCCTTTTCGAAACCGGCGCGGAGGCGGACGGACGCCAGCCGCTCGTGCCCATGACCCTCTCGACCCAGCTTTACGGGCTCAAGGCCATGCGCGGCGCACCGGAACGGCTGCAGCGCGGAGTTTACCGCGCCATGACACGCATCCACGGCGGCATGGTGCTCAAGGGCGCGGGCACGCTCTGGGAAACCGAGCGCGGGGCCGATGAGTTCGACCTCGCCGGCAGCCTCTGCCATCCTTGGTCGGCCGCCGCCCTCTGGTTCACCCAAGCCTATCTCCTGGGCGTCGAACCGCTGGCCCCCGGGTTCGCCCGGTTCCGCGTCCGCCCGCACCCCTGCGGCCTCCCCGCAGCCGAAGGCTACGTCCCCACCCCGCGCGGCCCGCTCCAAGTCTCCTGGCGGCGCGAAGGCTCCCGCCTGGTCTGCCGCACCCGCCCGACGGCCGCGCTGTAACTGTCCGCAGTCGACGCCAAAAAGCAGGAGCGGCAGGGACGTCGCAAAACGGAGGCGCTCTACCTGCCAAGAGTTCGCTGGTGGTCTGTTTCCGGACCGATTGGCAACTGGTTGGTCAAGGCCAAACGGGCCGGGATGGGGAGTCATCCGGGCAAGGGCGGACTTGCCGGGAGGCCTCTTCTGCATGTAGAATCGCGGGAGGTGGGGTCGAATTCGCAAAAACGGGTCTCCAGCGCTTCCCTGGCCGCCCTGCTGGAACGCAGTCTGGCCCAGCCGGGAATCAAGACGGGACAAAGGCTCAAACCCGAAAGGGAACTGGCCGAGATGCTCGACGTCTCGCACGCCACCGTCCACCGCGCTCTCAACCGGCTGGTCGAAAGCCGGTTGCTGGCGCGACGCCACGGCAGCGGCACCTTCGTGCGCAAGCCGGCCGCCTCCGCCCCCGGCCGGATCAGAGCCCGCACCAAAGACGTGCTGGCGGCGCACCTGCTGGTCAGTGAAGCGCCGGCCGACCCCAAGCTGCAGGCCCCCGCCACCCAGCAAGCTCTCGATATCGGCCTTTGGACCGACATCTACTGGAACTCCGCCACCCACGACCTCATCGTCAGCGGCATGCAGCGCCGGGCCCGCGAACTCGGACACCGCCTCTCCACCTACTCACTGGTGGTCAAGGCCGACACCCCCCATACCCCGCAGGAACTGGCGCGCGTGATGGCCGACCATCCGATCGACGGCCACATCGTTTTCGGCTCCTACGCCCCCCTCTTCGCCGCGACCGGACAGCACGCCCCGGCCATCTACTACGGGGGCGAACCGCCGCCGGAATTCTATCCGTCCATCCAATTCGACGTCGATGTCACCCCGCGCCGCGCCGTCGAACTGCTCGCCGGCCAAGGCTACCGCCGCATCGCCATGGCCCTGAGCGACGACAAACTCGGGATCCACGAACACACCCGGCAGCACGCCCGCATCTCCTACGAAACCGGCCTGCAACGCCTTGGCCTCCCCTACCGCAAAATCATGGCCACACGCTATGACGATGCCGCCGCCATGGCCGCCGCCCTGCCCCCGGCCGGGCACCCGGACGCACCCGACGCGCTTTACATCAGCGACGACTACCTGCTCGAGGGCGTCCTCTCCGCCCTCCAGACCTCCGGGCACCGGCCGGGAACGGATTTCGGACTGATCACCACCAGCCACCGCGGCGGCAAACCCCTGCCATCGGGCCTGCGCTGGAGCACCCTGGAATTCGACCCGGAGCAATACGGCGAAATTCTCGTCGGACGCCTCGTCTCGACCGTGCAAACATCCGGCACACGATCGGTTAGCCTCTCCCTCCATCCCCTCTGGAAACCCGGCGACTCCCACCGGCGCAACGGCAGGTTGTGACCAGGCGAAACAACATCTTTCTTTGTTTCTTTACCTACGGCGCGCCGGATTTTAACAAAGCAGGATGATCCGAGCAATCGTTGTCTTGACGGGGCCCGCCCGGCGCGCCCATCGCGCCGCCGGGTCGCACCGGAGTTACTGTGTCATAGAGACGCGCCGGCCGCCCGGCCCGGCTGTCCGCTGAACCGCCGCCATGTGGATCCTCGGACTACTCCTCGCTTTGTTCGCCTGCTTCATGGCCTGGCGCACGCCGGCGGCCGCCAAACTTCCGTGGACCCTCGGGGCGGTCGGCTTGGCCCTGCTCATGGCCGCTTGGACGTTTTTCGGGGGAAGCGAAAGCCGTCCACCCGCCCCGCCGGGGCACTTGGTTGATCAGTTTTTCGAGGGCGGACGCGTTCTGGGCGAGACCATAGCCGCGTCTGTTCCGGGCGGCGGACCAATCATCGTGCTGGGCAAGCCGTCCGCGCTGCCTCCGACCTACCGCCAACTCCACGACCGGCAAATGGAAGGGCTGCGCCAAGCCTTGCCCGCGGCGCGTTTCCCGCTGGTCCCGTTCGACCTCGCCCGCGACTCCGGGATTTCCGCGCTGGTCGGCCGGGGCGAGACCATCGGGGCGGCGGAGATCGCCCTCGTCGACGCGCGCTCGCCGGACGCGGCGGCTGTCGTTGTGCTGGACTACGGGTTGGAAAGCGGCGACGCGGCCACGCGGCAGGGCCCGCCGGTTTATGTCATTTCCATCGGAGAACCCGGAAACCTGCAGGCGCTGGTCGACCGCGGGCAGGCCCGGGCCGGGGTGGTCATTCCGGTCGGTCCGGACCGCCCAGGCGCGTCGCCCGAAGTCATCCGCTGAAGAGTCCCTGAACCCGCGCGGCGGGTGTGTTTGGGGAGTAACTGGGGCTACCATCCTTGCCAGGGGGCAAGGCACCGACGCTCATAGAGCGCCGCTACACCTCGACGAAAATTTGTAGCGGCGCTCTATGAGCGTCGGTGCTTGAAAACACTTCGAGTTACTCGGGAGCCTCTGAACCCGCGCGCGGCGGGTGTGGTTTGGGAGTAACTGGGGCTTGAAGCAGAGCGGGGGCTTTGGCAGATAATGTGGTTCCGTCGCAGGGTGT
>Ga0172372_10011468_pt1 | contig 11261 bp, 8 predicted proteins | sample LakKiv5m_2_FD_114544 | JGI IMG/M metagenome (GOLD analysis project Ga0172372, IMG submission 114544) | Freshwater microbial communities from Kabuno Bay, South-Kivu, Congo - kab_092012_9.5m | ecosystem: Environmental > Aquatic > Freshwater > Lake | place: Democratic Republic of the Congo... | reverse complement strand
CGGGTGAGGAGTACAACGTCGGTCCCTACTGGCGCGTGCTCAAGTCACAGATGGACTTCACCGTCGACGGTCGCACCGTGTCGATACCGATCGAGTCGATGATCTCGTGGCGCGGTCAGTGGTGCGTGGTGCACCTGGGCACCATCCGCTGACGGATCAGTTCTTCGGGCCCGTGGTGCGCTGCCGATAGGTGGTCATGTACTCACGCACCTCGGCCGAGGAGTTGAGCAGGTTCTGGTTGCGGGCCTCGAGGGCGATGGCCTGCGTGAGGTTGGTGGCCTCGACGTTGTGCCACAGCACCTCCTTGGTGGTGCGCAGACCGATCGACGTGTACGCCGCCATGCGACGGGCGTAGTCGAGGGCCAGTTCACCGAGCCCGTCATCGGTCACCACCCGCGACACCAGTCCCATGTGGTGGGCCTCGGCGGCGTCGATGTCACGACCGGTGAGCACGAGATCGAAGGCGTTCGCGTTGCCGATCAGCCGTGGCAGCAGATAGGTGATCCCGATGTCGGTGCCCGAGAGACCGGTGCGGATGAAGGCGGAGCAGAACCGGGCCGACTCGGCCGCCACCCGGATGTCCGCGGCGCAGGCCAGGGCCAGACCCCCACCAAAGGCCGGACCGTTGACCGCCGCCACCACCACCTGGGGCAGGTCGCGCAGGCGCACGGTGAGGTTCGACATGAACGTCTGGGCGTCGACGTGCACAGGCATGTGTCGATGACCACCCGGCTCGGGCGGGGTCCCGAAATCCTTGAGGTCGAGACCGGCGCAGAACGCCCGGCCATTGCCGGTGAGCACGACCACCTTGCACTCCGGATCGGCCGCCACTTCGTCGAAGGCGTCGTGGAGGTCCACGACCATCTCGAAGGTCAGCGCGTTGAGCCGGTCGGGACGGTCGAGGGCCAACCGGGCGATGTGCGGCTCCGGTCGGGTGAGCTCGACGGTGCGACTCACCGCGGGATCTCGCTCCACGGCACGTCGGTGTCGACCCGCACATCGCCGGGGAGGCCGAGTACCCGCTCACCGAGGATGTTGCGCATGATCTCGGACGTGCCGCCCTCGATGGTGTTGGCCCGGGAGCGCAGGAAGCGTCCGGTGCGGGTCCCCATCGAGTCGGAGCTCCGCGTCATCGGATAGCCCGGCTCGTGCAGCATCCCCTCGGCGCCCAGCAGTTCGACGATCGCCTCGTTGATGCGCTTCGACAGTTCGGCCGACGCCAGCTTGCCCACCGAACCCTCGGGGCCCGGGCTGCCGCCGACGGCGGCCTGCTTGGCCCGGAAGTTGGTGAGACGCACGATCTCGGCGTCGACCCACAGTCCGGCGACGCGATCACGCCACACCGCGTAGTCGGTCGACGACAACGAGTCGCGGCGCTCGCGCCACACGCGCACCAACTCGGCGATCGGACCGGATCCACGCGGCGACGGCCCACCGGCGAGGGCGACACGCTCGTTCATGAGCGTGGTGATGGCCACGCGCCAGCCCTCGCCCTCCTCGCCCAGTCGCAGCGAGTCGTCGATGCGCACGTCGGTGAGGAACACCTCGTTGAACTCGGCCTCGCCCGTCATCTGGTAGAGCGGTCGCACCTCGACGCCCGGCGCGTGCATGTCGAGGACGAAGTACGACAGACCCTTGTGCTTGGGCACCTCGGGGTTGGTACGGGTGAGGAGCATGCCGAAGTTGGACACGTGGGCCAGGGTCGTCCACACCTTCTGCCCGTTGACCACCCACTCGTCACCGTCGCGCACGGCGCGGCTGGGGATGCCGGCCACATCGGAACCGTGTGTCGGCTCCGAGAACAGCTGACACCAGATGTCCTCGCCCGTGAAGATCCGACGCAGGTGCTTGTCCTTCAACTCCTCCGACCCGTACATCAGCACCGTGGGCGCACCCATGCCGATGCCGATCGGATTGATGCGCAGATCGTCATAGGTCACGCCGTTGTCGCGCAGGATGGCGTCGATCACGGCCTGCTGCCCGCGGCTGCCGTCCAGACCGCCCCGACCCACCGGGAAGTGGACCATGCCCAGCCCGGCGTCGTACTGCGCGCCCCGGAAGGCGAACTGGTCGTCGGCGATCGACCGGTTGGCGTCCATGAACTCCTTGGCCCGCCGGGCGAGTTCGTCATCGGTGATCATGGGCACCTCCAGAGGTCGAGGGCCCCGACGATAACGGCGTCACATGGACGGTGTCGAAGGCGCCGGAACGGTACGGTGCCCCCCTAGGGGGCCGCAGTGGACGCCGAGACACTTCACCGCATCCAGTTCGGGCTCACGGCCTCGTTCCACTTCCTGTTCCCGCCCATGTCGCTGGGGCTGGGGCTGGTTCTCATCGTGTTCGGGGTGAAGTCGGTGCGCACCGGCGATCCGAAGTGGCGCCGGCTGTCGATGTTCTGGGTGAAGGTCTACGGGCTGGTGTTCTCCTTGGGCATCGCCACCGGCATCGTGCAGGAGTTCGAGTTCGGCACCAACTGGTCGGTGTACTCGCGGTTCGTCGGGAACGTGTTCGGCAGCCTCCTCGCTGCCGAGGGAGTGTTCGCCTTCATGCTGGAGGGCGGCTTCCTCGGCCTGATGCTGTTCGGCGGCTCGCGGCTGGGCAACCGCCTGTGGCTGTTCGCCACCACCATGGTCGTGGTCGGCGCCACGTTCAGTGCCACATGGATCGTCATGGCCAATTCGTGGATGCAGACCCCGGCCGGGTACGAGGTGCGCGACGTGGGTCAGGGGCCCCAGGCGTTCATGACCTCGTTCAGCGACGTGGTGTTCACAAACGCCTTCATCCCGAACTACCTGCACGTGATGGCCGCGTCATGGATGGTGGGCACCTCGCTCGTGCTCAGCGTCGGCGCCTGGTACCTGCTGCGTGACCGTCACGTGGACTTGGCGCGAACCATGATCCGGGTGGCGCTGCCCATCTTCACCATCACTGCCATCCTGCAGGTGGCCGTGTTCGGCGCCAACGTCGCCATGCGCGTGGCCGAGGACCAGCCGACCAAGTTGGCGGCGATGGAAGGTCTCTACCAGACCACCGACTGCGCGCCCATGTACCTCCTCGGATACACGAACTCGTCGAGCAGGACGACGACCGGTCTCAAGATCCCGTGTCTGCTCAGTTTCCTCACCGCGCAGGACTTCGATGCGCCCGTCACCGGTCTCGAGCAGGCAGCGCCCGTCGATCAGTGGCCGAACGTGGACCTGGTGTTTCAGGTGTACCACCTAATGATCAACCTCGGAATGCTGTTCGCCCTCATCGGCGTGGTGGCCTGCGCGTTGTGGGCGTGGAAGCGACGACTGTGGAACCAACGCTGGTTGTTGTGGATCCTCGTCGGCTCGATCGTGCTCACCGAGCTGGCGACGCTGAGCGGATGGTGGACGGCGGAGTTCGGACGACAGCCGTGGATCGTGTGGCAGTTGCTCCCGGTGTCCGGTGCGCAGTCGCCGAACGTGTCGAGTGCACAGGTGTGGTTCTCGATCGGCATGTTCGTCGTGCTCTATGCGGTGGTGTTCTACGTGTTCATCCGTCTGCTGGACCGGATCATCAGGAAGGGCCCACCCGAGGAGATCGACGACATCCCGGTCGAGTCGCTGCCCGACTCGTTCGGTGAGATCTTCCGGCGCCAGTCCCGGACGAGGGTGTGACCGTGGATCTGGCCACGCTCTGGTACGTGCTGTTCGTCGCCATCATCGGTGGCTACGTGATCCTCGACGGATTCGACCTCGGGATCGGGATGCTGCTCCCGGTGGCGGCCCGGACCGACCGTGAGCGACGCATCCTTCTCAACTCCATCGGGCCCGTGTGGGACGGCAACGAGGTGTGGCTCGTGCTGGGTGGCGGCGCGCTGTTCGCCGCCTTCCCCCTCGTTTACGCCTCGCTGTTCAGCGGCCTCTACATCGCCATGATGCTGGTACTTCTCGTGCTGATCCTGCGCACGGTGGCCATCGAGTTCCGCTCCAAGCGCGAGTCGGCCATGTGGCGCTCGACCTGGGACTGGATCTTCGCCCTGGCCTCGTTCGGCATCACGCTGTTGCTCGGGGTCGCCCTCGGCAACGTGGTGCAGGGCTTCGCCCTCGGCGCCGACGGCGTCATGGACGTGTCGGTGCGCCAATTGCTCGACCCGTTCGCCGTGCTGTTCGGTGTCACTGCACTGGCCATGTTGACCCTGCACGGGGCCATGTTCGGTGTGCTCAAGACCGAAGGTGACCTACAGGCGCGACTCCTCGGGTACGTACCGCGACTGTTCGGCGTGTTCTTCGTGTTCATGACCGCACTCATCGTCTGGACCCTCGGTCGCGACGACCAGTTCGCCCGACACTTCCGGGACCGACCGTGGACGATCGTGTTCCCCGTCATCGCACTGGGCGCGGTCATCGTCGCCTGGCGACTGACGCGTGCCGGGCGACATCTGGGTGCGTTCTTCAGCTCGGCGGTGATGGTGGCGTCACTGGTGGCGGCGGTGGCCGCCGGGATGTATCCCGCTATGCTGCGATCCACCATCGATCCCGCCTTCGACCTCACCGTGCACAACGCCGCCAGTGCCTCGGAGACGCTCACGGTGATGACGGTGGTGGCCGTCATCGGTCTGCCGTTCGTGTTCCTCTACACCGCCGGCGTGTACTGGTTCTTCCGCGGCAAGGTCGTCCTCGACGACGAGAGCTACTGACGATCGCGGTGACGAACCGCCGCGCGCCCGTCGCCCCGGTCACCCCGGTCGATCCAGTCACCGCTGGTCGGGAACAGCTGGCGCTGGCTGCCGCCGTCGGGGCCCAACTGGTGGCCGTTGCGTGGACCGCAGTGCTGGCCCTCACCCTGAGCCGAGCCTTCGACGGACGGTCGATCACCGTTCCGCTTGCGCTCCTCGCTCTCGGACTCGCCCTCCGGGCCGGACTGCGCACGATTTCCAACCAGTTGGCCGCCTCGGTGAGCGAGACGGTACGCCGCAGGACCCGCGCCGAGTTGGCCGATGACCTGGTGCGCGAGCGATCGTCGTCGGGTGCCGACGCCACGCTGCTCGGCCCCGGGATCGACGCCCTCGATGATCACGTGTGCCGCTACCGACCGGCGCGCGTCACCGCCATGGTGGTGCCGCCGGTGGTGGTCGTGGTCATGGCCGTACTCGATCCAATCTCCATGGCCATCCTGCTGTTCACCGGCCCCATGCTCATCGCCCTGCTGGCCCTCGTGGGGGCCCGCACCCGGGTGCTGGCCGAACGACGGCTGCACGAACTCGGCCGTCTGCGGCACCTCCACTTCGACATGGTCAGCGGCCTGCCCGTGCTGCGCATCTTCGGTCGGGCCGGTGACGGCGCCGCTCGACTGGGTGAGGCCAGCGAACGCTTTGGTCGCACGACGATGGATGTGCTGCGCACCGCGTTCCAGACCTCGCTGGTCATCGAATGGGCGGCCACGGCCGCCACTGCGCTGGTGGCGGTGCAGGTCGGTCTCCGCCTGACCGCCGGGCACCTCGGTTTCGGCGCGGCGCTGGTGGTGCTGCTGCTCACTCCCGAGTTCTTCGTGCCCCTGCGAAACCTGGCCGCCGAGTACCACGCCGGTCAGACCGGAGAGGCCACCCTGACGGCACTGGCGGCTCGCGCCGCTGGCCGAACCGAGGCGCTGACCGCACCGGATCGGTCACCGGCGTCGCCCACGTCGTCTGCGCCGGAGTGGTCGTCACCTCCTTCGCTCTCCTTCGACGCCGTGACCGTCGACGCCCCCGGATCGGGTCGCCGACTGCTCACCGATACCACGCTCCGACTGCACGCCGGCGAGACCATCGGGCTGATCGGGCCCAGCGGGATCGGCAAGTCGACGGTGGCCCGTCTCGTGCTCGCCCTGCACCGACCGACAGCGGGCACGGTGCGCATCGACGGCGAACCGCTCGACGCACTCGACCCGGAGCAGTGGCGGCGGTCGGTCACCTTCGTCACCCAACGACCGTGTCTGGTGAGCGGGACGATCGCCGACAACATCGCCCTCTCCGCCCCCACCGCCACGCGCGCCGAGATCGAACACGCCGCCCGGTGCGCCGGTGTCGACGAGTTCGCCGCGGCCCTGCCCCTCGGACTCGACACTGCGGTGGGTGAGCGCGGCGCGCGACTCAGTGGCGGTCAACGCCAACGCATCGCCATCGCCCGGGCCATGCTTCGCAATGCACCGGTGGTCGTGCTCGACGAGTTCACCGCACACCTTGATCCGGACACCGAGGCGACGGTCGTGGCGCAGATGGCAACGTTCCTGGCCGGCCGGACGACACTGCTGATCGCCCACCGTCCGGCGTCGGCGTCGCTGGCCACACGCCTCGTCACCGTCGACGACGGCCGATTCATCGAGGTCGGACCATGAACCGAGCGCGACCGGCCGCCGAATTGTCACGACGCATCGGTGGGACGCGTCGATGGATCCTGCTGTCGGCGCTGCTCGGTACCGTGACCGTGGGTTCCGGGATCGCATTGGTGGCCATGTCCACCCATCTGGTCACGATGTCGGAGATCTACGGCACCGCCGCCACGTTGTCGTTGGTCATCCTCGCCGTGCGGGCCAGCGCGGTCACTCGCGTCGTCGCCCGTTACGTCGACCGCTATCTCGGTCACCTCGGCACCTTCCGAGTGCTCACGAGGCTGCGGGTGTGGACCTACTCGTCACTGGTCGATGCCGAGCCGCTCGGCGATGCCGACCATCGGCGGGGCGATGTCGTTGCCGCCCTCGTCGACGACGTGGAGACGATGCAGGACCATCTGCTGCGCGTCGCCGTACCGGTGGTGGTCACGGCACTCACGTCGTTGATCGGTGCGGTGGTCATCGCGCTGATCGATCCCGCAGCATCACTCGTGTTCCTCGGAGTGTTCACGGTCGTGGCCGTGGTGTCGTGGTCCACCCTGCGTCGGGCGGCGGCCACCGCCGGCCGGGCCATGACCGCGGTGCGGGCCGAGCGATTGGCCCGCAGCACCGAGGAACTGGCCGTCCTCGACGAGATGATCGCCTGGGGCCGAGCCGATCGCCTCACGGCGGTGCTCTCCGAACTCGACGACCGGGAGCGACCGGCCACTCGCCGTCTGGCCGCCGTGCGGGCCCGGGCCGACGCGGTGGTGACGCTGACCACCGGGGGCACGGCGCTCGTGCTCGCCGCCATGGTGCTGCGACCACCGTTCACCGTCGACGTCGCCACCTGGGTGCTGGCCGTGCCGGTGCTCGCCCTCGCCGCCACCGAGGCGATCGGGCCGTTGCTGGCCGGCGCCGAGCGGTCGGCCTCCACCGATGCGGCGGCCGGGCGCGTGCTCGACCTCGTCGAACGTCATCGTCCCCCACCCCGCCCGCCGTCCCGACCATTGGCCACGCGCTCGCCGAGGCTGGTGCTCGACCACGTGTCGTTCGCCTTCGACGGCGGCCCGATCATCCTCGAGCACGACACCACCGTCGTCGAATGGGGTCACACCGTGGTGGTCGTGGCCCCATCGGGCACCGGCAAGTCGACGCTGGGTGAACTGCTGCTGGGACTGCGCTCCCCCACCGGCGGAGCCGTGCGCATCGACGACATCGACGTGCGCGCCATCGACCACGAGGACCGGCCGACGCTCATGGCGGCGGTGCTGCAGGACGACCACCTGTTCGACACGACACTGCGCGACAACCTGCTGGTGGCCGATGCCGACGCCGACGATGAGTGCCTGCGGCGGTTCGTCACCGTCGCCGGCCTCGACGCCCTCGTCGACGAACGATCACTCGACCTGCCCGTCGGACCGGACGGCGCGAGCCTCAGCGGTGGTGAGCGCCAACGCGTGTTGCTGGCCCGGGCCATGGTGGCCGACGCCCCCATCCTCGTGCTCGACGAGGCGGGTGAGCACCTCGACCCCGAACGTCGACGACAGGTGCTCGACGCCGTGCTCGACTCCCGACGCGGTCGCACCACCATCGTGCTGGCCCACGACACCTCGGTCATCGCTCGGGCCGATCGGGTACTGGAGTTGCGCGACGGCCGCCTGCACGAGCATCCCCGGCACGAACACAGAGCCGACGCCGGACCGACGACTCAGTCGTGATCGCTCACCAGGCGCAACGGTGACGTGTCGGCGGTGACGTAGGTGGCGTCACGCGCCGTCGGTACCCCGGACAGTCGCCACAGGAAGTCGAAGGCGGCCAACCGGGCCACGGCCAGTGCGTTCGCCGGTTCGACGACGGCGACGAGATGCAGCGCGCCGGTCACCTCCACCAACATCGCCGGACCGGGATCGTTGTCGACCAACGACTCGGAACTGCTGAACGGGTTGATCTCGTCCCATTCGCCGTGCACGGCGACGAGTGGCGGATCGGCCGTGGTGAACCAACTGCCCCCGAAGGTGTCGAAGGCACCCGAGACGGCGACGACGGCACCGACGCGTGGATCGGCGAAGCGCGGTGCGAAGGCGCACAGCAACACGGTCACTGCGCCATCGGAATGGCCCAGCAGCCCGACCGGGCCGGGGGCGACGAGTTGGGCCAGTTCCGGCGGGACCGACGGTCCGGCGAGGGCATCGATGAGGAATGACAGGTCCCGGGCCTGCTCGGGGAGGTCGTACTCGTCGGGAGCACCGTCGAACACTGTGCTGGTCATGGGGAACTCCGGCGCCGCCACCACGAACCCGTAGGAGGCCAACTCGTGCTGGAGCACCGAGTACCGATCGGCGGAGATGTCGTAGCCGTGGGCGAACAGCACCAAGGGTGCCGGTAGCAGTCCGGGGGCATCGACGATGTCGTCGGCGGCCGGCATCCCTGCTGTCGGATAGCGCACGGTCACGGTCAGCGGCCGATCGTCGAGCGCTTCGCGTTCACCGCGCGCCAGTGTTCCCCTTGTGGGATCGACCACCGTCACCGTGCGCACCCCCACCGCCGTCGGCGCATCGGGGGTGACGTACGAGGCGATGGCCGGAGGGACGGGCACCGGCCGTACGTCGACGGTCGTCGAGGTCGAGGTCGTCTCCGTGACCGCCGCACCGCTGTCGGGCCGACGCACGATGACGACGACGGCCAGAACCGCCAGCACCCCGAGCGCCACCGCCGGGACCCACCGCACTCGACGTGACCGGGACTCCACCCCCAGAGCCTGCCCGATCGTGCGGGCGCCGACTCTCACCCTCCTCTCACTCTGGTGGGCGAGACTGCGGCAATGACCGCGCCCATCGCCGGCGCGCCGACGACTGATCCGGAGTCGAGCGCCGATCCGACTCCGCCCGACCGCAGCAACTCGGGTCCCGGGCGGTGGCGCTGGCTGCCGCTGGCCATCGCCGTCGTCTTCTACATGGCCTTCGCGGTGATCGTGCTGACGCGAGCCGAGCGGATGATCGAGCCCGATCCCTACGCCTATCGCGCCTCGATCGTGGCCCTCGGTGACGGCGACCTCACGCTCACTCAGGAGCAGTACGACGCGTTGAGCGAGCGACTGCAGCAGACCGCCCTCGGTGGCGGCATCGCCCAGTGGCACCAGCGTGATGACGGTCAGTGGGTGAGCGAGAAGAACCCCGGCTATCCGTTCCTGATGGTGGCCTTCGATCAAGCCTCCGCCATCCGGATCGGGCCGTTGTTCTTCGGTGCGCTGGCCGCCGTGGGCCTGTGGTTCGGTGGTCGGCGCTGGGCCGGTCGACGCCGACCGCAACAGCGTCTCGAATGGGGCGGGACGTTCGCCGTCGGCGCCTACTTCTCGTGTGCGTTGGCCATGGTGATGGCATGGCGCTCGACGATGCCCACCTTCACCGATGCCTCGCTGGTGGCCTGCGGACTCGGACTGTTGGTGTGGAGTGTGCTCGCCCTCGAGCGTTCGCGACGGGTCCGCGTGCTCGTCGGCACGTCAGCCTTCGGTGCCCTCGGTCTCGCCTTCTTCGTGCGCTACACCAACATCGTCGTGCTCGTCGTGGCCGGAGCCGCAGCGCTGGTGGTGTGCCTGCGTCGTCGTTGGGGGCTGGGACCGGTGACGCTCCTGTGGTGGGGACTGGCCGCCATCGGACCCGTGCTCGCCGCCCTCCTCTACAACGCCGTCGTGTTCGACGGTCCGTTCTCGACGGGCTACCAGTCGAGCAGTGTGCAGTTCACCGTCAGCGCCATCGGCGACAACCTCTCGGTCATGCCCGGTCGTCTGGTGCAGGCCATGCCGATCTGGCTGCTGGGCGCGGTCGCCATCGTGGTGCTGCTCGTCGTCGTCGCGCGCGTCGCGTTGGCGAGCGGGAACGATGCACGACCTGACGACGCGACGGCAGCAGTCGAGACAGTGGACGATGTGACGGCCGTCGAGGCAACGCCGTCACGACCAGGTCGGCTCGAGCCCATGGTGTGGACGGGCGGCCTGCTGGTGGGCACGTGGGTCGCGCTGTGGGGCCTGTACGCCGCCTATCAATGGACCACGAACATGAACGGCGGGCCCTCGGGGTCGGTGTACCCCACGGTGCGCTTCTACCTCCCGGCCCTCGGCGCCATCGCCCTGCTGGTGGCCTGGTTGCTGGCCCGCGCACCGGCCGCCATCGGCCTGGTCGTGTTGGTGGCGGTGTTCGTCCTCGGCGGGCGCGAGTTCGTCGACATGACCAACAGTCGATGGGCCCAGATGTCGTTCGGGAACGGTCCGGGCGGCTTCGGCATGCCCGGCGATCGACCCGACGGCATGGCCCCGGGCGGACCCGCTGAGGGCGATCGACCGGCGACCGGCGAACCCCCGGGCGGTGCACCGGGCGCAGGCCCGGGTCAGGGCGAGCGCCCCTCGGGCGGGCCCGGACGTGCACCGGGCGGAATGCCCGGCGGTGCCCCCCGTCCGGGCTGATCGTTCGGGGAGACTGTTCTCCTCGTGATCACTGCGACGTTCGTCCGCCGAGCCCCGGCCCTCATGGCGCTCGTGTCACTCGTCTCCCTCTTGCTGCTCGGCGCCTGCGGTGGCGACAAGGGCTCGGCCGACCAACCGACGACCTTCGACAGCGTCGACGCCTCGATCGACCAGCGCATCGCCCGGGTCGGACTGGAGGGCGCCGGTCTGCTGGTGGTGGTCGACGGCGCCGAGTTGCGCAACCGCACTTACGGCACCCACACCCCCGACACCGTGGTGCCCATCGCCTCGGCGTCGAAGTGGCTCACGGCCGCCACCATGATGACGTTGGTCGACGACGGCATCGTGTCGCTCGACGACACCGTGGCCCGCTGGCTCCCTTCGTTCACCGGCCCCAGTGGACGGGCGACGATCCGCCAGTTGCTCTCCCACACGTCGGGCATCGCGCAGTCCTCGTGCATCTGGGACACGTCCACCACACTCG
>Ga0172372_10011467_pt1 | contig 11261 bp, 12 predicted proteins | sample LakKiv5m_2_FD_114544 | JGI IMG/M metagenome (GOLD analysis project Ga0172372, IMG submission 114544) | Freshwater microbial communities from Kabuno Bay, South-Kivu, Congo - kab_092012_9.5m | ecosystem: Environmental > Aquatic > Freshwater > Lake | place: Democratic Republic of the Congo... | reverse complement strand
CGACTGCAATTTCGCGCCCACGCACGGGGCGATGAGGAACCTCGAGACGGCCGGAGCCCGCAATCCGCGTCTTGTGGGCAATACGGTCGTGGACGCCGTCCGGATCATCCGGGAGGAACGCGGAATTTCCGGAAAGGCGGGGGATACCGCGGTCGTCACGTTGCACCGCAGGGAGAACCACAGGATCATGGGCCGGCTCTTCGACGAAATCGACCGGGTTGCCCGGGAGAATCCGGATATCCGGATTCTCCTTCCGATCCACCCGAACCCGAACGTGAGGAAACACCGGGGGCGGCTCAAGGCGGCCAACATCGAGGTGATCGCTCCGGTGGGATACATCGAGATGTTGCGGATGATCGGAGCAGCGCGGTTTCTCATCACGGACAGCGGCGGGATTCAGGAGGAGGCCACCTGCTTCAACAAGAAGATCCTCGTCGTCCGGGATACAACCGAGCGTCCCGAGATTATCGAAGTGGGGCTTGGGAGGCTCGTTGGAGCGGACATTCGGCCTCACGTCGCATGGGCGAAAGAGCCGGTGGAAGGGGTCGTCCCGTCTCCCTTCGGGGACGGCTATGCGTCCGAGCGGATCGTCGAGGCCCTGGGAAGGGGAACTTCGTGATCAAGATCGTGTCCGGCTCCGGCGTTCCGGGCGGTTCGGCCGTTGCCCTGGCAACCCTGTGCAATGAGTTCAACGCCAGGGGGTTCCAGAGCATATTTTACGGGCCGGGTCGTTGGCATCTCGACAAGTGCAGGTCCGGTCCGCTATCCGGATTTTGTCCGGAGTCCGGAGACACGGTCATCGTCCATGGCATTCGGTTTTCGTCCGGGTCGGAATTGCACGATGTGGGCGCGGCGGTTTCGAAGCGGGACCGGCGTGCAGGGGTTTCGCTCCTCAAGGATCTTTTCCTCCGTTTCCTGGACAGGCGTGGGAACCCGGAGAATGTCCGGCTGATCCTTACGTGGCGGGGAGACGAGCCGTTTCCGTTCCGTCGTTCCACCGGGGCGATTTTCGATAAAATCCATTTTCCGGGTGAGGGGTGTCGTCCCCCCCGCGATATCGGGCGGCCGTGGTTTGTCTGCAGCGATTTTACGGAAATGTCGTTGCATCCCGTATCGAAGCAGGAAAATATCGCGGGGATCATCGGGAGCATACGGGAAGAGAATCGCCCGGACCTGTGCATAGAGAGGGCCATCCGGGACGGGATGAAAACCGTGGTCCTGTTTGGCTACCTGGCGGATCCCGTGTATTACTACTCCCGGATCGAGCCGCTCACGCGATCGCACCCATGCAAGATCCAGTTCGCCGGATTCCTTGACGACAAACAGGAAATGTACCGAAGAATATCCGATGTCTACCGTTTCGCGGGGGCCCCTTGGGACCCCGTACGGAGGGAGTGCATGCTCACCGGTACCAGATACCACGGTCCCGACCCGGCGAGCGGGCACCCCATGAATAACGAAGATATATTCTCGGTATGGAAACGGGAGCTGGGATTGTGATTCCGGCGCCCTTCTATAATGAGTGAAATGAAATCCTTCATCGGAGATTTCTACCTTCTTCTCGACCTTCTGAAGCGCAGGGAGCCCTTCGCCTTCAATCGTTTTTCTGACGGAGAGCTGTTCATCCTCCAAGAGAAGGAACTGATCCTGGACGACAAGCAGGTGAAGGTGGGGACGAAGGTTGAAGATGCCCGGTACCAGTCGGAAGATTTCAAGCGGTTTCACCCCGAAGAACACTCGTTCCACCGGGATCGGTTGGTGGAGTCGTTCCGGTTCCGGAAGAAACATTATTACAAGGGGCTGAGCTGCCGATGCTGCGTGGGGGAGGAGAATTTCCGGTGGCAGCTCGATTTTCACGATGAGCCGGACGAGAACTTCACTTGGGCGAACCTTCTCGTTAACGGGAATTACGGGAGATTCATCCACGAGATGTACCCGGTGTTCAACGGCTACAAGACCGTTTTCGTGTGCAACGAGAAGGCCGACCTGTCGGCGTTTCCCTTCGTGGTGAAGGATTTTCGCGTGGGATACAACGCTATGATCAACGACTACGGTTTAATCGAAACGATGAAGAAGTGGATCGGGGAAAACCGCATCGAAGGGCATCTGTTTCTCTTTTCCGCATCCACCTTCAGCAAACTGGCGATCCACCAACTGTACGAGTTTCATGGCGGGAATACCTATGTAGATGTCGGCACCACCCTGAATGCGTTCATGCACATGCGGATCGACCGGTCGTACCTGAAGTCGTTCTGGTTGGGAGAGAAGGGGAAGGACATCCGCAAGATCTGCATCTGGTAGGGGAACCATCGGGAGAGCGCCCTTCACGAGAGAACGGTCACCCATTCGGGAGGGAAATAGTCGGACGGGTGATTGTACTGCGGATCGTTGTTCACGTCCTTCGTGCGCACCACGATCTTGTCCTTGTTCGGGTTCAGGTATGCCGCCCACCAGCTGAACGTGCTTCCGCCTGCCGTGATGTTGTGCATGCATCGGCTCATCAGCCACAGATCCTCATAACCCCTTTGCGGGGGGTTGAAGTCGACGTACGTGACCTCGCAGGGGAACGAATGATGTTCCCTGATCCATGCGATGTCGTTCGAAAACACGAACAGGTGGGGATCGCGGAGTTTTCCGAGGACGCGGTCCAGCGCGTTCCTGAAATACGCGTCGGTGATGATGCCGTCGACGCTTTTCCTCACTTCCGGGTCGTCCACGTAATCTCCTCTCCGGAAATGGATGCTGATCGACTCCGTTTTTTCGATCAACTTCTCCGTCTTCGATCCCTCGCCGGTTAGTCTGGTAATCGGCACGAACTCCGCCAGCAGCTCTTTTCGGATCGGATCGAAATACTTGTAGGAGTTGAAATGCCCCAGCAGGCAGGTATTGTCCGGGAGTTCGAGGACCTCGGGCTTGAAACGAGACCCTCCGCTCTCCTCGTAATGATTCGCCCGGAAACCGATTCTCCCCGGGTGGAACGCCGCGATCTTCAACCGGGAGAGGAGGCGGGAGTGCAGGTGTTTCCGTTTTCTGAAAAACAGCAGATCAGTTTCCGTCGCGTGGGGGGACCGGAGGTTGAACCTGTCCAACTGGAACGTGTTGTCCGGGTTCAGGGTTCTTTTCCGGAATTCGGAGGCGTCTATTTTCAGCCCTGTTCCAAGCTGTGCGGAGAGATGCCTCGCGGTGGCGTACTGGAACATCTGGTTCCCGAGTCCCCCCATCATGCTCACGACGATCATGGTCGCCTACTCGAAAAACGCCAGAACGGTTTCGATGATGAAGGCGATGTCGGAATCCCCCAGTTCGAAATAAAAGGGGAGGCGAACAAGGCAGTCGGAGAACATATCGGAGTTCGGCAATTCGCGCCCATCGTGCCGATGCTCGTAATAGGGGCTCTTATGGAGCGAAAGGTAATGGAACACCGCGAGGATCCCGTGGCGCTTCAAGTGGTCGATCAGCCGCGTCCTCAGTCCGATGTCGGCGCAGACCAAGTAGAACATGTGGCCGTTGTTCGTCGCGTATTCCGGGATCCGGGGCAATTTCACGTTTCCGCGCGTCTCGAGGTTGCCCAGCCCCTCGTGGTACATCTCCCAGATCCTTTTCCGCCGGGATTGGATCCCGTCGATATTTTCCAATTGCGCGTAAAGGAAGGCGGCGATGATATCCGACGGAAGGAATGACGATCCGATGTCCACCCAACCGTACTTATCGACTTCTCCGCGGAAGAACGCGGAGCGGTTTGTCCCTTTCTCCCAGATGATCTCCGCTCGATCAAGGAGCCCGGGATCGTTTACGACGAGCATTCCCCCCTCGCCCGAAATCACATTCTTCGTCTCGTGAAACGAAAAAGTTCCCAGATGACCCAGCGACCCCAGCGGCTTCCCCTTGTAGAACGATTCGATCGCCTGCGCGGCGTCTTCGACGATCCACAGGCGATGTTTCCGCGCCAATCGGAGGATTTCGTCCATGTCGCAAGCGATGCCGGCGTAATGTACCGCGACGATCACCTTTGTCCGCGGAGTGATCAGCGCCTCAATCCCGGCAACATCCATATTCGGCAGCGAGGCTTCGCAGTCCGCGAAAACGATCTTCGCGCCCCGAAGGACGAACGCATTGATCGTCGATACGAAAGTGAAACTGGGCGCAATGACCTCGTCGCCCGGTCCGATATCGCAGAGGATCGCCGACATCTCCAGGGCATCGGTGCAGGAAGTTGTCAAGAGGGTCTTCCGGAACCCGTAGCGGGATTCGAAAAACCGGTGACACTTCTTCGTGAACAACCCGTCGCCGGAGATCTTGCCGGAGGCGACGGACTCCTTGATGTAATCCATCTCCTTGCCGGTGAAGTACGGCTTGTTGAAGGGAATCCTCACGATCCGATCCAGAAATGGTATACGTTCCGGACTTGCTCGATCCGGTATCCGCACTTTTCGTACAGCCTGCACGCCGCGACGTTCTCTCCCTGCGTGACGACCTGGGCGGAGCCCCATCCCTTTCCAAACGCCCATGCCTGCGCAGCAAAAACCAGAGCCGCACCGACCTGTTTTCCACGCATCCCGTTGTCCACAGCGATCAGGCCGATGTCTCCTCGCCCGTTCTTCTCGCCGACCGTAACCATCCCGACGATCCTGCCCAGGTGTCGGACCACCAGCACCGCTTCGGCAAGCTGCCTGTCCACCGATTTCCGGATCCACATCCTGTACATTTCAACGAACTTTTCTTCCGGGATCCGCGGATCCACGCGGAATCGGGAATACCTGCCGGCCTGAACCGCAAGGTTTTCCAGGTCGGCGTTCGTCAGCGGTTCCGCATACGTCTCTACGGGCCAGGCGGCCCCCCCCGAGGGCAAGACGGCTCGATCGGCGCAGACGACGTATGTGATCTTCCTGTCGACCAGCGTCCCGTGGCATTGGGTCGCCGCCTGCTGCGACTTCCGGTCCCCGGGATCGGAGGCCCAATACGCCAATCGGACTCCATTTTCCTGAAGGAGAACCGTCACCTCAGCGAGGTCCTCGTGGCCAAGTATTTCAGGGAGGATCACAGCGACAGGGATCCCGAAGAAATTCGAATCCCATTCCAACATCTGAAAGCGGTGGTTCCCCATCGCCGGGAGATTTCTTCCCCTTGTCCGTTTGTAGATGCAATAACTTACCATCGCTGTATGTAGGATGCTTATAATACCATGGAATTATCCGCGAATCAGCCGCTGATTGCTTCTTGAGATGAGCGCGGTGACGTCGAGGGAGGCAGGGTGGGAGATCGGCCGATTATACGACGCTGTGATCGAAATGGATTGCGTGCCGTTCGTATTCGCGAGGAAGGCGGTTCGGAAGTTCTCATACTCCGGTAGTTTCCCGGAATCGTTTTTCGAAAACATGGTGTTCGTTCCCCGGCAGTCCATGGTGGAGGATTTGCCACCGTGGGAGTGAAATCCGTCCGGTAAATGGCCCGGCGTCACATCCCGGGACGGAACCGTTCCTCCCCGGCGGCTTCCAACACCTTCTCCGCCTCCAGAATGACTTTCACCGCCGGCATGTTGTCGAGGCACAAGCTCACACCGGTATGGTCGCACCCCTTTCTGTTGCAAGGAACGCAAGGGTCGTCGGGGCAAACCACCCGGTGGGTCGCGTCCGGGATGATCCATGCGCGCCAGTCGGATGGGCCGAAGATCGTGACCGTAGGCGTCCCGAGCGCGGCAGCCATGTGCGGGGCAGCGCTGTCGACCCCCAGATGAAGGGCACTTTTGCGCAATATCGCTGCGAGCTCACCGAGGGAGGTTTTTCCGGTGATCGAGCGGCCAGCTCCACTCGTTCCCCGGATGATTTCAGCCGCCATACCCGCCTCCCCGGAGGTGCCGATAAGGACGGACGGGATTCCGTGCCGCTCGCCGAGCGTGGAAATCACCTCGGTCCACCCACGGTGCACCCACTCCTTGTATTTCCACCGGGAAAAGGGGTTGGCCGAGAAGAACCGCGTTCCAGGAGCAATGCCCGCCTCCTTCAGGATCCTCATCGCCGAGGCGTCCGTTTCATCGGAGACGTGCAGTTGCGGCAGGAAGTTCTTTACTCCCAAGCCCGCCGATCGCAGAATGCGAAGCGACTGGTCTGCCCCCGGATGGGCAGCGGGCGAAGTCGCGGCGAGGCGATCGAACAGGCGGGTGAAGATATACTTTCTCCAGAAAGCCCCGTCGCCGGCGTAGGCGACCTTCTCCGTTCCCCGCGAGAGGAGCGCGATGATGGCGCTACGGTCCCCTGTACGCAGGTCGATCACCAGATCGAACCGCTCCGCCCGGAGGCTTCGGACCAGCGCGAGGTTTTCCCTCCCGACATCGGAGAGCTTTTCTCCGCCCCGGCGCGATTCGAATACACCGCTCAGGTTCGGGTCTGCCGCGAGGAGCGTTCCGCACCCCTTCCGTACCAGCGCGTGGACGCGGGCATCCGGCAGGTGATCCTTCAGGGCGCGGAACGATGCGGTGGCGAGGACGACGTCCCCGATATCACCCAGTTGGATGACGAGGATGTTGTGGAGTCCGGGGTAGACCGGCTTCATCCCTTTTCCTGTGTGCGTGGAAGTCGAACATATATACTACACCCCATGTCGAAGGACAAAAGCCTCTACATCGCCTTCCGACGCCGCAGGAAAGCCCGCCGCGAGGAGGACCGGTTCCTTGCCGAGGTGCGGCTTGGCCGCTACGCCCTCCCACCCCATTCGATCAAGATAAAGGTGATGGAGGAGAACACCCCGGACCCCCGCCCCAAGGTGTTCATCGAGACCGGCACGTACCACGGGGATACCGTGAACGTGATGAAGGGGCGGTACGGAAAGGTCGTGTCGATCGAGGTGGATCCGGTTCTCTGTGATAAAGCCCGGGAACGGTTCCGGGAGGATTCTAACGTGGAGATCATCCTGGGGGATTGCGCCCGGGAGCTGCCTCGGATTCTCGAAGCACTGTCGGAGCCGGCGGTTTTCTGGCTGGACGGCCACTGGAGCGGGGAGGGGACGGGAAAGGGCGAAATGGAGGAGCCGGTACTGCTCTCCCTCCGCCAGATCCGCGAGCATCCGGTCAGGGGGCACGTCATCTTCATCGACGACGCGCGCTACTTCGACGGGCGGAGCGGGCGGCCGGTGATCGTGGAGGTGCTCTTGCGCCTGCAGGAGGTCGACGCGTCGTATCGGATACGGATCCTCGACGACATCGTCATCGCCGTCCCCGACCCGGAGGGGTGACCTCCCTTATTTCGTGAAGTGGAACAACCCGCACCCGTACTTCGCTGAGTCTGCCGCGGTCCTGTCCGCATTTACCGTAAACCTCCCGCCGTCGTCCACGAAGGAAAACTCCTTTAGCGTTAGCCCTTCGAAGTAGCTGAGGATCTGCCCCGACGAGTGGATCCGGTGGGCGTTGAAGCGGATGCGCGGCTTTCCGACGGGAAGTCCGAAGTACAGGTTTCCGCCCGGTGCGAGGACCCTGCGCAGCTCCGCGCATGCCTTGGCGGTGCCAAGGGGGTCGAGCGGATCCCCGTACCGACCCAGGCCGATGTGCTCCGCGACGTGGAGGCACGAGAGGGAGGGGACCGATGCATCGGGGTAGGGCATGGCGAGAATGGTTCCGGCCAGGTTCTTCAAGTTGTCGAGGCGTGCTTCCAGTGGCCGGATGTCGATGAAGGTGACGTTCGTGACCGCGGTCAGGAATCCGACGTAGTCGACCTTGGATCCGACGTCGACGTGCTCGGCGGACTTGCTGCGGAAGATCTTCCCGAACGCCCAGATGTTCTGGTAGAAGTAGTGCGTGTCGAAGGAAGTCGTCGCCGTCTTCTCATGGAGACACGGACACAGGTCCCGCCAGGGGATCCTTTCGCCGCCTGGCATCCGTTCGAACCGGCGCAGTTCGGAAAGGAACGCTATGTAGTTCCCTGCATCCCTCAAGCGAACCTTCATCCCCGCTCCCTCATCGATCTTCTCCCCGCAGCCGACCATGATCGCAACTGCAGGGGAAAATAGCAGATATTTCCTTCGGTTCCAACTGCGCCTTTGAGGCCGGCCCGAGCGTCGTTCCGGATCGCGAATCGCAGCGAACGGTCTCCCTTTCGGCAGGAGCCGGCATCTTCGCGCGGATGCCTCGCCGCCATGCGCTCTCCCGCATGACGGGACGAATCCCGTTGCCGGGGTTCCTTCCCGCTGAGATAATCTCCGGATGGCGGGGACCGACTATCATTGTCCCCACTGCGGCGCAGAGCTGCGGGGGGGGGCGCACGGGGGCGGGGTCCGTTCCGGGAAAACTCCCAAATGTCCCTACGACGGGCTGGCGTACGCGGCCTTGCGGGCCGGCCACGACGCGATCTACTTCGGGGCGTGGCGACGCATTGATGCCCCGCCGTTGGAGATCCTGCGGGGATACCACGGAATCGGCCGCCACCTCGACGCGATCGGGAGGGAACTGGCGGGCCACGACCTCCCCGCCGCCGCCCGGGATCTCGACAAGGCGATCGGGGCGCACCGCGCCGGCGATCCGCGCGAAGACGCCCACGACGCCCTCCGCTTCATGGACAACGCTCTCTCCTACGCCCACCGGGCGATCGACGACCTCCTCCGCGAACAGGGGCTGCCGCCGCACCAGCCGATGGACTTCGCGCATCTGTACGATGTCGTCGAAGTCCCGTTCCGGGAAGAGGAGTAGGATAGACACCGATGGAAAACGATTCCCTGTACCGGCGTGTGAAGCGGGTCCTGTTCGGGGCCCCCCGCGACCTGTTCGACCCGAAGATCTTCCACAACGTCTCCCTCATCGCCTTCTTCGCCTGGGTGGGGCTGGGCGCCGACGGGATCTCCTCCTCCTCGTACGGCCCGGAAGAGGCGTACCTCGCCCTCGGCGGACACACCGTTCTTGCCCTCTTCGTCGCGGCGGCCACGGTGCTCACCGTCTTCATCATTTCGGGCAGCTACGCGCAGATCATCGAGGCGTTCCCCTCCGGCGGCGGCGGGTACATCGTCGCGTCGAAGCTCCTCGGAGAACGGGCGGGGGTGGTCTCGGGCTCCGCCCTCGTCATCGACTACGTCCTGACGATCACGATCTCGGTCGCTGCGGGGGCGGACGCCATCTTCAGCTTCCTTCCGCCGTCGTGGCTCGCGCACAAGTTCGCGTTCATCGTCTTTGTCCTCTTCTTCCTCATATGGATGAACCTGCGCGGGGTCAAGGAGTCGGTGGTCGCGCTCACGCCGATCTTCATGGCGTTCCTGTTCACGCACATCCCGCTGATCCTCTACGCCGTGCTCCGGCACGCCGGCGACCTTCCCGCCGTGGCCGCCCGCGTCTCCGGCGACCTCACCGTTGCGTCCCGGGAGATCGGTTGGCTGGGTGTCGGCGCGCTGCTCCTGCGGGCCTATTCGATGGGCGCCGGCACGTACACCGGGATCGAGGCGGTCAGCAACTCGATGCAGACGCTGCGGGAGCCGCGCGTGCACACGGGGAAGCGCGCGATGGCGTACCTTGCTTCCTCCCTCGCTTTCATGGCGGGCGGGATCATCCTCGGGTACGTCCTGAACGGCGTTACCCCCGTCCAGGGGAAGACGCTCAACGCCGTCCTCTTCGGCGACCTCGTGAACAGCCTGTGGCAGGGGAGGAGCGCGGAGCTGTTCGCCGCCTTCGTCCTCTTCACCGAGGCGGTGCTCCTGTTCGTCGCGGCGCAGACCGGTTTCCTCGGAGGGCCGCAGGTCCTCTCCAACATGGCGGTCGATTCCTACATGCCCCACCGGTTCGCGCACCTCTCCGAGCGGCTCGTCATGAAGTACGGGGTCTACTTCATGGGGGGGATGGCGTTCCTCATGCTCTTCATCACCGGCGGCTCGGTCCGGTACCTCGTCATCATGTACTCCATCAACGTCTTCCTGACCTTCAGCCTGTCGCAGTTCGGGATGTGCCGGCACTGGTGGCAGGACCGGGCGTCTGCGGGGAAGTGGAAGTCCGGTCTGGCGATCAACGGGCTCGGCTTTCTTCTCACCGCATCGATCCTCTGCGTCACCATCTGGATGAAGTTCCCGGAAGGCGGGTGGATCACCCTGATGATCACGGGATCGTTCTGCGCGGCGGCGTTCGTTGTCCGGAGCCACTACCGCAAGGCGGCCGGGCACCTCAAACGCCTCGACGATCTGCTCCTCAACCTCCCATCCCTGACGACGGCGTCCGCCCAGGAGCCGATGGTGCGGCGGCAGGCCCCCACCGCCGCCATCCTCGTGTCCGGGTACAACGGCCTCGGGATGCACGTCTTCTTCTCGATCATCCGGTCGTTCCCCGGGACGTTCCGGAACTTCGTCTTCCTCTCCGTGGGTGTGATCGACACGAGCCGGTTCAAGGGAGTGGCGGAGATCGAGAACCTCTCGGAAAACCTGCGGGGGCAGCTTGCGAACTACGTCGAGTTCGTGAAGGGGCACGGGTATTACGGAGAGGCACGCTATCGGGTGGGGACGGACGTGATCGAGGTGCTCAGCGGGATAGCGCCGGAGGTCGCGGCCGATTTTCCCAACGTCGTTTTTTTCGCCGGGCAGCTCGTCTTCCAGGAGGAGAACTTCTTCAACAAGCTGCTCCACAACCAGACGGCGTTCCTCGCTCAGAAAAAGCTCGTGTTTTCAGGCCACCCGATGATCGTGATGCCGATCCGCGTCCTCGAATGAACGCACGGCGGGGTTGACCGGTCCGCGGGAGATCTGTCACAATTGCGGGAAAAGAGAACGGCGTTTCCATGCAGGATAACGTGACAAGGAGGTGTGCGATGGCGATGGTGCGCAAGGCGGGTTGGTTCGTGGTGGTGGCGGTGATGATGGCCGGGTGGATGGGTGTGCTCGGGTCGGTCCGGGGGGTCGCCGAGGCGGGTGTGATCGCCTCCAGCGTCGACGGCGCTGGGAGCCGGGCCGCGGACATGGCCAAGGTCCAGTCGATCCTCGAGAACAAGGTCGTCGTCCAGAAGCTGATCGACTACGGGGTATCGCCCGCGGAGGCGATGGCGAAGGTCCAGGAGATGAGCGCGCAGGACCTGCACCGGCTGGCGTCGCTGAGCGACCGGGCGGCGGCGGGGACGGACAGCGCCCTCGGATTCCTGATCGGGCTGGCGATCCTCGTCATCCTGATCATCCTGATCATGAAGCTCATGAACAAGGAGATCGTCGTTCGCTGAGGATTACGGAGAGCTGTTCCCCGGGCGCCGCCCCGTAACGGGACGGCGCCCTTTTCCTGTCCGGCGCTCTCTCCTCTGGTAAGATAGCCGTATGCT